>Ga0081455_10000140_pt1 | contig 84977 bp, 69 predicted proteins | sample TabmetS3T2R1_FD_70207 | JGI IMG/M metagenome (GOLD analysis project Ga0081455, IMG submission 70207) | Tabebuia heterophylla rhizosphere microbial communities from the University of Puerto Rico - S3T2R1 | ecosystem: Host-associated > Plants > Roots > Rhizosphere ... | reverse complement strand
CGCCATTGAGCTGGGCATCCAGGAGAAGCTCTATCTCGGCAATATCGACGCCGCGCGCGACTGGGGCCACGCCCGCGACTATGTCGAAGGCATGTGGATGATGCTGCAGCAGCCGGAACCTGACGATTATGTGCTCGCCACCGGTGAAGCGCATTCGGTGCGCGAGTTCGTCGAGCAGGCCGGCAAATTGCTGGACATGAACATCGCCTGGGAAGGACGCGGCGTCGAGGAGCGCGGCATCGACCGGCGCACCGGCCGCGCGATCGTGCGGGTCGACGAGCGTTACTTTCGCCCGACCGAGGTGGACACGCTTCTCGGCGACCCGTCGAAGGCGAAGGCGCAACTCGGCTGGCGCGCCGAAACGAGCTTCGCGGATCTCGTCAAGGCGATGGTCCACTCCGATCACGAGATCGCGAAGCGCGACGCCATGGTCGCCCAAGCGGGTTACCGCACGTTCAGGCACCACGAATGAACAAGGACGAGCGAATATTCGTTGCGGGGCACCGCGGACTGGCCGGCTCGGCACTGGTCCGCCGGCTGCACACGCTCGGGTACGACAATCTCGTCCTCCGCGATCGCGCGCAGGTGGACCTGTCGCAGCAACAGTCTGTCGAGGAGTTCTTCGCGCGCGAGCGGCCGGCATACGTGTTTCTGGCGGCGGCAAAAGTCGGCGGCATCCACGCGAACAACATCTATCCGGCCGATTTTCTGCGCTTGAATCTGGCGATCCAGACCAACGTAATCGACGCCGCGTATCGCCACGGAGTCAAGAAGCTGCTGTTCCTCGGCTCGAGCTGCATCTATCCGCGCCTCGCGCCGCAACCGATGTCTGAGGATGCCCTGCTGACCGGCGCTCTCGAGCCGACGAATGAGTGGTATGCGATTGCGAAGATCGCGGGCATTAAGATGTGCCAAGCCTATCAGCGCCAGTTCGGCTTTCGCGCGATCAGCCTGATGCCCACCAATCTCTACGGGCAAAACGACAATTTCAGCCTCGAGAATTCGCACGTACTGCCGGCGCTGCTGCGCAAGTTCTACGAGGCGAAGCAGGGCGGGCAGGCGACGGTGGAAGTGTGGGGCACGGGTCAGCCGCGGCGCGAGTTCTTGCACGCCGACGATTTCGCGGATGCGGCCGTGTTCCTGATGCAAGGCTACGAGAGGCCCGAGATCATCAACGTCGGGACTGGCACGGACCTGTCGATTGCGGAGCTAGCGCACCTGATCGCCGATGTGGTCGGGTTCACGGGGAAGATCGTGTTCAATCCCAACCGTCCGGACGGCACGCCACGGAAGCTCCTCGACGTGTCCAGGCTCGAGCGTCTCGGCTGGCGTGCGCGCATTCCGTTGCCGGAGGGCATCCGCACCACGTACGACTGGCTCGTGCAGAACGCCGATCAGCTCCGAACCTGAGCCGCGCGGAGCGCCAAACGGTCGATGAGCTCGCCGCTGCCCAGCGTGTCCATCGTCACGGTGTGCTTCAATAGCGCGCATACGATTCGCGACACGATCGAATCGGTGCTGGCGCAGGACTATCCGCAAATCGAGTACATCGTCGTCGACGGTGGCTCGCGCGACGACACCCTGGCGATCGTGCAGTCGTACGGCGCGCGAATCAGCCGGCTCGTGACGGGTCCCGATCGCGGCATTTATGACGCCATGAACAAGGGCATCGGCGCTGCGACGGGGGAGGTCGTGGGATTGCTGAATTCCGATGACTTCTATGCGGATTCCAATGTGGTCTCGGATCTGATGACGGCCATGCTCCGCGCGCACGCGGATGCCGTGTTCGCTGACCTCGTATATGTCGATCCTGCCGACAAGTGCAAGGTGACGCGCCACTACGATTCCAGTCGCTGGCATCCCGGCCGATTCCGGTTTGGCTGGATGCCCGCGCACCCGACCTTCTTCGTCCGGCGCGAGTGGTACCTACGCTGCGGCCTGTTCTCGCTCGACTATCGAATCGCTGCAGATTTCGAGCTGCTGGTGCGGCTGCTGTTCCGTGGCGGTGCGACATACACGCACGTGCCGCGCGCCGTAGTCCATATGCGCGCCGGTGGCCTCAGCACGCGCGGCATCCGCCAGAGCTGGCTGCTCAATCGCGAGATCGTGCGCGCCTGCCGCGCAAACGGCATCTGGACGACGTTACCGCTCGTTCTTCTGAAGACGCCGGCCAAACTGCTGGAGCTCTTGCGGCGTCCGCGCGCGTCATGAAGCGCGTTCTCATCACCGGTGCGACTGGATTCGTCGGTTCGACACTCTGTGAGGTGCTGGCGCGTGCGGGGTACACAGTCCGCGCGGCCGTGCGCAGCGAGCGAACGGCGTCCTCCCCGATGGTTGCAGAGAGAGTCGTCGTGGGGGAGATCGGCGCGAGCACCGATTGGGACTGCGCTCTGGACGATGTCGCAGTGGTCGTTCATGCCGCGGCCCGCGCGCACGTTCTCACCGACTCGCCCGCGAACGCGGCCCTCTGTATGGAGACGAACGGACGCGGTACCGAGCAACTAGCGCGCGCCGCGGCCAGAGCAGGTGTGCGGCGGCTCGTGTATCTGAGTAGCGTCAAGGTGAATGGCGAGAGCGCCGCGTTGTGCGAACCGTACACGTCGCTGGATACGCCACGCCCCGCCGACGCATATGGCATTTCCAAGCTGGCCGGCGAACGGCATTTGCTCGAGATCGCCGGCCGGACGTCTCTCGAGGCAACGATCGTTCGGCCGCCGCTCGTGTACGGTCCGCTCGTCCGCGCGAATTTCCTGCGGCTGCTGCGTTGGGTCGAGCGTGGTGTGCCCCTGCCGCTCGGCTCGATCGACAACTGCCGGAGCCTGGTGAGTGTTTGGAATCTCACCAATCTGATCGCGCAGCTGCTCGAACATCCGGCTGCGCCCGGACGGACCTGGATGGTGTCAGACGGCGAGGACATATCGACTCCTGCTCTGATCCGCCGCATGGCGCACGCATTCCGGCGGAAGTCGCGACTCTTGCCTGTTCCAGTCTCACTGCTGCGGGCGGCAGGATCCGCGATCGGTTGGCGTGCAGAAATCGACCGGCTGTGCGGGTCACTGGTCGTTGACATCGCGCTGACGCGAAGAGATCTCGGCTGGTCTCCGCCGGTGTCGCTGGACGAAGGGTTGGCGCGCACCGTGATGTGGTATAGGAGTCCCGGTTCGGTACACATCGACTGATGTACGCTACACAGTTCGGCGAGATCGAGTGGGAAACACGATAGGGTGGACATGGCGACAGCCGTGACTGCGTTGTGTGCCTTACTGTGCGCAGCATTTCTGACCGGGATAGTTCGACGGCGCGCGCTCGCGAGCGGTTTGCTGGATATCCCGAACGCCCGCAGCTCGCACAGCCTGCCTACGCCCCGGGGCGGCGGCATCTCGATCGTCATCGTCACGTTCGGCGGACTGGCGAGCCTTTGGGGCTTTGGTGTGATCGACCTCTCACTGTTCGTCGCGCTGGCGGGCGGCGGAATTGCGGTCGCCGCGGTGGGCTTCTTCGACGATCGCACCCCCCTCACGGCGGGCTCGCGCTTGATCGTCCACATTGGCGCCGCGCTGTGGGCCTTGGCATGGCTCGGCGGATTGCCGCCCCTGCAGTTCGGTGCGACAGTGTTCACATTCGGCTGGCTGGGCTACGTGCTCGGCGTCCTCGGCATCGTGTGGACGCTGAACCTGTTCAATTTCATGGACGGCATTGATGGTCTTGCCGCTTCCGAAGCCGTCTTTATCGGATGGGCGGGGGCGGCTGCCGCGTTGCTCGCCGGTCAGCGGGTGCTTGCTGCGGCCGCATTGGTGTTCGGCGCCGCATGCGGCGGCTTTTTGGGGTGGAACCTCCCGCGCGCGAAGATATTCATGGGCGACGTTGGCAGCGGCTTTCTCGGGTACGTGGTGGCCGTTCTCGCATTGGCTGCCGCACGCGACAACCCGGTGGGCTTGCTCGTTTGGCTCATCCTCGGCGGGTTCTTCTTCGTGGACGCCACAGTGACCTTCATCCGGCGCATCTGCCGCGGCGAGTCTCCGTCCGAACCGCACCGCAGTCATGCATATCAATGGTTGTCCCGCACCTGGCGCAGTCATGGACGAGTGACCGGCCTGGCGCTCGCGATAAATGTGCTCTGGTTGCTGCCCTGGGCCATGGCGGCCAGTCATCATCCGACTTATGCGGGCTGGTTCGTCCTTGTAGCGCTTACACCCCTGGTCGTCCTTGCGCTTTTGGCTGGCTCCGGGCGGCGTGAAAGCGTGGGTCCGAGTTGATCGGGTAAGCGCTCAGTCGCCATTTGCAGTCACGGCCTTCGTTCTTGCTAGGGGCTGGACGAAGTCTGTGCCGGTGAAAGCGTGCTCAGGCGAACAACTGAAATGTCTAACCTGCTGAATTTGTATCGATTGCCGCGTTCGCTTCCTATAGAATCGCGCGCGGCCTGACGGCCCGACAGATTACCAGGGGAAATGAGCCGGGTATGCAGCGACGGACTGCGACAGGTGCTGTACCGCTCTTGGGTGATCGATGACGGATAAGCACATAGACGGAAGTCACATTCGTAGAGTCCCTGCAGTCGCTGAGACCCTGGTCGGTCTCCCACGCAGCACCAAGCGGGCCATCATGCTTGCGGCGGACGCCGTCGCGATTCCGGTCGCGCTATGGGCGGCGTTGGTGCTCAAGTTCGACGCATTCGCGCCGCTGCCAGCGCGTGAAGTAGCGCCTTTTTTCGTCGCGGTCACTTCCGCGTTGCTCGTGTTTTCCGCGCTCGGACTGTATCGCGCCGTGATCCGCTTCATGGGTCCAAAGGCGATGCTCTCCGTCGTTGCGGGCGTGACGTTGTCGGTGCTGGCACTCGGCGGTTACGACCGCTTCCACGCGGGCACGCCCGTATTGCCCGAATCTGCGCTCGCAATTTACTGGGCGCTCGCGCTCCTGTACGTCATTGGCAGCCGCTTCTTCATCCGCTACATGTTTTCCCGCACGCGCAACGGTAAGCCGCCCGCGCGCGTCGCAATCTACGGCGCAGGCGACGCCGGCGCCCGCTTGTCTTCCGTCCTGATCGGGGGTCCTCATTTCGAGCCAGTCGTGTTCGTCGACGACAAGCGCGCTCTGCAGGGAAGTCAGATCAATGGACTGCGTGTGATCGATCCGCGCGAGCTGCCGCGCGCCGTGCGCCACCACGGTGTCGAGCGTATTCTGCTGGCCATGCCGTCCGCGTCACGGCGGCGTCGCCGTGAAATTCTTACCTCCCTCGAGCCGCTCGGCATTCACGTACAGTCGCTTCCGGACCTATCCGACATCATTTCCGGCAAGTCGAGCATCGACGAGTTGCACGAAGTGGACGTCAGCGACTTGCTCGGCCGCGACCCCGTGCCACCGAATCCGCAGCTCTTCGGCTCGTGCATCCGTGGCAAATGCGTGATGGTGACTGGCGCGGGCGGGTCCATCGGTTCCGAGCTCTGCCGCCAGATCATGCGCCTCGAGCCGCGCCGGCTGGTGCTGTTCGAGATGTCGGAGCTCGCCCTCTACAACATTCAGCGAGAGCTCGAGGAGATCGCCCGCGCGGAGAACTGCGCCGTCGAAATACTTCCCCTTCTTGGCAATGCCCATCACCGCCACCGCGTGCGCGAAGTGCTCGGTACGTGCGGTGTGCAAACGGTCTATCACGCGGCTGCCTACAAGCATGTGCCGATCGTCGAGCACAACGTCATCGAGGGCATCCACAACAACGTCATCAGCACGTGGTACACGGCCGAAGCCGCGATCGAAACGGGTGTGGAGACTTTCGTCTTGGTGTCCACGGACAAAGCGGTCAACCCGGCGAACGTGATGGGCGCAACGAAGCGCCTCGCCGAGCTGGTCCTGCAGGGGCTGCAGGAGCGCTCGTCTACCACGCGCCTCTGCATGGTCCGCTTCGGTAATGTGCTGGCCTCGTCGGGATCGGTCGTGCCACTGTTTCGTGAGCAGATCCGTCGCGGCGGGCCGGTCACTGTGACGCACCCGGATGTCATCCGGTACTTCATGACGATCCCGGAGGCCGCGCAACTCGTGATTCAGGCCGGGTCGATGGCGAAGGGTGGGGACGTATTCGTGCTCGATATGGGCCGCCCGGTCCGTATCGATGATCTCGCGCGCCGCATGATCAGCCTCATGGGCCTCACCGTGCGCGATGCCAACAATGCGGATGGGGACATCGAAATCGAGTACACCGGTTTGCGTACCGCCGAGAAGCTCTTCGAGGAGCTCCTGATTGGCACCAACGTAGCCGGCACCGATCATCCGATGATCATGCGCGCCATGGAGCACTCGATTCCCTGGCCGCGCATGCAGCAGCTGTTGAATGATTTGCTCGTGGCGCTGGCCAGTTTCGATTGCCGGCGCGCGCTCGCGTTGCTGGCCGAGTCAGTGGCCGAATACCGCACTGTGCACGCCATCAGTGACTACGTATGGACCCGCAAATCCATCGCGCCGACCGCCGAGGTGGGCAAAGTCGCCGATTTCGCCGCCAAGAGGCGCCATTCTGACGCGGTGGCGAAGCCCAGTCAGGGTCAGCATCCGCCATGAGCACCGACGAGAGGCGGGTCATGATCCGGCACGCCGTTTGCTCAGCTTGAGCCTATCGGGCATGTTCCCTAGGCTGTGCGGCCCGCGAGAGCGCCGCTGAAGAAGATCTCAACTCATCATGCGAGTCACTATTTTCGGCTCCGGATACGTGGGCCTGGTCACGGGCGCCTGCCTGGCCGAGGCCGGTAACCACGTCGTCTGTGTGGACGTCGACACCGGCAAGATCGAGCGGCTGAATCGCGGCGAAGTGCCGATTCACGAGCCGGGCCTGGATGCGCTCATCAAGCGCAACGCCGAGGCGGGGCGCCTCGAGTTCACCACGGACGCGGCGAAGGGCGTCGAGCACGGCCTGTTCCAGGTCATCGCGGTCGGCACCCCGCCGGATGAGGACGGCTCCGCCGATCTGCGCTACGTGCTGGCCGCCGCGCGCACCATCGGCACGCACATGGATCGGTACGCCATCGTGATCACCAAGTCGACCGTCCCCGTCGGCACGGCGGACAAGGTGCGCAAGCAGATCGAGACGACGCTGAAGGAGCGCAACGCGAGCCACGAGTTCGACGTCGTCTCGAATCCCGAATTCCTGAAAGAGGGCGCCGCCGTTCAGGACTTCATGAAGCCCGACCGCGTCGTCATCGGCACGGACAACCCGCGCACCACCGAGTTGATGCGCGCGCTCTACGAGCCGTTCACGCGCCAGCACGATCGCTTCATCGTGATGGACATCCGCTCGTCGGAGCTGACGAAGTACGCCGCGAACGCGATGCTCGCGACGAAGATCAGCTTCATGAACGAGCTCGCGAACATCGCCGAGCGCGTCGGCGCGGACATCGAGAAGGTGCGCGTCGGCATCGGCTCGGACCCGCGCATCGGCTACAGCTTCATCTACCCGGGCGCCGGTTACGGCGGCTCGTGCTTCCCGAAGGACGTGCAGGCGCTCGTGCGCTCCTCCCGCGAAGTCGGACATCAGCCGGACATCCTCGCCGCCGTCGAGTCCGTCAACAAGCGGCAGAAAGAGAAGCTGTTCGACAAGATGCGCCGGCACTTCGGTGACGCCGGCTTGCAGGGCCGAACCATCGCGGTCTGGGGCCTGGCCTTCAAGCCCAATACCGACGACATGCGCGAAGCGCCCTCGCGTACGCTCATCGATCTGCTCATGAAGGTTGGAGTCGATGTGCGAGCGTACGATCCGGTCGCGGGCGCCGAGGCGAAGCGCATCTACGGCGGTGAGTCGAGCTTCAAGCTCTGTCGTAATGCGTACGAGGCGGTGGACGGGGCCGATGCGCTGGCGATCATCACCGAGTGGCAGGAATTTCGCAGCCCGGATTTCGAGCGGCTCAAGAAGCTCCTGAAGTCGCCGCTGATCTTCGACGGCCGCAACCTCTACGATCCCGGCATGGTGGGGCGTTTCGGGCTCACGTATTACGCGATCGGTCGCGGCAAAACGCTGCCGCCGGCCTGAGAGACTCTTATGCTGATACCCGTGATTCTCTCCGGCGGTGCCGGAACGCGCTTGTGGCCGCTGTCGCGCGAGCTGTATCCGAAGCAGCTCCTCGCGCTCACGAGCCCGCGCACGATGATTCAGGACACGGCGCTGCGCTTGAAAGGCCTCGAGGCCGCGCCGCCGGTCGTCGTGTGCAACGATGCGCATCGCTTCCTCGTCGCCGAGCAGATGCGCCTCATCGGCATCTCGCCGAAGGCGATCGTACTCGAACCGTTCGGCCGCAACACGGCGCCGGCCATCGCGCTCGCGGCGCTCGCCGCGCTGAAGACGAGTGGCAGCGAAGATCCGGTGCTGCTCGTGCTACCGGCCGATCACGTGATTCGCGACGTCGCGGCGTTTCAGATGGCGGCCGTCGCCGCGCTCACGGCGGCGGAGCAGGGGCGCCTCGTCACGTTCGGCGTCGTGCCGCACGCGCCCGAGACGGGCTACGGCTACATCAAGCGGGGTGACTCGCTCGGTCCCGTGTATCGGATCGCGCAGTTCGTCGAGAAGCCGAATGCAGACCGCGCGGCGCAGTTCGTCGCGTCGGGCGAGCACTACTGGAACAGCGGCATGTTCGTGTTTCGCGCGCGCCGTTATCTCGAAGAGCTGGAGCGGTTTGCGCCGGCCATTGCCGGCGCGTGCCGGAAGGCATTGGAGAGCGCGAAATCGGACCTCGATTTCACCCGCGTCGACTCGGCGGCGTTCGAAGCCTGTCCCAGTGATTCCATCGACTACGCAGTGATGGAGAAGACCGCGGACGCGGTGGTCGTGCCGCTCGATGCCGGTTGGAGCGACGTCGGCTCATGGGCATCGCTGCACGCCGCGAGCGACGCGGACGCGAGCGGCAACGTGTCGCACGGTGACGTGCTCGTCGAAGATTCGAGCAACTGCTACCTCTACTCGGAGAGTCGCCTCGTCGCGGCGGTCGGTCTGCAGGATCACGTCGTCGTCGAGACGAAGGACGCCGTGCTCGTCGCACCGAAGGATCGCGTGCAGGATGTGAAGTCGCTGGTCGGCAAGTTGAAAGACATGGGCCGCTACGAGCACTCGCTGCATCGCGAGGTGTTCCGGCCCTGGGGCAGCTACGACAGCCTCGAAAACGGTCATCGCTTCCAGGTGAAGCGACTCTCGGTGAAGCCAGGCGCGGTGTTGTCTCTGCAGATGCATCATCACCGCGCCGAGCACTGGATCGTGGTCTCGGGCACCGCGCGCATCACGCGCGGCGAGGAAGAGTTCATCCTCGAGGAGAACCAGTCGACCTACATCCCGATCGGCGTGAAACATCGCATCGAGAACCCCGGCAAGATCCCGTTGCACATCATCGAAGTGCAGTCCGGTTCGTACCTCGGCGAGGACGACATCGTGCGCTTCGAGGACCGTTACGGGCGCCAGGGGACCAACAAGTAGGCCCATCGGGTATGCGCGCCGCGAGTGGCTCAGCGGACGGGTGCGCGCCGGGCGCGGCGTCTAGGCAAACGCCCACCGGCGCTGGGGGTAGGGCGACCTCAGCGATCGGCAGGGCGATTCGACGAGCGGCGTTGGCGATCTCATGTCTTCTCGCGGCGGCATTGCTGAATTCGTGCGGGGGCGGTGGCGGCTCGGACGCCGGGCAGACTCCGCCACCCACCTCGCCACCGCCGACGACCCCACCCCCGAACAGCGGGCTCGACAGTCGTCAGCCCAACACGTGCGTTGCCACAGCCCAACCGGACGGCGGCACTGCGGTCGCCGTCGGCGACGTGTTCGCGAATCTCACCTTCAGCAGTCCCGTCCTGATGCTCCAAGCGCCGGGCGACGCTTCGAAGTGGTACGTCGTCGAGCAGCCCGGCATGGTGCGAGTGTTCCCGAACACCGATAGCACGACGGCGCTCAGCACGTTCATCGACATCCGGGACCGCGTGAACTTCGGCGGCGAAGCGGGTCTGCTCGGCATGGCGTTCGATCCCGCCTTCGCGACGAACGGCCGCGTGTATCTCTCATACACGGCGAATCCCGTCGGAAGCGGCGCCCTGCAGTCGCGCATTTCGCGCTTCACGCTGTCGGGCGGCGTGCTCGATCCCGCGAGCGAGTCCATCCTCTTGACGATCGCGCAGCCGTTCGCGAATCACAACGGCGGCAACATCGTGTTCGGCCCCGACGGCTTCCTGTATGCCGGGTTCGGCGACGGCGGCAGCGGCGGCGACCCGAACAACAACGCACAGAATCGCACGACGCTCCTCGGCAAGCTCATTCGCATCGACGTGAGCGGCTCCGGCGCATACGCGATTCCCGCGGACAATCCGTACGTGGCCGCAGATACCGCCCGCTGTCAGACGGGCACCTCGGGCAGCAGCGCGCTCTGCCAGGAAATCTACGCGTACGGTCTCCGCAATCCGTGGCGGTTCAGTTTCGATCGCTCGGTGCCGGCGGATCTATGGCTCGCGGATGTCGGACAGGGCGCGTGGGAAGAGGTCGATCGCGTCCAGCGCGGCGGCAACTACGGGTGGCGATTCCGCGAGGGCCAACACTGCTTCAATCCGAGCACGAACTGTCCGACCAGCGCGAACGGCGCGCCGCTCATCGATCCGGTCGCGGAGTACGGGCACGACCTCGGGGTCTCGGTCACCGGCGGCTATGTATATCGCGGCGGGGCGCTCCCGGGTCTCGTCGGGCGCTACATCTTCGGCGACTTCGGCTCGGGGCGTCTGTTCGCGCTGATTCCGGACTCCGGCGGCACGCTGCAACGACAAGAACTGCTGCAGACCTCGCTCTCCATCAGCTCCTTCGGGCAAGGGAGCGACGGCGAGCTGTACGTCGTGAACTACGGCGGCAAGCTCTCGAAGCTCGTTCCGGCGGCGTCGGGCGGCGGCGCGAGCCCCATCAAAACGCAGCTTTCGCAGACCGGGTGTTTCAGCTCCGCGAACCCGACGCAGCCGGTTGCGGGCCTCATTCCCTATGCGCCGAACGCCCCGTTCTGGTCGGACGGCGCGACCAAGCAGCGCTGGATGGGCGTCCCGGACGGACAGCGGATCACCGTCGATCCGTCGACCGGCGACTTCGATTTTCCGAACGGCACCGTGCTCGTGAAGAATTTCTCGCTGAGCGGGCAGCTCGTCGAGACACGGCTGTTCATGCGGCACACGGATACGGGCAATTGGCGCGGGTACACGTATCGCTGGAACGACGCGCATACCGACGCGACGCTCGTGTCGGGCGGGCTCGTCGCGCCCGTCGCCGGGCAGGACTGGATTTGGCCCAGCGAGGGCGAGTGCCTGCAATGTCACACCAATGCGGCGGGCAGGAGTCTCGGGCTCGAAGTGCGGCAGCTGAGCTCGAATTTCGCGTATCCGACCGGCCGAACCGCAAATCAGCTCGACACGCTCGAGGCGATCGGCATGTTCACCGCCTCGCCGGCGCGGACCACCGCGATGCCGAATCCGGCCGATGCGACTCAGCCGTTGGGCGATCGGGTGCGGGCGTATTTGCATACCAATTGCTCGAACTGCCATCGGCCGGGTGGCGGCACGCCGGTGAATCTGGATTTGCAGTACACGACCGCCATCGCCGCCACCAACGCATGCAACGCGTCACCCGCCTTGGGTGACTTGGGTGTGGCCGGCGCGAAGCTGATTGCGCCCGGGGACCCGGCGCACTCGGTGCTCTACCTTCGTATGAATCGTCGCGACGCGGATCAAATGCCGCCCATTGCGAGTCGCTTGGTGGACGCGGACGGGGCCACATTGCTCCAGCAATGGATCAGCGGCCTGAACGCCAATTGCCAATAACAAATCGCTCATACCCTACAATTCTCATCCCTCAACGAAGGACCCCATCGAATGCCGAAGCTGACCGCCTTCAAGGCCTACGACGTCCGCGGCCGCATGCCCGACGAGCTCAACGAGAACATGGCGCGCGACATCGGCCGGGCCTACGCGGCATTCGTGAAACCCAAGCGTGTGGCGGTGGGCTACGACATTCGACTGTCGAGCCCGGCGCTCGCCACCGCGCTCAAGAGCGGACTGAAGGAAGGCGGCAGCGACGTACTGGACATCGGCCTGTGGGGCACGGAGGCGGTGTACTTCGCCACTTTCGCCGAGAAGCTCGATGGCGGCATCATGGTCACCGCGAGCCACAATCCGCCCGACTACAACGGCATGAAGTTCGTGCGCGAAGAGTCGCGACCGATCAGCGCCGACACCGGCTTGAAGGAGATGGCCGCGCTCATCGAAGCGGGCACGCTGCCGCCGCCGGCCGCCACGGCGGGCACCGAGCGCAAGCTCGACATCCGCAAGAGCTACATCGATCACCTCTTGAGCTACATCGATCGCGCGAAGCTGCGCAAGCTCAAGGTCGTCGTGAACGCCGGCAACGGCGGCGCAGGGCTCGCCGTCGACATGCTCGCGCCGCATCTGCCGTTCGAATTCGTCAAAGTGAACCACGCGCCCGACGGCACCTTCCCCAACGGCATCCCGAACCCGATGCTCGAAGAGAACCGCGCCGCCACAGCCGATGCGGTCCGCCGCAACGGCGCCGACGTCGGGCTCGCGTGGGACGGCGACTACGACCGCTGCTTCTTCTTCGACGAGCAGGGCACGTTCATCGAGGGTTACTACCTCGTCGGCTTGCTCGCCGAGATGTTCCTGAAGCGTGAGCCCGGCGCGCGCATCGTGCACGACCCGCGCTTGACCTGGAACACCGTCGATATCGTGACGAAGAACGGCGGCGAGCCGGTGCTCTGCAAGTCCGGCCACGCTTTCATCAAGGCGAAGATGCGCGAGGTGGACGGCGCGTACGGCGGCGAGATGAGCGCGCACCACTACTTCCGCGAATTCTCCTATTGCGACAGCGGGATGATTCCGTGGCTGCTGGTTCTGCAGGCGCTGTGCGAGCGGGGCCAGACGTTGTCGCAGCTCGTCGGCGCGCGTATGAAGCTCTTTCCGGCGAGCGGCGAGATCAACCGGCATCTCGAGACGGACGCGAAATCGGTACTCGCCGGCGTGCAGAAGGTGTACGAAAAAACTGCGCGCTCGGTGGATTTCACGGACGGCTTGTCGATGGAATTCGATACCTGGCGCTTCAACCTGCGCGGCTCGAATACCGAGCCGCTCGTGCGGTTGAACGTCGAGTCCCGCGGCGACGAGGGGCTCATGCGGCGGAAAACCGAGGAGCTGCTGGGCCTGCTCGATGGGTGAACGCCGGCCGGCGTTTCCGGCGGGCACGTCTGTTGCTTCAGGCAAACGGCGCCTTTCGCGGTCTGGCACCGAATCGGGCTGTGAAACGAGAGGGGAGGCGCGGTGACGTTGGGGAAGCCGTTGCGGGTTCTGATCGCCGAAAATCATCCGGACTTGAGCGAGGCGGTGGCACGGATCATCGACTCCGAGCCTGACATGCGTTGCGTGGGTCAGGTGCCGCGGGTCAGCGACGTGTCGCAGGCCGCGCGCGAGGCGTCGGCGGATGCGCTGGTGCTCGATCTCTCGCTTCAGGGCGGCAGCAGCTTGACGCTCATCGAGGAGCTCACCTCCAGCATGCCGGGCCTGCGAATCGTCGTGTTCAGCGGCTTGGCGAATGCCGAAGAGGCCGCGCGCGAAACCAAGAAGCGCGGCGCCGCCGAGTTCGTCTCCAAAGGCTGCGACTTCAACGTTCTGCTCGCCGCCATCCGCCGCAGCCCGGAAGCCAAGTCGGCTTAGGCTTTCTGCCGACTTTCCATCCAACGCTTCAGCTGCGCACTTGCCCGCGCCGCAGTCTTCCCGTCCCACCGCTCCGGCCGCCGCCCCTTGGGCCACTTTCCCTGCAAAGCCGACTGCACGGCCGCGACGAGATCATCCGCCTGCAGCAGCCGATTCGTCCCCTCCGTAACCGTCACCGGCCGCTCCGTGTTCTCCCGCAACGTCGCGCACGGAATCGCAAGATAGGTCGTCTCCTCCTGCAGCCCCCCCGAATCCGTCACCGCAATCGTGCACTTCGACACGAGACTCATGAACTCGATGTAGCCCAGCGGCTCGGTCGCCACGATGCGCGGCGAGCCCGTGATGTCCGCGAGCAAACCGAATTCTTCGAGCCGGCGCCGCGTCCGCGGATGAATCGCGAACACGATGCGCAGATCGCTCGACAGCTTCACGAGCGCGCCCACGAGCTGCCCGAGCTTCTCCTTGTGATCGACGTTCGACGGCCGATGCAGCGTCACTACGGCATACGGCTCGTTGGCGAGGCCGAAACGCGCGCCGGTCTGCGCCGACTCGATGCGTTCGCGCAGCATCTCGAACGAATCGATCATGATGTTGCCGATGCATTCGATCTTTTCGGCGGCCACGCCTTCCGCGCGCAGATTCGCGTCGGCATCGGGGGAGGGCGTCCACAGGAGATCCGCGATCGCATCCGTCACGAGGCGATTGATCTCCTCGGGCATCGTGCGGTCGCGGCTGCGCAGGCCCGCTTCGAGATGCACGACCGGAATGCACAGCTTCGCGCCGACCATGGCGCAGGCCGCCGTCGCGTTCACATCGCCCACCACGATGATCACGTCCGGCCGCTCGCGCATGCAGACAGCCTCGTAGGCGATCATCGTGCGGCCTGTTTGCTCGGCATGCGATCCGCTGCCGACTTCCAGGTGGTGCGCCGGTTCCGGTAGCCGAAGGTCGCGGAAGAACGCGTCCGACATGTTCGCGTCGTAGTGCTGGCCCGTATGCACGACCTGCGGCGTGCACCACGCCTCCCGCGCGAGCGCGTGATACAGGGGCGCCACTTTCATGAAATTCGGCCGTGCAGCCGCAATCAGATGAACGACAACTGACCTCAAACCGATGCCCCCCGGGGCCCAAAATTTGCGCGGCAGCTTAACGGAATTGGGCGCGGCGCACTGTGAAACGACTTCCTGGCGGCAGCTCAGTTGTGGTTCGGCAGGCGATGGGCCACGGGTACGGACAGCGCGACCGGCCGCCCGCATGCGCCTGGTGAACGCCTGCCAGTGACCCAAACACACCGAACGAAACCGACCGCACAAAATCGGCAAAGCGCGCGCGCTGCCGTGTTCCAGCCTGAGCACTACTTCACGATCCAGTCCGCAATTTCGTGATGTCGCCCCTTCCCGACACTGGTCAGCCCCCCCTTCAGCAGGTACCTTCCCCAGCTCTTTTCTCCAACCCCGAACGCAGGTGACCTATGGCACTTTGGAAGGACACGACTCCTGGAACGACTGGTACGACCGCGGTGCCGCCTGCCCGAGAGACATTTTCGCCCCCGCCGGAGCGCACCAACGTCGCGCCGCTCAATCCGGGAACCCCCACGCGCCAGAGGGAACGATCGGAAATGAAAGAATCCGTGCTTGCGTCCGACCTGACCATCGAAGGCAAGATCGTCGGCTCCGGCCACGTGCGCATCGCGGGTCGCTTCAAGGGTGACGTACAGGTCGACGGCAACCTCACGATCGAAACCGGTGCCAACCTCGACGGTCAGGTGCGCGCGCAGGTCGTGACCGTGGCCGGGGAGCTTAAGGGCAACATCGAGAACGCCAAGCGCGTGGAGCTCCTCGAAGGCGGCATCATCAACGGCGACGTGAAGGCCGGTTCCCTCACGGTGGCGGCGGGCTCGCGCATGCGCGGCCAAGTCGAATTCGGCTGGGAAGATGACGCGAAGAAGGGCGCGCTCGAGACCAAAGGGTTCGGCACGGCCCAATGAGCAGCGTTCGCCCGGTTTCGCCGGGCAAGACGCGGACCTGTCCTCACTGCAAGGCGGTCATCCTCGAGAGCGCGAGCGTCTGCCCGGGCTGTCAGCACCATCTTCGCTTCGGCGGTGACGCCGGACCGAAGGTGGAGGCGCGCACAGCGTTGCAGGTGGAGGGCAAGATTCGCCATCCACCCCAGGACGACCCGTGGGAGTACACGGTCGTCGTCTTCGTGCGCAACGAGCGCGGCGAGGAAGTCGCGCGCCACGTCATCAACGTGGGGGCGCTCGGCAACTCCGAGGAGCGCGTCGTCAGCCTGCAGGTCGAAGTGATGCCGCCGCGGCCGGTCGTTGCGGTCGCTGCAAAGCCGGCGGCCGGCACGCAGTCGCCGTTGGCGTCCTCGCGGCAGCCCGTCGTAACGCCGCCGCCCGCCGCAGCCAAACCTGCGGCGCCGCCGTCGCAGCCCAATGAGCCGCTGCGACCCGCGAAAGAGACGCTGACTCCGCCCAGGCCCGGCGATCCGTACCCGTCCAATTTCGGACGCGGACCGAAGCCGCGCTGAACGTGCGCGCGGAGCATCCGCCCGCTCAAAATTAACCGCTCAGGACGCGCGCGTCCCCGCCAAATGGTGGCGCGCGCAGTACGATTACGGCAGGATGCGCGCCCAATGGGATCACGGCTCGTCGCTCTCGGGGACTTCTCCTTCAAGTATCGCGGCTATCTGCTGCCGATCGCCGTCATCCTGCTCATTGTTCCGAGCCCCCGCATGTTCGCCGACCCCGCGGTCGCCGGCATGGTCGGCTTCGCCTTTGCCGTGCTGGGCCAGGCCGCGCGCGTGGCGACCATAGGCCTCGACTACATCATCCGCGGCGGTAAGGATCACAAGGTCTACGCCGAGAATCTCGTGACCGGCGGACTCTATTCCCACTGCCGCAACCCGATGTACGTCGGCAACTTCTTCCTGCTGCTCGGCTTGGCGCTGGCCTCGAATTCGTGGGTGTTCGCGCTGGTCGGCATGCCGTTGAGCCTCGGCATGCACAAGGCCATCGTGGCCGCCGAGGAGAGCTTCTTGCGGAACAAGTTCGGTCCGCAGTTCGACGCGTACTGCGCCCGCGTGAATCGCTGGGTGCCGCGCCTCTCCGGTCTCGGAAAGACCCTGCAAGGCATGCAGTTCGACTGGCGGCGCGTCGTGATGAAGGAATACCGCGCCGGCTTCGATTGGTTCTCCGCCACCGCCGTGGTCATCTTGATCCGGCTGGGGCAGTCGAGCCTGCTCGATGACTATCAGTTTCTCACGGCGCTGATGGTGCTCGTCATCGCCGTGCGCTTCGTCCTATGGTTCGCGTCCCGCCAGATGAACAAGCGGACGCCGACTGCGACCGCCGGTGCCTGAGCGTTTCGAAGCGGAGCTGGCGGCGCTGCGCGAGCGGGTCGATGCCATCGACACGCAATTGCTGGCGCTACTCAACGCGCGCGCAGCGGTGGTGCGGGACATCTACAGGCTGAAGGAACAGCAGGGCGTGCCGCGGTTCAATCAGGCGCGCACCGACGCGATCCTGCGGCGGCTCGCGGCGGACAACCAGGGCCCGCTGAGCGCGCAGGAAGTGCACGCGCTGTTCACGCCGTTGCTGGACTTTTTCGTGAAGGAGTATCGGAGCGCCGAGCGCGATGCGGCCGCTGATGCCGCCGGCCATTCGAGGTGACCGCCATGGCACGAGACGTAATCTTCCAGGAAGACAATGCCGCGCGTGATTTTACCTTCGATCAGAAGGTGGCCGCGGTGTTCGACGATATGGTCTCGCGCAGCGTGCCGTTCTACGGCGAGCTGCAACGCATGCTGTCCGACCTGTGCGTGCAGTTTCTGCCGGAACAGGACGGCAAGGTCTGCGACCTCGGCTGCTCCACGGGCACGACGATCGACTTGATCCTGTCGAATCCGCAGTGCCCGCCATCGACCCACGGCTACGGCGTCGATAATGCACAGGCGATGCTGGATCAAGCCCGAGACAAGCTCGCGCCGCACGTCACCGCCGGCCGCGTGACGCTCATGCAAGCGGATCTCGACAGCGACTTGCAGCTGCCGCCCGTGAACGTCGTGCTGATGAACTGGACGCTGCAGTTCGTGCGGCCGATCCATCGCGAAGGGCTGCTGAAGCGGATTCAGGGCGCCCTGCGCCCCGGCGGCGCGCTACTCATGGCGGAGAAGGTGCTGGTCGAGGACTCTCTCCTCAACCGTCTCTATATCGAGCTCTACTACCGCTACAAGGCGCGCCAGGGCTATACGACCGAGGAAATCCAGCGCAAGCGCGAGTCGCTCGAGAACGTGCTAGTGCCGTATCGCGTCGAAGAGAACGTCCAGCTGCTCCAGCGCTGCGGTTTCACGACCGTCGACACCTGCTTCCGCTGGTTCAACTGGGCCGCGTTCGTCGCCATCAAGCGTTGATTTGCGCGCTCGCGCATCGAGCGCACCGCGACGGCGGGGTTGCGTTCCCGCGCCGTGCGTCTTAGCGTGCGACGTCGCGAGCAAGTCGAAATGGGACAGGCATGCGGGACGCCGTCGAGCCTCGGGGTCTCGAGGACTACAGAGCCGCAACGCTGAAGACGGCATCGCGCGGCGTTGCTCTGGTCGCGCTCGTCGTCGCCGCGCTGGTGGCGGCCTGGGCACTCGATGTGCCCGTGCTGCGCGAGCTCATTCCTACGTCGGTCTCCATGCGCGGCGATCTCCTGTTGCTGGCGATGCTCGTCGTGCTGACGGCGATCTCCTTCGTCATGTGGTGGAACATGCGCTCGCTGGCGCGCGCCGAGGCACGCATCCTGCATCGCGACCGACTGTACGCGATGCTGAGCCATTGCAATCAGGCGATCGTGCACGAGCCGGACGTGCAGTTGCTGCTGCCCAAGATTTGTCGTGTGGCGTGCGAAGAGGGCGGATTCCGTCTCGCGTGGATCGCGTGGGTCGAGCCGAACGGGCAGGTGAGCGCGCGCGCAAGTCACGGCGAGACCGGGTATCTCGAAGCGCTCGGCGAGTTGGAGCGCATTCCCCTCGACACGGATCAGCCGCCCACGTCCGACGATCCGCTCGTTCAGGCGGTGACGCGGGATGCGCACAGCATCGTCAACGACGTGAAGCGCGCCGTCGCCGATTCGCGCTGGCTGCGCGAGGCGCGGCGTCGCGGCTTCGGCTCGCTCGGCGCGTTCCCGATTCATTTTCGAGGGCGGACGTGCGGCGCGCTGTTGGTCTATGCGAATCGCGACAGCGAGCTCGGGCGCGACGAGCTGCGACTGCTCGACGAAGTCGCCGGCGACTTGTCGTTCGCGCTCGACACGTTCGATCGCGAAGCGCGGCGGCGGGCGGCGGAAGAATCGCTGCGCGAGACGACGCACATGTTGCAGACCTTGGTGGACGCATCGCCGCTCGCCATCGTCGTCGTCGACGAACATCGGAACGTGCTCCTGTGGAGCCCCGCCGCCGAGCGAATGTTCGGCTGGTCCGCCGATGAAGTGCGCGGGCGGCCGCTGCCTTACGTGCCGCAGGAGGAGCTCGGCAAGATCCGGCCGGTGCGGCCGGATCGGCAGTTCGCATCCGAGCGCCGCCGCGTGCGCAAGGACGGCTCGCTCATCGACGTGAATCTCTGGTCTTCGCCGCTGCAGGATGCCGGCGGCCGCATCATCGGAACGCTCGGCATTCTCGCCGACATCACGGAACGGCGGCAGTTCGAGCGGCAGATTCGCCAGTCGCAGAAGCTCGATGCGCTGGGCACGATTGCGGGCGGCATCGCGCACGACTTCAACAATATCCTCACGGTTTTGCGCGGCAATCTGTCGCTTGCGCAAATGACGCTGCCCGCCGATCACGCGATGCGCACCAGCCTCGCGGAGATGGACAAGGCCTGCAATCGCGCTGCCGATCTCGTGCGGCAAATCCTCACGTTCGGGCGGCAGCAGGAGCAGTCGCGGAAGATCGTCATGCTGCAGCCCGCCGTGCTCGAAGCGATGAGCTTGTTGCGCTCCACTATTCCCGCGAGTATCGAAATCGACGTGCAGATGCCGCCGTCGCTGCCGACTGTGATGGCGGACAGCACCCAGATTCATCAGATCGTGTTGAATCTCGGCATCAATGCCGCGCATGCGATGGAGCACAGCCAAGGGCGCATCACGCTCGCGCTCGCGGCGCTCGACGTCGATGCGGACCTTGCCGCGACCACGCCGGAACTGCATCCGGGGCGCTACGTCCGTCTGACCGTCTCGGACACCGGCATCGGCATGGATCGTGCGACGCTCGAGCGCATCTTCGAGCCGTTCTTCACGACCAAAGCGGCGGGGCGTGGCACGGGGCTCGGTCTGGCGGTGGTGCGCGGCATCGTGAAGAATCACGACGGCGCGATTACGGTGGCGAGCGAACCGGGGCGCGGATCGCGATTCGACGTGTATTTCCCGGTGGTGGACGGCGAAGTGACCGGCAAGCACAAAGTGGTCGAGGCCTTGCACGGGAACGGCGAGCGCGTGCTGTTTCTCGATGACGAAGAGCCGCTCGTGCGGCTCGCGAGCCGCATGCTCGATCGGCTCGGGTATCGTGTGGACGCGTACACGCGCGCTTCCGAGGCGCTCGAGGCCTTCCGCAAGGAGCCCGCGCGCTACGATCTGGTGCTGACCGATCTGTCGATGCCGGGCGCGAGCGGCATCGACTTTGCCAAGAGCGTGCTCGACATCCGCCCCGACGTGCCGGTCATTCTGACGACGGGCTACATCGATCCGGACGATTTGGAGCTCGTCCAGCAAATCGGCATCAGCGAAGTGATCCTGAAGCCGACGACCATCGAAGAGATGGGCCGCTCGTTCCGGCGGCTGCTCGCCGCGCGGGCGCGGTAGAGGACCCGGCTCAGCTCGCCGCCCGTCGCGACTCGATTTAGAGACTCGCCACCGGCACAATGCACTCATGATTCCAGAGGCGCAGGCCAGGACAGGGCGGTTGCTGGTGGTCGACGACGAAGAGCCGCAGATGCGGGCTCTGTGCGACACGCTCAGCGCCGAAGGGTTCATCACCGCGGGGTTCTCCTCGCCGCAGTCGGCGCTCGCGGAGCTGGAACGCACCTCCTACGACTTGGTGCTCACGGATCTCATGATGCCCGGGATGGACGGCATCTCGTTGCTCGCCGCTGCGCGCCGCATCGATCCGGAGCTCGTCGGCATCATGATGACGGGCCACGGCACCATCGACACGGCCGTACGCGCCATGCAGGCCGGCGCGCTCGATTACATTCAGAAACCCTTTCGCTTGAAGGTGATCCTGCCGGTGCTGCGGCGGGGCATCGAGATCCGGCGGCTGCGCACGGAGAACAGCGAGCTGCGCTTGGCGCAGGCGACCATCCAACGCTTGAACGAAGAGCTGGAACAGCGCGTGCGCGAGCGCACGCGCGAGCTCGAAGTGGCGAATCAGGAGCTCGCGCTCGCGAACCAGGATCTGGAGTCGTTTTCGTTCTCGGTGTCGCACGATTTGCGCTCGCCGCTGCGGAACATTCGCGAGTTCTCCAAGATTTTTCTCGAGGACTTCGGCAATGCCGTGCCGCCCGAGGGGCGCGCGCTGCTCGGGCGCGTGGAGGAGGGCGGCGCGCGGATGAGCCAGCTCATCGAGGATTTGCTGGCGTTCTCGCGCTTCAGCCGGCAGCCGTTGAACAAGAGACCCGTCGTGCTCGGCAATCTCGTGCAGCGTCTCGTCGCGGAGCTGCGGCCGAGGGAGAGTGTGGTGGAGGTGCAGGTCGGGGAGGTGCCCGACTGCCACGGAGATGCATCGCTGCTGGAACAAGTGCTCGCGAACCTGTTGTCGAATGCGTTCAAGTTCAGTCGCAAGACGCCGGCGCCGCGCGTGGAAATCGGCAGTCTCAGGGAAGGGAACGAGGTCGTTTACTACGTGCGTGACAACGGGGCCGGCTTCGACATGAGACTGGCCGACAAGCTGTTCGGTGTGTTTCAGCGGCTGCATCCGGCCTCACAGTTCGAGGGCACGGGTGTGGGGCTCTCGATCGTGCAACGGATCGTGCAGCGGCATGGCGGGCGTGTCTGGGCGGACAGCGCGCCGGGGCAAGGGGCGACGTTCTACTTTACGTTGTCTGCAGCCTGATCCTTTACCGTAGCAGGGCGTTCGGGGTACAAGACGCCGCGGGTCAGGAACGAGGCCGGTGCGGCAGCGATGCGAGTGATCTTGGTCATCTGCGGGGCGCTGTTCGGCCTTGCTTTGGCGAGTGGGCCGAGCGGGCTGTATGGCGCGGCCGTTGGCGCACTCCTTGGGCTCGGGATCGCCGAGATCATGGCCAGCCGGGCGCGCATTCACGACCTCGAGCGCGAGGTGGCGGATCTTCGTACGCAGTCTGCCTCGCGCGGCGTGTCGGCCGACGCGGGACGGGCCTCACCCGAGCCGCGCTCTTCGTCGCCGCGCGAGGCGCCGCCGCAAGCTGCCTCGCGTCGCCCCGGCGTTCCCGCACCGCCGAGCGAAACGGCGTCCGCTGCGAAGGCACCACCGCGCGGTGATCTGCCCAACGGCGACGTCGTCTTCCGCTTCATCCGCGACTTCTTCACCGGCGGCAACACGCTCGTCCGCATCGGCGTAGTCATTCTCTTCATCGGCGTGGCATTCCTGCTTCGCTACGTCGCCGAGCACACCCATGTCCCGATTCAGTTGCGCCTGACCGGAGTCGCAATCGGTGCCGTTGTCCTGCTGATCATCGGTTGGCGTCTCCGTCATACGCGCCTCGGTTACGCGCTCGCAGTCCAAGGCGGCGCAATCGGCATCCTGTATCTCACCGTCTTCGCTTCACTACGGCTGTTCCACGTCCTCGGGCCGGGCCCGGCGTTCCTCGTGCTCGTACTACTGGCGGCGTTCTCCGCAGCACTCGCCATCCTGCAGAGCTCGATGGCTTTCGCGCTGCTCGCCATCGGATGCGGCTTCCTCGCCCCCATCCTCGCATCGACGGGCGAGGGCAATCACGTCGTGCTCTTCAGCTACTACGGCGTGCTCAATCTCGGCATCCTCGCGATTGCATGGTTCAAGGCGTGGCGACCCCTCAACGTCGTCGGCTTTCTCTTCACATTCGTCATCGGCACCGCTTGGGGCGTGCTCAAGTACAACCCCAATCTGTTCGCGAGCACCGAGCCCTTCCTGATCGCGTTCTTCGTGCTGTACATCGCGATCGCCATCCTGTTCTCGTTGCGCCGGCGACCGATCCTGCGCGGCTATGTCGACGGCACTCTCGTGTTCGGCGTGCCCGTCGTCGCGTTCGGCCTGCAATCCGCGATGGTTCACAACTGGCCGTTCTACGCGGCCTACAGCGCGATCACCGTCAGCGCGCTGTACCTCGTGCTCGCCTGGCTGCTGCACATCGGTAAGCGCGAAACGCAGCGGCTGCTGGTCGAGGCCTTCATGGCGCTCGGCGTCGCGTTCCTCACGCTCGCCGTGCCACTGGCGCTCGACGGCCGCTGGAGCGCGGCGACGTGGGCGCTCGAAGGCGCCGCATTGGTGTGGGTCGGATGCCGGCAAGAGCGGCGCCTGCCGCGCGCGGCAGGCACGATGCTGCAGATCGCGGGCGGCATCATCTTTCTCTTCGATTTCGACGCGCCGTACAGCAAAGTGCCGGTGCTCAACAGCTCGTGCCTCGGCGGCCTGATGATCGCGTTCGCGTCGGTCTTCGCGTCCCGCATGTTCGAGCGGATTCGCGACGATTTACAGGACTACGAGCGTCCATTCTCGTCGGCGCTCTTCATGTGGGGGCTGCTCTGGTGGTTGTTCAGTGGCATCACCGAGATCGTGCGGCACGTGTCCGACCCTTACGAGCTGCCGAGCATCCTCGTATTCCTCGCGGCCACGGCGTTGCTCTCGAGCGAGATCGCGCGTCGCTTGAAGATCCGCGCCGCGCGCCTCCCGCCTGTCGCGCTGCTGCCTGCGATGCTGCTGTTCGCGATCGCCCGCGTCACGTACGGCGGGCCTCCGCACCCGCTGGCGGCGGGAGGATGGGCCGCATGGCCGATCGCGTTTGCGGGGTTCTATTTCCTGAGTCGTCGGCACGAGTCGAGCGATAGCGACCTTTGGTCCCCACGCGTCCATCACACGCTTTCCGCTCTGCTGCTGATCGCGCTTGTCGCGTGGGAGCTCGTGTGGCAGGTAGATCACGCGGTGCAGGGCGGCGGTTCGTGGCCTGCCATTGCGTGGGCGCTGGTTCCCGCCATCGCGCTGTATGGGCTGCCGAAGCTTGCGCGGCGTGTGTCGTGGCCATTCGGGGCGCACGAGGAAACGTATGTCGCCATCGTCGGCACCGTGTTGGGCATCTTCTTGATGGTGTGGAGTTTGACTACGAACGTGACGTTGCCGGGCGATCCTTATCCGCTGCCGTACGTGCCGGTGCTGAATCCGCTGGATCTCGCACAGGCGTTCGTGCTGATGGTGCTCGCTCGGCATGGCCTGCATTTGCACAAGAACCGGTACGGCGTGCTCGACGGGACGGCGAACCTGTCGCAGCTCGCGTGGTTTCTCGTAGCGCTGGTTTTCGTGTGGTTGAACGCGATTCTCTTGCGGACGCTGCACTATTGGGCCGGCGTGCCCTATGAGCCCGAGGCACTGTTCCGCTCGACGCTCGTACAGACGTCGCTGACGATTTTCTGGGCCGTGCTCGCGCTGGCGACCATGTTCTTCGCCACGCACCGCTCCGTGCGCTTCGTGTGGATCGCCGGCGCCACGCTGATGAGCGTGGTGATCGGCAAGCTGTTCTTGATCGATCTGTCCCGAGTCGGCACGGTGGAGCGCATCGTGTCGTTCGTCGGTGTCGGACTGTTGATGTTGGTGGTCGGGTACTTCTCGCCGTTGCCGCCGTCGCGGAAGGAAGCGGCGTGACGAAGGCGCGGATCGCACTTGTGCTCGGCGTTGCGCTTGCGGCGAGCGTCATTCATGCAGCTGAAACATCCGACGCCGCACTCACACCCGACGATTTCGCGTATGGCGTGAAGGTGCCCTCGCCGGGCGATGCCGCGGCGTATCGCGCGCCGCTGCCCTTGGCGGTGTATCAGAAGGTTTTGCGCGGTGACCTCGGCGACGTGCGCATGTTCAACGAGCGCGATGAGCTCGTGCCGTATCGGATCGAGCGGCCGAATGCGCAAACCACGGTTCAGCAGGCCGCAACGTCGCTGCCCGTGTTCAGGCTGCGCGACAACTCGCGCGAAGCGTTCGACGCCATTCGCGTCACGATCGAGTCGGGCGGCACCCGCGTGGATGTGCGAGCGCCCGTGACATCGCGTGGTGGCGTGCAGACGGACGGATCGGCGCGCGCCGCGGTGGGTGGCATCTCCTCTGCGACGGCGCGCACCGCTGCAACTGGCGCCGGCAAGACGTCCGCCGGCGGCTACGTTCTCGATAGCCGTTCTCTGCAATCCCCCATCGCAATGCTCGAAGTCGCCTGGCCCGACGATGCCCCCGACTTCGCCGGCCGTCTGCGCATCGAAGCCAGCGACGACCTCGGCACTTGGCAAACTGTCGTCACCGGCGCCCCCATCGCCAATCTTCGGGCTGGCGACGCACGCATCGTCGAGCGCCGCGTGGAGCTCGCGGGCATGAGCGCCAAGTTCTGGCGACTCTCCTGGGCCGACGCGCCCGCGCCGTTCGAAATCACTTCGGTCACCGCCGAGCCGACCCGCGGTCACGTCGATATCCCGCGTCAAACCCTCTCGGTCGCGGCCAGCTCCGCAAAGCCAGGTGAATTCGAGTTCGACCTAGGGGCGCGCGTGCCGGCTGATCGAGTGACGCTCGAGCTGCCGGAGCAAAACAGCATCGTCGAAGCCGAGCTGCTGTCACGCGCGGCAACCACGCAACCGTGGCGGCCCGTCACGCGCGGTGGCTTCTATCGCCTGAAGGCCACACGCCCCGTCCCGACCGGCGACTCGAAGACCGTCGAAGCGAACGCCGATCTCACGAACGGCTCCATCACCCTCGTGCCCAATTCCGACCGCTACTGGCTCGCGCGAATCGATACGCGCAACGGTGGTCTCGGCCGCGGCATGCCGAAGTTGCGTGTCGGTTGGATCGCGCACGACGTCGTGTTCCTCGCACGCGGTAACGGGCCATTCACGCTCGCCTACGGCAGCAGCAAGGCGAGTCCCACGACGGCACTCGGCGCGATTCCCGAGAGCGTCACGATCGTCGACGCGACATTCTTGCCGCCCGAGCCGCTCGGCGGCGACGCACGCCTGCTGCCCACGCCACCGCCGCGTACGATATGGACGAAGTCCGCCATACTCTGGACCGTGCTCGCCATCGGCGTCGCGCTGCTGGCCTTCATGGCCTATCGTTTGTCACGGGAGCTGAAGAGATGACTCCATTCGTGCGCAAAGCGCTCCAGCTCCCGAATCCCTGATGGGCTGGAAATCCTGGCTCGGCCTCGCTCCGAGTCGCGACGAATTCGCGCGCGATCTCATGCGGTACGCCGCACGGCGTGGCGCGCCGGGTTGGACGTACGATCCGGCGGAAGCCGTGTTGTTCCATGCCGGGCAGAACCGCAAGTTCTACGTGAACAACTCATGGCTCGAGTATCGGGGCGCACGGCGGGCGGCGCGCCCCCTCCTCATCGAGAAGTACATGAGTTTGATGCTCGACGACGCGCCGGAGGTGCCGCAGCTCTGGGATTTCGCGGCGAAGAGCCTCTATTGCTGCCTGCGCTCGCGCTATCAACTGCTGACGACGGAGATCGAGAGTCGCGGGGCGGCGCCGCCGTTCGTGCGGCCGCTGACGATGCCGTGGATCGCCGATCTCGAGATCGTGCTCATGTACGACTTCGGGCCCTATCTCGCGCAGGTGCTGCCGAGCACTGCGGAGGTGTGGGGCCAGCGCCGCGAGGCCCTCTTTGCGCGCGCGCAAGCGAATCTCACGGCGCTGCCCCGGCCGCGGTGGGAGCCGGTCGGCGACGGTGTTTTCAAGATCGTCTCCGACGTGAGCTACGAAGAGTCGTTCGTGCTGGTGGATGCGGTGGTGGCGGCCTTGGACGTGCAAGGCGACCCGGTGGTCGTGGTGCCGAATCGCGGTATCTTGCTCGCGACCGGCAGCGACATGCCTGCGGGTCTGGCGCGCTTGCTTGCGGAGGCGCGCAGGTCGCTGCAGGAGCGGCCGTGGCCGATGTCGGCGGCGCTGTTGCGTAGAGTAGCGGGGCGTTGGGAGCGCTTCGCGGCGGGACCCGCGCTTGCGTCGGGGGTGCGCGCATTCGAGCTGTTGAGCCTTGCGGGAACGTATTCGGATCAGCAGGAAGCGCTTCAGAAACATCTCGAGAAGAAGGGCGTGGATGTGTACGTGGCGAAGTTCTCCGTCATGAACGCGCGCGATGGCTCGAACAATGTGCACTCGTGGTGCGTGTGGTCCGAAGGCGTGCCGTCGCTGCTACCGCAGACGGACGTGGTGATCCTGCGCCGGAACGACGAGAGCCAGGAACCGGTGATCGTGCCTTGGGCAGCGGTCGAGCGGTTGTGTGGGCCTTACATGCGACGCACGGAAGACGAGCCGCCTAGATTCGGTGTGGACGCGTTCCCGGCCGCCGAATGGGGACAGATCGTGAGCGCGGGCCAGCCGCTGTGACACGAGCGTTCTCTCTATTCCGGCGGATGTGCCGGCGGCTCCTTTGGTGAGACGATAGTCGTGTCCCCGCAGACCCTTGGAGATGACAATGGCCAAAGTGTGGTTCATCACCGGCGCCAGCCGTGGGCTTGGCGTTGAGTTCGCGAAGGCGGCGATGCGCGCGGGCGATCGCGTGGTGGCGAGCGGGCGCAAGGCGTCCGCCGTCAACGACGCGCTCGGGCCCAACAGCGCGCAGCTCCTCGCGATCGATCTGGATGTGACTCATCGCGCGCAGGTGCGCCGCGCGGTGGATACGGCCGTGTCGAAGTTCGGCACGATCGACGTGCTCGTCAACAACGCCGGCTATGGGCACTTGGGATTCTTCGAAGAGTCGCCCGACTCCGACGTGCGTGCTCAATTCGAGACGAACGTGTTCGGCGCGATGGATGTGACGCGCGCGGTCCTGCCCGTGATGCGCACCGCCCGCAAAGGGCGCATCTTCAATCTGTCGTCGCTGGCGGGGATTCGGGGGTCGGAGTTCGCCTCGCTCTATTGCTCGAGCAAGTTCGCGCTCGAAGGGTTCTCGGAGGCGCTCGCGGTCGAGCTTGCACCGTTCGGCATTTTCGTGACGCTGGTCGAGCCCGGGCCGTTCCGCACGGATTTCCTCACGCGCGAGTCGCTGCGCTTCGGCGCGACCGCGATTGCGGACTACGACGAGCGGCGTGCTCGCGTTCGGGCTAATTTCGAGGACCGCAGCGGCAAGCAGCCGGGCGATCCAGTGAAGCTCGCCGAGGCCGTGGTGCGACTCGCGAACGAAGAGAAGCCGCCCATGCGATTCATCGCCGGTGCGTTTGCGTTGGACACCACCGCGAAGAAGCTCGCCGCCATGACAGCGGATCTCGATAACTGGCGCGCGGTCTCGGCGGCGACGGATTATCAAAGCTAGCGCGGCGAGCGGGCGCCCGGCTGGGACTTCTTGCGCGACACGGCGCGAAAGTGACTCTCCCGATGCCCATCACGATCTACGGCATCAAGAATTGCGACACGATGAAGAAAGCGCGCACCTGGCTCGATGAGCACAGCGTCGCGTACACCTTTCACGACTACAAGGTCGCCGGCATCGACGCCGCTCGCCTGCAACGCTGGGCCGTGAAGGCGAGCTGGGAGGCGCTGTTGAATCGAAGCGGCACGACATTCCGCCGGCTGACGGATACGCAGAAGGCCGATCTCACCGAGCGCAAGGCCATTGCGTTGATGGTCGAGCAACCCTCGCTGATCAAGCGGCCGGTGCTCGAGATCGGCGATGCGCTGCTCGTCGGCTTCAAGCCGGACGCGTATCAGGCTGCAGTACGCCGACCGTAGTGGTGATGGGTTCCGCGGCGACTAGCCGGGACGTGATGCTGCCCACGACGGGACTTCGGCTAGCCGCCGCCGTGCATGGCCCGGCGCACGCCGGTCGATGCCGTTCGATAGTCTTCATCGGCGATGCGCACGAGATCGCGTCCCTGATGCTTCGCCTGATAGAGCGCCGAGTCGGCGCGCGCGACGATTTGATCGAGCGAGCTCACCCCGCCTTCGTTCGTCGCGAGGCCGGCGCTCAGACTCACTTTCAGCCCGGCACTCGAGGCGGGCAGCTCGATGGCGAGCGCCGCCGACCGCAATCTCTCCAAGATGCCCAGCGCCAGATCGAGCGTCGTATCGGGCATGACGAGCAGGAATTCCTCGCCGCCCCAGCGTCCGCAGATGTCGGACGACCTCAGCGACTCGCGTGTGAGTCGCGCGAACTGCTGCAAGACGAAGTCGCCGGTCGCATGCCCGCAGCGATCGTTGATGATTTTGAAGTAATCGAGATCGATGACGGCGACCGTCACGATGCGATTCGCGGCGCCCGCGGCCAAGAGTGCCGCCGCGGCCAGTTCGGTCGCGTGCCGCCGGTTCGGCAAGCCGGTCAGACCGTCGAGGCTCGCCAGTTGTAGCAGCTGTCGCCGATGTAGCCGGCCGGCAATCACGATGTACGTCAGGAGCGCGATGCCGAGCAGGCCAGCGGCGATCGCGGCACCTGTCCAGCGAAGCAGATCGCGTTGGCGTTCCGAGCGTTCGTGCGCCAGCGCGAGCTCGTGGGTCAGCGCGGCATTGCGTTCGATCTCACGATCCGTCTCGAAGCGGGCGCGGAGGATGGCGTTTTGGCGGCTGCGCTCGGCATCGTTCGTTGCCAAGTAGCGGCGCGCATATTCTGCGAGATCACCGTAGGCGTCGCGATAGTTGCGGAGAGCCGCGTGCGCCCGCGCGCGCAGGTCGTAGACCTGCGTTGCGCGACGCGGGGAGATGTCAGTGCCGCCGTGATCCATGACTTCGTCCAACAGCGCACGCGCGCCTTCCGGCCGACCCTCGATCAACTCGATGTTCGCGAGGAGGACGCGCGTCTCCTTCACCATATCGACCGAGCCCGTGGCCGCGAAAATGCTCAGGGCGTTCGCGCATTGAGGCGCCGCCAGCTCGGATTGGCCGAGCCTGATGCGCGCGTCGCAGGTGTTCACAGCCGCAAACGCGATGCCCTGCTGGTCACCGAGCTGCGTGCTCAGATCGCGTGCCTCGCGGTAGGCGTCGATCGCGGCGGCATAGTCGCCCATCGCCGTCAACGTGGAGCCGCGCATGAATCGTGACACCGATAGGCTGAGCGTGGCGCCGTGCGCGGTATCCCAGTCGATCACTTCCTGATTGAGCGCCAACGCTTGCGCGTAATCGCCCATGGTGCGCATCACGGGCGAAAGGGCGGCGGCGGCGAGCACGCGTTGCTCGCCGCGCGTCGGCGCGAGGCTCGCGCGATAGGCCTGCGTCAGCGTGACGATCGCGAGGTCCGCGCGGTCGTGCCTGAACTGCAAGCGGCCGAGCGTGATCAGCAAGCACGTTTCCGCGAGCGAGCCCGCGGGTTGCAGGGCGCGCGCCGCTTGGATGGCTTCGAGCGCTTTGCCGATGCCGGCCTGGTCATACACGTTCTCGGCATGGGTCGAGAGCAAATCGACATGGACGGGATCGCGCGGATCCGTCGCGAGCGCGAGGCCCTGCGTCGCGGCGTCGCGTGCCTCGCCGTCGAGCTCGAGTCGGCTATAGCTCTCCGCTTCTACGGCGTAGAGCGATGCGAGCCGCGCGCTGTTCTGAGGCATGACGCGCTGAACGGCGATGCGCGCGGCCTCGGCCTGTTCGATGGCTTTCTTGGCGTCTTTCGCGGCGAGATGTTCCAGTCGCCGGATATCGGGATCGGGGCTGGTGAGACAGGTCGCATGAATCTGTAAGGGAGCGAGCGTGCAGACGGCGCACAGCGCGGTGTCCAAGAGGCGACGGGCCGGTCCCCGGGTGCCGGCGTATCGGAACAGAGTCATGGTCGCTGTAAGGTAGCGTGACGCGCCGGTCCGGAACGCTACTGGACATCACGGTTCTCGGCCCACTAAAGGTCGGCGCTCCGGCGGCAGAACGTGATGCACTTCGCATTCGTGCCGGGGCGCGCTGGACCGAGGCGCCGCGGTCGTTTCAGTGCCTATGTCGGCGGCTCGTTAATAAGCAAGACATACCTTGGTGCAATAGTCGGGCTACAGGGGCCGCGCAAAAATGGCGAGCCCGCGCTCTCTACAGGAGTCAGCACCATGGACACGATCAAGACACAGGATGGCGTCACCATCTACTTCAAAGATTTGGGCCCGAAGACCGCGCAGACCATCGTCTTTCATCACGGGTGGCCGCTCAGCGCCGACGATTGGGATGCGCAGATCCTCTTCTTCCTGAACCAAGGCTATCGCGTCATCGCGCACGATCGTCGCGGTCACGGACGCTCGACCCAAACGTGGACCGGCAACGATATGGATACGTATGCGGCCGATATGGCCGCTCTGACGGATGCGCTGGACCTCAAAGGCGCCATTCACGTCGGCCACTCCACCGGCGGCGGCGAGATGGTGCACTACGTGGCGCGCGCGAAAGCGGGGCGGGTCGCGAAGGCAGTGCTCATCGGGGCAGTGCCGCCCGTGATGGTCAAGTCGGCGAAGAACCCGATGGGTACGCCGCTAGAAGTATTCGACGGTTTCCGCGCGGCCCTCGCGGCGAACCGCGCGCAGCTCTACATCGATATTGCCGCAGGGCCCTTCTACGGCTTCAACCGTCCGGGCGCGAAAGTCAGTCAGGGAACGATCGACAATTGGTGGCGTCAGGCCATGATCGGCGGCGCCAAGGCGCACTACGATTGCATCAAGGCCTTCTCCGAAACCGACTTCACCGAAGACCTGCAAACGATCAGCGTTCCCACGCTCGTGATGCACGGGACCGACGATCAAATCGTACCGTACGCAGATTCGGCGCCCCTTGCGGTGAAGCACCTGAAGAAGGGCACTCTCAAGAGCTATGAGGGCTTACCGCACGGCATGTGCACGACACACGCCGACATCGTCAACGCGGACCTGCTTCGCTTCATGAAGGATTAGCGTGCGGCGGGCAGCGGGAGTGCGTCACTGAAGCGCAATCCCGCTGCCGCCAGCTCGTCGTGTGCGACTCGCTGCAGCGCCTGCACGTGATCGGGTGACAGGCCCAGCGCATCCGCGGCGGTTTCTCGCCGACCTAGCATTTGCGGATCGCGACGGGTGACGCGTCCGAAGATCATCAGCGCCTCGAGATAGTAGCCGTAGCTGCTCGCGTGATACTGGTCGTGCGTCCACAGGTCGATCTTGCCGAAGGTGAGGCCATCATACGGATTTGAATCCGCGACGCCCGTGTCCATCGCGCGTATCCATGCTTGGCCGGTCGGAATCACTGCTTTGATCAGCGTGGACTGTTTGGCCGCGAGATCGTATGCAGCACGCACATCGCTCGCCATCGCGGTGATGGGCTTGCCGTACCAATGACCTGACTTCAGATACGTTTGATCCGCGCGCGACCACGTCGCGTTCAAGTACACCTGCACGTCGGGATTGCGACGCTGGAACATCTCGACCAGTAGGCCGGTGTAGCGGACGAGCTTCGCGGGATCGCCCGGCTGATCTCTGTCCAGCGTGCTGTGGCCGCTCATCACGACGTAGTCCCACGACGCGTCGAGTAGCGCGCGCTTCTCGGTGTGGTGGAGGTCGAGATTGGCGCCCGGAACGGTCTCGAGACTCACCACGTAGGCGAGTCCCGCTTGATCGGCGAACGCTTTGAAGAGTGCGGGCACGCCGCCGAATCCGGTGCCATTCAGATCCGTCACGGTCTGCGCGCCGTATGGCTTCACCGGCGAGCCCGCCCCAAAGAAGAAGCTATTCCCGACGAACAGGATCGTCTCCGCTGCCGCGCCGGTGCTGAACAGCGAGGTGATGACGAACACGAAGGGCGCGAGCCCTCGTCGCGGGCGACGCGTGCGCGTTTTGCATCCTGCAGCCATGGTCGACCTCCGCGGGACCACACCCGCAAGCGTGTCACGAAACACGAAATCCCGACACACTTGTAACTCCCACCCGCGCCCGTGCCCAGCGTCAAATCCATCGCCACCACGACATACGTCGTAAGGAGAAAGCGATGACCCAGCACACGACCGGAACACGCGAAGAGTGGCTCGCCGCACGCCTCGAGCTGCTCGAAGCGGAAAAGGAGCTCACCCGGCGCGGCGACGAGGTGGCCCGGCGGCGCCAGGCGCTGCCCTGGGTGCGCATCGAGAAACAGTATCGATTCGAGACCGAGGAGGGCGGCGCCGGGCTGGCAGAGCTCTTTCGCGGGCGCTCGCAGCTCCTCGTGTACCACTACATGTTCGGGCCCGACTACAAGGCGGGCTGCGCGACGTGCTCGACGATCGCGGACGGCTTCAACGGCTTCGCCGTGCACCTCGCGAACCACGACGTCACGCTCTCGTGCGTGTCGCGGGCGCCGCTCGCGAAGATCCAGGCATACAAGACGCGGATGGGGTGGACCTTTCCGTGGGCCTCTTCGGCCAGCGGCGACTTCAACTACGACTTCAACGTCTCGTTCACGGAGGAACAGCAGCGTGAGGGCGGCATTGAGTACAACTACCGCCGCGAGCCGCCATGGCAGCAGCGGACGAACGAGGGTATCTCGACCCGAATGACCGGCGATCCCGTCGGCGACAACGCCGTGATGACCGGAACCGACATTTCGACTTATGTGCGCGAGCGGCCCGGCATGAGCGCGTTCGCGCTCGAGAACGGCGTCATCTACCACACGTACTCGACCTACGCGCGCGGGCTGGACGGGCTCTGGGGCATGTATCAGTGGCTCGACCGCGCGCCGCTCGGGCGCAATGAGACCGGCGTGTGGTGGCGCCGGCACGACGAGTACGGCAAGTGATGTTCGGCGTCTCCGCGCTGCTCTTCGTCCTCAGCGCCGGGGTGACGATTCTCGGGTGCGCATCCATGTCGTCCATGGGCGGCATGTCGATGCCCGGCGGCTGGACGATGTCGATGGCCTGGATGCGCATGCCCGGCCAAACGTGGATCGGCGCCGGGACCTCGTTCCTCGCAATGTGGGTCGTGATGATGGTGGCGATGATGCTGCCATCCTTGATGCCGATGCTTCGGAGTTATGGCCAAGCCATCGGCCGAGGAGGTGAGACACGCCTGGGTCGGCTGACGACGCTCGTGGGCGCCGGTTACTTCTTCGTGTGGACAGTGATCGGATTGGTTGCGTTTCCGCTCGGCGTGGCGCTCGCGGAAATGGAGATGCGACAGCCGGCGCTGGCGCGCGCCGTACCGACTGCGGTTGGTCTCGTAGTGTTGATCGGCGGTGTGCTCCAGTTCAGCGCATGGAAGGCGCGTCACCTTGCTTGCTGCCGATGCGAATCCGTATGCGGTTTCACGTTGCCAGCGGATGTCGGCACGGCTTGGCGACACGGCGTGCGGCTCGGGATTCACTGCAGTTACTGCTGTGCCGGGTTGACGGCGATTCTCCTCGTCGTCGGAGTCATGGACCTGCGCGTGATGGCTGCAGTCATGGCAGCCATCACTGCGGAGCGCCTGGCGCCGAGCGGCCAGCGGGCGGCACGAGGGATCGGTGTGGTGGTTGTGGCAGTAGGTGTGGTGATGATCGGGCGAGCCGTTGGGGTCGAATGACACCTCACAGGTTGCTTGATCTCGAGACCAGCCGGTCGAAGCCGAGCGCGAGCGGGCGCGGCGGAATTCCTCAAAATCCGTGGGAAGACGTGACGCCGCGCTGGGCACCGATGCACTGATTCTCCATGCGCTTTCCATCAACCGCCCCGCTTGCGGTTTCCGCGAGCTTGCGAGCGCGTTCGGTGCTCGATCGCGCGAGCAAGCAGGTCCACTTAGGTCCAATTCATCACCTGCGCGCTCAGCACCATACTCGCGGCGGTCCGCGGACACGGGCCCACAGGGCTTCGTCTGGATGCAGCTGCAAAGGAGCGAGTAATGAACACGGTGACCAAATCACTTGCTGGGCTCACAGGCGTCGGGTTCACGCTCGCCGCGGCCTACCTGTTCGATCCCGACAACGGACGGCAGCGGCGCTCGACGCTCGGCACACAGTGCAAGAAGGCCGGGGCTCGGATCAACGAGGGGGCTCGCGTGGTCAAAGACGGGCTCTCGCATCGATATCAGGACGCTTCATCGCGCGCGCGCTCATGGTTCGACGAACGCAAGCGCAGCGACGTGGGCCTCGCGCGCACCATTCGCACGGATCTGCGGCGAGCCGTGCCGAGCTTCAACGGGATCGGTGTGGTTGCGCATGGCGATCAGGTCATTCTTCACGGCGACGTGCTTACGCAGGAGCACGATCACGTGCTGCAAGTGGTACGCGGCGTCCCGGGCGTCGGGAATGTTGCGGACCATCTATCGGAAGTTGGGGAAATCGCGCCCCAGAAGATCGGACCGCGCGTCCGACGAGGGTTCACGTCCATGCGAGACAATCTGGCGCAGCCCAACTGGTCGCCTTCCGCACGCGTGGGCAGCGGCGCGGTAGGTCTCGCGCTGCTGCGGTGGGGAGCGACGCACCGGAATGTATACGGCGGCATCGGTGCGCTGCTTGGCGCGGTGCTCATTGCTCGCAGCGTACTCAATCGACCTCTGCGTCAGATGGCTACGAGGAAAGGCAAGGCCGAGGCCCTCGAGGCCGTGGAAGGCGCCGGCCAGCGCGCCGCGCGCGCGGCAGAGAGTCTTGCCGGTGCTGCAGCGGAGCGTCGCGAGCGAATCGTGGGAGCGTACAACTGAGGCTCGCAGCAAGAGTCCGCGAGAACGGAAGCCGAGGTGCGCGGGAGAAAGCCGCTATGTTCAGGTTCGCAATCGTGCTACTGACGGTGATCGTGCTTGCGGGGTGCTCCAAGCACGAACGTACCCCCGCGCAGACACCGGCCCCGGACGCATCGCGGTCAGGCGGGTCCGAGATCAGAGAGTCCAAGGCCGTGTACCCCGAAAAGGAACAGTCGACGCCCGGCGCGGCGCGCCCCGAAGCGGCTTCGAGCCCACACCAGCAGACCGTCACCGAGACGCCGGCGACGAGGCCGGCGCCGAACGCCAGCGGCCCGCGCCCTGCGACCGCATCGTCTCCGCACCAGCGGGAGGTGCTGCAGAAGCCATCTCCGGAAGAACCCCCGAAGTAGTCGCCCTGACACGTCGTGACGCAGGCCCCCTGTGCGTCACCCGTCTCCCGCGTGCTGCGAGTGCATGATCACTGACGTGGGCCGGATCATCGCGATGTTGGCGGCGTTCAATCGAGTGAGCGCGTCGAACAGAACGGCACTGCGCACCCGATACGTGTGCCGCGGAGAGATGACGTAGCCCGTCGCGCTGAAGAGGACTTTCCCATCTGCGATCCCCTCGAGCATCACGCTCGGCTCGGGTGCCTTCAGGATGTCCGGGTGTTTGCGGAAAGCCTGCAGCAATTCGATGCGCACCCGCTCCACATCGGCCCCCAAAGGCACCGGGACGTTGATTTGCACGAGCCCCAAAGGGTTGGCGAAAGTGATGTTGCGTACGACTTTGGTGATGAATTCCGAGTTGGGCACGATGACGGTCGAGCGGTCGATCTGCTGAATTTCCGTGGCTCGCGCATTGATGCGTCGTACGTCGCCTTCAAAGCTCTCGAGTACGACCCGGTCGCCTACCTTCACCGGTCGCTCCGCGAGCAGGATGAGGCCGGAGACGAAGTTCTGCACGATCGCCTGCAGACCAAATCCGATGCCGAGCGCCAGTGCGCTCGCAATCCAGGCAATCTGCTGAAGCCCAACCCCCATCGAGGAGAGCGCTGCGGAGAGGATGATCACGTAGCCGGCGTACCCGGCCAAAGAGGTCACGGACTCGCGCATGCCCGGGTCCATGTCCGTGACCGGAAGATAGCGCCGCGAAATCCAATGTTTCAGCACCCTTACGGCAACGATGCCCAGCACGAAAATCACGATGCCGCGAGCGACTGCACCGAGGCGTAATTGGAATGCACCGATGGAGATGCCTTGCTGCAGGCGATGCCACTGCGGCACCCAATCGATGGTGCCCGGGGCGTAAGGTGCGAGCAGCAGAAATAAAGCGAGGAGGCCGATCGTGAATCGTGACAGGGCTGACATCAGGACGGCAGTGCGTGTCTCCGCGCCAGTTGCGGGAAGCTCGCGCGGCGCTCCCTGTCTAACAGGGAGAACGGCCATCAAGACGTCATCGACGACGACGGTCAGCAGATACGCCGAGCTCAGCACGATCAGCGCCCAGGCCGCTTGTCGTGCGATGAAGCTGCCGAGTGCCACATAGCCTATGAGAGCGCAGAGCGCGGCACCGATGATGACGATCCAGCCTATCGCGACGAGGGTCATGAGCCATGGGCGCAGCGGCTTTGTCGCGGGCGAGTCGTCATTTCCCCTCAGCCGCGCTGCCCGAGCACCACGACGCAGTCCGCGCGCTAGCGTCGCGGTGAGCGCGAGCGTCATGAAGCCTTCCAGCGCTACCGATACACTGAGGCTCAAGTCCATCCCGGCCGTGAGTCGTTCGACAAGAGCGAACAGCACAATCACAGCGGCAAGCTCTACGCTGAACGTACGGAGCGCGGCGCTCACGTGGTCCGGAATTGGAGGCAGTCGCCAGCGCGGTGCGCGAGCCGAAAGCAAAGCCGTACCGAGCGTTGCGACGTACACACCGAACGTCACCGTCGTAGCAATTCCGATGAGCAGGCTCACGATGTGCGGTGGAGGGAGATCTCCCGAATTGATTGCTAGCACCAGTGCCATGCCGATGATGGCCACGCTCGCGGTCCGGAGGCCGAGGTTCGCGAATGCGCGCAAGGATTTCTGCAATCTTCCAGGCAAGGTGAGGCGCACCATCCGCGCAGTCAACCGTCGTCGCGCGATGAGCGTGATTGCGCTCACGAGCAACGCGCCGGCAACAGCGGGTACGGGGGACCTCAGGAGCACATCCTTGATCTCCAGCGCAAAAGTGCGCGCGCGTTGCACATCCTGCGGGACGTCAGCGCCGAGGTTGTCCCAGAAACGCCTTTCGAACGGAGCGCCCGTGCGATCTCCGAGCCGTTCCCGGAACTGCTCGCGGCTTCGCGCAGCGATCTGACCGACGATCTGATCGGCTTCCAACCACAGCACGCCGGCGAGCTTGAGCTGCCCATCGAGTGAGGTCCGCTGTTGATCCAACTCCTTGCGTTCCGCGGCGAGGTCGCTGGACTCGCTTGCGCTCTGCGCAGACTCGCCGAGCTCTGCGCTGCGCGCGGCGACGCGCTCGAGCTGCGGGGCGAGGTTGTATCTCGTCTCCTGTAGCCTCGACTGCAATTCGAGGACTTGCGCGCGCATCTCGAGCAGGCTTTTGTCGTCCTGGGCGGCCGCTACGATCTTTTGAATCGTCTCGAGCTGATCCCGGGCGTCATCGAGGGAGATTGTCGGAGTCTTCTCAGCCGCAGGTGTGGAGGTGACCGTCGGAAGCATCGCCCCGAGCAGCATCACGGCGGCGATGGAGGCACGCCTGCTCACGTGCGGTGGCCATTCACGCTAGCGCTGCCGGCTGACTCGGTGATATAGACCACCTTGCACAGCTCGGCGCCGAAGAAGAGCACCTGACTCATGACCTTCATCCACAGCATGAGTACGAGCACGCTGCCGAGTGCACCATAGGTACCGAGCTTCGTGCTGAAGTAGCTGCCGAAGAACCCGAGAAGCTCGACACCGATGAGCCAAGCAGCCGCACACAACATTGCGGCGAGCCAGATGTGTCGCAACTGCAGGTGCACTGGGGGTAGCACCTTCAACAAGAGCGCGAACACCAAGGGCACCATCAGTACGGCAACCGTCACGGGCACGGCCCAGCCGAGGTCGCGGGTCGGAAACGGAAGCACGGCCAACAGTCCGGTCATCCACTGAACCACGATGAGCAGCCCTACCATCAGCAGCAGCAACGCCGCTGCCGCGAGCACGATGGCGAATGACAGCACTCGCTCCAGGAGCGTCGTGCGCACGATCGTGACCAGGCGACCGGAGACCAAGGGCGGAGCCTGCTTCCAGATGGCGCGAAAAGTCATCCGCAAGTGACGGAACAGGACGGAGGCGGCCGCCAGCAAGGCTACGAGGCTCACGACACTCGCAGTCAGGGATTGTTGCTGAATCCACTGCAGTGACTCATCGATTGTCGATCGCAACTGCGGCCCGAAATTGGCGTCGATGGTCGACAGGAGTTGCTGCTGCAATGACGCGGCAGCTGCGGAGGAGCGGAGGAGCAATCCCGTCGTGGCGAGCAGCAACAAGAGCAGAGGCACGAGCGAGATGAGCGCGTAGTACACGATGGCCACGGCGAAGTAGCGCGCGTAGTCCCGCTCATACTCGCTCCAAGTCGAGCGCAGCAATTGGATCCATGCCACTCAGCGTCGTTCTGGCGCCAATGCGCTCCGGTGAGTTAACCCCAAGGCCCATGCTCAGCGGCGTCGTCCCTCCCAAGCCGACGAATCATCTCGTCGCGCCGTTTGTCAGGTGTGCCTGTGGTGCCCTGGCCCTCCGCCTCCTGCGATAGGCGCGCCGTGCGCGGCCTGATCCTCGGGCACCCGCCCGCCCGCAGGCGCTTGCCGAGCGAGTTTGAATCCCGTCATGCCCCACAGCACGGACAGCAGTGGGCTCGCGATGTTGAAGAGGCAGAACGGCAGGTACGCGAGCGTCGGCACGCCGAGCGTGGCGGCCATGTAGGCACCACACGAGTTCCACGGAACGAGCGCGGAGGTGACCGTTCCGCCATCCGCGCAGGCGCGCGACAGGTTCGACGGCATGAGGCCCCGCTTCTCGAACTCGCTACGGAACAGGCGCGCGGGCAGCACCAGCGCAATGTATTGATCCGCGGCGAGCACGTTCAATCCGAACGCCGTCCCCACTACCGATCCGAGCAGACGGCCGTCGCTCCGTGCCCGCTGGAGTAGCGGGTTGATCAGCTTCGCGAGCAGCTTGAACTCATCGAGCATGGTGCCGAAGGTCACCGCGCCGATGATGATCCAGAGCGTCGTGAGCATGCTCGCCATACCGCCACGCGACAGCAAGCGATCGAGCACTTCGATGCCCGAGTTCGCCTCGTAGCCGCTCGCGATTGCGAGCCAGGCCGCTTTGACATAGACGAGCGGCGGGGTGATGTGCTCGTCGTTGATGAAGCGCACGATGGCGTCGTGCTGGAAGAACGGCGCCATGATCGCCGCAAGCAATGCCGCACTCATGATCGCGAGAGAGGCGGGGACCTTGCGCACCGACAACACGATGAGCACGAGCAGCGGGATCAAGTTCCACGGCGTGATCCAGAACAATTGATCGAGCTGGGTGAGCTCGCTCCCGGTGTCGACGTCTGTAGCGACCGAAGTGCGCAGCCCGATGAGGCCGAGCACGACGAGAGCGACGAGAAAAGCAGGGACCGAAGTCCAGATCTGCGCGCGTAGATGGGTGTAGATGTCGATGCCCGCCAGTTGAGAGGTGAGAACGGTCGTCTCCGACAGCGGTGAGAGCTTGTCACCCACATACGCGCCGGAGATCACCGCGCCGGCGGTGACCGCCGGCGACACGCCCACGAGCGAAGCCAGGCCGACGAGACCCACCCCGACCGTGCCGGCAGTCGTCCACGAGCTGCCGATGGACAGCGCGATCAGGGCGCAGACGATGAGCGATGCGACGTAGAAGTAGCCCGGCTGCAGGATTTGGATTCCATAGTAGACGAGTGTGGGAATGGCGCCGGACATGTTCCACGTGCCGATCAGCGAGCCCACCGCGAGCAGGATGAAAATCGGTGTCACGATGGACTCGAAGGCGATCTTGCCGGTGGTGACGACCTCCTCCCAGTGGTATCCGTTCTTGAGGGCGACCAGCGCGACGACCATCCCCGCGAGTATGAGTGCAACCGGTATCGGGCCGTCGACGGCATCGAGGCCGAACAACGCGACCGCGCCACCGATCAGCACGACGAGCGTCGCGAGCGGAATGACGGCGTCGAGATACGACGGCTCTTTGATGTGGCGCGCTCTCTCCTCGGGTAATTCGGCCATTGTCGCTCTCCTTCACTCGACCGCGAACGATTTGCGCACGCTCACCCAAAACTCGGTCGAGCGATAGTGAAAATCATCGAGGTTGCTGCGGTCGTGCAGGAAGACGACGCGCGGCTGCAGATTCCACGTCGTCGCGAACTCCCACGTGAGCCCGGTCGCGACCTCGTACAAATTGTCTTTCCGGCGCAGGATGTACGCCTCATCGAGCGTGTCCGGATGGAAGTGGATACGGTCCGTGTTGAAGCGGTTGTGCTCCCATTCGGCGGAGACGTCCGCGCCCAAACGCTCGCTGAAGGGCCAGTCGAGGCCGATCGTCGCACCGTAGAGCGCGGAGTCGCCGTCGGCTCGGCGTGTGGCGTACTGGTAGCCGCCGTGTATGCCGAGCGAGAAGCTCGCGCCTCCGTCGGCGAACGAGTGAATCCAATCGGCGCTCGCCTCCGCGATCGACCGGCTGCGGTCCGCCGACGCGCCGCTGGGATACTGGCGGCGTCGAATGAAGGTGCCCAGAGCGATCTCGTTGCGGACATCGAGCGCGCGATGCCAATCGAGCGATACTCCGTAATCGTGGCGATGGTCGCCGTCACCGATGTAGGTCAGCCTGCCGCGGAGCGCGAGCTCGATAATGCCCGCAGCGAGCGCGCGGCTCACACCCACGCGCAAGCGCAGATCCGAGTCGTTGTGGGTCGTCGAGCTGTCGAAGATCTGTGCCTCGTAATCGAGGCTGCCATTCAACGAATAGCCGCTCGGCCACAGATAGCTCAGACCGCCCGAGAGATTGGCGATATACATGAGATCACTCGGCTCGGAGGTGCCCGTCACGCTCGACGAGTTGACGGTGTAGCCGCCCATCCCGGCTGCGGCGTAGTCGAAACCGACGAGCCGGCCTGCCGTGTCCGCGTCGGGTTCCAGATAGCGCTCTGCCGCGCGCATGTAAATCTCCGTCTGTGATTCCAGATCGGCAGGCAGCCCCTCGAAGCGCAGCACCGTGTCGAAAAGAATCTTGGCATCGGCAAATCGCCCGGCTGCGTAATACGCGCGCGCGAGCCGGAGCCGTGCGGCCACCGACGCTCGATCGGCTTCGAGCGCGCGCTCCAATTCAGGGATGTCGGACTCGGCGGCGAATACGATCTGCGTCGCGCAAATGATCGTCGCCGCGAAGAGTGCAACAACAGAGCGCACGCCACACCTGCTCATGATGCAAGCCTGCGCATGCACGCAGGAGTTACAAGTCCACGTTGTGCTTATGGCAGACGCGGGGGCGCACGCCGCAAATTGGCACCACGACCTGCATTGGAGGTGTCGAGTGCCGAAGTCATCGAGCGCGTCCCCATCGGACGGGATCACTCGATATCAGCGAGATGAGGTCTCGCGTGACGCCGCGCCTGCGCTGACGGGCGCACCCCAGAAGCTCTCGCGCCATGCGCTGACCGGTATGGTCGTCGGCTCGATGGTGGGCGCAGGCATATTCTCACTGCCGCGCACCTTCGGCGAAGCCACTGGTCCCTTCGGTGCCGTCATCGCTTGGTTGATCGCGGGAACGGGCATGTACATGCTCGGACGCGTGTTTCAGTCGCTTGCGGAGCGCAAGCCGGAGCTGGATGCCGGTGTGTACGCATACGCCAAGGCCGCGTTCGGCCCATACGCGGGGTTCTTGTCCGCATTCGGGTACTGGATGGGCAGTTGCATCGGCAACGTGTCGTACTGGGTGCTGATCAAATCGACGCTCGGCCTGTTCTTTCCGATCTTCGGCGACGGCAACACCGTCACGGCGATCGCGGTGGCCTCGGTCGGGATCTGGGCGTTTCACTTCACCATTCTGCGGGGCGTGCGCCAGGCCGCGTCCCTGAACACGATCGTCACCATTGCGAAGATCGTCCCGATTCTCACGTTCATCGTGCTGCTGGTCGGCGCATTCAACGCCGGTGTCTTCGGCGCGAATTTCTGGGGCGGCGACCTCGAAGGAACGGGGCTCTTCTCCCAGGTCCGCGCGACGATGCTCGTGACGGTATTCGTGTTCATCGGCATCGAAGGCGCGAGCGTCTACTCGCGGTACGCACAGAAGCGATCGGATGTCGGTGCGGCGACGATCTTGGGGTTCGTCGTCGTCACCGCGCTGCTGGTGCTCGTGACACTGCTGCCTTACGCGGTGCTGCAGCGGCCGCAAATCGCGGATCTGCGCCAGCCCTCGATGGCGGGCGTGCTCGAGGCCGTGGTCGGCCATTGGGGCGCGGTATTCGTGAGCATCGGGCTTCTCATATCGGTGCTGGGCGCCTATCTCGCCTGGTCGCTGATCTGCGCCGAGGTGCTGTACACGGCGGCGAAGACGCACGACATGCCACGGGTATTTGCGACCGAGAACGCTCACGCCGTTCCCGCTGCCGCGTTGTGGTTGACCAACGTGGTCGTGCAGCTCTTCGTGATCAGCACGTACTGGTCGCAGGATGCCTTCTCGCTGATGCTGGAGCTGACCAGTGCGATGTCGCTGATTCCCTATCTGCTCGTCGCCGGATACGGGCTCATGCTCGCGAGCAGGGGTGAGACCTACGAGGTGCAGCGTCGCGCGCGCACGCGCGATCGCCTCATCGCCGGGATCGCTGTCCTCTACACGGCATTCATGCTCTTCGCGGGAGGGTTGAAATTCCTCCTGCTGTCCGCGCTGCTCTATGCACCGGGGACGCTGCTGTATTACTGGGCGCGCCGCGAGCAGGGCCGCGCGCTGTTTCAACCGCTCGAGTGGGGCATTTTCATCGTGGCCATCGTCGGTTGCATCGTTGCGATCCACGGCTTGGCCACCGGCAACATCCCCCTTTGAGACGTGGAGGACACCATGACGAACAGCAAAGCAACGGCCGCGGCGTACGGTGTTTACTCGGAAGTGGGCCCGCTGCGCAAGGTGATGGTCTGTGCCCCGGGCCGCGCTCACCAGCGCCTCACGCCCACGAACTGCGATGCCCTGCTGTTCGACGATGTGATGTGGGTGGAAGCGGCGAAGCGGGATCATTTTGATTTCATCCAGAAGATGCGCGATCGCGGCATCGAAGTCGTCGAGATGCACAATCTGCTGGCGGAGACGGTGGCCATCCCCGAAGCCCGCAAGTGGATTTTCGATTGTCAGCTCGTCCCGCACGAGGTCGGCGCCGGTCTCGTGGACGAGGTGCGCAGCTTCCTCGAGCAGCTGCCCGCGCGGGAGCTCGCCGAAACGCTGCTCGGCGGGCTCTCGAGCCATGAGATTCCGCAGAGCAAAGACGACGGCGAGTTGCTGAAGCTCGCGCGCGACGCGCTCGGGGTCACCGAGTATCTGTTGCCGCCCTTGCCCAATACGCTCTACACGCGCGATACGACGTGCTGGATCTACGCGGGCGTCACGCTCAATCCGCTGTTCTGGCCGGCGCGCCACGAGGAGACGATTCTCGCGGCCGCGATCTACAAGTTCCACCCGGACTTTGCGGGCAAGGTGAAGGTGTGGTGGGGCGATCCCACGAAGGAATGGGGCCTCGCGACCGTCGAGGGCGGCGATGTGATGCCGATCGGCAAAGGCGCCGTGCTGATCGGCATGAGCGAGCGCAGCTCCCGGCAGGGAATCACCGCGCTGGCCGTGTCGTTGTTCGAGCAGGGCGCGGCGGAGCGGGTCATCATCGCAGCGATGCCGAAATTGCGAGCGGCGATGCATCTCGACACCGTATTCACGTTTGCGGACCGCGATTGCGTGCTGCTGCACGCGGAGATCGTCGATCAAATTCATACCTTCACATGCGTGCCCGACGATGGACCGCACGGCTATCGGGTCCATCGGGAAACGGCACCGTTGGTGGACGTCGTCGCGCATGCGCTCGGACTCAAGAAGCTGCGAGTCGTCGAGACGAGCGGCACGGCGTACGTGCGGGAGCGCACGCAGTGGGATAGCGGCGCGAATCTCGTCTGCGCCTCGCCGGGGGTGGTGTTTGCCTACGACCGCAACACCTTGGCGAACACCCTCCTGCGCAAGGAAGGGATCGAGGTGATTACGATCGTCGGCGCCGAGCTCGGTCGCGGCCGCGGTGGCGGACACTGCATGACGTGCCCGCTCATCCGCGATGCCGTGGACTATTGATATGCAATCCACGCTGCGAATTCTTACTCCGAGGAGTCGAACATGAGCAACTTGGTGGCAGTGGTCTTCGAGGACGAGTCGACGGCATTCGAAATGCGCGCCGCGCTGATCAAGATGCAGAAGCAGAATCTCATCGACCTCGAGGATTCGGTCGTCGTGACGCGCGACGCCAAAGGCAAGGTACGGCTCGATCAGGCGACCAACCTGACGACCGCCGGTGCCATCGGCGGGGGCTTTTGGGGATTGCTCATCGGGCTGTTGTTCCTCAATCCGCTGGTCGGCGCCGCGGTCGGGGCGACGACCGGCGCGATCACGGCGCGCTTCAAGGACATCGGCGTGAACGACGAGATGGTGCGCGATGTCGGCCGATCCCTTCATACCGGTACCTCGGCATTGTTCGTTCTCGTCCGGCGCGCGACGGTCGACAAGGTGCTCGACGGACTCAAGGCGTTCGCGGGCAAGGGCACGATCTACCAGTCTTCTCTCAACAAAGACGACGAAGGTGCGCTGCGCGAGGCCCTGGAACGGGCTGCCTGAGGCGCTACGCGGAGCACATTGCAGCGAGGTGGAGTCGAATACCCACGAGGAGGGTGCCATGCGTGCAGCGAAATTGTCCGTGGCCGTTCTGATCGCCATGCCCATCGGGGCACTCGCTCAGGACCAACCGCGCGAACCGCAGTCGTCGCAGGCGGCGCAGGCGGAGCCGCAGCTCGACGAGGGGCAGACGAGCTCGAGTTGTATCAGCAACATCACCTTCAGCCCGGAGTTCCTCAGCCGCTATCCGACCGCGGGCGCGGCCTGTCGCGAAGTGAAGGTGGAGAACGGAACGAAGTGGGCGCGCTTCGATGCCGACGTGGCTCGGGTGAGCGGCAATCGAGTGACCGCCAATTTCGTCGATCGGTTCGACAAAAAGCTCGGCACGATCACATTCGACGCTGCCTCCGACGCCCGTGTGCAGGTGAACGGGCGGCCGATGAGGTTTTCGGCTCTCAGGCCCGGTGACAAGCTTTCTTTCTGGATGCCGGAGGACCGCGTCGGGTTCTACGCCGAACCGGGAGCCTCGGAGACGACCAAGCTCGCCGTGGTGGAGACCGCGCCGGCGCAGCGCTGACTCGTAGTTCGTTGACGAGGGCTGGCGCGCAGTGAGCTACACGAAGGACCTATTGTCATGTGGCTGCCGGCTCGCCAGCATCGTCACGCATATCAGCGAAGTGCCGCGTGCGCAGCACAGGGCCGGCGCACGTCCCGGAGGCCTGCAAACTCCAATACAGGAGGTTCCATTGCGCCGCGCTGTATCGACGAATGGGCTCGTGCAGGACGTGTTGCACGCAGCACTGGATGCGCTCACCGCCCGCATTGCTGTGGTGGGTAAGACCGGTCGGATCGTGCTGGTGAATCAGGCTTGGCGTGATACGAACCACGCCGCATCGAGCCTCGGATTGTGTCGATGTGGACCCGGTGACAGCTTTCTCCAGAGCGTCCAGCAAAGTACGCTGCGTTGTACGGATGCCTGGCTCGTGCTCCGCGGAGTCCGGGACGTGCTCGAGCGTCGCCGAGCGGCATTCTGCCGCGCGTGCCGCGGCCTTGGCATCGCCTGGGACGCCGGGCTCTCGATCGAGGTCAGATCCTTCGAAGTAAGCGGATCTTTGCACGCGAGCGTCGTGCTTCGGGAGATGCCTCCACGCAGGCCGGCAACCGGCTGCACGGAGCGGCAGATCCTCGTGCGGGCCAGCGATGTGATCGGCCCACACACTCCGGTGCTCACGCGCATGATGGATGATCTGCTCGGTACCTCGAGCGAGGTCCGTGACAGGCGGACGCTGCGTACGGATGCCATCGACACGACAGCAGTGATTGCCGATGTCGTCGAGACCGCGCAGCCAATGTCTGCCACGCGGGGCAGACGTCTCTTCGAATCCTTTCTCCCACCGAAGCTCGCGCGGATGGCGAGCCGTTCCGTGGGTATGAGCTCACATTGGCTCTGCCGCTCGCCCTGGCTCTCGTGTATCCGCAGAATCGGGAAGGGCGCAAGTCGGGCCGAGTGAGCAGGCGAGAGCGAGGAACCCATGCTCAGCCGGCCAGTCGTGTTCATCGTGGATGACGACCCTGCTGTGCGCTGCGCGCTCGAGCGCGTGCTGCACGGGCGAGGATGTGAGGTTCGCGCGTTCGGCTCGGCGCGGGAGTTTCTCCTCGCGTACGATCCCACGCCTGCCGGATGCATCATTCTCGATCTGGTGCTGCCGGAAACGGACGGGCTCGAAGTTCAGGAGCATCTGGCGGCGATGGGCTGTCGCCATCCGATCCTCTTTCTGACCGGTCATGGCGACATCCCGGCGTGTGTGCGCGCCATCAAGGCCGGAGCCCTGAATTTCCTGGACAAGCCCGTCGAAGACGCTCAGCTGCTGCGCGCGCTCGATGAGGCGCTCGCCATCGATGCCGAGCAACGACGGTTGGGCTCGTTCCGCAGCGCCGCCGAGCATCGGCTCGAGACGCTCACACCGCGCGAGCGCGAAGTGATCGACCATGTGGTTGCAGGGCGCCTGAACAAGCAGATCGCCGCAGATCTGGGTGTCGTGGAAGACACCGTGAAGATGCACCGGGCGCGTGCCATGCAGAAGCTGGGGGTGCGCTCGGTGGCGGAGCTCGCGAGACTGCTGCTGCGAACCCTCCCAACGCGCGATGGCGGCGGCATCAGCAGGCACAATGGCACGTGAGAGGCGCAGGCGAGGCGCGCGCTACAACCAGTCCGACATCAACAGGCCGATGCCGACGCGATTGTTCTTGTGATCGTAGTCGATGAGATTCTCGCTGTAGCCGTAGTACCACTGCAGCAGCCCGCGCAGTCGACCGGTGATGGGCAACGACCAGTTCAGCTGCGCGCCGAAGTGCCGAGCGAAAGGGTTGCGCATCGTGACCGAGAAGAGCTGATTCCCTCGCTCCCATGAGGCACGCACGTCGAAGTGGCCGTAGTAGTCCTCGATGTCGGGATTGTCATCGATCTCGAACACGCGCACCCAGGGCCGCACGCTGACGATCAGGCTGCCGTGGGTGAGCTGAAAGTCGCAGAACACGCGGTTCCAGCTGCGCGACAACGTTCCCGCCTGACCATTGGAATCGTGCATGATGCCGACGTTCACGCCGCGCAAAGTCACCGCGGGCAGCTGCCAGTCCGTGAGGAACGCGATGCGCGCCTCGGGGTTGTAATCCGTCTCGCGAAACGGGGAGGAGATCGCGCTGTTGAACACTTGCCAATACGAGGTCTGGGTGTAGCCGAGCCACACATCACCGTCCCGGCCGAAGAGATCGTCGATGAGCTTGGTCTGCAGGCTGAAGCTGAGTTTGAGCTCGTTCCGGCTCAGGCGACCTTCGGGGTCGACGGCGCGATACGGCGCGTGGTTGAGCGCAGCGAGATGTGAGGCCAGCACGTAGCTTGGTTGATAGAGCTCGAGTGTGAATGGCTCGCGCGTGGCATCGTTCAACAGATGCTGCTCCCACCGATAACGCAGCTGCGGTGGCGCTTCATCCTGCGGCGGCGTGTGCTGTGCACGGCCGCTAACCTCGTCATAACACCGCAGCCGCGCAGCATCGTCGTCAATCTCGGCACACGCGGACAACTCCTGCGCACCAACGGAGGCCGCGGCGCAAATCGACATCACAGCAAGAAGACAGCGATACACCGGGCCTCCGCTCTCGCGCGACGGCAGCATCCGTCGTGCCAGTGCCGATGTGAAGCTCACCAAAGTCCCACTCCTCCATCGGCCGATTTCCGGTGTCGACGCGTTGATCGACACTCAGCGTCCCCATCACGCGCTTGGAGGCGAGTGATCCAGCATGGGACCGCTGCGCGTACTGATTTCAATTCTCGGGACCGTCTCGGTTCTGGGTTGCGCGGCTTCCACGGGACGCGTGGGTCACAGCGCGACCGTGCACATCGGTGTCGTTCAGAATGCAGAGACGGTCACGCTCGACTCCGCCGCCGCGCAGGGTGCGCTCATCGGCGGTCTTCTTGGAGCTGTAACCAGCGGCCGCCAATCGACCGCGGGCGGTGCGGTTCGCGGAGCAGCGGTGGGAGGCGTCGCGACGGCGGCTGCCGAGGGAGGACAGCGCACGGGCATGGCGTACACGGTCAGGCTGCCCGATGGCTCCTCGACGCGCATCGTGACCGACCAGCGGGAAATCCATGTGGGCGATTGTGTCGCGGTCGAGCGCGTCGGCACTACGGCCAATATTCGTCGCAAGTCACCGGACTATTGCGAACCGGCGAACGCAAGCGCCGTGGAATCCGTGCACGACGCTTCCAACTCGGAGGCGGTCGCATGTGAGGCCGCGAAGGCGGAGCTGGCGAAGGCGACGGGCGATGAGGAGCGAGATCGCGCGCTGCGCAGGGCGGAGCTGTTGTGCAATGGCTGATTGCATCGATGGATGCCGCGTACGCAGCGCTCCGGTCCGGTGACCGGGACCAGTTTCGTTGGTTGATCAACCGAGGTCGGAACAATGACCGGCGACATCCTCGAATCCGTGAGGTCGCGACTTCGCGGGCCAATCGCATGTCAGCTGAGAGCGATCTTCGGCGGCCGCGAAGAGAACACGCGCGCAGCGCTGCGCACGGGTTACTCCGCATTGCTCGCGAGGCTGGTGCATCGGAGCACCGAGCCGGGCGGCATCCAGGAGATCTATCGCCTCGTGACCAGCCGCGGTGTGGGCAGGATTTTCGACAACCGCGGCCATCTCGATCCTGCGCGGGTAGGCGGCGAGTCGGTGGCGCGCTCGATGCTCGGCAATCGCTTTGGCGCGGTGGCGCATGCGATCGCAGCGGTGACCCGCGTGGATACCTCCTCGGCGACAGGGCTGCTCGCCATGGCGGCGTCGATGCTGCTGAGCGTGCTCGAGGTTCACGTGACCCAGGACGGCCTCGATGCACGCGGCCTCGGCACGCTGCTGCTCCGACAGCGCAGTGTCCTGCAGCGCATGGGTCTCGATGCGCGCATCACCAGTGCCATGGGTTTCAGCAGCCTGTCGAGCATGCTGGGATCCGCCCAGGAGATCCGCGCAGTGAATGCGCAGCCGGAGCCGATGAAGGTCCCGATTGCGATGTATCACCGCAGCTGGGTTTCATGGGCCATCGCGGGCGCAGTCGCCGCGCTCGCGATTGTCCTGCTGAGCACGCTGTCTTTGTGAGGATGACCCGCATCACGCTGGTTTCGGCGCCAGGTTGGCCGGTAGCGTGAGACCCACGATAGCGGTATGGCCGCGCATTTCCGTCCACATTCGTCCTCCGTGAGCCTCCACGATCGATCGGGAGGCCGTGAGGCCGAGCCCTACACGATTTTGCCGGGTCATGAAAAAGGGTTGGAACATCTGCGCGAGATCTTCGGCCGCGATACCGCTGCCGGAGTCGGCAAGGAATATCTCCACTGCATGACGCTCGGCGGAGTAGTGCGTGGTCAGCGTCAGCTCGCCTTGCTCCTCACCCGCGCTCGCAGCGGCGTCGGATCCACTGAGGATGAGATTGAGCAGACACCGCTGGATCTGAGCTCGATCGGCGAGCACGAGAGGCTGCTGCGGATCGAGGCCGGTCACGATCGTGACGTGCCGGGCACGCAGATCGCTGCGCAGGAGCTGCAGCACCTCATCGATGAGCGTATTCAGATCGACCGCCTGCCATGACGCGGTCACCGGGCTCAGCAGGCCCTGAATGTTTCGCAGCACCTTCGTGCCGCGGCGGTCCTCCCGAATGATATCGCCGAGAATCTCGCGCAGCTCGCGCGCCTCGGCGGAGCTGCCTTTCAGCAGCTGCAGAGCGGCCTGGGCGTTGGCCATGATCGAGGTGAACGGCTGATTCAGCTCGTGCGCGAAGGCACCCGAGAGACTACCCATCAATACGGTGCGGCTGAGGAGGCTCACCTGCTGGCGCTGCTCGCGCGCCTCACGCTCGGCCCGACGCCTGGCCGCGATGGCCTCCCGCCGTTCGGCGAATGTGGCGGCAAGCACCAGGAGGAGCGTGGCCATCACATCGAGGAACAGAATCAGCGAGAGGACATTGAGCATGGGATGCCGATCGACCCACGGTCCCCTCCCGTTCATCACACTCCAGGTGGCCACGGCGCCGAGCGTCAGTACCGAAAGACACGCCGCCGAAACGCCAAACCGGATTCCGGCCCACATGAGTAGCGGCAGCGGGATGAACAATTCCTGGGGCGCAAGCGGCTCGATGAAGGCGAGCGTTGCAAGCACGATGGTGCCGGCCAGCAGGCCGCACGTCTCGAGGACGCGCCGGCGTGACACCCGTCGCAAGCCGCGCGTCCAGCGATGGGCGTGCACGATCAGCGGGACGAGCGTCAGAACCGCAAACCAATCGATGAGCGTGCCCGCGATGAGCGTCAGCCGGAAATTTTCCGTCAGTCCGAGCTGCACGAGCGCGGCCGACATCGCGAGGTTCGCCGCGAAGGGCGCAATGAGACACCCGAACACGATCAGCACGCTCATCGATCGCAGCCGATCGAACCGCCGGGGCTCCGGGCACAGCGTGAGAATGGCGACCGCCGCGATCAGGGCCTCGGGCACATTGGTTCCGTACTCGACCAGCACCCGAGAGAGCGGCTGCGTCGGTAACAGCGCGGCGAGGTGAAACGGCAGGAGCAACAGCAGATAGAGCCACCATTGCGCACGCGGCACCAGCAGCAGGGTCGCGAGCACGATCGCGTTCGGTGCCCACAGAGTCGAGGCTGGCGTGGAAGGAAAGCCGAGTGTTGCTTCGAATCTCGCAGTCAGAAAATAGCAGGTGCCGACGGCTAGTGCGGCGACCATGGTCTGGGTGTTCGGAGGGACGAACGTGAGCCGCGGGACGCCGGCCGTGTCCCGCAGCTTGTCCGCCTTCCAGTCCATTACGGCTCGACCCGGTCCGGCGTACCGATCTGCTGAAGGGTCTCGAGCAGCGTCGAGATATCGAAGGGCTTCGGCAGATACGTGGCAAAGCCCGCGGCGAGGCAAGCGTCCCTGTCGCTCGCGCCGCTTCCGCCGATCGCGATCGCCGTCAGTGTTCCGGGTGCGCCGCGCGACTCGAGCCGCGGACGCATGCGCTCGAGCAAATCGAAACCCGTGCCATCCTCGAGTGTGAGATCGCAGATGAGGATGTTCGGATTCAGCTCGTTCACCGCGGCGAGCGCAGCGGCTATTCCCGCGGCACGAGTCACGCGGTAACCCCGGCTCGCGAGCAGGCGCGCGTACGCCTTCCCGATGTCTTCGTCATCATCGACCAGCAGGATATGTTTCGCGTGGGTCGTGATCGGCGCTGGCGAGCTGGGCGACGCGGATGTCGCACGCGCATGCGATGCTTCCATCGGCAGCGAGACCGTGAAGGATGCTCCACGCCCCGCGCCGTCGCTCGCGATCGTGATCTGTCCGCCATGGAGCGAGACGATCTGATGCGCGATGGCGAGACCGAGACCGAGCCCCGGTCGCGTCGATGCAGTAGCGCTCGCCCGCCAGAAACGCTCGAAGACATGGGGAATCTCCTCCGGCCCAATTCCGGGGCCGGAGTCGCTCACCGTGAGCTCGAAGCGCTGAGGCGTGCAGCCGCAGCGAACCGCCACGCGTCCTCCGGCTGGGGTGAGCGTGATCGCATTGGAGAGCAGATTCGAGATCACCTGACGCAGGCGCTGTGGATCACCTCGTAGCCCACCGCCATTCGCATGACTCGTGAAATCGAGCTGAATCCCTTTGTGGAGCGCAGCGGGCCGGAACGATTCGACGATCGGCGCGATGAGGGGCTCGAGCGTGCCGATGTGCTCGAGCTCTACGCTGAATCGACCGGTGACGATGCGCGCGGTGTCGAGCAGATCATCGATCAGACGCCGCTGGGCGAGTGTGTTGTGCTCGATGATGTCGAGTGCATGCAGTGCCTCGCGCCCCGCGAGCCCGTGACGCAGCACGTCCATCCATCCTTGGATGGCCATGAGCGGCTGACGCAGCTCGTGTGAGAGCGTCGCGAGAAATTCGTCCTTGGCCCGGTTCGCCTCTTCGGCGCTCTCGCGCGCCAGGCGCTCGGCGACGCGGAGCCTCACTTGCGCGAGGCGCGACTCGACGCGCGCAATGAGCTCGCGTGCCGCGAAAGGCTTGATGAGGTAATCCTCCGCTCCGGCGGACAGGCCTTCCATGGCCTCTTCGCCCGCACGCGCGGAGAGGAGCATGACAGGAACTGTGGCGGTTCGGGCATCGGCACGCATTGCGCGGAGCAGCCCGAAACCATCGAGTCGCGGCATCATCACATCGGCGATTAGCAGGTCGGGGAGGCGCTGACGCAGCCGCTCCAGCGCAGCGGCACCATCCGGAGCAGCGGCGATTTCCCAGCGACTCCCGAGCAGCTGCTGCAGGTAGTCACGCATGTCTGCATTGTCGTCCGCGACCAGAATGTACGCAGAGCTCTCCTGCGCATCCTCTGCACGGCGTGGCACATCGCGATCGAGCATTCCTCGCGGCGTCTCGTCAGGCGGCGCCAACGCGTCCGGCAGCCAGCCGCGTGCTTCCTCGACGAACGGCAGAGCACCGATCTCCGTGCGAGCAAGCGTCGGCGGGCCGCCGAGCCGATCCGCGGGGAGATGCGCGTTGCCGCAGGGAATGCGCACGATCAGCGTCGTACCCCGGCTCACCTCGCTCATCACTTCGACGCTTCCGCCGTGAAGCTTGACCAACTCGTGCACGAGCGACAGGCCGATTCCGGAGCCCTCGTGCGTGCGCGCATGCCCGGCGCGCCCGCGATGGAAGCGCTCGAAGAGATGCGGCAGATCTTGCGCATCGATTCCGCAACCCGTATCGGCGATCTCGAGCTGCACGTGATCGCCCATGAGCTTCTGCCGCACCCACACTTCGCCTTCGAGAGTGAATTTGAATGCGTTCGAGATCAGGTTGAGAACGATCTTCTCCCACATGTCGTTGTCGACGTACACCGGCGCCGGCAGCGGCACGCAGTCCACTGTGAGCTTCACGCCCGCGCGCTCGAAAGCGGATCTGAACACGCTCGCGAGGCTTCGAGTCAGGGCTGCCAGATCCGTCGGCTGATACACGGCTTGGACACGGCCCGCCTCGATGCGCGAGAACTCGAGCAGGGAGTTGACGAGCTTCAGCAGGCGGTCGGCGGCCCGCCGCGCCATCTCGAGCGCGCTGCGCTCCGCCGGCGCGAGCGCGCCTCGTGAGAGCACATCGTGGAGCGGAGCGAGCAGCAGCGTGAGCGGGGTGCGGAACTCATGGCTCACGTTACTGAAGAAGGTGGTCTTGGCCCGATCGATCTCCGCGAGTGCCTCCGCACGCTCGCGCGTGAGTTGTTTGGCGCGTGCATTGGCAATGGCCGTCTCGAGATGGTTGGCGACGAGGCCGTGAAAGGCGAGCGACTCCGAGAGCGGACGCAGCGGATTGACGCCGGCCACGAGGATTCCGGCAACCTGCTCGCCACCGCGAATCGGTGTTGCGATCGCGCAGGTCGGCGCGAGCCGTCCGCTGCCGCTCACCGCGTCATGCAGCGCGCCGAGGTCCTCGATGATCGCGGGTTCGCGCAAGCGTACGACTCGCGCGAGCTTCAGGAACGGTGCGGCGCCTTCGGCGCGCAGATCGATGGATTGCGGCACGAGGCGCGGGTTCGACCCGAGCCCGGTGGTGGAGGCGAGCCGGCTCTCGCTGCCGTTCGCATTGAGCAGGTAGAGCAGAGCAAAGGGCAGATCACGCGGGCTCTTCGCAAGGATCTCCGCTGCCAGATGGCAGGCGGCTTCCGGAGTCTCGGCGACCGAGCTGCGCGCGGCGAGCGCTCGCAGACATTCGATGTGCCGCTCGGCCACGACGCGCGCCGTCGTTTCGTAGGATGTGCAAAAGATGCCGTTCGGTCGGCCCTCGTCATCGCGCAGGGCGGCGTATGAGAAAGAGATGTAGGTTTCTTCGAGATAGCCGCTGCGCTCGAGCAGGAACATGAAGTCCTCGCCACCCGTGGGCTCGCCCGTGCCGAGCGTGTGGCGAAAGCGCGGCACGATCACGTCATCCCAGATTTCCTTCCAGACCTGCTGCACCGGTTGACCGATGGAGGAGGGATGGCGGGCCGGGCCGCCGATCGGGATATACGCGTCGTTATAAAAGAAGCACAGCTGCGGGCCGAGTCCCACGCATGCGGGAAAGCTGGAATCGAGCAGTATGCGAATCGCGTGACGCCAGCTCTGCGGCCATCGCGCCGGCGGACCAATCGACGTCGAGGACCAATCGAAGTGCGCGAAGCGCGCGGCCATCTCGCCGCGGATGGCGGTGCGTCCGTCCGGTGGCGAGGTCGGAGTGCCGACCATGGTCCCTCTCGTGGTCCGGGGCACGTGACATCATCGTATCACCGCGCCTCTTGCAGCAGCTCGCCTGCGTGCCGCGCTGAAGGGGCCGCGTGCCCCATACCGAGTGTCAATACCACGTTGGTCTTACGTCTCGCTCTTGACGAGCTTCTCGCCGAGCTCGGCTCACGTAGATGCGCGAGGTCCACCAATGTCCGATCGACACACTTCGACGTCCGGCAGATCTTCGGTGCCCGCCCCCCGCAGGCGCTCGAATGCTGCCGCGACGCAGATGGTTGCTTTGGCTGGCTGTCGCATACGGGACGGCGCTGTTCGTCATCGTGTGTGCCGTGCTCTGGGTGTTCAGCACGCAGAGCGGTGCACGTTGGGTAATACACCGCGCGGCGCGGCAAGCGACGGGCGAGCTCCACATCAATGATGTCCGAGGCTCACTCGTCGGGCGGCTCGAGCTCTCGGGCATTGGCTACCGAGACGCGGGGCGAGGCGTAGAAGCGCGCGTCGCTCACGCCTCGTTGCATGTAGCGCTGCGCGAGCTTCTTTCACGACGCGTGCGCCTCTCACTGCTCGATCTGCGCGGTATCGATGTGCGGCTCTTCGAGCGCGAGCGGACGGCACACGAGAAGGGAGGAGAGGAGATATCCGGCGGCCGCTCGCTTGCGCCTCCCATCGACATGTTTCTCGACCGCATCACTTTGCACGATGCGCGCATCCGGCGAGATGGTGGTGAGCTCATCGCCTTTCGCTCGGTCTCCGGTGTCGGCCGCTGGACGCATGCGCAAGGCCTCGTCGTCGAGCAACTGATCATCGAGTCGCGGGCCGGCAGCGTGCATCTCGAAGGCTCAGTCGATGCGTCCGGATCCGGACGAGCGAGCGGCTCATTCCACGTGTTATCCGGAGACCGCGTGTTCTCAGGCGATGTTGCTGCCATCCGTAACGAACGGCAGCTCACGCTTCACGCGCGCATGGGTGCACCGTTTCGGGCGCAGCTCGATGCGGCGATCCGTGAAGAGGGCGAATGGCCGTGGACGTTCTCGCTCAGCATCCCGTCGTTCGATCCACGCGAGCAGCTGCAGGCCGGCAACGCATTCACGGGGTTCGCGGCAACGCTCGATGGAGAGGGAACGCTCGCGACGGCGACTGCGCGCGGCGGCGTGACGCTCAACGGGCAGCAAGTGCACATCGAGCGATTCCGCGTCAAACAGGAACAACGGAGGCTGCATGTCGAAGAGCTCAGGCTGCTCGGTCCATGGGGGCGCGGCACATTGACCGCGACGGGCGCCGTGCGCCTCGGCGCGGCGGCTGCGAAATCCGAAGCGCAAGGTGCGGCGCTGTTCGTCGATCTGGTGGCGCGCTGGCATGACGTCGAGCTGCCGGAACAGTGGATCGGCCAGCCGATCGCGACGCGCGGGATGCTGAGTGTCGTCGGGACGTCCGCGACATTTGCGATGAACGGCGAGATCGAAGCAGGTCCACCTGGCCATCCATCCGACATCGCGCTCGACATCGCCGGCACGCCCGAGCAGATCGAGGTGAGAGCGCTTCGCATCGAGGAGCACAGCGGCTCGCTGAGCATCACGGGCGCGCTGCGGCGGGAGCCGAGCGAGGGCTGGCGGCTCTCGGCGCGTGCGCGCCATTTCGACCCGGGGCGCTTCGTCGCCGAGTGGCCCGGAAAGCTCACCTTTTCGCTCGACACGAGCGGCCGGATGGCAACGCAGGGCCTGGCGGGCTCGCTGGCGCTCGTCGATCTCGCGGGCACGCTGCGCGGCCGAACTGTCGGTGGGCACGGCGCCCTCACTCTGCGCGATCAGGTCATCGCCGGACAGCTGAACTTGCGCGTAGGCAAGACTGAGCTGCGCCTCGAAGGCCGCGACGGGCGCGCGATGGATCTCGACGCTGAAATCGACATCGCGTCGCTCGGGGACTGGCTGTCGCGCAGCGCGGGCCGCATCACCGGCCGGCTCCACGTCGGCGGAACGCTTCAGCGACTCGCGATCACCGGCAGCACGGAGATCCGGGAGTTCACGCTGGACGACTATTCCGCCCGGTCGATGAAGCTCATCGCGCAGGTGCGCGACCTGCAACGAGCCGCCGGCACGGTGAGCGTCACCGCGAGCGACATCGGGGTTGGCGCGTTGGCGTTCTCAACAGGGTACGTCGAGATTTCGGGCGAGGCGGCGGATCACGGCTTGCAGCTCGACCTCACGGGCAAGCCACTGAGCCTGACGTTGCGCGCACATGGGACGCACGAGAAGGCGAGCTGGTCCGGCAGCGTCGATCGGCTCGGTCTGGCCTACGCGGGGCTCGACACGCTCACTCTACGTAAGCCAACTCGGATCTACTGGTCGCCCGAGCGCTTCAGTGTTTCCGAGAGCTGTCTCGCTGGGGACGCGAGCAGCGCCTGCGTCGCCGCGACCCGGAACGAGAAGCGTGAGCTCGATTTGCGCTACCGCCTCGCGCATCTGCCCATCGGCCCGCTGATTGCGCTGGCACTGCCGGGAGGCTCCTTGCACATCGAGGGCGCCGTCGACGGAGAGGGGGCGCTGCGGCGTACAGCGGACGGTGCGCTCCACGGCACTGCGCAGATCAGCTCCGAGTACGGTCGCATTTTCGATACCGGGACTGTGTCGCACGACGAGGGCGCGCACACCGTGCTCATGTTCGAGCGCTTGAAGGCCGCCGCGCAGTTTGCCGGCCATAGCGCGCACGCATCCGTCGAATCGAGGCTTGCGCCCGGTGGGAAGCTCTCGTGCCGAATCACGCTCCAGAATCTGGACTCCGCGCCGCTGATAGCGGGTGATGCAAACGTCGTGATGCCCGATCTCGCGCCTGCGGGCTGGTTCGTGCCGCAACTCGCAGAACTGCACGGGAGCGGCGAAGGGCACCTCTCCTTCGAGGGCCCGCTGAGGCATCCCCACGTCGATGGAAGGGTCGTGCTTCGCAACGTTGCGGCGGAAGTGCCGGCGGCCGGCATCCAACTCGAGGACGCAGAGCTGGACGCGTCGATGAGTCGTGACGCGGGCATCGCGGTGAACGCCAAGGTGAGATCCGGCGAGGGTGAGATCAGGGTGAGCAGCGCGGGTCATCCGAACGGTCGGTTCGAGGTTCAGGTTCATGGCCAGGACTTCGTCGCGCTCGATATTCCACTGGCCGCACTCACGCTCGCGCCGGATCTCACCATTGTCCATTCGGACGAGGGCACGAGTCTCACGGGTGCCCTGACGCTGCGCCGGAGCCGGCTCGATCTTGCGAAGCTGCCGACGCTACAGAGCGGGGCACGGGTCTCACCCGATGTCGTCGTCGTCGACGAAGAGCCCGCGACGCGCGAGGCACCGCCTACGCTGTCAGCCGCGGACCTTCGGATAGTGCTCGCCGACGAGGTGCGCGTCTTTGGCCGCGGTCTGGAAGCGGAGGCCAGCGGGCAGTTGAGGGTACGCGCGCGGGACGGCCACGCGACCACGGCGAGCGGCGATATCTACTTGAACGGAACGTATCACTCCGTTGGGCCCGACTTCGCGATCGATCAGGGCCGAGTGCGTTTCGACGGTGGAGAAATCACGAATCCGCAGGTGGATTTCACCGCGACTCGCAACACGGGACCGGTAATGGTGACGCTCAACGTCACGGGACGTGTGCAGAATCCATTGGTGGAGGTCACCTCCGATCCGCCGATGTCCGAGACGCAGGCCCTCGCGTACCTGATGGTCGGCAGGCCGCTCACACAGCTCACGAGCGGTGACGGCGCTATGGTGGAGGCCGCTACTCGCGCGCTCGGCAGCGCCGCAGGCAATGCGCTCGCCGCAGCGATCGGGGCGCGGCTCGGAATCAGCAATCTGCGCATTGAAGAACACGAGGACATCGGCTCGTCATTGACGATCGGGCAATACCTCTCGCCGCGGCTGTATCTGAGCTATAGCGCCGGGTTGTTCGAGGCGGGGCACGCCGCGACGCTGCGCTTCCGCCTCACCAATCACATCTCCATCAAGGCGAAGCAGGGTCCTCGGAGCCAGAAGGCCGGCATCAGCTGGCGCATCGAGCGATGAGCCGACGCCTTCGCCGGCACGCGGAGGCCGGCCCGGTTGAAAAATGCCACCGAACGCGTGAGGAGCGCGGGAACCGCGCGGGCGGCGCGCCGTTCACTTGCTTTAAGTTATTCAAATAACGGCAGCGTAGCCTGACGCGGAGCAAGGAGGAGCTTCGAACGCGCCGCAATCGCGCCACATTTGTCACTCACACCGATCCATCGGCCGTCGCAAGCTGTGTCATGTCAACTTTGGAGATCACGCATGACCACGACCAACACACAACCCGCCATGAGCACGCCGCCCGTCGTGTCGCCCGAGAGCTGGGAGACTGCGCGCCAGCAGATGCTCGTGAAGGAAAAAGCTCTGACACGAGCCCGCGACGCGCTGGCCGCCGAGCGCCGCCGCATGCCGTGGATGGCCGTCGAGAAGGCCTACGCATTCGAGGGGCCGCGCGGCAAGGTGAGCTTGCTCGACTTGTTCGAAGGCCGCCGTCAGTTGATCGTCTACCGCGCGTTCTTCGAGCCTGGAGTGTTCGGCTGGCCGGAGCACGCGTGTCGCGGCTGCTCCCTGGGCGCCGATCAGGTCTCCCACTTGGCCCATCTGAATGCTCGCGACACCACGCTCGCCTACGCCTCGCGCGCGCCGCAGGCGGACATCGCGCGCCTGAAGGCGCGCATGGGCTGGGAGATGCCGTGGTACACGATCACGGACAGCTTCGACGCCGACTTCGGCGTCGACGAATGGCACGGCCACAACGTGTTCTTCCGCGACGGCGACAAAGTCTTCCGCACTTATTTCATCAACGTGCGCGGCGACGAGGCGATGGGCACCACCTGGAGCTATCTCGACATCACGCCGCTCGGCCGGCAAGAGATTTGGGAGGACTCGCCGAAGGGCTATCCGCAGACGGCGCCGTACAAGTGGTGGAACTGGCACGACAACTACGATGCCGAGGCTTCGCCGGACCCGAAGTGGGTCAAGATATCCACCGCGGGCGAAGAGGCCTTTCGACGCGAGGCCGAGGCGCAACGGAGGGAGCCATGAAAGAGGTCATGAGTGATGACCTGGGAGTCCCCGACATCGTCGATCGCAGTACTTTCGATGCGGAGCTGAACGCATTGCGCGTCCGAGAAAAGGCTCATACCCGAGAGGGTGACGCCATTGCCGCCGCCCGCCGGCGGCTGCCCATGGCCGAGGTCGACGGTGCGACACCGCTCATTGGCGAACGTGGGCCCGTGACTCTATTGGACACGTTCGAGGGACGCCGGATGCTCATGGCGTACTACTTCATGTGGTACACCGGCCGCCCGGCGCCGGAGCAGTGCGAGGGGTGCACTTGGGTGACGTCGCAAGTCCGCGAGCTGTCCTACGTTCATCGTCGCGATGTCACCTATGCCACGTTTTGCCAAGGTCCGTACGAAGAGAGCGCTCGCTACCGCGACTTCATGGGTTGGGAAATGCCCTGGTATTCGGCGCAAGGCTCGCTCGACACGCTCTTGGTTGGCCGGCGCGTCGGCAGGATGCACCTCGTTTGCTATCTGCGACGCGGATCCCGTGTCTTCGAGACTTACTGGACGACGAGCCGCGGCGTCGAGGCGATGGACAACAGCTACCGGCTGCTCGACCTGACCGTCTACGGGCGCCAAGAAACCTGGGAGGATTCGCCGCCCGGCTGGCCCCAACGCTGGGACGGCGCGCAGCGTGTGCGGATGGATGGACGTCCGACGGCTCAATGGCCTCGGCTGAAGGCGGGGTACTCGGATGACTTGGAAAGCAGAGAGTCGCTCACGTAGACGGGTAGGGCGCGCCGCTCGACCGGCGTACACTCGTTCCACTTCCGATGGAGAGCGTATGAGCAAGCTCTACGGAGAAACACACCGCGCATTCCAAGATCAGCACGACACGCGAGGCATGGCGGACAGGCTGGAAGCCCTTGCGCATGCGGAGCTCGATCCGAGCGACCGTGCCTTCATCGAGGCCGCCTCTTTCTTCTTCCTCAGCACCGTGGACGAACACGGGCGGCCCACGGTGTCCTATAAAGGCGGTGCGTCCGGTTTCGTGCGCATCGTCGGGCCCTCCGAGCTCGTTTTCCCGGTGTACGACGGAAACGGCATGTTTCTGTCCCTCGGCAATATTGCGAGCACCGCACAGGTGGGCATGCTGTTCATCAGCTTCGAGTCGCCCCCGCGGCGCCTGCGCATCCAGGGAAGCGCGCATGTGACGCCGAACGAAGGGACCGGTCAGTGTCCTGGCGCTCTTCATCTAGTGCACATTCACGCGCGCGAGATATTCGTGAACTGCGGTCGATACATCCACAAGCTCGAACGGCAGAGACTCTCGCCGCACGTGCCGGACGCGTCCGGACGTCAGCCGTTCCCGGCGTGGAAGCGCATCGATGTGCTTGCCGATGCGCTGTCGGATCGAGACAAAGAGAAGGTAGCGGCAGCCGGCGGCACGATCACTGTGGAGCAGTACCCCGGCGAAGACTCGGCCTGAGGCTGATAAGCTGCCGGCGTTCTCCAGCTTCGCAGAGGTGCCGGCTTGACCAAGTCAGGTTCTAGGAGCAGTCGCTTCGCCGCCTTCCTGAAGTGGGTCGGCATCATTGGCGCGCTACTTTCGTTTGCCGGATCGATCTACGAGCTCTTGCACGCCGAAGGCGAGTTGCGCGAGCGGTCGCGCGTGGTGAACGAGCAAGTCGCGGCGGGTCGTTCGCAGCAGTCCGCGGGGGACTACGCGGCCGCGTGGGATAGCCTTGCAAATGCGGCCGACACGGCGCAGGTGGACGGGTTCTTCGGGAAGCTGCTCGGGGGCCTGAGCGAGCAGCAACGAACAATTCGCACGGCCCAGCAAGATCTCGCGATGGAATGGCTACGGGAGAGCCATGCACCGGAAGGTCACTCGTTTGCGGAGATCACGGACAAGCTCGTCAACACGCTCGCCGTGGGAAGTGCTGCGGCAAGCGGGCCGCGCAAAGGGGATCTGCTCGCGCACCTCGGCTGGGCGTACTTCCTGAAGCGTCGGAGTGAGGACTTCAGTGTCCAGCCGGAGAAGGTCTACCGAGAAGCGGTCGCGGCGGACGCCGACAACCCGTTCGCCAACGCCTTCTGGGGGCATTGGATTCTTTGGAATCACGGCCCGCTCGCGGACGCGAACCGGCATTTTCGCATCGCTCTCGAGGCCAATCGCGCGCGCCAAGATGTACGGCGTCTCCAGTTGGCCGCGCTACAGAACGCGGGCGCCGAGGCGGATGGCGCATGGGTCAGCGTGGTGAACGAGATGCGCAAGGCGAACGAGCCGCTGGAGGCCGGCACGCTTCAGCATCTGTACGATCGCTATTACTTCTCGTTGAATGACGACAGCCAACGCCAGCAGCTATTCACGGCGGTTCCGCCCGCCGAGCACCTCGAGCTCGAACGCATGTTGCGCGAGTTGGATCGAGCGGACCACAAGCTCACTCTCGATGCGATGAGGGCGCTCACCTACGAGGCGGCCGGCCAGCCCGAACAAGCGCTCGCCGCGTGGCGTGCCGTTAAAGCAGAGTCGGGCGGCGCCGCGTCTACTCTCGCATCCCGCGCCGAGGCGGCGATCAAGCGGCTGTCGCAGGCGCAAAGGGCTCACTGAGTCTCCTCCTGCCCGGTGCTGATATCGATAGCCTGCATGCTTTCCGCCGCGACAGAGCGGCTCAATCCGACGCACATCTCATAATCGAGACATGCGTTCAAGCGACGCGCGATCGGGTCGTTGCACAGTGCATGCGGCGCTGAAACGCGCCGTGAACCGATAGAGATCGGGGCAACCTTTAGTAGACGGCAGCGCTCATCGACGCAGGAAGCAGGGGCTCCGTCCGGAAGAGCATCAGTACATGAACGCGTACACGCTGCTGAGTCGAATTGCACTGTGGAAGAAACTGACGATCCTTGCGGCCGGTCTGCTCGTCCCGGCGCTGGGCTTCGGCTATTTCTATGTGACGGACGCGCAGGCGTCGCTCGCCACTGCCGAACACGAGAGTGCGGGCGCGGACTATCTGCAGGCGTTGAGCGGCGTGCTCGCACCGCTCTCGCGCCATCGGGGTCTCACGGGCGCCTATCTGAACGGCGACGTGTCGTTCAAGGAGCGCGTCGAGACTACGCAAGCCGATGTCGATCAGGCGATCGCCACGATGAACACCGTGGATGCACGCGTCGCGGCGTCGCTCGGCGTGTCGGGCAAGTGGGCGCAGCTCCGCGACGCATGGCGCACCGTCCGAGACACTGCACTCACGGCCAAGAGCGCCACTGAGAGCTACGAGCAGCACTCGGCGCTCATCGCACAGCTCGGGGCGCTTTCGAATGAAGTTCGCGACCGCTCGGAGCTGAGCTTCGATCCCGTCGTCGCGACGTACTACATCCAGAGCGTCGCGTTCGATCTCGTGCCGAATGCGCTCGACGCCCTCGCGGCCTTGCGGGGCAAGGCAACGAGCGCCGCGTCCAAAGGCACGGTCACACCGGAGCTGCGGGCCGATATGTTCGCGGTGCGCGACGTCATCCCTTGGCATCTCATGAGAATCGAGAGCGATCTCGAAAGACTCCGCGCCGCAGACGCCGCACTTGCCGAGGCGACCAAATCCGAGAAGCAGCAGCTCGATGCGGCAACTCGGACCTTCACGGACCTGGTCTACCAGCGCATGCTGAAGTCGGATACTGCGGGCGGGATCACCGCGGTGGAAACGTTCGATGCAGGCGACAAAGCGGTGGCGGCACTGTTGTCGCTCAGCGCGACCCTCAAGAGCGATCTCGTCGAGCAGCTGGATGATCGGCAGACCGCGCACGCTCGCAAGCGCAACGCGGCGCTTGCGAGCGTGCTGGCCGCGCTGGGGCTCGCGTGCGCGCTTGCGTGGGTGATCACGCGCTCCATCACGCGTCCGCTGGCGCACGCAGTAGCGACGTTCGCGTCGATCGCCACCGGGAAGTACGACAATGCGATTCAGCGTGCGGGGACTGACGAGGCCGGTCAGCTCCTGCGCTCGCTCGACGGGATGCAGAGCAAGCTGCGCACCCAAATCGAGACGGAGCGCGCGCAGGCGGCCGTGAACAGCCGCTTGAAGAGCGCGCTCGATGCGTCGAGCGCGAACGTCGTGGTTGCCGATGAGCAATTCAATGTCATCTATTGCAATGAGGCGGCCGGACGGCTGTTTCGAGATGCTCAAGACGACTTCCGCCGTCACGTGTCGAGCTTCGACGCGAACCGGCTCATCGGCTCGAGCGTCGATATCTTTCACGAGGAGCCGGAGCGGCAGCGGACGCTGTTCGCCTCTCTGTCGAGCACCCATACCGCCGACGTTCGCATCGGCACGAGGCGCATGCGGGAGGTCGCGACGCCGGTCATCATGGCGGACGCGGGCCGCATCGGCACGGTGATCGAGTGGGTGGATCGCACGCAAGAGTGCAACGCCCAGGATGAGGTCGAGAAGATCGTGAAGCAGGCGCTCGCGGGCGATCTGAAGACCCGCGCGCGACTGGACGACAAGTCGGGCTTCTTCGCAGTGCTCGGGCGGGGTCTCAACGAGCTGCTCGAGAACATGGTGGCGATGGTGTTGCAGATCAAAGCCGCGGCGCGCGAGGTGCATCGGGGCGCGGACGAGATCTCGCAAGGCAACGCCAATCTCTCGCAGCGAACCGAAGAGCAGTCCTCCTCCCTGGAAGAGACCGCTTCCTCGATGGAGGAGATGACGTCGACCGTGAAGCAGAACGCGGACAATGCCGGCCAGGCGAATCAGCTCGCCATGGCGGCGCGGGATCAGGCGGAACGAGGCGGAACGGTGACGGGGCAGGCCGTGCGCGCCATGGGTGCGATCAACGAGGCCTCGAGCAAGATCGCGGACATCATCGGGGTGATCGACGAGATCGCGTTTCAGACGAATCTGTTGGCGTTGAACGCGGCGGTGGAGGCGGCCCGCGCCGGCGAGCAGGGCCGAGGCTTTGCGGTCGTGGCGAGCGAAGTGCGCGGCCTCGCGGGCCGTTCGGCCACGGCGGCGAAAGAGATCAAGGCGTTGATCGAGGACTCGGTGCAGAAGGTCGGGGAAGGCGCGCGCCTCGTGAACGAGTCCGGGGCGACGCTCGAGCAGATCGTCACGTCGGTGAAGAAGGTGTCGGATATCGTCGCGGAGATCGCCGCCGCCTCGCGCGAGCAGTCGTCGGGGATCGAGCAGGTCAACAAGGCCGTGATGCAGATGGACGAGATGACGCAGCAGAATGCGGCGCTCGTCGAACAGGCGAGTGCGGCGTCACAGTCGATGGCGGATCAGGCGCGGTCGCTGAACGAGATGATGGCGCGGTATCAGCTCGGCGATTCCGATGCGTATGTGCCGGCGTCGCCGGCTGCTGTCCGCGCGGCTCCGGAAAAGAAGGGTGCGACGGCAAGTCGCGGCGAGGAGCGCCGAGGGCCGAATCGTGCGTGGGCGAAAGGGGCGCGCGGGAAGTCTGCGCCGTCGGGCTCGACCGCTCAGCCCGCGGCTTCAGCTGCGGCGGCGGGCGGTGGCGCGGGATCGGACTGGAGTGAGTTCTAGCGTTGCGAGTGACTCGAGGGCGGAGTCGTACGACTCCGCCCCGCGATGTCGCTGCGCGCCGCGTCTTCGTTACGCGTTCGCCGCCGCCTTCGCCTTCGCGACTTCGGCAATCACTTCATCCGCAACATTCTTCGGCACCGGATCATAGTGCGAGAACTCCATCGTGTACGACGCACGACCGGAGGTCATCGAACGCAACTGGCCGATGTACCCGAACATCTCCGACAGCGGCACCGTCGCAACGACGGCGATGTTGGTCCCACGCTCCAGCTGATCCTGAATCGTCCCGCGGCGCCGGTTCATGTCACCGATCACATCACCCAGGTAGTCCCCAGGGGTCACCGTCTCAACCTTCATCACCGGCTCCAGCAGAATCGGCGCAGCCTTGCGGATGGCCTCACGGAAGCACGCCTTCGCCGCGATCTCGAACGTCAGCGCGTTCGAGTCGACGTCGTGGTAGCTGCCGTCGACGAGCGTCGCGCGGAAGTCCACCGTCGGAAACTGCGCGAGCACGCCGGCTTCCTTCTGCATCTTCAAGCCCTTCTCGACCGAAGGCACGTATTCCCTCGGCACCGAGCCGCCCACCGTCTTGTCGACGAACTCGAAGCCCTTGCCGCGCTCGAGCGGCTCGAACTCGATCCACACGTCCGCGAACTGGCCCGAGCCGCCGGTCTGCTTCTTGTGGACGTAGTGCTCCATGATCTTCTTCGTGAAGGTTTCGCGGTACGCGACCTGCGGCTCGCCCATCGTGCCTTCGACGTTGAACTCGGTGCGCATGCGGTCGAGCGTCACTTCGAGGTGCAGCTCGCCCATGCCGCGCAGAATGGTCTGGCCCGTGTCGCGATCCGTCTCCAAGTGCAGCGAAGGATCGGCGCGAACCATCTTCGACAATGCGGCGGTGAACTTCTCCTGCTCGCCCTTCGACTTCGCCTTCACGGACACGCTGATCACCGGATCCGGGAAGCGCATGCGCTCCAGGACCACCTGATTGTTCGCATCACACAGCGTGTCGCCGGTCTCCGATTCCTGCAGCGAGACGAGCGCGATGATATCCCCGGCGCGCGCCTCTTCGATCGGATTCGCTTCCTTCGCGAACATCTCGACCATGCGGCCGATCTTCTCGCGCTTGCCGCGAGTCGTGTTCTGCACCGACATGCCCTTGGTCAGCACACCCGAGTACACGCGCACGAACGTCAACGCGCCGTACGCGTCGTTGATCACTTTGAACGCCAAGGCCGCGAACGGCTCTTCATCCGAGCACTTGCGCTCGCCGACGACGTTGCCGTCCGCGTCGAGCGTCTTGATGGCCGCGACGTCCGTCGGCGCCGGCAAATAGTCGACAACCGCGTCCAGCACCTGCTGCACGCCCTTGTTCTTATAGGACGAGCCGCACAGCACCGGATTGAACGCACCCGTCACCGTGCCCTTGCGCAAGCACTTACGGAGCACATCGGCCGAAGGCGCGTGGCCTTCTTCCAGATACTTCTCCATCGCCGCGTCATCCATCTCGAGGCACGTGTCGACGAGCTCCGAGCGATACTTCTCGACGTTCGCGAGAATGGCGCGGTCGGTCGGCACGGTGATGCCGAGCTTGTCCGCGAGGTCCGACGTCACGTCGAGGCTTTGCCACTCGGCGTCCTTGTCGTCCGAATCCCACACCAGCGCCTTCATCTCGACGAGGTCGACCATGCCCTTGAAGTTGTCTTCCGAGCCGATCGGAATCTGCACGGGCAGGGGACGCGCGCCGAGGCGCTTCTTGATCATGTCCACGCAACGCGTGAAGGACGCGCCGCTGCGGTCCATCTTGTTGACGTAGCAAATGCGCGGCACGCCGTAGTTGTCCGCGAGACGCCAGTTCGTTTCCGACTGCGGCTCGACGCCGGCCACGCCGTCGAACACGACGACTGCGCCGTCGAGCACGCGCAGCGAGCGGTTCACCTCGATGGTGAAGTCGACGTGCCCGGGGGTGTCGATCAGGTTGATCTTCTTGTCGCGCCAGAACGCGGAGACCGCGGCGGACTGAATGGTGATACCGCGCTTCTGTTCCTGCTCGAGGTAGTCCGTGGTCGTCGACGTCTTCAGATCTTTCGTATCGTGGATGTCGATGATCGTGTGCTTGCGCCCCGTGTAGTAGAGGATGCGCTCGGTCGTGGTCGTCTTACCGGCATCGACGTGGGCGATGATGCCGATGTTGCGAATGTCAGAGAGAGCCGTTGTACGAGGCATAGCGAGTTTCCATCACAAGTGTCAGTTGGATCACGACGAGCGCGCCGCACGGAGGCAGCGCAACTCGACGATCGTGATTCACGCCCTCGCCCTCCCGTGCGCCGGTGCGCCGCTTCTCGGGGGTGGGGCTAGGATTTGGGGCGCGGATACTATCAGTAAGCTACTGATAACACGAGCGCTTTACGCTCAGTTTGTGGACCTTGTGACGCCGCGTTGCGCCTAGAGGGCAGGAAAATCAGGACGTTCTGATGCGCGAGCAGCGTCGCCGGCCCGCGTCGCCCGACTCCGAACGGGTCGTCTAGCCAGAGCGGAGCACTGACATGGTCAACAGCGGCAGGAGCTGGCCGTGTGCCGGGTTGCGCCGGCCCGAATGTGGCAGTCCCGGTGACGCCTGCGAGCGGCGCTGGCCGCGACTTACCAAGGTTGGGCTTACCAAGTTTGGTTGAGCGTCCCTAGCGTCGCGCGGCGGTCAGAAGCTGAACGTCGCCATGAAAGTCGTCGACCGCGTCCGCCCGAAGTCGTAATTCCCTTGCTGGTACGCAGCGCCCAGCGCCACCCGTTGCGAGATACGCCGCGAGACGCTCAGGCCCCAAAACGCGTCGTGACCGGTGATCGACTGCTCGTCACGGCTGCGCACCAAGATCCCGAATCGGTCCAGCTTCCAATAGGCCCAGCCCCCAGTCGGGACGACGCGCCACCCATTGCCGAGCTCGAACTGGTAACCCGCCGCGACGAATTCCTGGTCGAAGCGAAACTCGTCGAGCCCGAAGAACGTGTAGTGCCCGAACCGGTCCAGCCCGGCTTGCAGCACGACGCCGATCGGGGTGCGCAGGCCTGCGGTGACGCCGGCGCCGAAGGTGTCCGGCGTCAGAGCGCCTCGCTGCGGAATGTCGATGCGGAGGTGGCCCTGGCCCGCGCGCGGCGCCAGTTGAAACTCCGTCTCCGCCGCGGACGTGACGCTCGCCATGGCGAGCGCGCTGAAGCTGACGAGCCAGAGAAGAGTCGCGCGCATCGTGCCTCCCTTTGCACCGCTGCGGTTCTGATTGGACGGCGGACTCTGCGTCGCGCCCGCGAAGGCGACAACCCAAAGCGGCCAAGTGTCGCTTCCTGCTACCGGCCGTATTGATTCCCGAGACTGCGGGCTTAGACGGGAGCGAGCCCTTCGTGGTCGACGCCGAGCTCACGCAGGATCGCGACACGCAGCTCCTGCGCCTCGCGGCTCGACAGTCGCCGCGGATGGGGGAAGGTCACGTCGAACGATGCTTGGATGCGCGTCGGCCGCGGCGAGAGCACGAGGATGCGGTCGGCGAGATGGATCGCTTCCTCGACGTCGTGGGTGATGAGCATCACCGTATGCCGTTCCTTCGCGAGAATCCGCAGCAGCTCATTCCGCATGCGCAGGCTCATCAGCGCATCGAGCGCCGAGAACGGCTCGTCCATATAGAGAATCTCGGGCTTCACCACCAAGGCGCGCGCGAGCTCGGCACGCTTCAACATGCCGCCCGACAGCTCGTACGGATAGCTCTCTTCGAAGCCTTTGAGCCCGACGATCTCGGCGTATTCGTCGGCAATGGAGCTGGCATTCGACTGCGCATGGCCGTTCAGCCCGAACATCAAGTTCTCGCGCACCGTGAGCCACGGAAACACCGAGCCCTGCTGCGAGATCAGGATGCCTTTGGCATCCGGCTTCGAACGCGGTGTCCCGTCGATCACGACGGACCCGGCGTCCGGCAGCACGAACCCCGCCATCATGTTCATGAGCGTGGTCTTGCCGCAGCCCGAGGGCCCGACGATGGCAATGAACTCGCCATCGCGAACGTTGAAGCTCACCTCGTCGACGACGGGCAGCGTGCCCTTGTCCGACTCGAAGCTCTTTTTCAGCGCGCGAACTTCGATCTTAGTGCGCATAGCGCCACCGCACCCACTTGGCGCGCTCGAGCATGCGCATGAGGCCGTCGAGAGACAAACCAATCACACCGATGATGATCATGCCCGCGATCACGAGGTCGTAGCGATTCCCGGCATTGCGCGAGTCCATGATCATGTAACCGAGTCCCGAGCGCAGCGCGATCATCTCCGCGGCGACGACGACGAGCCATGCCACGCCGAGCCCGATGCGCATGCCGACCAGCACCTGGGGCAGCACCGCTGGAATCACCACTTGCCGGAAGAGCGTCCGTCGCGACACGTCGAAGTTCTCCGCAGCCCGCAAATAGCGCTTCTCGATGGTGTGCACGCCTGCCGTCGTCTGCACGATCATCGGAAACACGGAGGAAATGAAGATCAGATAGATCGGTGATGCGTCGCCGACGCCGAACCACAGAATCGCGATCGGGATCCACGCGATCGGCGAGATGGGCCGCAGAATCTGAAACACCGGGTTCAGAGTCTGGTACGCGCCACGCACCCAGCCCATCCACAGCCCGAGCGGCACAGCCACGCACACGGCCAGCCCGAACCCCGTCCCGACACGCATGAGAGACGCGCCGATGTGCCGCCACAGCGTGCCGTCCTTCAGGAGCTCGAGCACGCCGGTGACGACCGCCCACGGCGTCGGAAAGATCATGCTCCGCGTGGCCACGACCGCGACCCACCACGTTGCGATGAGCAACGCGATGACCGCAATCGGCGGCAAGGTGTCCTTCATTCTCTGCATGACGATTCGATCAGCTGAAGTGGTGTATGAGCTCGCGCACGCGCCAGCGAATGCGCGCCCACGGCGTCTGCGGGTGCGGCTCGACGACGATGGTCATTTGACCGCTCGCATGCGCCGTGCACGCGAATTGGTACTCCGCGGCCTGCTCGAAGGGTAACCGAAAACTCTGGCCCGGCATCATCAGTGTCGGGCCGAAGATCTGCGGAACGTCGTCCCGGTTCTTCAGGACCAGGATGTCGCGGATGCCGAGGGTCAGGCGGATGTGATCCGGCAGGATTTCCACCTTGTTGCCGGCCATGCGGCGCGTCCACGTGCCCTTGGGAATCTCGAAAATCTGGTCGCGCGAGGCGCTGTGGATGGGCGTGAACCCCACCCAGGCGAGCGCCCCGACGACACCCGCGCCAACCACGACCAGGACCCAAGAAGCCCCGCGCACCTCACTACTCTCCGAGCAGGATCTTCAGATCGTGGACGAAGTCGTCCGGACTGTGCCCGTAGGGCATGAGGGCGCGAATGCGGCCGCTGCGATCGATGAGGTACGTGAAAGAAGAGTGCGCGTAAGTGTATGCGCTGCCGAACATCTTTTTCTCGGCGCTGATGCCGTAGTCCTTGCGCACGGCGGCGAGCTGCGCCGGCGAGCCCGTGCCCCCGATGAAGGTCGGATCGAAGCCGCCGAGGTATTTCTTCATGCGGTCGGGATCGTCACGCTCGGGGTCGACGGTGATGTAGACGACCTGCACACGGGCTGCGGCCGGGCCGAGTTGGCGATGCGCCTCGGCGAACGTCGCGAGCGTCGTCGGGCAGACGTCGGCGCACGAGGTGAAGCCGAACGCGAGCAGCACCACCTTGCCGCGAAAGGCGCTCATCGTGAGCTCGCGGCCGTTCGAGCCCTGCAGCGTGAGCTCCGGCGCCTGCCGCGGTGGATCGAAGACGCCGGCTTTGAGCGCGGGCGGCTGAGCCGCGCCGAGCGACGCGACCCACAGCAACGGCAGTAGCGCCAAGAGCTTCATAGCGGAATCGCCGCCGGCTTCGCGTTCCGCGCGAACTGCTCGTCGACATACTTCCCATATGGAATGGGGTGCTTGATCGTCCCGGCCTCCATCGAAAGCCGCATCAAGTCTTCGAACTCGCTGCGAATCATCCGCAGATCGCCGTAGGTCACCCGGTCCGACGGATTCTGCATCACGAAGCGAATGATCTTCGGATCCTGATTGAAGAAGCGCGGTCCCGCCGCGATCTGCACGGCCTTCTCCCGATTCTGCGGCCGCTGGTCGAGCCACGAGCCCGCGCCGAGGATGTGATTCACCAGGTCCTGAACCATCGCCGGATTCTCGTGAATGAGCTCTTCACGCACGGTCAGCACACAACAGATGTACTTCGGCCACTCATCGCGCGTCATCCGCAACGGCCGCGCATACCCTGCGCTCTGTGCGGCGGCCCCGAAGGGCTCGCCCGTGCAGTACGCATCGACGGCGTTCGCGTAGAGCGCGGCCGGCATGTCGGGCGGCGGCATCTCGACGATCTCGAGCTGCTCGATCTTCATGTCTTCTTGCGCGAGCATCTTGCGCAAGAAGAGGTAATCCACCGCGAAGCGGCTCGGCACCGCCACGCGCTTCCCCGTGAGCTGCTTGAAGTGCTGATACGGCGAATCCTGGCGCACCATGATCACCGCACCCGAGCGATGCCCGAGCGACACGATCTTCACCGGGATCCCCTTGTCCGCCAGGTCCATCACGAGCGGCGCGAGCATGTAGCCGGCCTGGATGCGCCCGGCCATCAGGGACTCTTTCATCTCCGGCCAGCCGTTGTACTTGCTGTACTCGAACTCGTATTTCGCGGCCGCGGCCGCGCCGTTGGCGGTAGCGCGGCCCACGCAAGCCACGGGCAGCGTCAGATTGCATGTGACCGGCAAGCCGCCGACGATCAGCGAATTGGCTTTTTTCTCCGCACATCCCGGCAAGGCTAGCGGCAGCGATGCCGCGGCCAAGCCTTGCAATACCCGCCTGCGCGACACAGTGGGTTCGTTCAAATCGACCTCCCCGAAGTGGGCCTCCGCGCCCTGGCGGCGTACTGTATCCGCATACGCCAGCCCGACCAAACGCGGTTGGGGCGGATCACAGGAGGCTCGTCATGAGTATCGCAGCGTCCGTGCAGAGCTATCTGGCCCGCGAAGAGGTGCCGTACACCACCATCGCACATGAATACACGCGGGACAGCGCGCACAGCGCGCAAGCCGCCCACGTCCCCGGTGACCGCCTGGCCAAATGCGTGGTACTCGAAGACGACAACGGGTACCTGATGGCGGTCATTCCCGCCACACACAAGGTGGACCTCGGCGCCCTGCATCAGCTGCTCCATCGCAATCTCGGGCTCGCGACCGATCGCGAGCTGATCGAGCTGTTCAAGGATTGCGAGCCGGGGGCCGTGCCGCCGCTCGGTCCCGTGTACGGGCTCGATACGATTCTCGATGAGCGGCTCGCCGCGGAGCCCGATGTGTATTTCGAGGGGGGCGATCACCAGGCGCTGATTCACATGAGCAGGGGTGATTTCCTCAAGATGATGGCCGATGTGCCGCGAGGAAGGATTAGCTATCACGCATAGCCTGAGGTGCGGCGCTGAGCGCGCCTGCCTAGTGCATGTTCAGCGGGACCTCACGGTAAGCCGCGGGTGCCGGTCTTGATGGCCTCATCGAGTCCCTGCTCGCCGCGGAACGTTGCGCCTGTCAAGTCGGCGTTTGTCAGATTGGCGCCGGAGAAGTCGGTGTCGATGAACTGCGCTTCGCGCAGGTCGGCACCCGTGAGGTCTGCGCCAGGCAGGCGGGCGCCGCTGAAGTCGGCGCGATACAGCGTCGTGCCGATGAGCTTCGCTCGGCTCAGATCGGCGAAACTGAAGTCGGCGCGCGAGAAATCCGCGTGCGACAGGTCGGCGCTGACGAGCTTGGCGTAGGGAAGGTTGGCGCGCATGAGCCCCATCGACTGATTCTTCATGTCGGCGGCGGCATTCATGCGCGTCAGCGTCGCGTTCGTGAGGTCGGCGTTGCGCAGGTCACCGATGAGTCGCGCTCCCGAGAGATTCGCGCCGTTGAGACGACCGCCCGCGAGCTGAATCGAGAACAGCACGGCGTTCCTCAGTGAGGCGCCCGTGAGATCCGCCCCTTCCATGAAGCTGACGGTGAGGTTGCAGCCATCGAGCTTCGCGCGCGTGAGCCGTGCCTTGTTGAGCACCGACGCGGACAGATTGGCGCCGCGGAAGTCCACGCCCGAGAGATCGAGCCCGATCAAATTCTTCGCGTACAGATTGACGGGTGAGCCGGGCCGCGCTTGCGCGACTCGCTCGATCACCGTCTCGCGCGTGAGGACCTCGTAGCCCTCCCACTCGGCGCAAATCGATGTCGATGCGGCGGCCGCGGCACCGGCGAACCACAGAGCGGCTCGCCAGGCGCGCGCAACGCGACCGCCAATCCGTCTAGTCGCGGATCGACTCCACGATCGGCGTGAGGAATGGCTCGAGCACGGCATAGTTCGCGGTCCATTCTTCCGGCAGCGGATGCCAAGCGTGATCGCCTGCACGCGCGATAACAAGATCGAGGCTCGGGACGACGATGATGAACGTCTCGTGCAGCCCCCACGCCCAGAACGCGTCTTTCGGCACGCCGCTCATTTGGCCGGTGGCGTTCGTCCACCAGAGGATGCCGTAGTTCGTCGTCGCGGCGGTGAAGTTGGTGGGATCGATGTTCACCGCCGAGGCGATTTCGGACGGGGGCGTGTGAGATTTCTCGACGACGGCATTGCTCAGCAGGAGCGAGTCGCGCCACACGCCGCGACGGAGCATCAGCAAGCCGACGCGGGCCATCGCGTCCACGTCGGCGCGTATGCCGGAGGCCAGCTCGCGACGAGGCAGCAGCGCGCCGTTCACGTTCAGCGTCTTCGACCGGAAGGCGTTGTCACGCCACACGAGGTCGACGTTCGGACGAATGCCGAGCGTCGTGTAAAAGCGTGCGGACAAGAGGTCGTTCAGATCCTGCGAATACGTTTGCGTCAGCAGGTCGGCGAGCCAGTTGAGGCCTTGGTCCGAGTACGACCAGCTCGAACCCGGCTGATATAGAAGCTTCCTTGGCGGCGCGTCGGATTTACTGAACCCGGCGGTATGCGTCGCGAGCTGCAGCACCGAGATGTCGGCGAGCGAGCCCGCCGTCACCGGGCTCGTGTCGACGGTCGGATCGGCACCGAAAGCCGGCAGCTTCGGTGCCACTTTGTCGCCCAACGCGAGCTTGCCTTCGTCCATCGCCAGCAGCAGCGCGAGCCCGCCCATCGACTTCGTCGTGGATTTCATCTCGAAGCGTAGGAACGGATTGCCCCACGAGTACACGAGCTTGCCGTGCCGGATGATGTAGCCCGCCTCGCTGTCGGATGTGCCGCCCGCGGCCATCGAGTAGTCGCGGGCTTCATCGAGCTTGGTGACGTCCATGTTTTCGTCGGCCGGCGTCGCGCCGGTCCAACCCGATGAGCCGCTGCCCGGTGGCCCCGGATAGAGCAGAGGATTCGATTTCACTGTGACGTGCACGGTGCTCGAGCCGGTGAGCTGGCCGTCGCTCGCGTTGAGCCGCAGAACATACTCGCCGACGCCTCCCACGAACCGGACGGACGTCGAGAACGCGGACGCATCGGAGAGCGTCACGCCCGGCGAATTCAGCGGGCCCGACGGGCCGATGAGCCACTCCCACTTATAAGTGAGTGCGCTGCCGGGCAGCCCGTCGTCGGTGGCCGAGCCGGTGAGAATGGCGTTGTCCGTGGGTAGCTCGATGGTGATGTCAGTGCCGGCGCTGACGAGGGGTGCGGTATTCGTCCGCGTTGTTGCGGGCGGCGGAGCAGAGCCGCTGACCGGAGCGCCCGTACCATCCGTGCCGCCGCCGGTGGCGGATGCGCAGCCTGCGATGAAAGCTGTCAGCAACGGAATCGCGAGGCGTGTTCGAATCATGTGAGGGTCTCCGAGTTCTCGTTATGTCATCTGCCAGGGCTCCGCTTCAGATTCGGAGCAACCGTTGTGCCCGAGCCGCCTCACACCGGTCACATCCTTCTGCCCTCCGCGGTTGCTGGGGCAACTTGTGCATACTCGGCGCCGGTTCTGTGCCGAGAGCTTCGTATGTCCAAGACGTCGCAGCCGCCTACCAAGCTGGACCGCTTCGCGCGCGAGCGCCGGCGCTTTCTTTCGGAGGGGGCGATTTATGGCGCAGGCAGCATCCTGGCTGGCCTCGGCTCGAGCCGATACGCCCTCGCGCAGGCGCAAACGCCGCGCGCGGCGGGCGCCGGTGCCGCGGGCCCGAGCTCGCGTCCACTCATGCCGCCCGAACCGAAGGTGTCACAGCCGGCCCCGCTGCACGATTTGAAAGGCAAGGTCGCGTACATCACCGCATCGTCCGACGGCATCGGCCTCGGCATCGCGCGCGCGGCGTCGAATGCCGGCATGAAGGTGTGCATCGGTTATCGAAATGAAGAGCGGTTGCAGGCCGCGCTGCCACTGTTCCCGAAAGGCAATCCCGTTCTGCCCGTGAAACACGACGTCACCGATCGCGATGGATGGGCAAAGGTGCTCGAGCAGATCAAGGGCGAGTTCGGCAAGTTGCATCTCATGGTGAACAACGCCGGCTCGAAGTTGCGCGCGAAGGTGAGCGACGCGTCGTTCACGGACTGGGACAACGCAGTGGCGGTCAACTACACCGCGACGTACAACAGCATCGTCACGTGCTTGCCGCACATGCTCGAGCATGGTGAGGGCTCGCACATCGTCGTGACGTCCTCGATGAGCGGACTGCTCCCGGGCGGCAATCTCGGCGTGTACACCGCGACGAAGATCGCGGTGGTAGGGCTCATGGAAGCGCTGCGCGTCGAGCTCGAAGGCACGACGGTCGGCACGTCGGCGTTCGTTCCGGGCGGCGTCAACACGGACAATTACATCGGTTCGGGCGAGATCAATCCGTATCGCGCCGCGCATCCGCAGCCGGGACCGCCGAGCGGCGTTGCGCGTCCGGCAGGCCCGCCGCCGGGAATGGACCCGCTCGAAGCAGGCGAGCGCGTACTGAACGGCGTGATCCACAACGATCTATTCATCGTCACGCATCCGGAATACATGCCGGGCACGAAGCAGCGCTTCGACGCGATCCTCGCATCGGTGCCGCAAGAAGCGGCGCCGCCGCCGGCGGAGCGCGTGAAGCTCGAGCAGCGCGTGCTGCATGCGGGCATCTATCCGCGGGAAATTGCGCATCGGAGGAAGAAGCGCAACTCCTATCGCACCGTGACCGTCTGAGCCGCACCGCCATGGCCAATCGTCGCCAATTTCTGGGTACCGCGGGCGGTCTCGTTGCTACGCTGGGACTGAGTCAGTACGTGAACGCGCAGACGCAGAGCGGCTCGGCACCTGCATCGAGCGCGCCGCCCGCCGGTCCGCGCCAACTGCCGCCGGAGCCGGCGGTGTCGCAACCGCCGCCGCTGAAGGATCTGAAGGGCAAGGTCGCGTACATCACGGCGTCGTCCGACGGTATCGGACTCGGCATCGCGCGCGCGGCGTCGAACGCCGGCATGAAAGTCGTGGTCGGCTATCGCAACGAAGAGCGACTCAACGCCGCGTTGCCGTTGTTCAAGCCGGACAACGCCGGCGTGCTGCCGATCAAGCACGACGTCACGGATCGTGACGGCTGGAAAGCGCTGCTCGATGAAGTGAAGAGCCAGTACGGCAAGCTCCATCTCGTCGTGAACAACGCGGGCGTGAAGACGTTTCAGCAAGCGAGCCGCGCGAAGTACGAGGAGTGGGACAACGCGGTGGCGGTGAATTTCACGGCCATCTACAACAGCGTCGCCGTGTGCCTACCGCACATGCTCGAGCACGGTGAAGGCGGTCACTTCGTGACGACCGCGTCGATGGGCGGGCTGTTGCCTGGCGTGAACGCAGGCATCTACACGTCGACGAAGATCGCCGCGGTCGGAATCATGGAAGCGTTGCGGGTTGAGTTGGAGAGCACGAACGTCGGCACGTCCGTGTTCTGTCCGGGTCTCGTCAGCACCGAGAACTATCCGACGGGGCAGGAGAATCCGTATCGCGCGGCGCAGGCTGCGAAGGCCGGGCGGCCGATGGGCGTAGGAATGCCCGCGGTCGGCATGGACCCGCTCGAAGCCGGCGAGCGCGTTCTGCACGGGGTGATGAACAACGACCTGTTCATTCTCTCGCATCCGGAATTCAAGCCGGGCATGGAGGAGCGCTTCGACTCGATCATGGCCTCGACGCCCTCGATCGAGACGCCGATACCGCAGGCTCGCATCGATTACGAGCGTGTCGTCACCCGCTGCGGCATCTACGAGCGCGAGATCGCGCACCGCAGGTCGAAGCGCAAGAGCTATCGCGACGTCTGAAGAGCGATTGTCATGCCGAACGCGTGAGAGGATCCCGGCGGCACGATGAAGACGCCGGGCTTCTCGCGAATGTCGCCGGCGAAGCCGGCCGGATCCGTCACGCCTTGCCACGGCTCGATGCAGATGAAGGGGGCGCCGGCCCGAGTCCACACACCGAGATAACCTGCATCGGGAAAGCGCACCTCGATGCGCGGCCCGGTTTCCGCTCCGTAGATGACTGAGCGGCTTGCGAGCCGATCGAAGATCAACACGTCGCTCGCGAACAAGTCATCTTTCAACATCAGACGTCGCTGCACGACGGGTGTCGGATGAGACTCGGGCGCCAGCAGGCCGTCCGCGTCGATGCGGCGAACGGGCGCCGGTTCGTCGTCGGGAAATTCGAGGAAGTGCGCGGCGCGCGGCTGATCGTACGGCAGCGGCCAGCGCAAGCCGGGATGAAAGCCGAGGCTTGCGGGCATCGCCTCGCCGCCCGTATTTCGCACGGACGCGACCACGCTGAGCGCGGCGCCTCGGATGTCGAAGCGCACGTCCAGCTCGAATTCGAACGGATAGAGCGCGCGTGTCGAGTCGTCGGCACGCAAGCGAAACATGGCCGCGGTGGGCGCGGTCTCGATCACTTCGAACGGCTTGTTGCGCGCGAAGCCATGACGCGAGAGCGCGTAACGTTGTGAGCCGTAGCGATAACTGCCGCCCGCGAGTGTGCCGACGATCGGAAACAAAATCGGCGCACGGCCCGCCCAAGTGGTGGGATCGCCGTGCCACAGCAGATCCCGGCCGGCGGCGTCGCGTAACACCGAAAGCTGCGCCCCGAGCGGATTGATCTCCGCGCTCAGCTCCGCGGAGCGAATCGCAATGTTCTGTGCGTCTGACATGCCGGTCACTCAGCGGTACTTCAAGCCCGTGCCCGTGTTGAACACGACCACCGTGTCGCTCGCGCGCACGGAGACCGCTGCACAGTACACGACCCGGTCCGGCGACGCTCGTCTCGGATATGTGCTAAAGAGCGTGCCCATGAAGAGCACCACGGCTCATTCGACGTTCTCGCTGTCCATCGCCGCTATGGGTGTCGTTTTCGGCGACATCGGCACGAGCCCGCTCTATGCGCTGCGCGCGTGCTTCTCGGACGTCGCCGGCATCGCGGTCAACACGTCCAGCGTGCTGGGCGTCCTGTCGCTGATCTTTTGGTCGCTGCTGCTCGTCATCTCGGTCAAGTACGTCGGCATCATTCTCCGCGCGGACAATGACGGCGAAGGCGGCGTGCTGGCATTGACCACGCGGGTGCTGAACGAGCGGCCCGTGCGCGGCACGGCGACCATCGCGACCGTCGGCCTCATCGGCTGTGCGCTGTTCTACGGCGATGGTGTCATTACACCGGCCGTGACGGTGCTCGGTGCGATCGAAGGCGTGAGCATCGCGACGCCGGCATTCCAGAACATGGTGCTGCCGCTGTCGGTCGTGGCCCTGATCGGTCTGTTCGCTCTGCAACGGCGTGGCACGGGTGCGATCGGACGCATGTTCGGGCCGCTGATGTGCTTGTGGTTCATCGTCCTAGCGGTGCTCGGAGTCCGCAGCATCCTCGAGCATCCATATGTGCTGACGGCCGTGAACCCGATCTACGCGCTGCGGTTCTTCGACGAGCATGCGACCGTTGCGTTCGCGGTATTCGGCGCCGTGTTCCTCACCGTGACGGGCGGTGAGGCGCTGTACTCCGACTTGGGTCACTTCGGGCGCAAGCCGATCGCGACGGCGTGGTTCGCGCTCGTGTGGCCGTGTTTGGTGCTCAACTACTTCGGGCAGGGCGCATTACTGCTCGGCAGGCCCGAGGCCATCACCAACCCTTTCTATCTGCTCGCACCCGACTGGGCGCTGGTGCCCATGGTGGTGCTTGCGACCGGGGCGAGCATCATCGCGTCGCAGGCTGTGATTTCAGGCGTGTTCGCAATCACCCAGCAATGCCAGCAATTGGGGTATGTGCCGCGCATGCGCATCTTGCATTCTTCCGCGGCAGCAGTAGGACAGGTGTACGTGCCGGTCGTGAACTGGCTCATCTGCATCGCGACGGTGGGGCTCGCCATCGGCTTCGGATCGTCGGCGCGCATCGCGCATGCGTACGGCGTCGGCGTGTCGAGCACGATGCTCATCGACACGCTTCTGATTTTGATACTGCTCTGGGGCGTGCCGGAGCGCTCGGCGCGCGCGCGAGTTGCAGTGCTGTGTCTCTTGCTGCTCATCGACAGCGCGTTCGTCCTGTCGAACCTCGACAAGGTGCCCACGGGGGGCTGGTTTCCACTGCTCTTCGGCTTCAGCGTGTTCGGCCTGATGCGCACGTGGCAGCACGGTCGTCTCATCGTCACGGACAAGATGCGTCGCGAAGAGCGGCCCGTCGCGCGGTTCCTCGAGAAGCTCGAGCGCGAGCCGCCGCTTCAGGCCGGCGGTGTAGCGGTGTTTCCAACGAGCAATACCCATGGGATTCCGCGCACGCTCGTCCGTAATCTCAAGATGAACGGCGTCCTTCACGAGCACACCATCATCTTCTCGGTGATCACGGAGCGCGTGCCGCGCGTGCGCGAAACGAACCGCGTCAAGGTGACGACGCTGCGGCCCGGGCTGTACCGGGTCGTGGCGCGCATGGGGTTCATGGAATTTCCCGAAGTGCCGAAGCTGTTGCGCGCCGCGCAGCAGTGGCTGCCCGTGCGCACGGACGACGCCGTGTATTTTCTCGGGCGCGACGATATCGTCATCGGCACGCCGCGCGGCATGCAGCGCTGGCGCAAGAAGCTGTTCCTGTTCTTGGCGCGCAATTCCCAATACGCGGCGTCCAGCTTCGGCATTCCGCCGTCGCGCGTGATGGAAGTGGGCGGCCAGGTCGAGATCTGACCTCGGCAGCGTCAGGGTTGCAGCTGCGTCCGATACGGTTCCGTTCCCAAGGCCGCCCGAATCTGCTCCGCACCTGCCGTGCCCCACTCCAACGCCTTCTCCAGATTCGCCGCGTATTTGGGCATTCGCTTGGGGGGCAGCAGCGGCTCGTTCGGATCTACCGGCGCCTCCACGAGCACCGGTCCATCCGCAGCCAGCGCCCGCTGCAACACCGCCCCGCACTCGGTCGGCAACCCGATCCGCATCGCGCGAATGCCCATCCCCTCGGCCACTTTCACGAAATCGATCGGCTGCAAATCGCATTCGTACTCGGGATTCCCGAGGAACATCAGCTGCTCCCATTTGATTTGCCCGAGCGTGTTGTTCTTCATCACGACGATCTTGATCGGCAACCGATAGCGCACCACCGTTGCGAGCTCGCCGAGGAGCATCGTGAGACCGCCATCACCCGTGAATGCGACGACTTGGCGCCCCGGATGGGCGAGCGCGGCGGCAATCGCGTAGGGCACGGCGCACGCCATCGTTGCCATCATTCCGGAGCCCGCGTACATCTGCCGCCCGCGCGCACGCGCATACGTGCGAGCGCGCCGGTGTTGTGCCCGGAATCCCAGGCGATGATGGCATCCTCGGCGAGATGCTCGCCCAGCTCGCGCGCGAGCAACCCCGGGCTCAACACACTTCGACGGCGTGCTCGAGATCATGCGATTCCGGCAATCGCACGCCACCCGTCGGTGCGAACGAGGTGTGATGAGGAACGTTACGCGGCGAACGCTCCGCTTCCTCGATCTCTTGCTCCTGCACGTCGGTGGGAATGGCGAGATGCGCGACGCCGGATTCGGTGACCGCCTTGCGACACGCGAGCGCGACGGCGTTCTCGACGTGTGCGGCGCTCATGATGCGTGTCGTGTAGAGCGCGACGTCCGCGAACAACTTGTTGTGATCGACGTCCTGCTGCGTGAACGTGTCGATGAGATCGTGATACGGGAGCCCGGTGATCGCGACGACCGGTGCGCGATCGAACTTCGCGTCGTAGAGCCCGTTCAGCAAGTGGATGCCGCCCGGTCCGGTCGTGGCGAGACAACAGCCGAGTTTGCCCGTCCACTTCGCGTGGCCGCAGGCCATGAGCGCGGCGGATTCCTCGTGACGCACTTGAACGAAGCGCACCTTGTCCGAGTGCGTGCGAATCGCTTCCATCACGCCGTTGATGCCGTCGCCCGGCATGCCGAAGATCGTGTCGACGCCCCATTCGATGAGACCCTCGATGAGCAGATCGGAACCGTTGCGTGCCATGGTGAGGGCCTCGTTTTCGGTGGCAGTCCTCATGCGCCGCAAGCTTCGTACCGTCGCGCGCCGGGCATGTCCGATGCTGCCGTCTCTCTCACGCGCAGGGCGGTAAATGGAGTGGCACATGAATGGTAAACAGCGTCCGTTGGCCATCGTCACCGGTGGCTCGCACGGGATCGGCTTCGAGCTTGCGAAACAGTGTTTGGAAAACGGCTTCGACGTCGTCATCGCGGCGGATCGTGACGTGAAGGAGGCCATCAGCGCGCTGGACAGCTTGGGCGGCGGCTCGGTCTCGGGCGTTGAAGTCGATCTCGCGAAGCGGGAGGGCGTGGACAAGCTCTACGCGACGCTGGCGGGACGCGGCGTGGATGCGCTGCTCGCGAATGCGGGACACGGCCTCGGCAAGGCTTTCTTCGATCAAGCCATCGAGGACATCGAGCACGTCATCGACACGAACATCACGGGCACGGTGTATCTCATACATCGAATCGGCAATGACATGCGCGAGCGGCGCGCCGGCCGCATCCTCATCACCGGCTCGATCGCCGGCTTCATGCCGGGCACGTTTCAAGCGGTTTACAACGGTACGAAGGCGTTCATCGACTCGTTCTCCTGGGCGCTGCGGAACGAGCTGAAAGACACGGGCATCACCGTGACGTGCCTCATGCCCGGTGTCACCGACACCGAGTTCTTCGAGCGCGCGGATCTCATGGACACGAAGGTCGGCACGCAGAAGAACAAAGCCGATCCCGCCAAAGTGGCGCGCATCGGCTTCAAGGCGATGATGGACGGCGATGGTGATGTCGTGGCCGGCTTGAGGAACAAGCTGCAAACAGCGGTGGCGAGCGTGACGCCGGCGGCAGTTCTCGCCGAACAGCATCGCAAGATGGCGGAGCCCGGCAGCGCGTGAGCCCATGGCTCATCTGTTAGCTGTGCGTCGGTTGCGAGGCCACCGCGCTCGCGAACACCACATCCACGTCGAGGCCGCCGAGCTCACCGGGCGTCCTGAGCTCGATCGTCGCGCCGTGCCGTGAGGCGATCTCGCGCGCAATCGCGAGCCCGAGGCCGCTCCCCTCGACTTCCATGCCCGTCACGCGATAGAACCGATCGAACACCCGGCCGTGATCCGTCTCCGGAATCCCCGGCCCACTATCGCTCACCCTCACCACCGGCCGATTCCTGCGCTCCAGAATCGACACATCGACGCGCCCCTTCGCTGGCGAATACTTGATCGCATTGTCGAGCAGGTTCTCGAGCAGCGTCTGGATGGCTCTCTCATCGCCGACGATCATGCTGCCGGTCTCCCGCGCAATGCCCAGATCGATGCCCCGCGCATGCGCCTTGGGCAGCACCTCACTCACCGCCGCCCGCACCGCCTGCCCCAGCGGCAGCGACCGAAACGGCAACTGCGGCGTCTCCGATGAATGCCGCGCCAACGTCAACAACTGCCGCGCGAGGCTGATGCATCGTTCGAGACTCCGCCTCACATCCCGCGTCGCCTGCGCCCGTCGCTCGTCCGACTTGGCCCGCTCGAGCATCTGCACCTGAACCTGCAGCGCCGTGAGCGGCGTGAGCAACTCGTGCGCCGCGTTCGCAACGAACACTTCCTCCGCGCTGAGCGCGGCGTGCAAGCGCGACAACAATTGATTCATCGCCGTCGCCATCGGCATCAACTCCGCCGGCAACGACACCAGCGGCACACTCTCGAGCGCCTTCGGTGAGCGCGCGTCCAGCTCCGCTGCGAACCGCGTGAGCGGCCGCAAGCCGCGCTTCAGCAAGAACAGCACGGTGATCACGAGCAGAGGCACGAGCACGAGCAACGGTAGCCCGACACGCGAAGCGATCTCGGTCGCCGCTTCGTTGCGCACCGCCAGCGGTTGCGCGGCTTCGATGAGCTCGCCTCTGTCTTGTCGCACGAACAGCCGCCATCGCTCGCCCCCGATTTGGGCCGTCGAAAACCCCATGCGCTCGGACTTCGGTAGCGCGACCTGCGAGGGGGAGTGAAAGGTCGGCGCGCTCGCGTGCTCGGCCCACACGGCGATCACCATGTCTTTGCGCGGATCATCGTCGTGCTTGATGGGCGGCCAGGCCTCGGCGGTCGCCGGCACCGCGTACGCCGCCTGCGCGAGCTGCGCGTCGAACAGCTCGTTGATCTCGTCGCGCACCTCGTGCATCACCGCCAAAACGGCCAGCGCGAGCAGCAAGAGCACCGCCGGCAACAGAGAGCGAAGCAGCGCGCTGCGAATCGAGATCATGTTTCGTTGATGACGGCGTAGCCCACGCCGCGCACCGTCACGATGTAATCCGCGCCGAGGCGCTTGCGCAGCGAATGCACGAACACTTCGATCGTGTTGCTCTCCACCTCGTCGCCCCAGGCGTAGAGCTTCTCGCGCAGTTGCTCGCGCGAGAGCACGGCGCCGGGCCGCTCGAGCAGCGCATGCAAGAGATTGAACTCGCGCACGGACAAGATCACCTCGGTGCCGTGCGCGGTGACGTGCCGGGTCGCGAGATTCAACGTGACGCCCCGATGCGTGATGACGGCGTCGGCGCGACCACTGCGCCGGCGCAAGAGTGCGCGGATGCGCGCGCTGAGCTCGTCGAGATCGAACGGCTTGATGAGATAGTCGTCGGCACCGGCATCGAGGCCGATCACGCGCGACGCGGGCGCATCGCGCGCGCTCACGATGAGAACCGGCAGGTCGTTCTTCTGCGCTCGCAGACGCTTCAACACTTCGATGCCGTCCGCGCGCGGGAGCCCGAGGTCGAGGATCACGAGATCGTGTACGCCGCTTGCGGCTTGCTCGAGGGCCGCCACGCCATCGCGCACCCAGTCGACGGCA
>Ga0081455_10000139_pt1 | contig 85131 bp, 86 predicted proteins | sample TabmetS3T2R1_FD_70207 | JGI IMG/M metagenome (GOLD analysis project Ga0081455, IMG submission 70207) | Tabebuia heterophylla rhizosphere microbial communities from the University of Puerto Rico - S3T2R1 | ecosystem: Host-associated > Plants > Roots > Rhizosphere ... | reverse complement strand
AGTCGCGCTCGCCATCGGTCAATGCACGACAGTTCTCGAGGAAGTACGGCCGTACGACCCGCAGCCAGTTCGATGCGGCCTCACGACGGGCGCCGTCATCGGCGAGAACCTCGGCGACGGTTGGCCGTGGCATCTCCTCGGCATTGTCCAAGAACGCCATACGAGGATCGAGGAAATGTAGGCGGCGCCCAGGTAGGACGTATGTCAACCAAGCCACGGCCGCGAGGACATGGCTCAGCGGGCTTACTCGAACCAGAACGCCTGGATGGAAGTGGCGCGGGTGAGACGGTCGGAGGCCCGCGCCCCGGAGTGAATGCGACGGGCTCTCTGGGGATGGCGTCGCCGACTTGCGTAAGCCGGCGCTGCAAATTTCTGGTACCCCCGCTGAAATCGTCCTTAACGAGACGGCGATCGTGGGTGTGTGGGCGGTCGTGTAAAAGCCCCCTGTGATGGGAAGCGCCACACCGGGGGCTTTCGTCCAGAAATTTCGGACTAGGTGCAGGCGCTCCGAACCACCCACCCTGGAGTCTCGCACCGGTTGCGGAGCGCCGACCCTCCGGGCTGTGCTCGCGGGCAGCGTCAGCCAACCCTGAACCGCCACGACAGGCCCTGCGGAGCCGGCGGAGCCAAGGGGGACAAGTCGTGGTGTTCGTGCCCTAATGCGGGACCGGGACGTAGGTGCAGCCTCGGGTCACGCCGAGGCGTCCGTTCTCCACACTCAGCACGGAAGCTTGCTCTCGCCGGGGTATCGTCGACCCCTGATAAGTGCGCCGGTCCGTTGATTCCCTCGCCTTACTCCGTACGGGAGGCAAGGTGGCCAGGGAACAGACGTGCTCGTCGGCCTGGATAACCCCGCGGGAGGCCGGACTCTGCTCGAGCGAGCTGCTCACGGACCGAAGATGGTGCCCCTCCCGTGATTGGTCTGACGTCCGAAGGGGTCCTGTGCGGCCACGACGGGCTGCGCCGCCTCGCACGTACTCTGCGAACCTACGATAGGGACGGCGCCTACAAGTATGGGCAGATCTGGGTGGCTGGTGAGATCGGGATGCTGCCGTGGACGGTGAACGGACCGGACTCACTTGGCTATGACGGCGCGGACACCTTCCTCGTACGCGACAGACACGTTTGGACTCAGACGAGCCACTATTCCATTCGTTACATATAGGGTGAGCCATCCCGGGTTTCGTGCACTCCCGGTTATGTGTGATCGGCCGGTTGGCCGTCATGGGTTGATGCATAGTAGTCGGCTTCGTGCTCGGCTGGTGGTCTCCTGTTGAGGCGGTGCATGAGCCGCTTCTCGTTGTACCAGTGCACCCAGTCGGCGGTGATCTGTTCGACGTCGCCGAGCGTGGCCAGCGGGCCGGTGCGGAACGGTGAGTCGGCTCGGACGCATTCGTGCTTGTACAAGCCGATCGTGGTTTCGGCCAGGGCGTTGTCGTAGGCGTCTCCGACGCTGCCGATCGACGGGATCATCCCGGCGAGCAGCAGCTGCTGGCCGCAGTGGACGCTGGTGTACTGCGAACCCGCGTCGGAGTGGTGAATCGTGTCGCCCTGCAGGGGATGGCCCTGCCTGGCGCGGAACGCCGCGGCCTGCCGGATCGCGGACTCCACGAACACGGTGTGCTTGGACGTCGAACACTCCCAGCCGACGATCCGGCCGGCGAACGCGTCGATCACGAACGCGGTATAGACGAACACCCCGGTGATCAGCCGGACATAGGTGAAGTCCGCGACGAGCAGCCGGTTCGGCGCCGGCACCTTGAACTGCCGGTCGACCAGATCCGGTGCCCGCCGGTCGGCCGGGTCCGCCACGGTGGTGCGAACCTTCTTCACCCGGCGGACGCCTTGCCAGCCGTTGGCGCGCATCAGCCGCTCGACGGTGCACTTCGCGACCGGGATGCCCTCCCGTTGCAGGTGGGCCCACATCTTCAGCGACCCGTACAGCGACTCCGGCGGCCTGCGGCCATGTTCGTCGGGCTGGTAGTAGCCGGCCAAGATCTCGGTGATCGTGGTGTCCCACAGCGCCCGCTTCGACGGCGGCCGAGCCACGTGGGCGTAGTAGGTTCTCGGGGCGATCTTGCACCCGTGCGCAGACAGCACACGGCAGATCGAAGCGACCCCGAACCGAGCCTTGTGCTCGGTGACGAACCCGCAGATCACCGCTGTCGCGGGTCGCTCGCCCGCACGAAGAAAGACGTCGCCGCCTTGAGGATCTCCACGGTCTGCTCGAGCTCGGCGTTCTTGCGCTTCAGCTCCCGGATCTCCCGCGCCGCCGCAGTAGTCGTCCCCTCCCGGTCACCAGCGTCGACCTCGGACTGACGGATCCACTTGCGCAGCGTCTCCGGGCTCATCCCCAACCGGCCCGCCACCGTGCTGATCGCCTCCCACTCGCTGCCGTAGTCCTCGGCATGCTCAGTGACCAGACGGATCGCCTTGGCCTTGGTGTCCTCGTCGTACTTCCTCGGCATGGCTGCCACCTTCCCAACGATGAAGATGTGCACCAAACCCGGGACGCTTCAAAGACTGGGGGAGGGGAGGAGCTTTTTTGGGCTCTCTGGTTGCTGTTTTCGCAGGTGGCGCGTACCGCATAGTTCTGGGGGTCAAGGGGTCGCCGGTTCGAATCCGGCCAGCCCGACCAGGGCATGCATCGTTGCAGGTCAGAGGCGATATAGCGCGTCCTGGTGCCTGTGACGCTGCTAGCCGGTTTAGTGGGGACCGGGGGTCAATCTGAGTCAGAACTGCCTCCGAGCCCCCTTGACCGAACGACGCGTGGACTCAAGTGCGCCAACCGCAAGGCTTGAGTCCCGCGGGCGTCCGATCGTTGACGTCGTGTGGTTAGGCGACGTGGTCGACGGTGCATCGGAGGCGGGTGGCGTTGGCCAGTTTGATGTCGCAGGTGACCAGCCGGGCATCAAGGCGGTTCGCGAGTGCCCGCACCGAGTGGCTTAGGCCCTTGGTGGCGATTCGCGAGGTGCGGGTAGGGGAGCCACATCGGGACAAGGCCTTACCTTCTGCGTTGGCCCGGGACCGGGGGCTAGACGCGTCACGATGCCTGCTTCTCGACCAGCGGCCTGGTCGATGCCTGTACGGTCGCCTCGAGCCGATCCGGCTCCGGACTGGTGAGCACGACGAGGCGACGCCGCCCGCGCGAGTGGAGCTGTCTGGCGAGGTACAACGCTGACGAGCACGATCGACGTGCCGACGACGACGTCGAGCAGGTAGTGGTTGGCCGTGACGACGACGCTGAGGCCCATCGCGAGCGGGAGCAGGCAGCCGAGCGCCCGGGTCCAGACCCCGCGCCCTTCGCAGACCAGGGCGATGCCCATCAGCAGGTCCCACCCGGCGTGGAAGCTCGGCATTGCGGCGTACTGGTTCACCAATGACGGCGGCTGCAGAACCCGGTACGCGTGCGACTGCTGGGTGACGGTGTCGACCAGCCCGAGGTCGAGCAGGCGCGGTGGCGCGACAGGGAAGGTGGCGAAGATGACGATGCCGACGAGGCCCGAGATCAACATGGCGTTGCGGTAGAGCGCGTACCGATCGGGCACCTTGATGATCAACCAGGCCAGGACGGCGATGATCACCGGCCAGTGGCCCCAGATGTAGATCCAGTTGGCGAGATTGGACAGGCCGTCTCGATCGACGACGAACTCCTGCATCGCTGACTCGACATCGATGCCCAGGCTCGACTCGAGGTCGACGATCCGGTCGGCGTTTCGGGCCGCGGTCGCCGGTGAGCCCTCGGTCAAGGTTCGAACGCCGAAGTAGACGACAACGGCACCGACGATGATGCCGGCCTGGGTCCACCAGAAGCGGCGTCCGGATATCCCGCCGTGCTGCTGCGCCTCCCCGCGCATCCGACATCCCGCCATGCTCATCGCCGCCTCCTCCGTCGTGCCTAGCGGTGAACGTCCGAGTACAGCTGGGGCAGGAAGTTCTCAAGGTTTCCGATTTCCTCGATGTGATGTCTGATCCAGGGCTGGATGCGCTCCGGCGGGAAGGCGCGATGATGCGCGACGCGGTTGAGTACCAACCGTCCCAAGACGGTGGTGTCCCCAATCGTCAGGGTGGTCCGATAGGTAGCTCCAGCGGGACTGTCCGCGAAGTCATTCTCAAGCCGAATCACAGCGGTGCCGAGCACCCGCTTGACGATGACCGCCCGCCCGTGGGTGAGCTCCTCGACGGTGACGCGGATGTCGATGATCTGGTCCACGTCGCGGTGCAGCGCCTCTCGGATCCGCAGATGCGAACCGGTCCGCACAGGCGCCGCAGCCCGAGGTTCGTCGCCGACGGTCGCCGGCGCACCGACCACCTCGTAGGAGATGTGGTCCAGCGGGTGCCACACCAGGTAGCGGGGATAGATCTCGCCCGCGTAGAGCATGGTGCCCGGGACATTGCCGTACCACCACTCCAGCATCTGTGAGGTGACTCCCGCCAGCGGGGCGTGATCGATCCGCACGCTGCTGACGTCTCGACCTTGGGTCTGTGAGACCCGAGCAGAGCTCCGTGGCCGCAACGGCCAGAGCACTGGACGAGGAACCGGCAGCACTGAGGGCGCCGTCGCGGCGGAGGCGAGGCGGTCTTGCTTGGTCATGGTGTGCTCCTTTCGCACGTCGGTATTGCCATCGACGTGTTGCTTCAACGGCCTATCGGGTGTGCAGGGCGCGCAGTCCGTCCAGCAGCGGGGTTGTCCACCGTGCAGGAGCTCATCCGCCACGCCCCGTTTGTCGCGCCGAAACTCCACTCGAAGCGGGCGGCGAGTGTGAGGCGGGCCAGCTGATCACCGGCACCCAGGCCGATCTGGATTCTCTCCGATGAATCGAAGTGACCGCTCGGAATGATCGACGAGATCAAGACTCTCGCTGGCATCAGTTTCCGCCCTCGGCATCAACGAATGCGCTCCAGTCGTGGGGATTGATGGGAAACGAGATGTGTTCGTGGGTGATCAGCCAGCCGTCATTCGTACGTTGGAGGCACACTGTCGAACGCACCCACACGACCGCTTCTTCTCCGCTTCGGCGCGTGCCACTGTCGGGATGGAGCATGTGCGCGAACGCCAGGTCGCCGCTCACGGCGACGTTCAGCTCGTGGGTCTCTAAGCCGATGTCGCCCTGATACTCCGCGAACCACCGCAGGAAGTTTCGACGGACCGCGTCGGTACCGACGAACTGGTGCGGCGGGATGACGTCGAAGTACACGATGCTGGACGAGTAGACGGACATGAGCCGGTCGATGTCCTTGGCACGGGAGGCCTCGACCCGGCTGTCCAGCACCGCCATGACATCGGCCCGGGCGGTGTGAGTGTGATTCGCAACCATGTCGGTTCCTTCCGTCGCGGTTCGGTGATCTGGTTCCGTGAGGACGGTAGGAGTCCACGTCTGCCGCGGGCATCACCCGAAGGTGCACCCGTAGGTGGAGTCTTCTTGGGCGCCAGGGGTAATGGATCGGCGTTAGCTGATCAGGCCGAGCTGTTGTCCTCGTGTGACGGCCTCGGTGCGGTTGGCCGCGCCGAGCTTGTCGAGGATGTGGCTGACGTGCTTCTTGACGGTGTCGACGGTGACGACGAGTTCGTCGGCGATACGCGCGTTGGACTTTCCCGCGGCGAGCAGCGCGAGCACTTCGAGTTCACGCGTGGTCAGCTGCTCGACCAGTCCGGGTGCTGCTGAGGCAGCGGACCCAGGGCCCGGCTCGCCGTGTTGTCCGTCGAACGCGCGCAGCAGCTGGGCAAGGTAGTCGAGTGGGACAGCTCGTGCCGGGACCTGTTCGGAGCGCTGCGCCGCGATCAACCGGCCGAGCAGGGCCCGCATCGCTGCTCCCTCGTCGGCGAACACCCGGACGTAGCCCTGAGGGCGGCCGAGGGTGAGGGCCTCGGCCAACGCGTCAACCGCTGCGGCGTTGTCGCCGCACGCAGCGAGGGCCAACGCCCGCAGCGCCTGAATCTCGATGACGCTGCCGACGCGGCCCTGGGCGATCGCCGCCCCGTGCAGCCGGCCGAGCAGGACGAGTGCCTGGGTGGGACGGTCCTGGGCGAGCAGCAGCCGGGCCAGCACCAGATATTCGGCCTCGCGCGAGTAGCCCGGCTCGTCGTCGGCGCTGAGGCCGCGCTCCTGTGTCCAGTCGGCGGCCGCGGCAGGGTCACCCTGGGCTATCTGCAACCGGGCCCGGTGTGCCGGGACGGGGTTGAACAGAACGGTCACGCTCGGGCCCGGCGCGGCCCGCCCAGCCTCGTCCATCGCCTCCCGGGCCCCGGCCGGATCGCCGGTGGCCTGCCGGATCCAGGCCAGCGTAGCCAGGCCATTGGCGAGCGGCTGAGCGTACTTGAACGGGCGGCACGCTGCGATCCCCTCGCCGACGTCGTGGAGAGCGAGCTCGAGATCGTCTCGCTGGTAGGCCACCTCGGCCATGCCCACGTGCGCGATGCCCGTGGCGTGCGGTGTTGGCGCACTGGGTGCCCCAGCGACCTCGAGCGCTTGGTGGTATGTGCTGAGGGCGGCGTCCAGTCGGCCCTGCGCACGCTGGATCTGACCGAGTTCGTGGCAGCCCCACCCCACCAAAGTGGGCCCGCCGAGCGCACGACCCTGGGCGATGAACGACGCCCGCGAGCGTTCGGCCTCAGCGAGGTTGCCGCGCAGCCACTCCGCCCGACCGAGATGCCCCTCGGCGATGCATTTCAGCAGTGACTCGCCGTCGCCAAGCCCGGCCAGGGCTCGGCGGCCCAACGTGGCCGCTTGCTCAGCGTCACCGTGGAGCACGGCGAGGTCCGTACGCACAAGAGCGATCCCCGCCGTGACATTGGCCGCCAATTGGCTCACGGCCCGGCCGGCTGCTGGCTCGAAAGGCTCATCGTCGGGAGTGGCCTTCCATGCGCGCTCGGCGGCATTCACTGCGGTCTCGGCCGCCTCCATCCGCCGGCTGATCAAGGCCATCCATGCCTGCACCAAAAGCAGCCGCGGCCGGGATTGGACCAGGCTGGCCGGGAGTTCTGCAAGCCACCGCTGCACCGTCCCACCGTCGCTGCGGAACAACAGGGCGTCGGCGTGCCGCTCCATCAACCGAGCAGCCCAGATGGGGTCGTCCGCGGCCAGCGCGTGCCGGACGGCCTCGTCGGCCAGGCCGTGCTCGTCGTGCCAGGTCGCCGCGGCCCGGTGCAGGGCCGCGACACGCCCGGGCTGTTGCCGTTGCAAGCGAATACGCAGCAGGTCGGCGAACAGGTGGTGGTAGCGCCACCAGCCGCGTTCGTCGTCCAGCGGCACCAGGAACAGCCCGGCCGCCTCGATGGCCTCCAGCATCGCCTGTCCGTCGGCTCGGCCTGTGACCTCATCGCAGAGCTCACCCGACAGCCGCTCCAGCGCCGAGGTTTCCAGTAGGAACTCGCGCATCTGCTCCGGCTGGCGTTCGAGCACCTCCTCGGTCAGGTAGTCCAGCACGTAGCGGTGGCTGCCGCTGAACGTGGCCACGAACCCGGCGACATCGGCCTGCCCGCGCAGCGACAGGGCGGCTAGCTGCAGCCCGGCTGCCCATCCTTCGGTGCGCGCTTCCAGCGCCTCCAGGGCGTCCTGCGGCAGGTCGGCCCCGGCCGCCTCACGCAGGAGAGCCGCCGCCTCTTCGGATGTGAAGCGCAGTTGCGCGGCGCGTAGCTCGGCGAGCTGTCCGCGCGCCCGCAGCCGCGCCAGCGCCAACGGTGGGTCGGCGCGGCTGGCCAACACCAGGTGCAATTCCTGCGGCAGATGCTCGAGCAGGAACATCAGCGAGTCATGCACTGGCGCCGAGTCCACGAGGTGGTAGTCGTCGAGAATCAGGAGCACGTCTCGATCGACCGGCTCGGCTGCCAGCTCGTTGATCAACGCCGTCACCAGCGCTTCGAACGAGGGTGGAGCGGGCGGGCCGAGCAGCGGCGCGACTCGCCCAGCGATCCCCGGACGGGCCCGGTCCAACGCCGCGACAACATGGCGCCAGAACCGTGCCGGATCGCTGTCGCCGGCATCCAACGACAGCCAAGCCACCTGCCGCTCACCGCGTCGGGCCCAGTCACCCAGCAGCGCCGTCTTGCCGAACCCAGCCGGGGCACACACCAGCACCAGGCCACCCGCTCGCGCGCCATCCAGCATGTCCACCAGGCGCGGACGTGGCACGAAGCCCGGCTGCCGATGAGGCAGGTACAGCTTCGTGGCAAGCAACAAATCCCGCTCGGACGCGGCAGTCCCCACCGAGGTCGGTTCCGCCCGTTCCGCCATCGTGAACCACCACTAGCGCGTGCAGCGACCCTCCGCCGCAACGAGCCTACGCCGGGTCAGTGTCTCCTGGGGGTCAGAGATTCCACCCCAAGGTGCACCTTCGAGTGATGCCGAACGTCGCGGCCTTTCGTACCGTGCCAACGACACCGAGCATGCCGAAGAGACGAGAGGATGGCAATGACAGCACCCCGGTCCGGCATCGACGCCGGGTCTCCCGCCCACTACGAGGTGCGTATCGATGGCGTCCTTGACCCGGCCTGGTTCGAAGGCCTCGAGGTGCGCAGCGATGGCGAGCACACCATCATCTCCGGCCTGCTCGTCGACCAGGCCGCACTGCACGGACTGCTGACCAGGATTCGAGATCTCGGGGTCTGCCTGATCAGCGTGCAACGACTATGACCAAGCCCTGGGCCTTCGACTACACGATCTCGCATGATCAGGCCAGGTGCGCGGGCCAGTACAGGCGTGGGTCTGCAGTCTGCTGCCAACGCGGCCCAAGCGGCGCGGTGTTGGCGCTGACGAAGATAGCCGCCAGCGGGCAGCTCCCACTAGCACCTCGAACCCACCACGTCATCGAGTTCAAGAAGATCCTCACGACTATTGACCAGGAGGTCGCCGAGGTGAGTGGGACGTTCAGGTCGTGCTGGACTGTGCCTCAACTCATAAGACGCATGCGATTCAACGGTGGCGACATGACCACCCATCCACGTTTCGCGTTGCACTTTACGCCAATCAACATTCCACTGGGCATTCCACTTTCGCGTGACGCTTCAGCCGCCTTCCCTTCCTAGCGTTTTCAGCAAGTCGGCGCCAAAACGGCGCACTCTCCGAGGAGGAAGACGATGATGCCCAGCGATTTGCTGGTGAACACGGTGATGGCCGAGCGGCAGCGCCAGGCCGACCAGGAGCGTCTCGCCCGCGCCACGTTAGCGCGGCGCCGCCGCCGTCGCGGCACCGAGCCGCGTATCCGGCTCCTTATCAATTGGCTGAAGCTCGTGCGCACTGCGCGAGCTGAGGGAAGCGGTCAGGTGTGAGGTCATGGCCGCGGGAGCGCTTCTGGTTGAGGTTGCATCGGTCGAGCCGGCCGGGCTTGTTGGGGGCCGGTACCGGCTTCGGACGCTGCTGGGACGCGGAGGCATGAGTCGGGTCTGGCTCGCGGAGGATGAGGTCCTGCGTCGGCCCGTCGCGATCAAACAGGTCATGCGGAGCGGCCCGGTGCCCAGGAAGGAGCATGCGGCGATCCGCGTGTGTGCGCTTCGCGAGGCTCGGGCGGCTGCGCGCGTCCACCACATCGGAGCGGCCACCGTCTACGACGTCGTTGAAGATGCCGGCCTCGTCTGGATCGTCCTGGAGCCGCTGTCGGGTCGCACGCTGGAGCAGGCCATTGCCGCTGACGGGCCGCGGCCCGTCGGGGAGGTGGCAAGGCTTGGCCTGCGCCTTCTCGACGTCCTCCAGGCGATACATGCGTCGGGCGTTGTTCACCATGACGTCAAGCCGGGCAATGTGTTCCTGTGCGATGACGGTCGTGTGGTCCTCACCGACTTCGGCATCGCATGCACCCCCGATGACGAGTCCATGGTCCAGAGCGATGAGTTCGTCGGTAGCCCGGCCTATGTCGCGCCAGAACGGATCCGCGGTGACGATCTCGAGCCGGCGTCCGACCTGTTCTCGCTTGGTGCGACATTGTTCGCTGCGGTTGAGGGCACGCCGCCATTCCGTACCGCAGGCTCGCCGATAGCCACCATGATTGCCGTGCTCGAAGACGAGCCTCGACCGTTGCGGTGTACCGGCCGGCTGTACTCGGTGATCGGGGGCCTGCTCGAGAAGGATCCGAGACGGCGGCTGAAAACTGATGCGGCCCGTGCCGCCCTCGAGGCTGTTCGGTCCAGGGCCGAGGACTCCCCGAGGCCATCGCCAAGCCCGACCATGTCTTCGTTTCGGCCATGGCGACACGCGCGCGAACGTCCAGCACAGGCTGACTCCCCCCAGGTTAACGGCTCCCCGATCCGTAATGGGCTCCACCCCACCGACGCAACCAAACAACCCCAATCCGAAGGAGCGACCAAGCATGACGACCATGACTAACCTCTGCGAGCTGACCGGCGACTACGTGCTCGACATGGCCCACACGAGGATCGGGTTCGTCGCCCGGCACACGGCGGCCACCAGGGTGCGCGGGCAGTTCGACGAGTTCGACGGCAGCGTGCACCTCGACGGCGACGACCCGTCGAAGTCGAGCGCCAAGCTCACCATCCGGGCGGCGAGTATCCAGACCGGCAACCAGCAGCGCGACAAGTACCTGCGCAGCAAGTTCCTGAACACCGACAACCACCCGACCATCATCTTCACTTCGACCAAGGTGGAGCGGGTCGACGCGACCCACTTCAAGGTCACCGGTGACCTGACCATGCGTGGCGAGACCAAGCCGGTCACCGTGGACTTCGAGCTGACCGGCACCGAGAACGACCCATCAGCCGACTTCCGGGTCGGCTTCGCGGGCCGCGGCACGATCAACCGCAAGGACTGGGGCGTGAGGTGGAACGCCGCGCTCGGCATGGTCAGCAAGAAGGTCGCACTGGCGCTCGACGTCGCCGCGATCCGCCGCCTGACGTGAGAACTGCATTCACCTTGCATCGCTGTCGTAATGGTCCCTTCCGCCGGAGGGGTACTCGATGGCCAACCCAACCCGTGCCCGCCTCGGCGGCCCGACCGCCGAGGCCAAGCTCGACACGCCGTTATCGAGATCGGGGTCCCCTGGCGCAGGAGAAGGTCCGCCGGCTACATCGAGCTCGTCGGCCGATTTCTCCGAAACCTCGCTTGACCTTGACGCTGCGCTGACGCTGCGCTGACGCTGCGCGCTAGTTCTGGAGGCTACCGGGGCTCCGCACGGGACGGCGGCGGACTTCCGAAGGAGACAGGTAGAGATGGCCAAGTGGTGTGACGAGAAGGCGCGTTACAAGCAGTACAAGGCTCGCAAGGAGCAGCTCCCCGCGAGCTATCACGAGGCGCTCGGCGCCGTAGAGCGGCACGCGCTGAGCTTCGGGCCGGCGAAGGGGGACAGCCTGCTGTCGCTGGTTGAGGATCTGGTCGCGCTCTTCGAGCAGGGCGCGGCGAACGGCACTGCGGTCAGCGAGATCGTCGGTGACAACCCCGTGGAGTTCGTCGACACGTTCCTGACGACGCCGACGCCTGCCTGGAGACGTTCGCCGCGGCCAGCGAACGGATGGTTTGGGTTGTGCGCCTTGACCATCACAAGGCCATCCGAGGATTTCGTATGATCATGCGCAAACCCGGACACATAACCGCATCGACTCGTCGGGCGTCGTTGGGGCTGCCGGCGCAGATCGGGGCCAGTCTGTTCGACCTCGACGGTGTCTTGACGCGTACGGCAGACGTCCACCGCGCCGTCTGGGCCGAGGTGTTCGACGCCCTGCTCGCCGAACGCGCTGGCGGCGACTCTTTCCGGGGTTTCACCGAGGCCGATTATCTGACCTACGTCGACGGCCGGCCGCGTCGCGACGGTGTCCGCGCGTTCCTCGGGTCGCACGGCATCGAACTGCCTGGGGGTGATCCAGACGACCCTCCGTCGTTCGCCACGGTCGCCGGTGTCGCGAACCGCAAGAACGAGCGGGGATTGGAGCGATTCCGTACCGATGGCGTCGCGGTGTTCGACGGTTCGGTCCGCTATGTCGAGGCGGTACGGTCTGCCGGTCTCCGTACCGCCGTGGTCACTGCGTCGGCGAACGCGGCCACCGTATTGGAGGCGGCCGGCATCGACGAGCAGTTCGATGTCCTCGTTGACGGCATGGTGGCCGCCCGGGAGCGACTGGCGGGCAGGCCGGCGCCGGATACGTTCCTCGTCCCGGCTGAGGCCACTGGTGTGCCGCCCGCAGAGGCTGCGGTGTTTGAGGATGCCCTCGCCGGAGTCGCGGCCGGGCGAGCCGGGGGGTTCGGCTACGTGGTCGGCGTGGACCGGGCTGGTCAAGCGGCGGCCCTTCGCGTGCACGGAGCCGACATCGTCGTCACCGACCCTTCCGACCTGCTGGAGCGACCATGACACCCGACCGACCGCCATGCACCGTCGAGCCCTGGGGAGTCCGGGCCACGGACCTCGATCTCGCGTCGATCGGAAAGCTGGAGTCGATCTTCGCGCTGGGCAACGGACACGTCGGCCTGCGTGGAAATCTCGACGAGGGGGAGCCGCATGCCGTGCCGGGCAGCTACCTCAACGGGTTTTTCGAGGACCGGCCATATACGCATCCCGAGATCGGATATGGCTTCCCCGACGCGGGCCAAGCGATCGTCAACATCGCTGATGGCAAGATCATCCGGCTGATCGTGGGCGACTCGCCGCTTGATCTGCGGTACGGACAGATCCTGTCCCACGAGCAGTCGCTTGACTTCCGAACCGGACTGCTGTCGCGGCGCACGGACTGGACATCCCCCGGCGGCCGCTCGGTCCGGGTGACCTCGCAGCGTCTCGTGTCGTTTGCCCGGCGGAGCGTGGCTGCGATTGCGTACGAGGTCGAAACGCTCGACGACGACCTCGAGATCGCAGTGCAATCTGATCTGTTGTGCGGCGCGCCGATCGACGGCGGCGGGTCGACCGACCCCCGAGCCGGCGCGAGCATCGCCAACCCGCTCGCACCGGAGCTGTCCGCCGGCCACAGCACCTCCTGCACGTTGGTTCACCGAACCAAACGGAGCGGACTGCGGGTTGCCGTTGCTGCCGACCATGTCGTCGAGACGCCGGAACCGTCGGAGATATCGCTCCACGTCAACGAAGATCTTGCCCGACTGACAATCGCGGCGCGGGTCAGGAAGGGCTCGCGGTTCCGTCTGGTCAAGTTCCTGGCGTACGGCTGGTCCCAGCGCCGGTCAGCGGCCGCACTGCGTGACCAGGTCGAGGGTGCGCTGGCGACGGCCCGCCTGGCTGGATGGGATCAACTCGTGCAGGAGCAGCGGGCGCGACTCGACGACTACTGGCGTCATGCTGACGTCGAGGTCGAGGGCGATCCAGAGTTGCAGCAGGCGGTCCGATTCGCGCTGTTTCACATCCTGCAGGCCGGCGTCCGGCACGAGGGGCGGCCGATCCAGGCCAAGGGGCTGACCGGTCCGGGATACGACGGACACGTGTTCTGGGACGCCGAGGCGTTCGTGCTGCCGGTGCTCACGTACACCCTGCCGGCCTCGGCACGCGAGCAGTTGGACTGGCGGCACTCCATCCTGCCGTTCGCACAAACTCGAGCGGAAACACTTGGACAGCGCGGCGCCGCGTTCCCTTGGCGGACGATCCGCGGCGAGGAGTGCTCGGGCTATTGGCCCGCGGGCACGGCGGCGTTTCACATCAATGCGGCCATCGCCGACGCGACGGTGCGTTACCTCTCGGTGACGAAGGACGCGGAGTTCGAGCGAACCGCCGGGCTGGAATTGCTGGTCGAGACCGCACGGTTATGGGCGTCGCTAGGCCACTTCGACAGCGACGGCTCCTTTCGCATCGGCGGCGTCACCGGGCCGGACGAATACACCGCCGTCGTCGACGACAACGTCTACACCAACCTCATGGCACAGCGGAACCTTCGGGAGGCCGCAGCCGCGTGCGAGCGCTGGCCGCAAGAGTCGGCCGACCTCGGAGTGGCTGACGACGAACGGAAGGAGTGGGAGCGAGCCGCCGACGTCGTCGTCGTGCCGTACGACGACCGTCTCGGGGTCCACAGCCAGAGTCGAGGCTTCACCGAGCACGCCGAATGGGACTTCGAGTGCACCGCTCCGGAGCAATACCCGCTCCTGCTGCATTTCCCGTACTTCGATATCTATCGCAAGCAGGTGATCAAGCAGGCCGATCTCGTCTTGGCCATGCATCTGCGCGGCGATGCCTTCACACTGGAGGAGAAGCAGCGCAACTTCACCTACTACGAGGCGAGAACTGTGCGCGACTCGTCGCTGTCGGCTTCGACGCAAGCCGTCATCGCGGCCGAGGTCGGCGATCTCGATCTTGGCTATGCCTACTGGCGGGAGGCGGCGCTGGCCGACTTGCACGATCTCCACAAGAACATCCGTCAGGGGCTGCACGTCGCCTCGCTTGCCGGCGCTTGGAACGCGGCGGTCGCCGGTTTCGGCGGCATGCGGGACCACGGCGGTCGGCTGACGTTCGCACCCCGCCTCCCCTCGGGGCTCATCCGCCTGACGTTCCGACTCAGCTTCCAGGGTCGGTGCCTCGCGGTCGAGGTCGGGAAAGACGCTGCGACCTACCGGCTGATCGATGGCCAGCGACTCGAGACCTGGCACCACGGCGAGCCGATCACCATCGAGTCGCGGTCGACCGTGACTCTCCCGATCCCGCCACCCCCGACGATCGGGTCGATCCGACAACCGGCCGGGCGCGCGCCACGTCAGCGGTGACACGGCTCGGTTCTGATCCATTCTGAGGCACGTGGTAAGCAGCCAGACATTGCCGGCTAGTCGGTCATGTCTGCGGCCGAGTCTCTCGGGGACTAGTGGGACCACATTGGGACCGGTGGTCCCCAGAACAGGGGTGAAAGGTGCGAAATCTGGGGGAGAGGAGAAGGTTCGCGGCTCCCGTTGTTGCTGTTTTCGCAGGTGGGTGCGTGGCGCATAGTTCTGGGGGTCAAGGGGTCGCCGGTTCGAATCCGGCCAGCCCGACCACTCGGGTCTGCTTGTTGATGAGTCATCGTCGCAGGTCACGGGCGGGTTGAGTGGTCGTGGCCGCTTTGGCGTGGCTGCCCGCGTTGGTGGGACACGCGGTCAAGTGTGTCCCAAACGCACTTGACTGAACTACGCGTGGAGTCAAGTTTCCAGTGCCCAGTTTGGATGTCCTATCGCGCGCTTGTCGGAACCGCTCGGGAGACGTCTTCCAATCGGTTTGGCTGGCGACGGGCCGGGGTACACAGATGCGGGGCCGGCGCATCGCACCCAGACTGCCACCACTTGACGGGGCGGGCGCCAGGCAGGCCCGCCGCCAGATCTGGTTACCAGATCCCGCGAACCCGGTGGCGGCGGGCCTGGTCGGCTCCGCTGACGCATGGTGGCCGATATGACGGGTACATAGGGGTGGCAGTCCCAGGCGTGGCAATCCCGGTGACCCTGCACCGAGCCCCCGGGGACTGTCCGCTGTTCGGCGCACGTCCTCGGCGTAGAAGCGATGCCCGGTTGAAACGCGAGACACCGGGTGTCCATTGCAGCGGTTTGGGCGAGGACGGGCGGGGCACAGATTGGGGGCGGCGGCCCGTGACTGACACCCCTCTGCGGGGCCGCCGGCAGGCCTGCCGCCCCCTTGGCACCGTTCTTGGTGGTGATTCCGCGGTCCTCCGAGGCGAACGCCCTCGCCGGAGGGAAGTCCAGTGAGGGCGATCGTCCCGGGACGAGCGGTGCTCGTCGGGAGGTGCTACGAGGTCGGGCAGGTGGTGCCGAGGTTTTTCCAGACGAACCAGTCGCCCTTGCCCTTGTCCTTGCCCGGCTGGTACGGCTTGTCGAAGCCGCGCAGGCTCAGGGCGTGCTCGCCGCCCGGCTGGGCCGGGAGCGCGTGCCACTTCGGGTCGTTCAGCGCCGGAGCTTCGGTGCCGGTGTACTTGCCGGTGTAGTTGAACCACACGCCGTTCACGGTCGGCTCGCACGGCGGCTCGCACTGACCGCGCTGGGTGAGCGTGATGTCGTCGATCGCGAAGTCGTTGCCGGAGTAGGCGGTGCCGTTGTTCCACAGCTTGACGTCGAACGACGGAGCCCACGGCACGGAGCCGACGATCTGCACAGTGCTGCTCGGGTCGTTGCTGAGAATTGGGGCGGACCCGATCGAGTTGCCGTTGATCGTGACGCTGACGACCGCTCCGCCGTCCGACCTCTGGTCGAGCGGCAGGATGTTGGCCGCGTTCGCCCGGAAGTCGAACGTGACCCGCGAGCCCGTGGTGCAGTTCGCCGCCGGGTCGGTGGAGACCGTGGTCGAGAGCACCTTCTGGTCGGTGTTCTGGAACCCGTTGACGATCAGCTGCTGGTCGGCGCCCGGCTGGTCGACCCAGAACGGGTGGTAGTAGTGCGGGTTGCCGCCGACGATGTACATGCCCGGGTCCCACATGGTGGTGAAGGTGCCGGCCGCGTCGTTGCTGCCCTGGACCGGCTGGGCCTGCTTGAAGTCGGTCGTGAACCCGAGGCTCTCCAGCGTGCTGGCGCTGGTGGAGCCCTCGAAGTCCCCGCCGACGATCAACTGCTGACCGTCGTAGGCGTTCGCCGGAGCGGCGAGGGCAAGCGGCGCAGCCACAGCGGTGGCGGCGGCGACGCCGAGGATGAACTTGCTGTACCTGGACATTTTGGTGGTGCTTCTCCTTTTCCGTCCTCGTGACGGTCCGACGCCCGGCTGCCTTGCTGGTATCCGGTGCTATTGACAGATTAAGCAGTGACTATAAGATCTCTATGGGGACTTTGTACCTGAGTTGAGGGACCACATTTCTTGAGTTAATCCTGTGCTATAGGTGTAGTATGCCTGGTCTGTGTGCTACCATCGGTCGTATGCCTCGCCCCTATGGAGACTCGGTGGAGGTCGTGACGGCACCGATCCCGGCGCAGTCGCCGTTCATCCCCGCTGATGCGAAAATCGTGGTGGGGGCGATCGCTCCGGCATCCCCGGACCCGATCCCGGTCGTGCTGTTACCGGGATTCGAGTACCGGCTGCGCGAGTGGCGGCACCCGAACACCCACGAGGTCCACTGGCTGCTCGAGCGGAGAAAGGCCACCCAGACCGGAGAAGTCGAGGACTAGCGTCAAGCCCGACGCTCACGGCCGAGCCGCTCGATGCGCCCCTCGGCCAAGGCCCCATCAATTCGCCGCGGACCAAGCGGCTTCGACACGCGCTTCACGAGACAAGCGATTCGTGGATTGCGGAATTGGGCCATTTGGGATCAAGAGCGCCGCTACGCGGCGCGGCCCCGGCTGCGGGCGGGCGCTGCGCGCCCATCCTCGCCGGCGCCACAGGCTTGCGGGGAGAATCGGAGTGGACCGTGGCGCAGACCGACAAAGGCCGGTGAGGGGGAGGACGATGGCCCGGCTGATGCGACAGACGCCACCCATCGACTCGTGCACTGGCAGACCAGCTCGAAACCCGGGTCTCCGCTCGCAGGTTTGGCCGGGCCGGCGGGCCAACGCTCACGTCCTGCCCTACCGCAGCTTGTCATCGTGAGCCGATCCCGATCCCCGCTGCCACCTCCTATCGAGGCAGGGTGACCGTACTGCTGGTGCCAGCACCACAGTCCGAGACGGCCGATGCCGGTCGCGGAGCACGCGACTAGCGGTGCCATCAGCTTGGTCGCACGCGGCCGATGAGGAGGAGTTCTGCGGATTGGCTGGCGATCTAGCTAGCCCTCGAGCCCAAGTTGGAGTCGAGCAGCCAGCCGCTGCGCTCGATGGCGACAACCCGCGCCAAACCCCGCTGGCTAAACACCGACGATCGGAGGGTGATGCGGGGCGTCCCGGCGCATCCGGCGATCCAGCTGTTTGTGCACCAGTCCTCCGCCTCTGTCGCTGCTGTTTCGCAGGTGTCTTCAAGAGTTGCTGCCTGGTGACGCTCACTGGCCGCGGATCAGCTGGAACCATGCGGTCAGCGCAGCTCCCAGTCCAGCCAAGGTGCCGACGAGCCATTGCCAATGCTGAGTTGCGAGGTGGCGAGTGGCGTACACCGGGGCGACGCGCACATGGATCTCGCGTTCGAAGACGGGGATGGCGATCTCGGCGGACTCCAAGTCGGGGACCGTGATCCGCATCGACACGCACAGCTGTAGCGCCCGGTTGCCTGCGCGCTGCGGGATGACATCGAACTCCCACCGAGCCAGCGGAGCGACCAGCAGGGTGGGAGGGCTCAACGCAGTCACATCGAACCCGTCGCCGCGCAGCAGCACTGTCATGAAGGGAGACGTCTTGACGTCTGCGAACTGTGGTTCTCCTCGCCCGCGGAGGTCTCGGCGCAGCTCGTCATCGAGTTCATCGCGCAGGTTGTCACTTAACTCACGTGCCCGCGCGACTCCCACCTCCACGCGTTCCTTCCTGCCTTGTCGCATCTGCGCGGGTGGATTGAACGTAAGCCGCCCGGGACCAACCAACCTGCTCACTGCAGCCTCGACCGTTGTTATCACCCAATCCGGGCTGCCGGCAGGGACAGGACGGTTCCTGCGACCTCGCCTACGCCGCCGCGACGCTCGCGGGACCTGCTCCTCGGCCTCGCGGCGGACGCGCTCGGCTTCGGTTTCGCGGCGGTCCCTCTCTTCCGCAGCCTCGCGGCGGTCTCGTTCCTGCTCGGCCCGCCGAGCGCGTTCGGCTTCGGCATCGCGTCGGGCCTGGGCCTCCGTCTCCATCATCTCGGTCTGGGACGCAGCTCCACCCGTCTCGAGGGTCGTCAAGAGCTCGGCCGCCGCGACTGACACGCTCTTGCTGTCGTCCTCGGCGAGACCTCGGGTCTGGTTGACTACCTCGGTCCGTACCCGATCGTTGCCGACCACGTGCAGGTGTTTGAGCTCCTCCAAAGCAGCGAGTCGCTGCTCCTTGGAGGGGCTCTGGACGGCATGGCGGATGTGATTCGGGAGCACCCAGTTGACGTTCTGGGCGAGCACGATCCGACCATCGACGTGCTCCAGCATCTGCGGATGCTGACGAGGCTCCGCCGCGACGACATGGTCGTAGGCATAGGCATACAACTCGTCGAGAGCGATGTTCCCGTCGCCATCGAGATCGGCCTCGCCCGATGTCAGCCCCTCGACCAGGAAGCGGGTAAACACCGAGCCGGAGCCTTCACCGATGACCGGTTCACCCTCGAACGAGTACTGGATGGCGTCTGACGCGGTCAGTACGACGCGGCCCTGCCCCTCGAACCGCTGGAGCGTGTGGACCTTGGAGTCGGCAATCGGCGTGTCACCCAGCGGGAACGCTCCGCTGAAAGAGCAGTCCAGGATGAGCAGATTCTGTCGAGACGAGGACGACTCCATCGCCTCGTTGATCTGGTTGGCCGACAGGCCCGTGAAGAGCAGCTGATCGTGTCGGGTATCGGACATGGCCAGATAGAGGCGGCCGTGCTCGTCCTTGAGACCGTGGCCGGTGAGGTACAACAGCGTCAGATCGTCGGGTCGACACCGATGGTAGAACTCGCCGATCGCCTGGCCGACGACATGATGCGGCTCGTTGATCTTGACGGTGACGTCGAAGCCAGCGATGTCGGGATCGCGGAGTACTTCGGCAAGGTCTTCGGTGTCCCGGCCCGGGGCGGTCAGCTGCGGCAGCGCCTCGTCTCGGTAGTCATAGGTCGCTATCAGCAACGCCAGCCGCCGCGGCATGAGGCCTACTCCACCTCGTGAAGGCGGACGTAGGCCTCGATCAGCTTGGCCCGTTCCACGTGGAGCTCTTCGCCGGGACGAGCGTGTCGCCGTCGATCGTCACAGAGATGAGATGCCGCACCACAGTTGTGCCGTTCATGGTCGACGCCAGGCTCGGTCGTCATTGGTGCCTCCCCTATGCCTGCTCGCCTCGCCGCAGTCACCGTCCATAGAACCCGCAGCCTCGACAACCAGGCACCAGATTCCAGGTCTCCATGAACCGCCCCGGCGTGTCCGGAGACTCTGGTGTGTCCCGGGTTCTGCGGTGTCTGAGTTTCTGGATTCTGGTGCCTGACACCAGGAGGTTCAGATGGGACGACCGGGCTATCCGGCCGAGTTCCGACGCAGGGCGCTCGACCTGCTTGCCGAGGGTCGCAGCGTCGCCAGTGTCGCGCACGATCTGGACATCAGCGACCAGACGCTGTACAACTGGCGCCGCCAGGACCGGATCGACCGCGGCGAGGCGCCCGGCCTGACGAGTGCGGAGAAGGCTGAGCTGACTGCGGCGAAGAAGTGTATTGCCGAACTCGAGACCGAGCTCAAGGTGGCCCGCCGCGCGGTCGAGGAGTTGAAGGAGGAGGTGAGCCCAAAGGCGGTACGCGGCGGTCGAGGTGATCGCCGCGGACGACCTGCCTGTCCAGGTCGCCTGCCGAGTTCTTGGTGTCTCGGAGTCCGGGTTCTACGAGCAGCGCAACCGTCCGCCGTCGGAGCGGGTGATCCGGCACGACATGTTGACCGACCTGATCGCCCAGATCCACACCGAATCCAACCGCACCTACGGCATCCGGCGTGTCCACGCCGAACTCGCCCTTGGTCGCGGCGTCCAGGTTGGACACAACCAGGTCGAGTTGCTGATGCGCCGCGCCGGCCTGCAGGGTGTGACCGGCCGGCGGAAGTGGAAGCGGATCAAGCCCGACAACATCGCCACCGACCTCGTCGAGCGCGATTTTGCTCGACACGGCCCGAACCAGCTGTGGGTCACCGACATCACCGAACATCCCACGCGGGAGGGCAAGGTGTACTGCTGCGTCGTGCTAGACACCTACTCCCGCCGGGTTGTGGGCTGGTCGATCGACTCATCCCAGACCGCGGCGCTGGTGACCAACGCACTCGGCATGGCCATCGACAGCCGGCTCGGCAAGAGCACCGAATCCGGCACGATCATCCACTCCGATCAGGGCGTGCAAGGCGGGTCCTGGGTCTTCACCAAGCGCGCCAAGGACTCCGGCCTGCTGGCCTCAATGGGCAGCATCGGTGACTGCTACGACAACTCGATGATCGAATCGTTCTGGTCGCGGATGCAGGTCGAGCTGCTCGATCGGAAGAAGTGGAACACCCGACTGGAGCTGGCCAACGCGATCTTCGACTACCTCGAGATCTGGCACAACCGCAAACGTCGTCACAGCCAACTCGGATGGCTCACACCGATAGAGTTCGAGCGCAATCGCATCATCACCGTGGCATGAGAATCCAACGAATCTCGACCCCACGGAACCCGGGACAGACCAAAGTCTCCGGACACGCCGGGGCGGTTCACAGACAGTCCCGCGCGGGGCGCGGAACCGGGGTGTCTCGACTGGCGGACGAGGATGTATGCGGAGCTTGTGGAGCGCCGATGTACGGCAGGTGAGACGCCCCTTGGAGCGAGCCGTGCAGTCCGGACGATGGGCCGGAGAGGGGGACGGGGCTCGCCAGTCGGTTAGACGCAGGGCGTCGGCTGGTGCCGGGATGGCTCGCTTTGGTCATCAGGGCGTAGATCGTTGCGGGGGCCAGCGGCGCCAGCGAGGACCGCGCGGAGCGAGGACGACGGGCCGGAGGTTAGTCGCCCGCAACGAAGCGGCGGTCCGCAGTGAGCGGGCCGCCCGCCGGCGCGCCGCGCAGCGGCGCGCCCTTGAATACAGGAGAGCCAGCTTCCACAACTTCGCACCTGATAGACGGTCCTGACCCGTGCGGACCGCGGACGTTGCCTCTTGGGGACCAGTGGGGACAGATTGGGGACATGGCGGGGACCAGAAACAGGCAAGTGGCGCGAAATCTGGGGGCGGGGAGGCGCTTTCTGGCCTTCGGTAATCGCTGTCTTCGCAGGTCGCGCACACCCCGCCGATCTGGGGGTCAAGGGGTCGCCGGTTCAAATCCCGCCAGCCCGACCACTCCGGGGATCGTCCTGGTTGCCGTTTACGCAGGTCAGGAGGCCATTCATCAGCTTCCGGACCCGGGCCGCAATCATGTCTGTTCGAGCCTGTGGGGGACCATTCGGTCCCCAAACCCCTTGACCAGCGTCGGCCCGCCAAATAGGTGGGCGGGAGCCGCCGGCTGCGTGATTATGGGGTATGGCGGTGTTCCGCAGCCCGGTCATGGTCGGTCGAGACCGGGAGCTCGACCGACTGCGGCAGATTGCGGTGGCGGTGGAGCGGGCGGAGCCGGCGTTTGTGGTGATCGAGGGTGAGCCTGGTGTCGGCAAGACGAGGCTTGCGACGGAGTTTGCCGCCGGACTCGGCTCGGCCTTGGTCCTGAGCGGGCACGGAGTTCGCCTGCGGTCTGGCGACCTGCCTTTTGGCATCCTCTCGGAGGTGCTTCGTGACCTGGTCCGCGCAGTGGGTGTGGATCGGGTGACGTCGGTGCTGGGCGATGAGGAGCGTGTGTTGGTAGGTCTGGTCCCAGCCCTGGCGGAGAGCCGTGGCGAAGTTGGTCCGGTGGATCGCGCGGGCGTGTTCGGCGCGGCCGCCGAGTTGCTGCAGCGCTTGGCCGAGGATCGGCTTGTGGTGGTCATCCTCGAGGATCTGCAGTGGGCCGATCGCGAGTCGTTGGATGTGGTGGAGTACATCAGTCGGGTTGCGCACGATTGCCGGCTGCTCGTGGTGGCGACGGTTCGGACCGGCGACGCCACTGAGGATCGGTTCGCTGACCGGCTCGCCGACCTGCATCGGCTGCCGCAGCGGGAGGTGGTCGTCCTGGAGAGGTTGAGCCGCGGTGCGGTCGCCGAGCAGGTGCACCTCCTCCTGGGTCCCGACGGCGATGAGGCGACGGTGTCGAGGATCTGCAGGCTCAGTGAGGGTGTGCCGTTTCTCGCTGAGGAGTTGGCCGTCTCAGGGGTGACCGGAGGACGGGCGCTGCCGGCGGCCGTGCGGCGTCTGGTGCTGGCCAGGCTGCCCGAACTCGACGAGGATGCTCGCGACGTCCTCGATGCGGCAACGGTGGGTGAGGCTCATGCCCAGCATCGGCTGCTGAGGCGGGTTACCGGGATGGACGGCTCCCGGTTCGAGGCGGCGACCGCGCAGGCGATTGGGGTCGGGGTGTTGGAGGTGACCGAAGACGGCCAGGCCTTCCGGTTCCGCCACGTGCTGCTCCGCGAGGCCCTCGACCAGGTCATGCACCCGAGTCGGCGGATCCACTTGCACCAGCGTTGGGCACGCACGTTGGGGGAGGACCACGCTCCGCTGTCGGCGACCGAGGCCGCGATCGTCGTGGCCCAGCATTGGGACGCCGCCGGCGACGTTGAGGAGACGCTGAGGAGCGCGATCCCGGCCGCTCAAGCTTCAGCCCAGCTGTCCGCCGCGAAGCAAGAGGCCGAATTCTGGCAGCGAGCCTTCGGCTTGTGGCCGGCCGATCACGAGGACGTCAATGGGGTAGGTAAGGGGGAGGTGGCCGTCCGGCTTTTGCGTGCGAGAGAGGTCGCCTTCCAGGTCGGCGAAGCACTGGACTGGTGCCGCACGACTCTGCGTTCGGGAGTTGACAACGCCGGCCTCGAACTCTGCCTGCGCCTCAACGCACAGAACTATGCTGGTCTGCTCGGCGCCCCAGGATTCGGCTTCGCAACTGCCGACACGGTTCCCGCTTTGGTCGAACAACTGGCCTCGATGGGATGCTCCTGGCCGGTGATGGACGCCATCTGGTGCCTGTGGACCGCCTTCCCGGAACGCCAAGCTGAGCTCTTCGATCGTGTCATAGGACTCCTGGACCCAATGTCACGCGAACTCGGCGACGAACACATGATCAGCGCAGTTATCCAAAGTCGTGGTTGGTCCGCCCTGCAGACAGGGCGGACCGACGACGCCCTCCGACGCGCCGAGGACGGGCTGGAACACGCGCGCAATCTCCCACCGCAGGAGGTTCGGATCGCTGAGACCAACCTCGGCGCTGAGGCGAACCTCATGTGGGTACTCCTGGCGCAGGGCCGGGCGGCCGAGGCGGTCGACATCGGCGCCGAGGCCCTGCGCACCCTCACGGCTCCCGAAGCTAACCCGAGTATGTGGTCCTCTCTCGCGGTGCTTCAGGGTCGCGGCCTGTTGGCGCTCGGACACCTCGACCGCGTGCGTGATTTGATCGCCCTCGCCGCGCAGGTGGCCGGGCCGGACCGCCTCCTTCGGCGCACTCCTATGCCGCTGCAGATGCGGGTCGATGCCCGCCGCGGTGACCTACCCGCTGCTGTGCGGATGCTCGAAGACCTCGGCTCGGAAGCCGAATCGGTCAAGGACCGGTGGGAGTCCATCTGGTCTTGGTCCTGGCCCTGGGCCTGGACCGTCTATGCCGACGTCGCCTTCGCCTCGGGCGACCTGCGCCGGTTGGAGCCGCTGCGACCACTTCTGGGTGAACGGTGGCTCATTCGCTCCTCCGAATGGACATGGGAACTCGTCCTCAACGCCCTGCGGGCCGTGGTGTGCCCGCTGTCTGGGCGTCCCGGGCCGGTGGACGAGGCGCTCGAGTTCGCTGATGCCGCTGACCGGTTGCATCGCCACGGCGAGTTGGGCCGGGCGTGGGTGCTCGAGGTGGTCGCGCTGCGCGGCCGCACCACCGGATCGGACACGTCCGCTGCCTGGCTGCCCGCCGTTGAGGCATGGGAGCACATCGGATACCGGTTCGACGAGGCGGTCTGCCGCCTCCGGCTGGGTGAATGCCTGCTCCGTGAGGGCCACCGCGGGGAGGCCGACGAGCAGCTCACCCGCACCCTCGGCCTGGCCCACGCCCTCGGCGCCAAGCCCCTGACCGAGGCGGCACGACGGACGGCTCGCCTCACCCGACTCCGCCTCGGCGACACGTCAATCGGCCCACGAGGGGCCGCATCGCTGACCGTGCGAGAGATCGAGGTCCTCGCCCTGGCCGCTCAGGGACGCACAAACGAACAGATCGCCGCCGAATTGTTCATGTCACCGAAGACCGCCAGCGTCCACATCTCACGGATCATTTCCAAGCTCGGGGTGGCCAACCGGACCGAAGCTGCGGCGTACGCCTACCGCCACGGGTTGATCGAGCCCTGAGCTCGCCGCAACCTTCACAGCCTGCTGAGGGATGGCTGGGATCCTCGCTCGACTGGTGACGACAAGCCCTCGCGGTCGGCTAAGACAGCGCGTCGATCAAAGGTAAGCAGTTCGCCAGATTTCCCCTGCGGCGTCTTAGCAGACCTTCGTGGTACCGGTAACCGCCGGTCCGGCCACACGGAGGGCGCCATGTACTCGATGATCGACCCGAGTCGCCACCCGCATCGCCAGACGACCGCGTGGTTGGCGTGCGTCGCGGATCCGTTCACGCACCGCTTTGCTTGGCGACAGCCGGGCCGGATGGCAAGTCGGACTGCCATGCACAACTGGTCCCCGCGGTGCGTCCACACACCCACGCGATCGTGGCCTGGTTCCAGGCCTGTTACGAACACCCAGGGAGGACTTACAGGCCATCGACCCGACCGACGCGTCGCGGGTTCTGGACCGCCGATGGCCGGTCCAGCAAGCAACGTCAGATCGCCTTGGTTCTCGTACGAGGGCCGAGCGAGGGGAGGAGAGATGAGAACACATCACCAGAGAAGGGGCGCAATCAGATGAGACGACAGGTTCTTTTGCGCGGCCGGGTACGCGCCGCGACTCTTGCTATGGCCGTCGTTGCAGTTTCGGCGACGAGTCAAGTGCCCTTGGAAGCGTCCAGGGGGGCGCAAGTGGGCGACCCGATCCCGGACTGTGTTCCAAGCCCCGCCACCCCAGCAACAGCGGGCAGCGCGGTCTCCGATTGGAACGAGGTGGCGCAGAATGCGATTGTGGTCGGTCGACCACTTGGGAGCGCGGCGGTGCTTGAGGGGATCGTGCAGGTGGCGATCTACGACGCGACGGTCGCGATCGAGGGCGGCTATCGGCCGTTCATTGCGTCGCCGACGGTGACTGGGCCGGCGTCGACGGCGGCCGCGGTGGCCAAGGCCGCCTGCGAGGTGCTGCTCGCCCGGGTGCCGGGTCAGGCCGCGAATGTCGCCGATCGGTACGACCGCTACCTGGCGGCGATTCCGGACGGTCCAGAGAAGACGAACGGGATCGCGGTCGGCGGGCAGGTCGCGGAGGCGATCCTCGCCTGGCGGGCCGACGACGGCCTCGACAACGCTGTCCCATACGTGCAGCCGCCGCCCGGGCCGGGTGTCTTCGAGCCCGTGTTCCCGGGTAGCACCCCGGTCGACGTCAAGCTGACCCAGGTGCGTCCGCTGACGCTCACCTCGAACGATCAGTTCCGTCCCGACGGGCCAAGCCCGCTGGGCAGCGCCGAGTACGCCGAGGACTTCAACGAGGTCAAGGCCTACGGCCGGGCCGACAGCACGATCCGGACCCCCGAGCAGACCGACATCGCCCGCTTCTGGTCGGACAACTCGGCCGTCCAGTGGCCGCGCGCGGTTCGCGCGCTTGCCCTCGATAAGGGGCTCGATCTGGCTCAGACGGCGCGGCTGCTGACGCTGATGCACGTCGCCGTCGCGGACTCGATCCTGGCCTGCTTCGATGCCAAGTACCACTATCTGTTCTGGCGGCCCATCCATGCGATCCCGCGGGCCGGCACCGACGGCAATCCCTTAACCGAGCCGGATTCGTCGTGGCTGCCGCTGTTGTATCCGAACCATCCCAACCACCCGGAGTACCCCGGCGCGCACGGCTGCTGGACCACGGCCGTTACCGAGACGATGGCGGCGTTCTTCGACACCGACAAGGTGGCGTTCACGGTGCAGAGCACCGTGCCCGCCGTCAACCAGAAGACCCGTCACTACCAGCGGTTCAGTGACGCCGCCAAGGAGGTCTACGACGCCCGCACCTGGGCCGGCCTCCATTTCCGCAACTCCTCCATGGAAGGCGCCTGGATCGGCAGAAAGGTCGCCCACTACGTCGCGGCAAGCTTCTTCCGACCGACCGGGCCGTAGCCGTCTGCATACGAGTCCCGCCAGCGAGGAACGCAGATGCGACCGGCAGCAGCAACAAGGCTGCCGGTCGCAGCCTGTGCCCCGCGGCCCTCGACGGGTTCACCCTCAAATTCGCGCGGGCTCACGCTGACCGCCCGCCGCACTCGGCGCCGCTTTTAGACGTTGGCAGGTTCACGCGGCAAGTGTTGTCAGTCTGTCAGGCCGTCGCGCGAGCGGGACTCCCGCCGGAAGCGGTCTCGTCAGGGATCATCCAACGCAGGCTCGGCCGTGCGACCGCGCCGGGCCACTCGGGGTGGACGTTAAGGCGGTGACGAACCCGATCCCGCCGATGTGCGGGGACCAGTGGGACCTGTGGGGGCACGTTGGGGACCACCTCGACCACGCGATTGAAGCCTGGGGTGGTTGAAGCCTGGTGTGGCGAGCTCTGCATTCGACACGTGGTTCTCTTGGCGCTGGACCAGGTGGCGTGGAGACGCGACGATGCCAGGGAGGCCAAGTGCGAGGAGAAGTAGATGCTCAGAGGAGACAAGGTTGTATTGCATCCTGTCCGAGAGCGCGACCTGGCGGCCTTCATCAACGCACACGCCGAGATTGCCAATCGGGGTGAGTTCTTTCCGCTCGGTGTACAGCCGGAGCCGGTTCTTCGGCGGCGGTATGCCGAGACTGGTTTCTGGGAGCCTGATGAGGGCACGCTGCTGATCTGGGATCGGCAGGATGTCTTGGTCGGGCACATCGAGTTCTTCCGGCCGGTCAGTTACTGGGACGCGTACGAGTTGTCCTACCAGCTGTACGGCACGGAGCACGCCGGCCATGGCTATACCACCGAGGCGGTACGGCTCTTGGTGGACTACCTGTTCGCGGCGAAGAAGGTCAACCGCATCTCGTTGGTGATCGTGCCCGAGAACACCGCGAGCCGGCGGGTCGCCGAGAAGTGTGGATTCCAGCTCGAGGGCACAGCACGCGGCGCCTTCTTCAATCGCGGCCGCAGCGTTGACGTGCTCATATTCTCGCTGCTTCGCGACGACCCGCGGTCCTGGCACAGCCCTGTCTAGCACCTATTTGCTTCTGGCCCGACGTGACGGCGGAACGACCTTGTCGGCTCGCCCTTCGACGCGTCATCGTGGGGACCAGTGGGGACACGTTGGGGACGCTGTGGGGACATGCTGGGGACACGGCGTAGGGCAAGTCGGGCGAAGCCCGGGGGAGGGGAGCAGGTTCTCGGGCTCTCTGGTTGCTGTTTCGCAGGTCGCGCATGGCGCATAGTTCTGGGGTCAAGAAGTCGCCGGTTCGAATCCGGCCAGCCCGACCACGGCACTTGTGGTCCCCTGGCAGGTCATCGTTGCAGGTCAGAGCGGTTTAGGGGCGCCCTATCCGCTGTGACGCGAGTGTCCGATCTGGTGGGGACCAGGGGTCCAAGCTGGGCCCGGTGGTCCCCAAACCCCCTTGACCGCCCTACGCGTGGGAGTCAAGGTTCAAACGCGCAGCTTGTGTCCCTGGCTCCTCAGCCCTTGGATCGTTCTGTTGTCGTCGCGGCCGCCGCAGCACCCCCTTAGCTGCCGACCGGGACGTTTGCGGTGGGAGCGCGAGATCGAGCATCACGCCGGCACTGGGATGGAGTCGTAGCGCGCCGAGATCGCCGCACGCACAGCTGGGTCGCGGATGGCGTTGGGCGGCAGCGTGCCGAGCTCGAAGAACATTTCCTCCAAGCCTCCCGGCACCATCAGAGTGAGGAATCGGCCGCCACCCTCGGCTGCCGAGATCGTGTGCGCGGTTCCTCGGGGGACCAGGATGTAGGTTCCCGAGGTCGCCTCGATGGCCTCCTCACCGACGGTGAACGTGAAGAATCCGTCGAGCACGAAGAAGGATTCCTCGAAGCCGCGGTGTAGATGCGGAACGGTCCATGGACCTGTCCCGGTTCCGGAGAACTCGGCGAGGGTGAACGCGCCACCGGTGTCGGCTTCACCACCGACCAAAACCCGCATGGACACCACCCCGAGATTCACCGAGCGTCCTTCGCCTGGGACGACGGTGTGTGCTTTGCCGGGCAGCAACATCGCTACCACCTCTTTCCTGGACTCCAGGGTGTGGCGGCACGCCGTGGGCGGCAATATCAGAATCTGAAGTTGCCCGATGGGCGCAGCTGGCGGGACAGTGAAAGGGTGCGCGGGTACGGCCAGTTCTGTCCGATCGCTCGCAGCTCAGAGCTGCTGGCGGAGCGATGGACGCCGATCATCGTGCGCAACCTGCTGAACGGCTGCCGCACCTTCAGCGAGATCCGCCAGGGGGCACCGGGGATCTCCACTGCGCTGCTGGCCCAACGGCTCGAGACGCTGGAGCGCCACGGTGTTCTCGTTCGTACCGCGAAGCAGCACGGGCGGGGCGCGACCTATGAGCTGACGGAGATGGGTCAGGCACTTCGGCCGGTGTGGGATGCGCTCGGCCAGTGGGGGGCGCAGTGGCTCGAGATCGAGCCTCGGCATATGGATCCGGCGTACATCCTCTGGGCCACCCTCAAGCTTGTGGACACCGACCGGATTCCCGATGGCACCACGACCGTGCGGTTCCAGCTCAGCGACCAACCGACCAACGACTACTGGATGCTGCTGCGACGGCCGCGGCCAGAATTGTGCACACGTGGGTCCGGCTACCTCGAGGACCTGCTCTGCCAAACCGACAGCCACACCCTGGTCGACCTGCACCTGCGTCAGATCACCTACGGCGCCGCGCTTCGGTCCGGCCGGCTCACCCTCCAAGGGCCGTCAGCGTTGGCCAGGAGCTTCGCCACCTGGTTCAAAACCAGCCCCTTCGCCGACTACCTACCCGAGCCGGGCAAGCACGCCTAGCGCCGCTCCTCGGCGATCGAATCACGTCAGAGGGATTGGGGGACCGTTTGGGGACCAGCACTTGGGCAAGTCGGGCGAAACCAGGGGGAGGAGAGGAGGTTTCGGCCTCGGTGACCGCTGTTTCGCAGGTGGCGCGTACCGCATAGTTCTGGGGGTCAAGGGGTCGCCGGTTCACATCCGGCCAGCCCGACAACTGCGGGATGGGACTCTTGGAATGTCATCGTCGCAGGTCAGAGGCCGTTTAGAGGCGCCTCAGCGCCTTTCAGGCGGCTGCCCGATCTGGTGGGGACCAGTGGTCAAGCTGGTGCCCACCGGGTCCCCTAACCCCCTTGACCGGCGGACGCGTGGCAGTCAAGTTTGCGGCGTACAGCTGGAGTCGCTTGCGTCCATCCCGTACCGGCCCGGCTGTACGTCCTCGACGGCAGTGTCGGCGGGATCATCGAGCTCCCGGGATGGGCCAACTCGGCGTCTCAGGTGTCGGGGCAGTGATCCACGTGGAGGTATTGGCGGCACTCGGCATCGGTCAGCGTGCGGGTGAGGCGTTCGTGTGCGATGTCGATGAGGTCGTCGAGGTCGAGGGCCCACACGCGGACCAGGCCGTCCTCGCCGCTGGAGGCAAGTCTGGAGCCGTCGGGGGTGAACACGACGTAGACGACAGCCCCTCCGTGACCGTGGAGAACCAATTGTTGGGCTCCTGTCTGGGTGTCCCACAAGCGGATGGTGCCGTCGTCGTGTCCGGTGGCAATCGACTCACCGTTCGGGCTGAAGGCGATGGCGGAGACCAGGGAGGGAGCGGCGAGGGTGATGATCTTGTCGCCGGTCTGGGCGTCCCAGATGTCTGCCATGCCCTCGAGGTAGCGGGCGGTGGCGAGGCGTTGGCCGGTGGGGTCGAACACTGCGAGGCTGGCGAATGTGTCGAGGGTGGTCACCACCTCGCCGCTCTCCCAATCCCAAATTCTTGTGTTCTTGTCGGTCGGATCAGTTCGCGACCACCCTTGGCGTGTTGTTGCCAGCAGGTGGCCGTCAGGGCTGAAGCTGACCGATCCGAATATCTGTCCCGGTTTCTCGTGGAGCGCGGCAACCTGGTCACCGGAGCGGTCGAGGATGACTAGCTTGCCGAGCTGCTGGCTGTTGGCGGTGGCCGCCAGCAGGTCGCCACCACTGCTCCATGTCAGCCCTTGTTCCCATGAGGGGTGCCGTTGACGACGGAGGCGGCGAACCGCGGCTCGCCAGTGGAGACGTTCCAGACCTCGACCGGGGTGGTCTCGCTCCTGCTTGCGAGTAGCTGGCCGTCGTCGCTCAGGTCGAAGAAGTCGCTCTCGTATCCGTCATGGAGGGGGTCGACGGTGACGAGTCGCTTGCCGGTCTCGATGTCTGTGATCGACATGACGCCCGGTTGTCGGGTCGCCACCAGGCCGCGGCCGTCGGGTGTGACGTCAAGCCCGCTGCCGGTGACCGTGGGCAGGTTTAGCCATTCGGCGCCGCCGGTGGGGGTCACGTCCCAGACCTTGACGGCGGTGACTGCAATATCGCCGGTCATGAGCTGGTTGCCGTCGGGCGAGAACGCCACGCCTCCGAGGCCGTGGCTGGTGTCTTGCGCCGAGAAGGTGTACAGGTCACGGACACCGCTGTCGGTGATCTTCGAGACCAGTGCCGTGCCGTCATCGCTCGTGGTCGCTAGGCGCGTGGAATCGGGGCTCCAGTCCAGCTGGTAGACCTCGGCCGTGTGGCCGGTGATCGTGAACCGCATTCTGCCGGTGTCGGCGTCGAAGATGTGGGCAGAATCGTCGCTCCACAAGGTGGTGGCGATCCAGCGTCCGTCGGGGCTCCAGCCGACATCGTTGACGTCGAAATCTGGTCCGCGAAGCTTGAGCAGCTTCGTTCCCGTGGTGGCGTCGAACACAGTGGATCCCACGGCGAGTTGCTTCCCGTCGGGGCTGAAAGCGATGCCCTGCCAGCCGCCGGTTTCGATTTTGGTGATCCTGTCGCCGGTGGCGAGGTCGTATACCCGAACCATGTCGGGCCAGTTCGCGGCGAGCAGCGACCCGTCCGGGCTGAACGTCGGCCCAAACACCGGCTCCGGGTTCGCGCTTGGGTCCCACACTGGGTCTTGGAACTCGACGATCGGCTTGCCGGTGGCGGGGTCCCAGACCCGGACGGCGCCGTCGTCTCCGGTTGTCGCGAGCATCGATCCGTCGCTGCTAAAGGCGACCTGGTTGACGTCGACGTCGTGGCCGCGGAAGGGATCGACCGTCGACGTCCCGGTGTTGGCGTCGCGAATGTCGATCAGCCCGGAGTTCTCGGGCCCTTCGGTGACGAAGACGCTCCCGTCGGGGCTCCAGTCCAGTTCTCCGCCTAGACCGGGGAAGCTGTGGACGATCCGGGACGCGGTCACGCCTTGGTGCAGTGCCTCGGTGGCCTCGTCGAGCACAGTTTGGTCGCTCGACCGGGTCTCGTCGATGGCGGCCATCGCGAGCAGCATGCTGCGTTCCGGGTCCGCGCTGAGGTTGGCGTTGGCTGCGGCGGCGAGTTCGCGGGCGGTGGCCTCGCTGCGCTCGCGGTCCGCGACCCGCCACTGGTTGATTGCGAGTCCGGCCGCGACCAGGGCCAGGACCAGCACCGCCGCCAGGCCGACTGCGAGTCGGTGGGTGCGGCGGCGGGCGGCCGCCTCGCGCTCCGCCCGCGCGTGGGTGGCGTGCAACTCGGCGTCGACCTGTTGCTGGGATGCGTCGAGGAAGGCGCGCTCGACCGTGGTGAGGTCGGGGTGTGATTGGTCCCGCCAGTCGGCCGCCTGGGCGAGCCGGACGCCGCGGTAGAGCTCGCTGTCCGGGCGTCCCGCCCGGTCCCAGGCGTCGGACGTCACCGACAGGTGGTGGCGGACCTGCTGGCCCTGGGCGTCTTGGGCGAGCCAGTCTTGCAGCCGCGGCCAGGCACGGGCGAGTGCTTCGTGGGCGATCTGCAGGCTGCCCGCGTCGCTGGTGACCAGCCGGGCGGTGACCAGTTGTTCCAGCAGCTGCTCGTGTTCGGGGTCGGTGGCCAGCAGGCGGCGCGGGAGGAGGCGTCGTACCGGTTCGCCGGCGGTGTCGGTCGACACCAGTCGCAGCATCAGGTCGCGGGTGATCCGTTGCTGGTCGGGGTCGAGGTCGGCCCATACCTGGTCGGCGGTGCGGGCGACCGCGCCGCGGATGCCTCCGGTGTTCTGGTATCCCGCCACGGTCAAGGTGCGGCCCTCCCGGTGTGCCCAGGTCTCTCGGAGTGCGTGTGACAGCAGCGGTAAGGCGCCGGGTTCGCCCTCCACCTCGCGCAGCAGTAGGTCCACCAGTCCCGGCTCGAGGAGGAGGCCGGCCTGCTGTGCGGGGCCCTCGATGCAGGCTCGCAGGTCGTCGGTGGTCATCGGGTTGAGCAGGTGCAGCCCGCGTTCGACCACGCGGGCGAACCCCGGGTGGTCGGCCGCTGCGCCCATCCGGTCGGCCCGCAGCGCCACCACCAGCTGGTCTCGCCCGGTGAGAGCGTCGAAGAATGCCGTACGCTCCGCCGGGTCGGTGCACAGCGTCACCGCCTCCTCGCACTGGTCGACCACCAGCAGGTGCGCGCGGCGTACTGCGGTCAGCGCGTCCATCGGGTGCGCGCCCGGCGTGACCACCTGGATTCGTCGGCCGGCGTGTCGTAGTGTGCCGGCCAGCCCGGCGCGCACCAGAGATGACTTGCCGCTGCCGGACGGGCCGACCACCACCACCGCGCCCACTTCGTCGAGGCGGGCAAGGCAGGTCGCCGCGTCAGCCTCGCGGCCGAAGAAGGCATCGGCGTCGTCGACGTCGTAGGGAACCAGCCCCTGGTAGGGACAGCGCGGGCTGGTCTCGGTCGGCACCGCGTTCGCTGCCAGGGAGGGGTCCTGGCGGAGGATCGCCTGTTCGAGGTCCACCAGGTCTGGGCCGGGGTCGAGCCCGAGTTCTCTGGACAGCACCGTTCGCACGCTGCGGAGCGTGTGCAGTGCCTCGGCCTGCCGGCCGGACCGGTACTGCGCCAGCGCCAGCAGCGCCCAGCGCCGCTCCCGAAGCGGCCGTGCCTTGACCAAGGCCATCAGCTCGGTCATCACCTGCGCGTGCTCACCCGACCGCAAGGCGCAGTCCAAGTGGAGCTCCTCTGCGTCCAGGCGCAGCTCGGCAAGGCGTTCTGCCTCGATCCGCCCGACGTCCCAGTCGCCGACGTCGCGCAGCGCGTCGCCCCGCCACAGGCCGAGCGCCTCGTCCAGCGCATAGCGGGCCCGATCGACCTCCCCGAGGGTGAGCAGTTCGCGGGCGCGATCCACCAACCGTTCGAATCGGCCGGCGTCTACCTCCTCGTGTCCCAAACCCAGCCGATAGCCGTCGGGGACGGTCTGGATCGCCTCGTCCCCGAGCAACCGGCGTAGCCGCATGACACACCCCTGCAGGTTCTTGTGCCACGACGCCGGCGGGTGGTCACCCCACACGGCGTCCGCGAGCCGATCGGGGCTGAGCACCTCGCCACGCGAGGCGGCGAGTGCCTCCAAAACGGCCCGGTCCCGCCGGTTGATCATGGCCCCAGCGCCATCGACCGTCAGGGGTCCGAGCACCCCGATACCCATGAACCCGAGTGTCCGCGCGATGAAATACCCGGTCAACCGCGCAGATACCAAGAAGATACCGGTCCAGCAGCAGGCGGATACCGGCCCGGGTGACAACGGGAATCACCAACCACGAATCAGCCAGGAGATTCTCATGAACACCCGGCTTTTGTTTTGCACCTCGGTGCTTGCAGCGCCTTTCCTTCTGGCCGCTAGCCCGGCCGACGCGACCGCCGCACCCGGTGGCCAGTCGGACTGCCATGCACAACTGGTCCCGGCGGTGCTCCCGCACACCGCCGATGCGATCGAGGGCTGGTTCCGAGCCTGCTACGAGCGTCAAGGGGGACTGCAGCCCACCGGCGAGTCGGACTGCCATCGGCACCTGGTTCCCGCAGTGCTCCCGCACACCGCCGACGCGATCGAGGGCTGGTTCCGAGCCTGCTATGAGCTCGAGGGCGGACTGGAGGCCACCGGCCCGGCCGACGACAGCCGAGGCAGGGACGACGGTCAGGCGCGGCGTCGCGGCGTCGATACTCCCAGCTGGATGCCACGCGACCCGCCCCCGAACTGGCGACGCCTGATGAACGAGATCGAACCCGACGACGGCGTCGACCAGATGCCCGCGTATTGGCGTCGGTTCATCGACGAAGTCGATACTTCCCCGCGTCGGAGCGGCTTCATCCAGGACGAAGAGTCGAGCGCGTCGATGGATGACGGATCACTCGAGTACGCCCAGATCGCGCTCGGTGGTCTCGCCGGCGCGACCATCGCGGCCGCGGCGGCCAGGACCCTCGTTCGACGCCGCCGCCAACCCCGGCTGGAAGCAGCGCTCGCATCCAACGACCCTGACGAGCTGCCACGTGCCGCCGGTCTGCTGGGAGACCGCTTCGCCCAGCAAGACCGTGCCAGTGCGGCAGAGCATGCCTACCGGGCAGCCATCGACGTCGGTGACCCGTATTGGTCACCGATCGCGCAGGTCGCTCTCGCAGATCTTCTGAGCGACCGAGGCGAGCTGGCAGAAGCTCAAGCTTTGTTGGAGGCCGCGATCGTCTCCGGCCACCCCCGGGCAGTCCCGGCGGCTCAAACTAGCCTTGTCGAGCTCCGGACCGGCACGGGCAGCCAGGACGATGTCGGCCCCATGCTGTCCTATGAGACGCTCGGGGACGCCGCCTCTGCCCGTCGTGAACTGGTGGTCCGCAGGAGTCCTCCGATTACCTGACACAGGCAGGCAACTGGCCGCCACAGCTCTTGACCGGGTGGTGGGGACCAGTGGGACACGCTGGGGACCAGTGCCACTTGACCGGTCGATCACATGGAGGGCTTGGAAGCTGATGAACCACGACCTAGGCCCGGCGTGTCTGTGTCGGTTCTGGGACTCCACGCCTGGGCCGGCCAAGTGAGCGCGATCGCCTCGGGCACGGCGGCGCTGTGAGCGCACCGCCCTTACCCCCGTAGCAGGCTCTGGCAACGGGTCGTGGACATCGGTGCGTGTGTCCACGCCAGTGAGCATCCGCGTGGATGCCCCATTTCACGACTCCTGCGCGGTCGTTGATCACCAAACGCGTCCAAACGTGCTTGTAGACTCGAATCTCCTCGAGCTGCGAGCATGTAGCGGTGTCTCCTTCGATTGGTTCACCCGTGTAGGGGCACGTCCCGACGCGTGCCCATCTCCCGTTCCTCGCCAACACCCGACGGTCGCGCACTCCTGCACACTGGCAGTGTGCGACTAACCGTGTGGGTTGAGGACTGGCAGCACGAGTGCTGTGGCAAGCCCTTTAGTATCGGCTCGACGGTGCGTTGGACGCTTGCCGAGCCCTACCGGGAGTACCTCGATCCGCTGTTCAGCCCGGACCTCTCCGTAGAGATCGACTACGCGGAGGACCATCACAATGTGCTTGCTGCCGAGGACGCACCGATCACGGTGGGCACAGTCGTGGCCATTCGTAGTGTCGAGGTGCGCTACGTACGCGCGCCAGAGGACCACGAGGCAACCCATATCCCGGTTCCTGGTTCTGCCGAGCTGACCGAGCTGGATAGCTCCAACGGAGATGAGATGCGGTCACGGACCTTCATGGGCTACCTCGTGGAGATACTTACCTCAGACGGCGACAAGGCCGACGCCCCCTGACCCCGTTCGATCCTCAGGGCGTTTGCGGCTACGCAACTTCTTGGTCGAGATCTCCTTCGGTCAGGGGGTGACGCTGCTGTACTTGACCAAGTCAGCGCAGAAGTCGCCGGTAGTGTCGGTGCGGCCCGTGGACTCGCGGATCACGCGGAACGAACCATCGACCTCGGTGTCGTCGTCGGGATTGCCGGGCGTGCCGTTGAAATCGACCTCGAAGGCGAACCGGATGGTGCCGGGATCGAGCAGCACCTGGTTCCCGGCGTTGTCGTAGTACTTGGAGCCACCGGCGGCCCAGGTCTCGATGGTGACCGTGCCGTCGCCGTTGTCGGTGATGTTGTGGTCGGCGCGGACCACGCTGAACACGTTGGTGAAGGTGCCGCCGTTGTCCAGATTGGTCCAGGTCACCGAGCCGCGCACATTCTCCTTGAAGTACGGGAACGCCGAAGATCCGCGCTGGTTGAACAGGAAGTTCACGTCTACGTCGACATCCTCGCGGGTCGGTGTGCCGGTGGTCTGGCAGGTGAAGAAGTTGGTCTCGGACTCGTGGAAGTGGCCCTTGTCGATGGGCCGAGAGGTGGCCGGGGGCGCGGCCAAGGTCAGGCCGAGGGTGAGAAGACCGAGACAGGTGGCGGTTGCCGTAGTGCGCAGCATGGGGCTCTCCTTGCCAACGGATAACGATGATCGGGCCCACCATGAAGAGGCAGGGTGGGACATCGCTTGCGGTGAGCTGTCGGCCACGCTCGACGCGTCACCCCCGTGCGCATCGGAGCGGGCACCGCACCTATGCGATTGTGCTGACGTGTTCACGCAAGCACCATCGATGACGCATGGCAAGAATTATCAGAAGGTAATTGACGCGTCGGCTGTTCTTCGCGATGGATATGTGATGCGGAGAGTTTCATGGTGCCGAACGTCAGGTATTTCGCTTTCTTCCACCTGTAGATCCGGATCAGTTGTCGTTTGCAGTAAAACCCTGAATTCAGGGCATGACCATTACAGACTGACACAAAACTGTATTTCCGGTCTGGCCGACGGCTACCGTCACCAGCTCAGAGCTGTCTGCCCCTCTATAGAAGGCGAGCCAGTGCCGTCGACCGGTCGGTCTGACCGTGGCTCCTCGCTGGTCCCGGCTCGTTGTGGCACGTTTGTGGCACGTCTGTGGCACGTCTGTGGCACGCCGACCTCCTCGTTATCAGGGCATCGAAGGCCGTGGTGACCGTGTTCGTCCTCGCTTCGCAGGAGGGCTGGACGTGTGTCGGCGTGCTTTCGTCGACGCTACCGGCCGGCCAGCTCGGCCACGACTGGCGCAATGATCTTGACGTCTTCCTCGAAGCACACGTAGTAGCTGAGTCCCCATCGATCGCGCCGTGCGATCAGGGTTTCGGCCATGTCTTGCGGGGGACCGATCAGGGTGTACGGCGAGTTCGCCAGCACATCGATGTTTGCCCAGCCGTCTGCGGGTAGGTCGTCGAGTCGCCGGGCCACGTGGAACAGCAGGATCCCACGCTCGGGTCCTTCCGTTGTGCCTCCTGCGATCTCGTCGAGGAGGCGGAGCTTCTCCTCGAACGCGGGCTCGCCGAACTCGACGGGGTCTTTCCCGCCGCCCGGGAGCGCCTTCGGGTCGAAGCCCACGATGTCGGCGTGCTCGGCCGCGAACCGGGTCATTCGTGGACCCCCGCCGCCAAGCAGCAACGGCACCGGTCGTTGCAGCGGGCCGGTCGGCAACGCGTAGCCGTCCAGGTCGTAGTAGTCGCCGTGATGGGTGACCGTCTCCCCGGCGAGGAGGCGCCGGACCAGTTGGACGGACTCCTGGAACCGGGAGACGCGGACCGAGCCGTCGTCGAACCGGATGCCTACGGCGTCGTACTCGTCCTTCCACCAGCCGGCGCCTATGCCCAGCTCGAAGCGGCCACCAGACAGCACGTCGAGCTCGGCGGCCTCCTTGGCCAGCAGGGCGGGGTGTCGGAAGTCGTTGGAGTACACGTAGCTGCCCAACCGCAAGGTGTCGGTGACGGCGGCCGCCGACGCAAGGCGGGCGGTGCAGGACAACTCGGTGAGGAAGTGGTCGCCGACCAGCAGGGTGGAGAACCCGTCGCCTTCGATCCGGCGGGCGAGTTCGTGCCACCGCTCGACAGGTTTCGAGTCGGCGCCGCCGAGCACACCGAACCGGAACGGCCTACCCATCGACTCCGACACACCTGCCTCCCCATCTCACCTCGCTCCATTGTCGACAGCGGCACCGACCCGTGGCAACGCTGGGCTCCCGGCCACGGGCGCGGTGTCGTGATGCACGGGCGCGGTTAGATGAGCACATCGGTGTGAGGTTGCCGAGCCGAGAGCGAGTTTCACGCGCCTCGTCGCACTCGCGCTATCCGGGCAGGGGGGCGAGGTGTCGTTTTCGTCGACAAGTGACGGGTCAGCGTACGAGCCCAATCCGGACCGGGCGGTCGCGATCCGGGTCGTGCCGATCGTCGCCGCGTTGTGCTGGGGCGTGCTGCTCTTCGGAAACACCGACTTACTGGTGGTCCCGCTCCGCGACGAGCGTTTCTCCGAGCCAGCCGCCTGTGTGTACGGCGCGCGTCCTGATCCAGCAGCGACGACGTGCCGGTGTGGTGTTCTTGGCGCGAGTCTCGCAACGGACGGCGCGCACAATCCGGCGCGCGTCGGCGTCACGGACCCTCTCGTCGACGTATAGCTTGGCCAGATGCGCGCGCATTGTGGGGTCGATGCCGTACATGTTTTCCTCCGGGTGATTGGATTGGCGGATGCCGACAGCACTTCGCTCGCGGTAAAGCAGTTCCGTTTCCGGTGCGGCTGTGCATCTCGCGCCGGCCGCGGGGGAGCCGTTGTCGCTCATACACAGGCGACGAACGGGCATCCGTTCGGGGGACAGCCTGGGTCAGAGTTGTTCGAGCTGCCGGTCAGGAACCGTCAACGGCAGGGCGAAATGGCCATCCCGAATGCCTTGGGCGACAACAACTCGCGCAGGTCGCCACTTTCCTGGCCGGGCTGATGTAGAGCGTCGCGTTGTCATCACGCCGACGATTCGCATCGCGCGTCCGCACGACTTGTCGTCCACCGCGGCATCGAAGTCGCCGAGAAGACTGACCACCAATGCCAGCACCGGGTCCACTGGTCGCGGAAGATTTCGTCAAGCAATATCGATATCACGCACCGGCCTGACCTCCACGACGCCGCCGACCCGGTCAGCCGCGATGCGCGCCGCCAGAAGGGCGTCATCCAGATTGCCCGCCTCGACCAGCAGCACCCCGCCGAGCACTTCCTTGGTGTCCGCGAACGGGCCGTCTGTCATCAACGTCCGGCCACCGCTGACCCGCACGCATGTTGCCGTCTCCGCCGACAGCAGTTCCACATCGCCGATGATCTCGCCATCCTGCGACAGCGTCGAAAACTCCGCCCGCGCCGCCACGCGCTCCGCATCTGATACCGCCTCGACGCGACCAGGCTCCGCATAGATCATCAGCGCATACTGCATCACAAACCTCCGTGGGACGACGGACCTCACCCGTACGACGAACGAGCGCCTGCCGTCGGGACACAGTAGGCCAGAAAGTCTCCGGCTACCGCCGCAGTCCCATCTCGTGATGGGGTCTGGCGCCCCGGGATATGAGTAGCGGGGAGTCATCGCGAGCCGGCACTCTGGCGGGTTCGGGCCGTGCAGAGTGCCGGCGTACCACGTGAACGTGGTGTCGCGGTGGCCCCGGGTCAGGCTGGTGCGCCGATCCGGTCGCGGTCCGGCTCGTCGGCGAGGGGATCGTCGGGGGCCGGTAGGTATCGTTCGGGCCGTCCCTCGACGTACAGCTGGGGGAGCCGGCGGTCGATCGATCGAGGCAACCACCAGTTCCACCGGCCGAGCAGGTGCATGACGGCTGGTACGAGGAGCATCCGGACGACGGTGGCGTCGACCAGGATCGCGGTGGCCATGCCGAGACCGATCACCTTGAGGACGATGTCGGGGCTGGGCACGAAGGCTGCGAACACGGCGATCATGATCGCGGCTGCGGCGGTGATGACGCGGCCGGTGCCGGCGAGGCCGTCGACGACGGCGCGGGCGTTGTCCCGCGTGCGCGTCCAGGCTTCACGCATCCGGCTGATCAGGAACACCTCGTAGTCCATTGAGAGCCCGAACAGGATCGCGAACACGATCACCGGGACGAAGGCCGGCATCGGGGTGTCGGTGTCGATGCCCAGCAGGTGCCCGGCCCAGCCGCCTTCGAGGACGTACGACATGACGCCGTAAGCTGCGGCGACCGACAGCAGGTTCATCACCGCGGCGGTGAGCGGGATGACGATGCTGCGGAAGGATAGGAACAGCAGCAGCATCGACAGCGCGATGACGCCGGCGATCAGGTACGGCAGTCGGCTGGACACGTTCTGATTGGCGTCGATGTTGGTCGCGGTCACACCGCCGACATGGGCCTCGACGCCGGTGCCGTCGGTGACCGACGGGATGACGTCGTCGCGCAGCGTGTGGACCAGGTCCTCGGTCGCCTTGTCCTGCGGCCCGGTCGTCGGGATCACCGTGATCAACGCCGCGTCGCCGTCGGGGTTGACCGTCGGTGGCGTGGCGGATGCTACGTCGGGCGTGTCGCCGAGGGCGTTGGCCAGGTTCTGCACAGCGGCGGAGTCGTTGGCTGACGACAGCTTCGCCGTGACCAGGAGCGGGCCGTTGGCGCCGGCGCCGAAGCTCTCGGTCACCATGTCGTAGGCCTGCCGGGACGACCGGTCGGCCGGGTCGTTGCCGGCGTCGGGGAAGCCGTAGCGGACGCCGAGGAACGGAACGGCCAGCAGGGCGAGCAGGCCGAGGCCAAGGATCGTGGCGACGATGCTGTGCTTGTCGATGAGCCGGCCCCAGCCGGCCCAGCGCCGGGTGGGGACGAGGTGCCCGCCGGCGGTGACCTCGAGGCGGCCGGCCCGGCGTCCGAGTGGGAGTCGGAGCCGGTCGATCCAGCGGCCGAGGTAGCCGAGCAGGGCGGGGAGCAGGGTGGCTGCTGCGGCCATGACAATGAATACCGCGACGATGGTGACTAGTGCAGCGCCGCGCATGTAGGACAGGCCCATCGCGAACAGGCCGAGCATGCTGACGAGGACCGTGCTGCCGGCGACGAGCACGGCTCGGCCGGCGGTGTCGAGGCTGGCGACCGTCGCCGCCTCCGGTTCGAGCCCGACCGCCCGCCACTCGCGGAACCTCGTGACCACGAGCAGTGTGTAGTCGATGCCAAGCGCGATGCCCATCATGGTGGCGAGCGCGGTTGACCAGTCGGGCACGTCGGTGAGCGCGGCGATGAGCCCGGTGAGCGTGCCGCTGACGGCGAGTCCGGCGAGTGCGACGCCGAGCGGCAGTCCGGCCGCGACGATGGTGCCGAACGTCACGAGCAGGATTAACGCCGCGATGACGAGCGCGATCGCCTCGGAGCCGATCTCACCTTGCTCGGCTTGTTGGATGGTCTGGCCGTCGAGCGCGATGTCCAGGCCGGGGTGCTCGGCGGCATCGGCCGCGTCGAGCAACTTCTGCGTGTCACCCACCGGCATGTCCACTGGGTTGACGACATCGAGGTTGAGCCGGGCGATCAGCGTCTGGCCGTCCTGGGAGATGCTGCCCGGCGTGGTGTACGGGTCGTCGATCGTGGCGACATGCGGCAGGCTGCGGAGTTCCCCGAGAAGCTGGGTGACGTCGGACTTCACGTCGGGCGAGGTCGCGGCGTCGTTGGCCCGGACCACCACGTCGACGGTGTCGCCGGACTGGGCCGGGAAGCGGTTCTCCAGCAGGTCCTGGGCCTGCTTGGAGTCCGACCCGGGCGTGGAGTAGTCGGCGTTGAAGTCACCGGCGAACGCGGCCGAGAGCCCGATGGCGATGGCCAGCGCGGCGATCCAGCCGAGGACAACGCGCCCCCGCCGCCGGTAGGCGACCCTGGCCAGCCGGCCAAGCGGACCAGGGCGAGCGGTCGTCGGCGGCGAATTGTCGTGGACGTGAGTCGGGGTGGTCATCGGACTGTGCTCCCATCAGAGATGAGCGACTGGCGGTCGCTGAGATTGGTCAGTTGCCTTCGTACGCTCAGGCGAGAAGCCAGGCGTACGAGCGCGAAGGCGATGCCGGCAACGGCGGCTCCCGCGATCGAGTCGAGGACGTAGTGGTTGCCCGTTGCCGTGACGGCGAGGACCATGACGGCCGGATGAATGAAGAAGAATGTGCGGACGATCCGGGGTGGGGCGGCGAGAACGCCGTACCTGCCAAGAAGCAGCGACCAGCCCACGTGCATGCTCGGCATCGCCGCGTACGGATCGAAGCGGATTCCCATGAACGACCCCGTGTCGTGGGCGGACAGGCCAACGGTGCCGGCGATTCCCAGGTCGGCCAGGCGAGGCGGCGCCACCGGGTACGCGACATAGACGACACTCGCGATCGCGATCGAGATCAGCAGGTAGGCGGACAACAACCCCGCCACCGTGTCGGATGCGTGCTGGATCCGAGCCCCTTGGAACAGTCCGAGTGTTTGCTCCAGGCCAACGACGGCGTGGGCGTGCTTGAGCGCCTCATCTGGCCGCGCGATCGCGGCGCTGCGCAGCATCAGGTAGCTGCCGTAGACGACGGCCCAGACGGCGAACTCGACTGCCACGAAGCGAGCGGTACGGGGAGACGTGACGACAGCCGTCATCAGCATGCTTCCGGGTAGTCGTCGACGCTCAGGTGCGGGCATGCGCGGTGGACCGTGATCGGGCGACGGCAGGTAGGGCACCAGCCGTATGGGGGGTCGTGGGGTATCGGCGTGATGCCGTCCGGGTCGTCGGGGCCGTGGGGGCTAAGCAATCTGCGCATGGCTGGTTCCTGCGGGACGTGGTGGGTGGCTACGCGAGGTCGGCGTCGGCGTACAGGTGGTCGAACACCGCGTGACCCCGTTCGCCGACGAGGACGGGCGGCACGAATCCGTCGCCGGTGCGGCTGTGCAGCTCGTGCGGACGGTAGGAAAGGTTCTCGCTCATACCCTGGCGACGAACGGGCATCCGCTCGAGGGACAGCCCGGGTCAGAGTTGTTCGAGCCGCCGAGTTAGGAACCGCCGCTCGGGAGTGGATGTGGCCAGCTCTAGCGCTCGGCGATAGGCCGCTCTGGCCTCGTCGTTACGGCCGAGCCGCCGCAGGAGCTCGCCGCGGGTGGAGTGTAAGTAGAGGTAGCCGTCCAGGTCGAGGCGGTCGACGGCGCGCAGCGCCGCGGCGGGGTCACCGGCCTGGGCGACCGCGACGGCGCGGTTGAGCTCGACCACCGGGGAGCCGGTGAGGTCGACCAGCCGCCGGTACAGCTCGGCGACCTGGGGCCAGTCGATCCGTTCGGCCGTCTGTAGGGACGCGATCGCGGCCTGGACGACGTAGGCGCCGCGCCCGCCCAGCGCGATCGCCCGGTCGAGTGCGGTCCGCCCGGCGGCGATTTGGGGCATGTCCCACAGTGACCGGTCCTGGTCGTCGAGCAGCACGAGATCCTCGCCGGAGAACCGGGCCCGCCGCCGGGCGTTGTGGATCATCATCAGCGCCAATAGCCCGTGTGGCTCCGGCTCGTCCGGCATGAGTGCGGCGAGCACGCGTCCCAGGCGGATGGCTTCGGCACTGAGGTCGACCCGGCCGCTGTAGCCCTCGTTGAAGATCAGGTAGACGACGGCCAGCACTGCATCGAGGCGCTCTGGGAGCAGGTGCGCGTCGGGAACCGCGAATGGGATCCCGGTCGCCTTGATCTTGGCCTTGGCGCGGGACAGGCGCCGCTTCATGGTCTCCTCCGAGACCAGGAACGCCCGGGCGATATCGGCGGTCCCCAGCCCTCCGAGGGACCGCAGCGTGAGCGCTACCTGCCCTTCCAGCGGCAGCGCCGGGTGGCAGCAGGTGAAGATCAGCTCAAGCCGTTCATCCTTGATCACGGTGTCTTCGAACTCGTCCATGACGGTCTCGGCTACCGGCAGCAGGTGGATCTTCTCGGACAGGGTGCGCTCCCGGCGGATCCGGTCAATCGCCCGGTTGCGGGCCGTCGTCACCAGCCACGCCCCCGGGTTGGCCGGCACACCCGATGTGGGCCAACGCTCCGCCGCGATCGCGAACGCCTCCTGTGCGGCTTCCTCGGCCTTGTCGAAGTCACCGAGGAACCCGACCAGGGAGGCCAGCACCCGGCCCCACTCGTCCCTGAAGACCTCCTCCAGCACGGTCAGCGCGGCATCACCGGCCTGACCTCCACCACGCCACCGAGCCGGGCGGCCGGAACCCGCGCCGCGAGCTCGAGCGCCTCGTCCAGATTGGTCACCTCAATCAATGCAAGGCCGCCGAGCACCTCCTTGGTGTCCGCGAACGGGCCGTCTGTCATCAGCGTTCGGCCACCTTCCACGCGCACACTGGTCGCCGTCTCGACCGGCTGCAGCCGTGCACCGCCGACGACGCGGGGGTCCTCGCCCAACGCAAGGTACTCCGCGTACATCGCGTCACGTTCCGCATCGGACAGCGCGTCTTCGTAACCGGGCTCAATGTAAATTGCCAGCGCGTACTGCATCGCAACCTCCAGGGCAATGGACTGTCACCCACACGACGAATAAGCCGCAGCGCACGGGACACCACCCGGGTCCATAGTTCCAGTACATCCAAGACGCTACCCGCCGAGCCTGGCACCGGACACTGCGTTCTCCGCCAGATTTCCAAGCGCACCGGCCTCGTCCAGCCGTCCTTGGACATCCGGCAACTCGGTCAACTCGATCCATACCCGGCCGGCCCGATGTCGCCGCGGGCCTGTGAGGAGTGACCGTGGAAGAGCTCGGACTGGCGCGAGCGGCCGGTTGGCTAGACGGTATGGAGTGACCCTGGTCGTCGTTGACTGGGGTTGCGGGCCGGGGCCTCGCTCACACATGTTCGTGGGTTGCCGGGCAGGGGCTGCCTGCTCGGCCTATCCGACAGTTGTGGGAGGCCCCGGTTGTTTGTTGAGCGTATGAGTGTGGGGCTCGATGTGCACGCACGATCGGTTGTTGCAGCGGCGATCGACGGCGTGACGGGCGAGCTCGTCCAAGCCAGGCTGTCGTCGTCAGGTGAGCACATCCGATCCTGGCTGGGTGACCTTACGGGTCCGGTCGCGGTGGCGTATGAGGCCGGTCCGACCGGGTTCGGTCTGTATCGGGAGTTGACGGCGGCTGGGATCCGCTGCGAGGTGGTGGCGCCGAGCAAGCTGCAGCGACCCAGCGGTGATCGGGTCAAGACCGACGCCAAGGACGCGATCCACCTGGCTCGGCTGCTGAGGTTGGACGAGTTCACGCCGGTGTCGGTCCCGACGGTTGAGCAGGAAGCCGCCCGGGATCTGGTCCGGGCCCGGGAGGACTGCCGCGGGGATCTGATGCGGGCCCGACACCGACTGTCCAAGCTGCTGCTGCGCCAGGGCATCGTCTACTGCGGTGGGCAGGCCTGGACCGGCGCCCATGACGTCTGGTTGAGACAGATCGGCCGCGGACGGCTCAACTCGCCGGCGACTCGGCTGGCGTTCGAGTCCGACTACGACGCCGTACTCACCGTGAAGGCCCGCCGGGACCGGCTCGATGCCGCGATCGCCGCGATGGCCGCCGAGTCCGAGTTCACCCCGCTGGTGCACCGGTTGGGGTGCTTGCGTGGAGTCGGCACGCTGACCGGGTTCGCGCTCGCTGTCGAAGTCGGCGACTGGCGGCGGTTCACCGGCCGCACGATCGGCTCCTTCGTCGGCCTGGTGCCCAGTGAGTACTCCTCCGGCCAGTCACGGGTGCAAGGGTCGATCACCAAGACCGGCAACACCCACGTCCGGCGACTGCTGGTCGAGGCTGCCTGGCACCACCGCACCCGCTACGTGGTCGGCAAAACCATGCGCGACAGGTGGGAGTTGGCCAGCCCCGCGGCGCGTGCTCGCGGCGATCAAGGCAACTGGCGGCTGCACGCCCGCTGGGTGAAGTTCACCAAGCGCCGCAAGCGTCACGTCGTGGCCAACGTCGCGATCGCCCGCGAGCTGGCCGGCTGGTGCTGGTCGCTGGCCGTGCTCGAGGAATAGCCACCGCGATCCACTTCGTCGACCACAGCCGGTGATGGCAGCGCGGGGAGCGATCCGCGACACAGCTATGAGCAGCCCAGCCCAGCTGCGCGACGCTCGATCCTAGACAAGCGGCCCGCTCCCGCCGAACCCCCGCCCTGCGGTAACCAACCCGCGCATATCAGCCTGACCGCGCGTCGCCAACGACACGCTCACCACCAGCCGAACCGACGAAGCATGAGGCGCCCGCCCCACCATCCGGGGACGGGCGCCTCACCCTGCCACTTGACAAGAAGCCACTACATATCAGCTGTCGGCGGACTCGGCCGGCTTGCGGCGGTGGGTGAGTTCGCGGGCCCGGTTGCGCACGGCGCGAGTGACGTTGCGGCGGTTGAACTGCCGCCGTTGGAGCCGGCCCACCTCGCGTCGGAGCAGAGTGATCTCGACGAGCAGCTCCGCGGTCGCGGCAGCGGCCGTGTCGATGACGTCGTCGCGCTTCCAGCGGCCCGGCCAAGTGCCCTCGGTGCGGTGCGGCCGCAGGTCGTCGAGCTCGCCGCACACGTCGTAGCCGGCCGACTTGATGCCGTCGACCCACTGCTGCGCCATCTCGTCGGCCCGCTCGAACATGGACTCCGGCAGGACAGGGGCAGCCGAACGCGACACGGCTGGCAGGATGGTCTGGGCGTAGAGGTTCTTCGCGACCGCGCCGAACTCGTCGGCGACCAGCCGCCGGTCGAGCGAGCGGTTCACCCGGCGCAGCAACTCGATGTCGGCGACGCCGAGCCGAGGGTTCTTGCGCACCTCGCCGCCAGGCGTGAGTCGGCCTGGGTCGGCAATGCCAAGCAGCTCGCCGAACCGTCGCCACAGCAGCCCCGGGTCGGCGGCGGAGTGCGGGACGGTGACGATATGCACCCGCTCGGGCGGCAGGTCGCCGGCCCAGGCGTCGATCACGTTGAGCAGTCGTTGCGCAGCGAAGTCACGGGCCGTCGGGGCGTCCGCGGTGAGACTCTTCGGCGCCCGCTCGCCGAGACCGGCGCGCCGGGCGTACCCACGGAACTGGACCCGGCGGCCGTGCTTGATCGCCTCCTGCCAGTCCGCGACCGCCTGTCGTCCGGGATCGCGGGCGGTGATGACGACATGGACCTCGCGCGACTCGAGCTGCGCCCGGGCCCGTCGGGCGGCGTCGCGCTTCGCGGTGGCGAGGATCTCGTGGGAGATGATGACCCGGCCCTCGTACGCGAGCGCCCGGCCGACCAGTCGGGGCCAGGCTCCTTCGGCCTGCGGACGGGGACCGCCGGCGAAGCTGCGATTCTCGCGGGCGTCGAGCGCGGCGTAGAAGTGGTCGCGGAAGCCGTCGAACGGATAGAGCAGGCCCTCGCGTCGCAGCCAGCGCCGGTGCTGGCGCAGCATGTCCTGCAGATACGTCGTTCCTGACTTGGGCAGACCGACGTGAAGGAAGATCGGTCCCTGGCTCGGACCGGGTTCAGGCATGAGGCGGAGTCTATGCATCACCGGTGTCCCGAAGTCCACCGGCGTCTGCGTTCGGTGTGGATGCCGTCACCCTCGGTCATCGCGTGCGTGGAGTCGTCGGCGGCGTGGAAAGTCCTATGCTCCGACGGTGGCACAAGTACGCGTCGGCATCTCGGGGTGGAACTATCCCGGCTGGCGAGGCGAGTTCTATCCGCGCGGGCTTCCGCAGCGCCGTGAGCTGGAGTACGCGTCGGAGCGCCTGACGTCGATCGAGATCAACGGCACCTTCTACTCCCTGAAGCGGCCGGACAATTTCGTGTCGTGGCGGGACCAGACCGCGGACGACTTCGTGTTCGCGGTCAAGGGGAGCCGGTTCATCACCCACATGAAGCGGTTGCTCGACGCCGAGACGACGCTGCCCAACTTCTTCGGTCAGGGCGTACTCGCGCTCGGGCCGAAGCTGGGTCCGATCCTGTGGCAGTTGCCGCCGACGATGGCCTTCGAGCCCGATCGGCTGGAGCCGTTCTTCGCGAAGCTGCCGCGTACGACGTCGGAGGCGGCCGAGCTCGCCGAGGCGCATGACGAGCGACTCGAGGGGCGGTCGTGGACGACGACCGACGCCGATCGGCCGATCCGGCATGCGGTCGAGGTGCGGCATCCGAGCTTCAGCGATCCGGCGTTCATCGACCTGCTGCGGCGCCTTGGCCTCGCGCTGGTCGTCGCCGACGCAGCCGGATCCTGGCCTGCCCTCGAAGACGTGACGACGGAGTTCGTGTACGTCCGGCTGCACGGCGCCGAGGAGCTCTACACCAGCGGCTACGACGCCGACGCCCTCGACTCGTGGGCCGGGAAGATCCGGCGCTGGGTCGCGGGCGAGGCGCCGAGCAGCGAACGCACCGTGGGTACGCCGGCCGACCGGGCTGTCCAGGGTCGCGACGTCTTCGCGTACTTCGACAACGACGCCAAGGTGCGAGCGCCGTACGACGCGATGGCGCTGATCGGGCTGCTCGACGGATCTTGATCGATAGCGGTAGCCATGGCTACCCGAATGTCTCAAGATCCGTGGCGGCGATTGACATGCGGCTGCTGGCCAGTAAGTCTAGTATGCAACTGTAATTAGGGAGTTACTCGGACCTCCCGGCGCAGAGTGTCATCGATCGATCGGCATGAGGAGGGGTCCTATGACCGAGACGACCGGCCGCACCGGGAGCACCGAAGTCGAGCGGCTCCTCGCGTTGTCCGAGGGCGAGTCGGGTCGGGCGGCGTTGCGGCCCTATCTGTCGGATCCGGACCCAGCCGTACGCCGAGCCGCCGTCGAGGCTGTCGGCCGACGCCGTCCCGACTGGGCGTTCGACGCATTGTGCCTGGCGCTGCTGGACGCGTCCGACTCGGTCCGAGTGTCTGCCGCGGATGCGTTGCGCCCGCTGGAGCCGGAGTTTCCAGACCAACCGCAACTGTTCGACATCCTCGAGCAGGCGCTGGCCAGCTCCAGCGTTCCCGCTCGGGAGATCGCGGTGCGGCTGCTGCGGCGGACATCCGACGCGAGTGTCTCGACCTTCGTCGCGGCGGCCGCGGATGTCGAACCGGGCGTACGGCGCGAGGCGGTCCATGCCCTGGCCGACTTGGGCGCCCTGTCCGAGATCGGGACCCTGCTCGAAGACGACGATCCGGACGTACGGGCTGCGGCCCGGTCTGCGATGGCGACCGCATCGCCGTCCGGTCAGTCACGCAATGACTTGACCGACTGACGAACTGTCGAGGTCAGCGGCGCCGGCTCGCCTACGATTCCTCCATGAATCTCAACACCCCGCGCCGACGCGCGGCCGGCATCACGCTCTTCCTGCTGGCCATCGGCGTCGCCGCGTGTGCGCCTACCGACGAGAGCACCGAGTCCAGCGACGGCCAGTCGTCGGCCTCGGCACAAGACTGTGCTGTCGACCAGCTACCGCTCAAGACCGCGGGGCGGCTGACCATCGGCACCGACTCGCCAGCCTATCCGCCGTACTTCGAGAACGACGACCCGTCCAATGGCAAGGGCTTCGAATCCGCCGTCGCCTATGCCGTCGCCAAGGAGATGGGCTTCACCACCGACCAGGTCAAGTGGGTCACGGTGCCGTTCAACTCCAGCTACAAGCCGGGTGCCAAGGACTTCGACTTCGACATCAACCAGATCTCGATCACGGCCAAGCGTGAAGAGGCCGTGACCTTCTCCGAGGGCTACTACACCGCCGCGCAGGCCATCATCACGCTGAAGGACAGCGACTACGCCGACGCGACGACCCTCGCCGATTTCGCCGACGCGCGACTCGGAGCACAGGTCGGAACGACGTCGCTGGACGCGATCGACAACGACATTCAGCCGAACACGCAGCCGCAGATCTTCGACAACACCAACGACGCCAAGCAGGCGCTGCTCAACGACCAGGTGGACGGGATCGTCGCCGACCTGCCGACCGCGCTCTACATCACCGCCGTCGAGATTCCACAAGGCACGGTGGTGGGCCAGTTCCAGGTGTCGTCGGGTGAGACCGAGCAGTTCGGTCTGCTGATGGAGAACGGCAGTGAGCTGGCGCCGTGCGTCAACAAGGCACTCACGACGCTGAAGGACAACGGCACGCTGGCGCAACTCGAACAGCGCTGGATGTCGGAATCCGTCAACGTGCCCACGCTGTCGTGATCCGGTAGCGACGTGTCCTCCACGACCGCGCCGCTCGACTGGATACCGAGCGACCGCCAACTCGAGCGTCTCGCGTGGCGGCGCGCTCGGTCGCGTCGGCGCACGACGATCGCGCTCACCTCGACGGTCGTCGTCTTCGGCATCGCGGCGATCGTGATCGTCAGTGCGCCGGGCTGGGATCGGGTCCAGGCGACATTCTTCAACTGGGACGAAGCGAAGTCGTCGCTGCCGGAGATCCTGCGCGGCTTCCGTACGACGATCGAGATGTTCCTCATCGCCGAGGTGTGCATTCTCGTCGTCGGCCTGATCGTCGCCTTCGTTCGGGTCGTGCCTGCTCCGGGCCTGGCACCGGTGAAGCTGATCGCCATCATCTACACCGATGTCGCTCGCGGCACGCCGACGCTTCTCGTGGTCTACCTGGTCGGGTTCGGCCTGCCGGCGTTGCAGTTGCAGGGCCTCCCGACGAGTCTGTTCGTGCTCGGCATCATCGCGTTGACCTTCTCGTACGGCGGCTACGTGGCCGAGGTGATGCGGGCCGGCATCCAGTCGGTGCATCCGAGCCAGTGGTCCAGTGGCCGGTCGCTCGGGCTGTCGTACGGGCAGACCCTGCGCCATGTCGTGCTGCCGCAGGCGATCCGCCGGGTGCTGCCGCCGCTGATCAACGACTTCGCGTCGCTGCAGAAGGACACCGCCTTGGTCGCCTCGATCGGCGTCTTCGAAGCGTTCCGCGCCGCGCAGGTGGAGACGGCTCGCGACTTCAACTACACGCCGATGGTTGTGGCCGCGATCGGCTTCATCCTTCTGACGGTGCCGATCGCCCGGCTCACCGACTGGCTGGCGTTGCGCGCCGTACGCCGGGAGCAGGGTGCCAGCGCATGACCTCGCCGACCGCTCAGCCGACCGAGAAGCCGACCGATCAGCCGACCGACCAGAAGCCGGAGCCGTTGCTGCGGTTGGAGCGGGTGCGCAAGCAGTTCGGTGACAACCAGGTGCTGCGCGGGCTCGACCTGAAGGTCGACGAGCACGAGGTCGTGTGCCTGATCGGGGCCAGCGGCTCCGGCAAGTCGACGCTGCTGCGATGCGTCAACCTACTCGAGACGGTCGACGACGGGACGGTCTGGTTCGCCGATCGCGACATCACCGATCCGCGGGTCGACGCCGACGAGGTACGCCGCGAGATCGGCATGGTGTTCCAGGCGTACAACCTGTTTCCGCATCTGTCGGTGCTCGAGAACGTCACACTCGCGCCGCGGAAGCTGCGTGGCACCGGCCGGGGCGAGTCGGAGAAGTCGGCGCGGGAGTTGCTCGACCGGTTCGGCCTCGCCGACAAGGCAAAGGCGCATCCGGACAGCCTCTCCGGCGGTCAGCAGCAGCGGGCCGCTTTGGTGCGGGCACTGGCCATGCGGCCGCGGCTGCTGCTGCTCGACGAGATCACGTCGGCGCTGGATCCGGAGTTGGTCGGCGAGGTGCTCGACGCGATCGGGGAGCTGAAGGGCGAGGGCATGACGATCGTGATGGCTACTCACGAGATGGGCTTCGCCCGCGACGTCGGCGATCGGGTGGCGTTCATCGACGGGGGAGTGGTGCTCGAGGAGGGCAAGCCGTCGGCGATCTTCGACTCGCCGAGCCAACCACGTACTGCCGCGTTCCTCCGCCGGGTCGCGCCGCACTGACGGCAACTCCTCATGCACATGTCGAGTCCTGCCTCGACAAATGCACGATGACCTGTGTGCTTTGCTGGCGACGTGACTGCCTCGCCCGAAGACGCGGAGCCCCGCAGCGTCCATGACCATGAAGACGATCCCCGCAACGCGGACATCCTGATCTACGTCAACGGCGACCTCGTACGCCGCGAACAAGCCGTCATATCGGTCTTCGATGCCGGGTTCGTCCTCGGCGACGGCGTCTGGGAGGGGCTGCGGGTGCATGACGGTCATCCGGCGTTCCTCGACCAGCATCTCGATCGGCTCTACGAGGGCGCGGCCGCGATCGCACTCGACATCGGCCGGAGCCGAGACGAGCTCACCGACGCGATCTACAGCACGCTCGACGCCAACGACATGACTGACGGCGTCCACATGCGGCTGATGGTCACCCGAGGGCCGAAGTCGACGCCGTACCAGGACCCCCGCGCCTCGGCCGGACCGGCGACGATCGTGATGATCCCGGAGCACAAGGTTCCCCGGCCCGAGTTGCAGGCCGGGATCGACCTCTTCACGGTCCACGTCCGACGCAGTGCCCCGGACGTCCTCGACCCGAAGCTCAACGCGCACAGCAAGCTCAACGACATCACCGCCTGCATCCAGGCCTACACGGCCGGCGCCGACGAGGCATTGATGCTCGACCCGAACGGCTTCGTTGCGACCTGCAATTCGACGCACTTCTTCATCGTTCGCAAGGGCGAGGTGTGGACGTCGTCCGGCGCCTACTGCCTCGGTGGCATCACCCGCTCCAACGTGCTGCAGGTCTGCCGCGAGGCAGGGATCCCGTCGTACGAGAAGCTGTTCAGCTTGACCGATGTGTACGGCGCGGACGAGGCGTTCGTGACCGGCACGTACGCCGGTGTCGTGCCGGTGCGCCAGGTCGACGGTCGTCGGCTCGCTGAGCAGCCGCCGGGGCCGATGGTGCTGCGACTCCAGGAGCTCTATGCCGATCTGGTCCACCGGGACGTGACAATTCGGGAGAAGGACCGATGACGATCCGGTTGGCGATGTGGTCGGGCCCGCGCAACATCTCCACGGCGATGATGCGGTCCTGGGAGAACCGGCCGGACTGCTGCGTCGTCGACGAGCCGTTCTATGCGTACTTCCTCAAGGCGAGCGGGCGGGACGATCCTGGTCGCGACGAGATCATCGCGGCTGGCAAGACCGACTGGCACGACGTGGTCGAGGAGCTGATCCGGCCGGTCCCGAACAGCCCGGCGATCTTCTACCAGAAGCAGATGCCGCACCACATGACGGCGGAGATCGACCTGAGCTGGGTCGACAACATCCGCAACGCCCTGCTGATCCGCGAGCCGCACGAGGTAGTCGCGTCGTACATCCGGTCGCGGCACGATCTGACCCGCGAGGACGTCGGACTGGTCCAGCAGGTGCAGCTGTTCAATCGGCTTCGCGACCGTGGCGAGCAGCCGCCGGTCATCGACGCGAGCGACTTCCTGCGGTCGCCCGAGCCGTACCTGCGCTGGCTGTGCGACTGGCTCGGCGTCGAGTTCACCGACCGGATGCTGTCCTGGCCGCCCGGGCCACGCGACACCGATGGCGTGTGGGCGCCCTACTGGTACGCCACCGTTGAGCGGTCGACCGGGTTCGAGCCGTGGCGGCCACGCGAGGTCCATCTCGACGGGGAGCCGTTGCGGATCGCCGAGGAGAGCGTCCCCGACTACGAGATGCTGGCCGCGCACCGACTCCGGCTCTGACCGCCGAGGCCTCTGACCGCCGACGGATCTTGAGGGATTGCGGTAGCCATAGCTACCCGGATCGCTCAAGATTCGTCCGGGGGCCGGTCCGGGTCAGCGCCATGTCGAGGGCGTCGAGCATCCACTTCATGCTCTCGTCGAGCGGCCGGTCCATGCCGAATCCGCCAGACGCCGCCAGGCCGATGTAGCCGTGCAGCGCCGCCCGGAGAGTACGTACAGCGTCGATCGCCGTCGCCTCGTCGAGGTCGTAGCCGGACAGCGCGTCGTAGACCACCTCGAAGGCGGCCGCGCTCGCCTGCTGATCCTCGGCGTCGTCGGCGGGGGGCGCTCGGACCCCGACGGCGTAGAGCCCCGGATGCTCCGTCGCCCAGTCTCGATAGGCGATCGCGAGCGCCCGCAACGCGGCTCGGCGGGACTTGCCGACCGTCGCTCGGGCGAATGCCCGGGTCATCTCGTCCTTGGCCCGGAGGGCGAGCTCGCGTTGCAGTGCTGGCATCCCGGCGACGTGCTTGTAGAGACTCGGCAGGCGGACGCCGAGCCGCTCGGCCACGGCGGCCAGCGTCAGGTTGTCGAGACCCACCTCGTCGGCCAGCGCCGCGGCATCGTCGACGACGCGCCTCGTGGACAGGCCAGCTCTAGGCATCCGCGTCGAGCTTCCGGAGGAACTTCACGATCGCCGGATTGACGATCTCCGGCGCCTGGGACTGCGGATAGTGACCGACGTCGTCGACCATGAGGAGGTCGCCGCCGATCGAGCCGATGATCCACTCGACCTCGCGCCTCGGGTCCGGGAAGTCCGGATCGAGCGTGCCCATCACGATCAGCGCCGGCGCCTTGACCTGCGGCAGCACCGCCTCGGCCGGGGCATGCGACGTCCGCGTCGTCGCGGAGAACGCCTTGGTCTTGCCGGGCGCCTTCATCGCCTCGATCATCGAGTCGCGATAGGCGTCGAAGTCGGCGGGCTTCGTGCCGGCATACAGCCTCGGCAGGTACGCCTTCCACATCGTCCGGGCCCACGGCGGCCACATCAGGACCCGGGTCAGGACGGTCATCGTCCGGCCGACCTTCGGGTTGCGAAGGAACGCGCCGAGCAGAACGAGCCCCTCGACCAGGTCCGGCCGGGTCCCGGCGACGATGGCAGCGGCGGCCGCGCCCATCGAGTTGCCGACGACGTACGCCTGGCCGCCGAGCTCCTCGATCAGCGCGATCGTGTCGGAGGCCAGCGCCTCGTCGTCGTACATCGAGAAGGTGGCGTCGCTGTCGCCGTGGCCGCGAAGATCCAGGGTCGCGACGCGGTAGCCGGCCTCGACCAGCGCGGGGACCAGGAAGCGGTAGGACGTCCGGAGGTCGCCCATGCCCGGGAGGCACACGACCAGCGGGCCGTCGCCTTCGACGTCGTAGGCGATCCGCCCTTCGGGCCGATCCAGATACTGGCTAGTGCTCATAGCCAAAAAGCTAACATCATTAGCCTATGAATTCAAGACCTCCTGATCACAAGGCCTTTAGTCCCGATTCCAGACGCGGTTGTTGAGCGAGAATCGAGGGACGTGCGGAGCGGCCCTGGGCTACGACGGGAGGGGCAACAATGCCGTCGTCGATAACGTCGATGTTCTGGATCTCGCTGGCTGCGGTGCTTGCGCCCTTGATCGCCGGCTGGATCCCGCGTCGCCTGATCCCCGAGGTCGTCTTCCTGCTCGGCTTCGGCGCCATCCTCGGCCCGTACGGTATGGGTCTGGCCGCCAAGGACGAGGCCATCGACATGCTCAGCCAACTCGGCCTGGCGATGCTGTTCCTGCTTGCGGGGTACGAGATCGAGCTCAGGGAGCTGACCAGCCGGGCCGGCCGACGGGCGCTGGCGACTTGGCTCACCTGCCTCAGTCTGGCGTTCGCACTGGTCACTCTCCTGCACGTGGCGAAGGTGCTCCACGGCGAGATCGCCCTGGCGATCGCCCTGACGTCGACGACGCTGGGCACGCTGCTGCCGATCCTCCGCGACAGCGGACTCATGACGACCCCGGTCGGCATCGCGGTGCTGCGGCACGGCGCCTTCGGCGAGCTCGGGCCCATCGTGGCGATCGCGGTGCTGCTCGGGTCGCGAGGGCCGGTGGCCTCGATGCTGATCCTGCTCGCCTTCGCCGGCATCGCCGCGGTGATGAGCCTGCCCCCGATCCGGATGCGGTCCGAGACGTCACGTCTCATGGTGCTGATCCGGCGTGGCTCGGAGACCACTGGTCAGATTCCGGTCCGGCTCACCCTTCTCTTGCTGATGACGCTGATCGCCCTGGCGACGGCCTTCCATCTCGACATCATCCTGGCCGCGTTCGCCGCGGGCTTCATCCTCCGCAGAGCGCTGCCGGACGGCAACGAGCGACTCGAGATCAAGATCGACGGCCTTGCCTTCGGACTGCTGATCCCGATCTTCTTCGTGGTCTCCGGCATGATCGTCGATCCGAACGCGATCGCCCGCCGCCCGGACGACCTGGTCGCCATCCTGGCGCTGATCCTGGTCGCGCGTGGCTTGCCGGTCTTCCTGGTGTCGCGCTTCGCGCCGGAGCCGTCTGAGCATATGGAGCCCATGAACAACCGGGAGAGCCTGGCGGTCGGGCTGTTCGCCGCGACCGGGCTGCCGATCATCGTGGCGGTGACCGCCGTCGCCGTACGCGCCGGCGAGCTGTCCGACAGCAACGCGTCGCTACTGGTCGCCGCCGGGGCGACTACGGTCCTGCTCTGTCCGATGCTCGGGACACTGCTGGCCTCTCGCTCGCCCGAACCGATCAGACGCGAGCCGTCGCCCGAGGTGCTCCCCTAGCGCCGCTTCGTCACAGACGACGGGACGGGTGCGCCCTGACCCGGTCACCGACCCGACTCCAGGGATGCGGCTGCGATCGGACCAGCTCCTCGAAGAGCCCCGGTTCGATGCCGTAGAACTCGTACGTCCCACCCCAGGCGTATCTCACGGTCAGTACGCGTCGGCCTCGGTCGTAGTCGATGCCGGCCAGTGTGTTGGACCGAATGGGTTGGAGACCCATGTCTCCATCATGCGTCGGCGACCGCAGCCGTCCCGATCACCGCGGTGGCCGCGAGGTCGTCTGAGTGGGCGACGCGAGGCGTGAGGCCATGCGCGACCACGACATCGGCGAGCGTGGACGCCTGGCGCTCGCTCGTCTCGACGAGGACGGACCCACCCGGCGCGAGCCATCGGGGCGCCACGGCGACGACTCGCCGGGCGATGTCGAGACCGTCCGCGCCGCCGTCGAGTGCCTCGCGTGGCTCGTGGATCCGGGCCTCGGGGGGGAGCAGGCCAACCTCGTCGGTGGGTACGTACGGCGTGTTCGCGACCAGGACGTCGACACGGCCCTGCAGTCGCGAGGGGAGTGGCTCGTCGAGATCGCCGGCGTAGACGAAGGCGTCGTCGGGGAGGTTGCGCCGAGCGCAGTGGGCGGCGGCCGGATCGATGTCGGTGGCATGCAGCTCGAGCCGGTCGCGGGCCGCCGCCATGGCCGCACCGACGGCGCCCGAGCCACAGCACAGGTCGACGACGACAGCCCCCTCGTGGGCGAGGGCGATCGCCTCGCGGGCCAGCAGTTCGGTCCGCCGGCGTGGCACGAAGACACCGGGCTCGATCGCGATCCGGAGTCCGCAGAACTCCGCCCAGCCGAGGATCTGCTCGATCGGCTCCCCGCCGACGCGCCGTGCGACCAGGGTGTCGAGCTCGGCCAGTGTCGAAGCGTTGGTCGTCAGCAGTCGGGCCTCGTCCTCGGCGAAGACGCAGCCGGCAGCCCGTAGCCGCTCGACGATCGCCCGCTCCGACACCTGGAAAGTCTGCCACCGGCCACCTGGCCGATGTTCGGCGAACCAGACCGTGAAGGATCGTTCTTGTCATCGGGCCATATCACCGTGGCGCGCGATGTGCCTCTACTACGACCGGATTCGCGGCGACGACTGAGTCGTCGCACCCGTACCCCGCCCGCACTCGACCAAGGAGACATCGACATGACCGAGAACGCCGCTCCGCAGATGCCCACTCCGGACCCCGCGCTTCGCGAGCTGGACCGCTTCATCGGGCGCTGGAAGCTCACCGGCCGGCTCATCGGCTCCGACGAGGACACCATCTCCGGCGAGTCCAGCTACCGCTGGCTGCCCGGCGGCTTCTTCATGGAGCAGCGCATCTCGCTCAACTTCATGGGCATGGCGATCGAGAGCCAGGAGCTCGTGGGCTACGACGCCGAGAGCAAGACGTACCCCTCGACCGTCTACTCCAACATGTCGCCACTGCCGCTGCCGTACGTCTGGAACGTCGACGGCGACGACGTCACGATCTCGGTGACCTACGGACCGCTCGACGCGACATTCAGCGGCAAGTTCAGTGTCGACGGCAACACGTTCAACGGCGGCTGGCGGCCCAACCCGGGCGCGGACATCAACGTCAATGTGCCCTATGACATCGACGGCACCCGGGAGTCCTGACCGGAGCCACATTGTGCGAGTACGGCCGGGATACCGGAACCCGATCGTCCGGAACCGGCCGTACCGTGCAGCCATGACCAACGAGACAGTGATCCAAGAGCCGCCGGTCGCCGGCAGCGAGGTCGACTCCTTGCTGGGCACGTTGGAGCGGCTACGGCGTTATCTGGCGTGGAAATGTGGCGGGCTCGATGCGGCCGGCATGCGGGCGACGCTCGGCCCGTCGACGATGACCCTGGGTGGGCTGCTGAAGCATCTGGCCCTGGTCGAGGACGCCACCTTGGGCCAGAAGCTGACCGGTCGCGAGCTGGGTCAGCCCTGGGACGCGATCGACTGGGATGCCGATCCGGACTGGGAGTGGCGCACGGCCGCCGAGGAGAGTCCCGAGGAGTTGATGGCGCTGTGGGAGGCCGCCGTCGATCGCTCTCGCGCGACCGTTGCCGAACTGCTGGCCGAGGGCGACGTCGGGCAGCTGAGCAAGGTCACCCGGCCGGACGGGCGTACGCCGAGCCTTCGGCGACTGCTGCTCGACATGATCGAGGAGTACGCCCGGCACGTCGGCCATGCCGATCTGATTCGCGAGTCGGTCGACGGCCTGGTCGGGGAGGACCCGCGCGACGCCTGACTGCTCAGCCGGTGCCCTTCCAGGTCGACACGCAGGCCTCGTTGCCCTCGGCGTCGGCGAGCACCCACCAGCCCGGCGCATGCTCGTCGGTCACCAGGGTGCCGCCGGCGGCGAGGGCTGCACCGACTCGAGCCTCGGCCTGGTCGGGTGGCACCCAGACGTCGATGTGGATCCGATTGCGCTGCGGCCGAGGATGGCCCATCTGGTTGAAGTAGAAGACCGGCATCCGCTCGCGCGGGTCGTTGAGTTCGTCGTCGGGAGTGTCCGGCCGCGGCTCGTAGCCGAGCACGGCCCGCCAGAACGGCAGCACGTCGCCGATCACCATCGCGTCTACCGAGACGACGAGGTTCTGAATGGCCGTCGGATCGGCCGCGATGCCCAGATCGCGTGCGAGCGCTGAGATCCGGCGGGCCAGCTCGATGTCGCGCGTGCTGAGTCCGTCGGGCGCGGGGGCGTAGGTGTAGAGCCGTACGTTCACACTGTCGTTGCGCAGATCGATGCAGGAGTGGTGGTCCGCGAGGCCGTCGAGCGCCGCGATCGCCTGGACGAGCAGGCCGCCCTGCGAGAGCGAACCGGTACGGAAGCAGGCACTCGCTCCCTCGACCACTCGCCAGTCCTCGAGGCCCTCCGCCTCGTGGAACTGGCGCGGAGTGATCGGCTCGGTCATGCGCCGATGACAGCGCCGGTGGGCTGCCAGTCGATCGGTGGGTCCTCGCCGACGCGGCCGTCGACGGCCTCGCGAAGCAGATCGGCGTGCCCGGTGTGGCGGCAGTACTCCTCCAGCAGATCGACCAGGACGCGGCGCCGGCTGGCGTGGTGGCCGTTCGGGGCGGACACGTGAGCGGGTTGGTCGAGTCCGCCGTCGGCGATGGCCGCGTCCCAACGCGCTCGGGATCGTGCGATGGCGTCGTCCCAGAAGGCGTAGAGCAGCTCGGGCGGGTCGTCGACCGCCGAGTTGATCTCCCAGTCGTCGTCGCCATCCCAGCCGTTGTCGTCCCACGGCGGACCGAGCGGGTCGCCGGTCAGTTTCACGGTGGATGCGTAGTCCTCCTGCACGGCGACGTGCTTGATCAGACCGGCGAGGGTCAGCGACGACGTCGGCAGCCGCATCCGCAACCCGGCCGCGTCGAGTCCGTCGACCTTGAAGCGGAAGGTGGCACGCATCCGCTCGAGTGCGCCGATCAGTTGCTCGGCCTCGGTTCCCGCCAGCGGCGGCTCCCACGGCGGCGGCGTCCAGGTGGTGTCGATCTCGGTCATGCGGCCACGGTAAGACCGGTTCCGGACGATCCACTTCCGGTATCTGCCACGGCTTAATCGGTGGTCGCCGAACCGGCCGCTGGCTAGCGTCGGCGACCATGACCGAGCCGCCGTCGCCTGGCTATTACGAGTTCCTGGACTTCAACGCGCCGTTGTCGGACCAGCGCGCCGACGCGATCGCGCGGTCGCTGGCCGACCGGCAGCCGACTCGGATCGTCGACGTGGGATGTGGCTGGGGCGAGCTGCTCCTACGCACCGTGGCCATGGTGCCGACGGCAGCTGGTCTCGGCGTCGACACCGACACCCAAGGGATCGAACGCGGTCGGGCCAATGCGGCGAAGCGTGGCCTGGCCGACCGCGTGACCTTCGCCGTCGACTCGGCGACCGAGGTGGCCGGCCCGGCCGACGTGGTGATCTGCGTCGGGTCGGACCACGCGTACGGCACGCAACGCGACGCTCTGACGGCTGTGCACTCCCTCGTACGTCCGGGCGGCGCCATGTTGCTGGGCACCGGCTTCTGGGAGCGCCCGCCCACTCCGGCCGAGGCGGCCGCGATCGGCATGGAGCCGGCCGACCTGCTCGACCTCGCCAGCCTGGTCGATCTCGCGATCGCGACCGGATTCCGCCCGCTCGCGATCCACACCGCCGGACGGGACGAGTGGGAGCGGTTCGAGTCCGGATTCCTGGCCGACTGGGAGACCTGGCTCATCCGGTACGGCGACCATCCCGATGCCGCGGACATTCGGGCGCAGTCCGACCGGCACCGCGACGAGTGGCTTCGGGGCTGGCGGGACGTCCTCGGCTTCGCGTACTTGACTCTCGGCCGTCCGGTCAGGAGCTGACGCCTCGGTCAGGTGGAGGTGTCGGCGTACCTCGTCCAGGCGAAGCAGTAGAGACCGAAGGCGATGATCCCGGCCGCGACGACAACCAGCAGCCATGGTCCGGCCGGAGCCTCCAGCAGCGTACGGAGCGCGCTGTCGAGTCCGCCGGCCTCCTTCGGGTCGTACGTCCACCCGGCCCACACGAAGAGCCCGCCGACGACGCCGAGCGCGACGCCCTTGGCGATGAAGCCGATCTGGCCCAGTCGCTTGACCACCGTGCCGGACCGACCCGACAGGGCACCGCCCTTGAGCTGGTCGTCGAACGACGTCGTGACGCCGCGCGTGAGGTTGACGACGGCCACGACCCCGATGCCCACGCCGATGCCGATCACGATCAGCTGGCCGCCGGGGAGGTCCAGTACCTTGCGGGTCAGGCTGTCCTCGTTGGCGCTCGACGAGCCGGCGACCGCGGTCTTGATCGCGCTGCCACCCAGCACGATGTAGACGATCGCGCTGCCGACCGAACCGAGCCGCTTCAGCGTCCGCTTGCCGCCGTCCTCCATCGTGTGACCCCAGGCAGCCTCCATCAGCTGCCATCCGGCCAGGACGAACAGGCCGATTCCGACGGCCCAGAGCAGCAGTTCGCCGCCGGGCTGCTGGGCGAGCACCTGCAGCGCTCCTTGCTGACTCGGTGCGCTGGCCCGATCGCCGAAGGCGAGCTGCAGCGCCAGCCAGCCGATCAGGATGTGCAAGACGCCATACGCGACCAGTCCCACACGTACGGCATGTTCGAACCACGCGCTGTCGCTTACCGAATGCACCGTCTCGCGCACTTCGGCACCGGTAGTCCTCGAATCGGACGCCATCGACTCTCCCGCCAGGTACGGTTTCGGTCGGCCAGTACCCCCGGAGCGTCGAAGTCACACCTGCGAGTGGTTGGGAGCACATTCGTGCGGAGTCTCTACGTCGTCACGCACCCCGAGGCCACGCACCATGTCGAGCGAGTCGTTGGCGGGTGGCATGACTCGGAGCTGACGCTGGCCGGAGCTCGCGCAGCCGAGGCGATTGCGACCGCGTTGCGGGACCGGATTCCCGACGGCGCCGACGTGGAGCTGTACACGTCCGACCTGAAGCGGACTCACCAGACGGCCGTTGTCGTGGGCGATCGCCTCGGCGTCGAGCCGAGCCCAGACCGTCGGCTGCGGCAGAAGTCGTACGGCGAGGCCGAGGGGCGACCGCATGAGTGGCTCGACGAGCGTTTCGTACCGCCGCCGGCCGTCGGGGAGCGGCTGGAGCATGACGAGGGTGTGCCGGGCGCGGAGACCAAGGGGGCGTGTGCACGGCGCGTCTACGCGGCGATGGAGGAGATCCTGGCGAGCGACTGTGCCCACCAGATCGTCGTGACGCACGGCATGGCGATGAGCTACGTGATCACGTCGTGGATCGCGATGCCGCTCGAGTCGCTCGCCTATGTCAGCTTCCGGGCGCCGGCCGGCAGCATCACCGAGCTGCGGGAGGACTATTTCCACAATCGCCAGGTCGTACGCCTGGGCGACACCGGCCATCTCGCGCCCTGACGGTTGCCGACTCGGTCAATCCTTGTCGCCGATGTCCAGCGTCGACGGCGGCAGTTGCAGGTCGATTCGGCGGCCCCGGTCGAGTCGCCCGAGTGCCGCGGTGAGCTGGGTGACGGCCGACTCGACCTGCTCGTGCGCGCCGTTGCGCTCGGCGATGATCGCCGCCAGCACCAGTGCGGTCAGCGCAGTCGTGCCGTTGAACGCCTGCAGGGTCGCCATGTTCGCGAACAGATCGTGGCGGGAGAACGGACCGGTGTCGTTCGCGGCCGCGATGACAGCGACCGTCGACACGATGAGCGCGCACGGTGCCACGCCGACGATCTGGAATCGCAAGGCGGCCCAGATGAGGAACGGGAAGACCAGGAACAAGATCTCGTACTGGCTGGTCATCGCCACGATGCTGACCACCAATGTGCTCGCGAACAGACAACCGCCCTCGACCCACCGGAGCCAGGGGACGCCACGCGGGATGCGCAGATTGGTCATGATCACCAGCAGGAACGGCGTCACGACGAGTACGCCCATCGCGTCGCCGGCCCACCACACCGACCAGGTCGACCAGAAGTCGTCGGTCGGAATCGAGTTGGTTAGCAGCAGCGCGGCACTGCCGATGGTGGCGCTGAGCAGCATGCCGGCCAGAGCGCCGAGGAACACCAGCGCGACCGCATCGCGGCGGCGATCGATCTGGAGCCGGAAGCCGACCAGCCGCAGCAGCAGGTACGCGCACACCGGGGCGACCGTGTTGCCGACCGTGATGAGGGTCGCGGCCACGATCGAGGATCCGATGGTCGCGTTGAGGACGAACGCACCCAGCGCGATGCCGGGCCAGATCCGGATACCGAGCAGGAACAGTGCGAACAAGGCGACCCCGGTGGGCGGCCAGTACGGCGTCACCTGGTTTCGTACGAGCTCCTGCTGAAGTCCCAGCCTGGCCGTCAGGTAGTAGGCGAGAGCGACGCCGAGGCTCGGCAACGCTGCGATCACCCAGCGCTGGATCTCCGCGCGAGTCGGCCAGGACCACTGATGGGCGGTCCCGGCGACCAGGACGTCGGGAGTGTCCGCGATTTGGCCAGGGTCGTATCCGCCACGACCTGGTTCGTTGCCCCGTGGCGCATCCATGAAATCTACGCAGAACGACCCTGATAGTGGCAAACCACTACCGCAGGCGCCGTCCCCGGCTGCTCCTCACGTTATGAAGCATTGCCCGCGTATGGAGCCATGTCCAGCGAGATGAATCGGACATGGGCCAGCGTCCCGCCAGTCGGACGGGACGTGAGCGGCCGGTCGCTGGACGCAGTCGGTGCTGCCCGGACCGGTGGAGTCGGAAGCGTTCAGCGGTAGTCCGGCTGCTCCGCACTCGGATCGGCGGCCACGACGTCAAGGGCGGGATGTGTGAGGAGCCGGCCGATGGCCACGGCGTCCGCTCCGATCCCGGCGTAGTGCGGATCCACGTCCTTGGCGACGCACCACGCGTGGTCGGCCGGCCAGATGAACGCGGGATCAGGCATGAAGTCGCGAGGCCGGCCGGGTCGCATGTCGGCGGCGCCCCAGTCGCCGAACTCGGCCAGCGAGCCGCGGAACAGGAAGTAGGCGCGCGCGGGAATCGTCACCCGATTTGGAATCGCCACCTTCGGCCCTTCGAGCACCGAGGTTGGGAAGACCGGCGCGATCCGCTGTCGGGTCGGAGTCGCTCGACTCGCCTCGGGCGGGTCGCGGTACATCATGGGAGGTCCGGCGGCTCTGTCCCATTCAACGACCCGTACGCCGTCGTCACCCTCGATGGCGGTCCCCCAGCCATACCACAGGCAGAAGTAGCAGTCGTCCGGAGTGCGGGTGTGCTCGCTCAACACGTCCAGCGCCGTACGCAGCAGCTCGTGCTCGGGCGGCCCTTCCCGGTCGACGTCGTTCTCCGACTGTCCGGGGTAGGCCGGGTCGGGCAGGAAGCGCAGTCGCGCGTACGCCTCGAACCCCGACGGCCCGAAGGCCACCAGCTGCTGCCACGGGAGTTCGCTGCCGGCGAGCCAGTCGGCCGGGGACAGGTCCGTGGAGGGAGTCAAGGCCACGTCATGTGTCTACCGCGTGCCGCCGGTCGGCGCCAGGTCATACGGTGTTCGCGTGGTGACTCAGATCGTCGACCGCCTGCTGCAGTCGGACGAGCCGTCGGTGCGTTGGAGGGTGCGTGCCGAGGTCTTGCGGGAGCCGGTCGACTCCGCCGCGATGCGCCTGCTGCGCGAGGAGGTACGCCGCTCGCCGCGGGTGCAGGCCCTTCTGACGCATCGCGGGCCGGACGGGCGATCGACGGTGAGCAAGGGCGTCTACGCCAAATGGCAGGGTGCCCACTGGGTGCTCGCCACCCTCGCGGACATCGGCTATCCGCCGGGCGACGAGGCACTCCGTCCGATGGCCGAGCAGGTGCAGGACGCCTGGCTGACCGACGCCTTCTACGAGGACTTCGAGGCGACCAGCAAGGCGCAGGTCTACAACCACCGCGGGGTTCCGGTGATGCAGGGTCGTCACCGGCGCTGCGCATCTCAGCAGGGCAACGCGCTCCGCAGCATCTGCATCCTCGGCCTGACCAACGACCGGACACCAGACCTCGTCGAGCGGTTGCTGCACTGGCAATGGCCCGACGGCGGCTGGAACTGTGACAAGAATCCGGGAGCCGACACGTCCGCCTTCGCCGAGACCCTGCTCCCGATGCGCGGCCTCATCGCGTACGCGAACGCGTTCGACAGCAGCGAGGCGCGCGAGGTCGCTCGTCAGGCAAGCGACGTCATGCTCGGCCGCCGGGTCGTCTATCGACGCTCGAACGGTGCGCTGATCCACAAGGAGTTCGCTCGGCTGCACTTCCCGCTCTACTGGCACTATGACGTCCTCGGCGGGCTACGCGGCCTGGCCGAGCTCGGCGTCCTGGCCGACGATCGTTGCGCCGACGCCCTCGATCTCCTCGAGGGCAAGCGCCTTGCCGACGGCGGCTGGCCCGCTGAGAGTCGCTACTACCGGACTTCCGGCGAGATCGCCCTCGGCCACGACTACGTCGACTGGGGCGGCACCAGCATTCGGCGGCTGAACGAGTGGATTACGACGGACGCACTCTACGTACTCCGTGAGGCCGGCCGAATCGATCCGTAGACCGTCAGGCGCGTGCGGCCAGGAAGGTCATCAGGTCGTCGGTGACTGCGCCGGGATAGGCCAGGTGGACGGCGTGCCCGATCCCGCTGTACGTGATGAGCCGGGAGTCGGCGATGCCACGGAGCAGCCGATCCTGGTCGGCGCACGCGAACTCGTCCTGGCCGCCGCAGATCAGCAGGGTCGGCGCCGCGATGCGTTCGAGCGCCGCCGGCAGATCCGCGTCGAGCAGCCCGCGCAGGGTCTCCTGCCAGACCGCTGCCGGCGCCTTGAGACTCTCCTCCACCAGGAGGGCGGCGAACTCGTCGGGCAGTGATCCGGGGGACGTGTTTCGGACGAACTCCCTGACGAAGCCCGGATCGAGCGGGTCGGACAGCGCCATGATCTCCTCCGACATGGCGACGACCTCGGGCTTGTCGGCGAGGACCACCGGGCTACTGACCAGGATCAGTGCGGAGATCCGCTCGGGCCGGCCGATCGCGACCAGCTGCGACACCAGCCCGCCGCTGGAGGTGCCGACCAGCGCCGCCCGCTCGATTCCGACCACGTCCAGGAACTCCATGACGTCGGCGGCGAAGTCCTCGAGCCGATATCCGCCCAGCGGCCGATCCGCATCACCGTGGCCGCGCAGGGTCGGCGCATAGCAGTGCACCGATGCGGGCAGCCGCTGGAGCACGGCCTCGAAATAGCGCCAGCTCTCGACGTACGCGTGGACCAGAACGACCGGGATGCCCGAGGCGTCGCCGGTCTCCGCGTACGGGAGCCTGAGCCCGCTCGACAGGGTGGCGGTGTTGACGGCGATGGTCTCCATGGTCCGGTCCCACTCGGAGTTGCTGTCATCGTCGCACGGGGAGCGGTCAGGCGGTGCGGGGCCAGAGATCGAGCGGGTTGCGACTCGGACGGAAACCGTGGGCCTCGGCCATCGCGGCCGCGTCGGCCAGCCCCCGCCCGACTGCCGAGGGGTCGTGTGCGTCGCTCCCGAACGACACGGCGTCGCCACCCTCGTCGCGCCACCAACGCAGGACGGTCGCGTCCAGCGGAACTCTCGTGTTGATCTCCAGCGCCCGGCCGGACTGCGCGGTGGCCCGCAGCGCGTGCCTGAACTCGTCCTCGAAGTCCATCGGATCGAATGGTCCCTGCTCGCTCGGCCAGGAGCGGACCGGATAGTCGATGTGGGCGAGCACTGCGAACGAGTCGCTGTTCGCCACCAGGACGGCGACCTCCAGAAGGTACTCGCGCACCACCTCGACCGGGTGCCGGTACCGGTAGAGCCCGGGCGGCTCCCGAAACAGGTCGCCGTCCGGGAGGCAGTGCAGCGAACCGAGCACGCGGTCGAACGTCCCGGCGCCAAGGACACTCCCGACGGCGTCGGCGTACCGGTGTGGCTCGCCCACCTCAAGGCCGGTCAGCACCGTCAGGTCCGGGAACAGGTCGCGGCAGCGGTCGATGCACTCGAAGTAGCCCTCGACGTCGAACGGCGGCGGCTTGATCTGTCCGTCGGAGTCGCTCGTCGTCACCAGCCCGTTGTCCGGAGGGAGCGCCTCCAACTCCTCCGGGTCGACCTGCCACACGGTGTGATCCACGTGCTCGGTGAAGGCGATCGCCGGTAGCCCGACCGCACTCGCCCGGGCGCAGGAGTGCTCCATCGATCCGGCCACGGCATCCCACGACCACTCGCTGTGCACATGACCGTCTGGCGGCAGGAATGCGTCCACATCGGACACGCTATCTGTGCTGGAAGTCTGCGCTGGGGCGCTCGATGCGGAAGGTCACATCGGCTCGACCGCCCCAGGGTGGTCGGCTAGCATCCGTGTCTCCATGTGTGCCGAGGGGCGCGCCGGGCTTGGGGAGGGACCGTGGGATTTCGGAGTATGACTGTGTTTGCAGCACTGTCGGCCGCACTGGTCGCCGGCATGCTGGGCTCGACCGGTAACGCACCGGCGGATGCGGAGTCCAGCAAGGCACCCGCGCCGGTGACGGTGCCCGGCTCGTTCACCGGGTATGCGTTCGACGCCTGTGCGGCACCATCCCAGTCGACGATGGATACCTGGCGGCAGTCGTCACCGTACGGCGGCGTCGGGATCTACATCGGCGGCGTGCAACGCGTGTGCGACCAGCCGAATCTGACGGCGAACTGGGTGCGCACCCAGCATGCTCGCGGCTGGAAGATCCTGCCGGTGTTCGTCGGCTTGCAGGCGAGCTGCTCGACCTACGAGCATAAGATGTCGTCGGACCAGTCGACGGCGCTCACCGAGGGACGTCAGGCCGCCGCGCGGGCCGTCCAGAATGCCAAGGCACTCGCGATCGGCCGCGGCAGCACGATCTTCTACGACCTCGAGGACTACGACACCGCCCCGGACGACTGCCGGCGGGCGGCCCTGTCGTTCATGTCCGGCTGGACCAAGCGACTGCACGAGCTCGGCTACAAGTCAGGGGTCTACTCCAACATCGCGGCGGCGATCCAGTCGCTGGACCTCGCCTATCGAGTCTCGCGGGGCTCGTACGTGATGCCGGACAACATCTGGTTCGCGTGGGCCAACAACCGCGCCGACACGTACGCGGGCGACTGGGTGCTCAGCGACCGGTGGGACGGTCCTCGTCGAGTGCACCAGTACCAGATCGACGTGCCTGGGACCTTCGGTGGCGTCACGCTGGCCATCGACGCCAACTGGATGAACGTCGGCCGCGGCTCGGTCGCGCCGAAGGCCGCGAGTACCTGCGGAGTGCGGATGAACTTCGCCGACTACCCCGCTCGTCGCCGGGGCAGCCACGGCGCCGTGGTGTCGGCCGCACAGTGCCTGCTGCGGCAGCAGGGATTCGGGCGGGTGAGTGTGAGCGGGCGCTATGACCAGACGACGGCGGATGCGGTGCGCCGGGCGCAGCGGGCGCGCGGGCTCGCCGTGACCGGGGCGATGAACGCGCGTACGTGGACGACGCTGCTGGCCCATGGGAACTCGCCGCTGCTGAAGGTCGGCTCGGTCGGTGAGCCGGTGCGCCATCTGCAGCGGGCGCTCACCGCAGCGCTGGATCGACCGGTCGGGATCAGCGGCGTGGTCACCAAGGCGACCAGCGACGCGGTCCGGGCGTACGAGCGGACGCGTGGGCTGACGGTGGACGGGATCGCCGACTCGGCCGTCTGGACCCGGCTCCACGACGGCGGCTGATCGACCGGCAACGTGGGTCCGGACCGAATTGGTCCGGGATCCTGCCGCCGCATCGGACCTTATCGACGCCCCGTGTGGATGGCAGGGTGATGACACCACGACGCTGAGGCCCGTCGCGAGCGGTGCCAGGGGAGGTGAACGCGGTGTCTGTCTCCGTGCTCGACATGTCGGTGTCGCTCGACGGGTACGTCGCCGATCCGGACGACTATCTCGGCGGCGACGACGGCCATCGGCTGCACAACTGGTTCGCGCCAGGCGGCGAGTCCGCGTCGCCCTCAGGCGCGACCAAGGAGTTCTTCGACGAGTGGCAGGCCTGCGGAGCCGTCGTCGCCGGCCGCCGTACCGCCGAGCTCATGGACCACTGGGGCGGTGACCACGCCGGCGCACCGATCTTCGTGCCCAGCCACCGCCCGCCGCCTCCGGCCGCCCGTTGGGGCTATCCGCTCGTGACGTACGTGGCCGACGGGATCGCCAGCGCGATGGAGCAAGCGAAGGCCGCCGCCGGCGACCGGGACGTCCAAGTGCGGGGCGGGTACACGGGACAGCGAGCGATCGAGGCCGGCGTGCTCGACGAGATCCAGATCCACCAGATCCCGGTGTTGCTCGGTCGCGGTCGCCGGCTGTTCGAGGACGTCCTGCCGTCGGAGGTCGAGCTGGAGATCGTCCGCGTGATCGACACGCCGGAGGCGACCCACATCCGCTATCGCATCCTGCGTTGACTCGGCGCTGACTACCGTTGTCCCAGATCATCGGCGGCCCGCAACAGGGGTCGCGAGCTGGGAGGCGGTCATGGCTGCGCTGCGATTTTGTGCCTACCAGTACCAGAACCTGCCGTTGGACGAGCTGACGCGCAGGTGGAGCAGGGCCGAGCAGCTGGGCTTCGATGTGGTCTGGAACTGCGACACCATGGTGGACCCCGACCAGCCGCGACACGTCATGTTCGATGGGCCGACGACGCTCGCACTACTGGCGACGCAGACCGATCGGGTGCGCATCGGGACCCTCGTCACGAGCCTTTACTTCCGCCATCCGGTGCCGCTGGCGAAGGCCGCCATGACAGTCGACCATCTCAGCGGCGGCCGGGTCGAGCTTGCCCTCGGGGTCGGAGATCCGTCGGCCGGCGCAGCGGCAGTGGGCGCCCAGTTCACCGCACGTGAGCAGGTGGATCGGTTCGCCGAGTTTCTCGAGCTGACCGACCTGCTGCTTCGCCAGGAGACGACCGACTACGACGGCCTGTTCTACCGATGCAGTGGAGCGGAGATCATTCCGCCGCCGTTGCAGCAACCGCGGCCACCGCTCACCGTCGCCGCGCATGGCCCGCGAATGCTGCGCCTGGCAGCCCGCTACGCCGATGGGTGGAGCTCATGGGGCGGCTATGGCATCGAGACCGAGGCCGACTTCTATCAGGCGACCCGGGAACGCAGCGCCCGATTCGACGACTATTGCGTCGAGCTCGAACGAGACCCATCGACCATCAGGCACTCGGTCGTCTGCTTCCCGCCGCTGACTCCCTGGAAGTCGGTCGAGTACTTCCACGACATGGTGGGACGGTTCCGAGCCATGGGGATTGACGAGTTCGTTCTCTACCTACCGGAGCCGTCGCGCGCAGAGCAGCAGGAGTGGGCGGTCCTCGAGGAGGTCGCCGCGTCCGTACTCCCGGCGCTGAGGTAAGCCGCGGCGGGGAACCATCCATGGACTCGCAGCGTCCACGGGTAGTAGGGCCAGCATTGGGTCGGCTGGAGGCGCGATGAGACTCAAGCGTGGTCGCCTCGCGGTCTGCGGAGTCGGCGTTGTCGCGGCCACCTTCTGGCTTGGGCAGGAGCCGGATCACAGCGCGGATGCGACTGAGCCGGTGGGTGACGTAGCGACCGATCCGCTGCCTGTCGACTTCGACCATGATCTTGCGACGTCCGGGATCACGTACACCGTCGTGGGCGATCCGACGGCACAACGGTCCAGGTCCGCATACGAGTCTGTGTCTGGTGGCTTCGGCTTCCTCGACGAGGACGCGTCAGCGATTGTGATTCGCGTGCGGTTCACCGACCGGAGCTACGGCAAGGTCGACGACGTCGACGCTGACAATCCGAAGGTCACGCCCTACTACGTCGACCGCGAGGCACTGATGGTCGTCCGCACCGGCGTGACGATCCCGGTCTCGCATCCCCCGGGAGTCGGCGACGACTTCCCAGAGGTAGTCAAGGGCATCTTCGTCGCCTTCGTCGATGTGAGGAGCAACGAGGTCTTGATGGCCGTCTCGTGGAGCAGGTGACTCGGCAACCCACGTCGGCGTGGCCCGAGCCCGTTCTTCACGTCGTGATGGTGACGAACATGACGGTGGCGACGATGCTGACGCCGAGAAGAACCCAGCGGGCAAAGGAGTTGTGACGCAGCCGCTTGAACGCGAGCACGGCCGCGATGACGATGCCGAGGCCCGGGAGAATCGTCGCGGCGACCACGACCACCGTCCAGATGACGATCTCGGCCCTCGATACCGGCTGCTCCGACGAGAATTCCGCGCGCGGGGCTTCCGGACCGGCACCGCTCATGCCTGAACCGTAGCCAGCTGACTTCAGGTGAGTGGCGGGAGGGGTGTGCCGTCTTGGCGGTAGACGAAGCAGACGCCGTACAGATGGGAGATGTAACCGGGGAATGCCTCGGAAGGCTGCCAGCCCGCTGTGACTCCAAAGGCGGGCGTCTGCTCGTTGGCGGGGCGCTGCGATGCCACCGCAACGTGAGCTAGCCGACCAGTACCTGCTCCGGGGCGGGCTTGGTGAACTCGGGCCCGGCGCGCTCGCACTCCTGCGTCGTGACGGAGCATCGAACGAACACCGCCCGATCGCGGGTCGTGGTCTGTTGAGTCTCGAACGGGAGAACGAAGTGGTCGTCGTCCTCCCACGCGAGCATGCCGGCGATGCCTCGTGTCGGCAGCTCGTACGGACTGATGGTGCCCTCGTCCACGTCGAGCACGTCGAGGCCCGCGGTCACGGCGTGGGAGCCGTCCGGGGAGAGCGAAACGGGCGAGCCGGCGCCGGACGCACAGTCGTCATAGATGGGGGAGACATCACCGTCGGCCGTGAGCTGCACGACGTTCACGCAGTCGTTTCCTGAGGTCGCGAGGGCGATTGGCGCGTTCGTAGCTGTGTCCCAGATCCTGACCGGCAGCCCGATCGGACGGCTCCCTGGCCGCCACAGCCAGCCCGATTCGTTCGGACCGCCGATGTACACCATTCCGACGGGCGTCCAGCCCGTCGAGTAGAACGCGCCAGAGGGCGTGCGACCGACCACGCGGCGTTGCCCGAGGTCGACGAGCGCGCCGCCCATGGCGAACAGCCTCCCGTCCGGCGACAGCGCCTCCAGCATGGGCGGGCCGTCGTACGGGTCTTGCGGCAGCGGCTCGATCGCCCCCTTCGCGGTGACGAGACCGTAGCCGAACCCGACGTATGGGCCGCCCTGGCCTTGCCGTGCGCCGTGCGCGACGTTGACCAGCCATCCCGCGGCGGTCTTGCCGATCGGCCGGATGGCCTGGCGGGGAAGCGGTTCCGGTTGGTCCGGGACATGGACCGCGCCGTTGGTGAGGTAGGCGAGTCGTACCGGTGCGCCCTGGGGGAGCTGGCGAGCCCAGGCAATCGGGTCGACGTCGACGAGTTGAGGTGGATCCGGTTCGGGCGGCGAGTCATCCGACGCATCGAAGATGGTCACGCCGGCGACTGCGAGCCCCGCCAGTGCCGCGGCGCAGCCGGTCAGCCACCAGGTCCGGCGGCGCCGATGCCGTGCCGAAGTGCTCGCCTCGATCACTCGGATGACCAGCTCGGGGTCGGCACGGACCGGATCGGCAGCGGCCGCCAGGCTCGTGCGCAGCTGCTCCTCTGCCGCCCACGGCTCGCCCAGCGTCTCGAGCGCGCGTGTGCTGTGGCGTCTCACCGTGCCCGCCGAACACCCGAGTGCGTCGGCGACCTGGGCCTCCGAGTAGTCGTCGTAGTAGCGCAGGACGATCGTGGCCCGTTGCCGCACGGGGAGTGCGCGAAGCGCACCCAGGATGGTGGTGGGCCGGCGCACGTCCCGGTCAGCCACGGCCTCGAGCTGGCGCGGTCCGTCGTGTCGACCACGGACCACCGCGCGTACGAGAGTCCGCCGGGCGTCGGCCTCGGTCGCGGCGGGCGTACGGATTCGACGACGCTTGGCGTACGCCCCGGCCAGCGCCGTCTGGACCACGTCCTCGGCGGTCGCCCGGTCGCCTGCCGTCAGCAGGATCGCCGTACGCAGCAGGGCGGATGCCCTGGCGTTGACGAACTCCGCGTACAGCTCCTCTGATGTCACCAGCGTCGGCCTCCCTACCGCCATCCTGACGAATTTTGCGGATCTCGGCCGAGAATGTCGAAACGAGCAGGTCCTCTCCGTTGCACAAGTAAGAGGCACCGAGAGGTGCCAATCACACGAGGAGATCGACATGCTCAGCAACAGCAACGCTTACCAGGCCGAGGTTCGGTACCGCCGCGAGCAGCTCCGTGCGGACCTGACTCGGCGGCAGCAGGCCAAGCAGGCCAAGCAGGCGCGCCGCAACCGCGACCGCTGACATGGCCCGCACCACGCGGCCGTCGCCGCACCGGCCAGGAGGGCGTCATCTCGCGACCAGCTCGCAGGCGGACGCCCTCGGAGTCAGGTACGTGGCGTACCAGTTTCCTTGAAGAAACCCCGGCATAGGGTGTCGGATCGGTCGCAGGCGTTCGTAGCAGGAGTGAGAGGCGGGCCGGACAGGCCCACGAAACCCCTAGGAGACAGCGATGACGCAGTACCTGATGTCGGTCTTCGGGCCGGCCGAGCCCACCGAGTACGGCAGCTACTCCTCCGAGGAGGAGATGAACCAGGCGCATGCCGACACCGGAGCCTTCAACGAGCGCCTGATGGAGGAGGGCCACTGGGTCTTCGCCAACGGCCTGGGAGCGGCGTCCACCGCCACCGTCGTCGACGGACAGGGCGTCGACCCGGTGTTCACCGACGGGCCCTATCTGGAGTCGAAGGAGTACATCGGCGGCTTCTGGATCATCGAGGCTCCCGATCTCGACGTGGCGCTGAAGCTCGCCGCCGATGCGTCGAAGGCCTGCCGTGGCAAGGTCGAAGTGCGACCCTTCCACGGCGCGTGACTGCCGTCGCCGACACGATCACCCGGGTCCACCGCGAGGAATGGGCCCGGGTCGTCGCCGCGCTCACCAGACGCTTCGGCGATCTGGACATCGCCGAGGAGATGGCCGCCGAGGCGTTCGCGGTCGCCGTCGAGCGATGGCCGACCGACGGCGTACCCCCCAATCCCGGCGCCTGGATCACCACCACTGCGAACCGTCGCGCCATCGACCGGCTGCGCCGCGAATCCCGTCGTGACGACAAGCAGCAGGAGGCTCAGATGCTGCACGACGACACCCCGCCTGAGCCGCTCGGCGCGATCGACGACGACCGGCTCCGCCTGATCTTCACCTGCTGCCACCCGTCGCTGGCGATCGAGGCCCGGGTCGCGTTGACGCTCCGCATGGTCGGTGGGCTGACCGTGCCCGAGATCGCTCGCGCCTTCCTCGTGCAGGAGACCACCATGGGCCAGCGGATCACCCGCGCCAAGGGCAAGATCAAGACGGCGAAGATCCCTTACCGGGTGCCGTCATCCGAGGACCTTCCGGCGCGTGTCTCCGGCGTCTTGTCGGTCCTGTTCCTGATCTTCAACGAGGGCTACCTCAGCTCGGATCCCGAGAAGGAGGCCGTCCGCAGCGACCTCACCCTCGAGGCGATCCGGCTGACCCGGCTGGTGTACGCCCTGATGCCATCCGACGGCGAGGTCGCCGGCCTGCTGGCGCTGATGCTCCTCACCGAGGCTCGACGGGCGGCGCGGGTCTCGGCGTCGGGTGAGCTGGTCACGCTCGACGACCAGGACCGCGGAGCCTGGGACGGCGCGCTGATCGCCGAGGGTCACACGCTGGTCCGCGAGCGGATCGCCGCCGTCTCCGCGGGCCAGGGACGCCCCGGTCGCTACCAGATCCTGGCGGCCATCAACGCAGTGCACACCTCGGCCAAGGACGTACGCGACACCGACTGGTCCCAGGTCGTCGCCCTCTACGACCAGCTCGTCAACATCGACCCATCGCCGATCGTCGCGCTCAACCGAGCCGTCGCGGTCGCCGAACTCGACGGACCCGACCTCGCGTTGGCCGAGGTCGACCGACTCGACCTCGGCGGCTACCACGCCTACCACGCCACTCGCGCCGACCTGCTACGCCGGCTCGGCCGCTCGACAGAGGCTCGCGCCGCGTACGACAAGGCCATCGAGCTGGCCGGCAACACCGCCGAGGTCGCGTACCTCACTCGCCGGCGCGACCAGCTCGGGTCCAGGTGACGCCGGCACCTGTTCACGTGAGCCCATGGCCTGGACAGCGGATAGGGCATTGTTCCGATGCGCCGGGGGTCCTTAGGCGACGACGCTTGCATGGTCGAAACCCCTCACCACCTGCAGCGAAGCGAAGCACCGGAGTACGCCATGACCATGAGCCCAGCCCACCATCGACTCCGGATCGTCGCCTGTCCGGAGCCGGGCTGCGACGCCGCGGCCGAGGTCGTCGATCAGCACACCTTCCGGTCGACCAACGGGCCAGTGCCCATGCTGCGTACCCGCTGCATTGGCAAGCACGTCCGAGACTGGGTAGACATCGCCGCATGACCCCAACGGCAGCTCGCTCGCGAGTCGATCGAACGCTGTCTGCTGCTCGGCTGTCACCGGTGTGGCTGGTGCTGATCGGCATCATGTCGGTGCAGTTCGGCGCGGCAGTGTCGAAGGACCAGTTCGACCAGATCCCGCCGGTCGGGATGGTGCTGCTGCGACTCCTGACGAGCTCGCTCATCCTGCTCACCCTGGCCCGACCACGGCTCGGTGGTCGCACCGTGGCCGACTGGCGGCCTGTGCTGGCCCTTGGACTGGCGCTCGGCGCGATGAACTGGGCGTTCTACGAGTCCTTCGCCCGAATCCCGCTCGGCGTGGCGGTGACGATCGAGTTCATCGGCCCGCTGACGATCGCGGCCATCGGCAGCCGCCGACCGCGCGATCTGGTCTGGGTGGGCCTCGCCGCGTCGGGCATAGCGATCTTCGGCCTCGGACCGACGGAGGTCGACCCTCTTGGGTTCGGCCTGGCGCTCCTCGCGGGCGCCTGCTGGGCGATCTACATCCTCTCGACCGTGGCGACCGGCCGCCGCTGGGCCGGTGTCGAGGGGCTTGCCCTGTCCAGCACGATCGCGACCCTCGCCACCGCTCCGTTCGCCGTCGCGATGGCGGGCTCGGACCTGCTCGAGCCGCGCCTGATCATGCTCGGGGCGCTGGTCGGTTTGCTCAGCTCGACGATTCCCTACGGCCTCGAGATGGTCGCGCTCCGCACCCTGCCGCCCCGGGTCTTCGGCATCTTGATGAGCCTGGAGCCGGCCGCCGCCGCATTGGTGGCTGCTGTACTCCTTCACGAATGGCTGTCCCCACTGCAACTGCTCGCGATCGCCTGCGTGACCGCGGCGAGCGTGGGCGCCTCCCGTACATCGTCAGCACCGGACGCGGTTCCAGACGACTGACTCGGTGGCGGGCGTCGGCGCGCCCCGCGTGGGCGACCCTGTCCTTGTTCCTTGGTTTGGGTCACGGGACGTGCCGGCACCCGTACTGGAAGGGACAACAATCCGGCCGTACCAGGTTGCCCTCGTGCTTCCGGTCAGCGGCGCTCGTTCCGGCCGCTTACTCGTAGTGCGCCCCGATGATGATTGCAGCCGAGTAGCCGACGCTGAAGATCGCAATGAACGCGCCGAGTATGACCAGCCAGGGCCGTAGGCCGCCTAGGGCTGTGCGGATCGACGTGGGGGCATCGGTCGCTCTCAAGGTCAGCCGGGACGACATCTTTCGACCGACCACAAGCTCGAGCACGCCGACGAGGAGACCTATGTAGACACCGCCGAGGAGTACGAACACGAAGAGCACGAAGTGGGCGCAGAAGAGTAGGACCACAAGCAGCACCTGGAGCCACTCGTACTTGTTGACGTAGCCGTCGGCGGGCACGAGCGTCACTTTCCCATGGCCAGTGGCCGCGATCAGGTGCTCCCTCGGATCTGGTCTCGAGTCATGACGACGCCAATCGTGAGGGCTCAGCCGGGGACGGCGCTGCCGGCTGCCAGGCGTACCGGCCCGTGACCGGGGGCGGCGAGGTCGCAGTGGCCGTCGGAGAGGTGGCAAGTGAGGATGTCGCCATAGCCGGGTTCGAGCTGGTCGCCGAATGTCTCACCACCCCAGCCGGTCGGGCCGATCAGCGCCACGGTGTCATCGTCGAGCCAGGCGAAGATGCCGAAGTCGACTGCTCCGTGGTAGCCGGCGGGCAGGTGGAGGTGTACGGGCCGGTGCGTGGCGGTGTCGAAGGCCGAGGTCCGGGGTTCGGCCGGCAGATTCGAGTCCGGAACCAGTCGCTTGCCGACGACCGAGAAGCCCAAGCCGAAGGGGGTGGGTGTGCCCGTTTCCCAGGAGTCGCCGATCACCAGGCCGCGGGGGTTGCTGCGGATGTCGTCGAGATACGCCTGCGGCTCCCCGTCATACGTGTCCGGGAAGAGCGCGTCACCCGCACCCTTCGCCAGCTTGACCTTGCTGATGCGGCCGGTCGCCATGTCGAACTCGAGGGGGGTCACGACGACGTGGCCGCCGTGCGGGTAGTGCGTCCACGTGAAGTAGACGTGGTCGCCGATGATGGCATCGGCGTAGCACGTGGCGTACCGGGCCCCGCACTGACTGACTTGTTCTCGCACGACCTCGTGGCCGGGTCCGGTGTCGTAGACGACCAGCGCTGGGTCTTGTGTTCGGGTGCAGTCGAACCACGCGGCCAGCGAGCCGGAGTTGCCGGTGACAACCGTGTTGGCCGCACCGTGCGGGGCCGCGCAGGCGTGTGAGCCGATCTGCACCGGGGTGCCGCCGTCGGTGAACCACACCCGGCCTTCGTCGGTGTAGCCGCCGGTGGCGTAGACAGCCCCGTCGTCGATCACGTCCATGTGGATGAAGCTGCTGCCGGTGTTCACCAGGCGATTACCCACGTGGATGGAGTCCCCTGACCGGTTGTCGAGGCCGCTTCTGGGGTCGAACTGTGTGTCGCTATAGACGATCGGACGTGTCGGGGCCGGCGTTGGAGGGTGGTCCACGGGTCCGTCACCGCGGCCGACCAGATGGCTCCCCGTCACACCCGCGATGGTGGCCAGGACGAGGACCACGGCCGCCGCGGCGCCCACGACTACGGCCAGACGACGGTGCCACAGCCGGGTCTCGCCCTGGTCGATCAGCGCCTCGATGTCGACGTCGAGGCGGCCGGCGTCGTCCAGCTGTCGTGCGAACGCGTCGCGAAGCGTCTGGTTCATCGCGCCACCCCCTCGCCTTCGTCGGTGGGCAACCCGGCGAAGGGACCAGCTCCGTCACGGAGCTTGCCCAAGGCGATGAACACCTGGCGCTTGACCGTGCCCACCGAACAGCCCATCAGCTCCGCGGTCTGCGCCTCCGACAGGTCCTCGTGATAGCGCAGGAACAACGCCGCCCGCTGGCGTACCGGCAGCACCCGCAAATGTGCCCACACCGCATCACCGGTCGCCAGCGCCGCCGGGTCATCGCCGGCACCGGTGTCCGGTACGTGCTCGACCGGCGGTTCGTGGAAGGAACGCCGACGCCGCCACGAGATCGCCGTCGTGACGATGGTTCGGCGTACGTAGCCCTCCACCTTCGACCGGTCCCGCAGCCGGGGCCACGCCACATAGGCCTTGGTCAACGCCTCCTGGACCAGGTCCTGGGCGAGCTGGTGATCGCCGATGACGACGTACGCCAGGCGGTACAACGCTTGCGACCTCGCCGAGACGAACTCGGAGAAGGCCGCGACGTCCTCCTGGCGTCGGATCGCCATCGCCACTCCTCAAACCCACAACCATCCTCTCCCTAAAGACGCATCCCACACCGATCAAGGTTGAACGCGACGACCGCCCGCTGGTTGAGCCTTCGCGGAGCGCGCCTGGAAACCCCAGAACGCGCCCGCCCGCCGAGGTGACTGTCGCGGAGCCGCCAGCAAGGAGGACAACGGGTACGCCCGCGCTGATTGCGAGGGTGATATGACCGTGACTTTTGGATGACCGGACGCGGTTGGGCGTACGGCGGTTGCTCACTGCGGAGCCCGAGGCCGGGAGCTTGCTTCCTGAAACAGCCCTGCACGCGATCGGGCAGCTCGTTGGATGCGACTACTTTGGCATCAGTGAGACCGACCGGACGGGGTACCGGCTACGCGGACTGACCTTCCCGTCCATGGAGATGGGGGACCCACAGGTGTGTGACGGCCCATTGCCGACCGGGCTGATCCACGACGCAGACCAGCCCGACGAGTGGCGCGACGCCCCGAGCTCCGACTGCGCGATCTGCTCCGCCTCGGTTTCCCAACGGACACGGCACGGTCACCCAGCTCTACTTCACGCGCCGGCGTACATCGTTCACCGAGCGCGACGTCGCCGTGTTGGCCATGATCGAACCCGCCGTGGGACGTCTGGTCCGGGCCTGCGCCGCACCGCAGCCGACCGGCTCCCTGTCGGCGTCGGAGCGGCGGGTGCTCACCCTGGTCGCGGGAGGTGCCTCCAACCTGGAGGTCGCCGAGGAGCTCTACGTCACCGTGCGCAAGCACCTCGAGAACGCCTACCGCAAACTCGCCGTCACCAACCGCACCGCCGCGGCGCTACATCTCCGCGGCTCCTGACTTCCAGACACGGAGCCGTACGGCGTCGACAACGCAGTCGATGAACACGGCAACGCCGACGGTTGGGTCTGCGCGCTGCCGACGAAGGTCGTCCTCGACGAGAATGGCAACCCCTTCCAGCTGTACAACTTCATCGACAACCGGGTCGCCGACAAGTAAACCCTGCGTTTGCCAGGCCGGGTCTGGCTTCAGCGGAGAATGACGAGCTGGCGGTAACCCCGGTGGTGGCGCAGTTGCGGCGTGTAGGTGGGGTGGCCGTTGTTGATCGTCCATGCCGCCCGCTGTCCCGCGTAGTGGGGGATGGCGCTGCAGGTGTCACCGTTGCCGTTGCGGCCGTTCTTGCTCGGCGGCTGAGGCACCGGCAGGGCCCTGAATCGCTTGCCCCCGCCCTGGTTGACGAGCATCCAATCCCGCTGCTGAATCCGGTCGGTACGTGACGCCAGTCCTTGAACGACGAGCAAGTCCGTCGCGGCGTCACCGTTGGCGTGACCACTGCAGAAGCTGGTGCCCGCGCTCAGCCGGAACCTGAAGTCAACCTGCGAGAAGTGCGGCGACCGTCGCCTGTTGAGCCGCACCGTCAGCGCATTGTCGGCGACGATGACCAGATCCCGCCACCCGTCGCGGTTCAGGTCGACCAGCCCGGCGTCCTCCCGCCGCCCGGTCGGCAAGCCTTCGCGTGTCGCGACTTGCCGATAGGACACGCGTCCGCCCTGCGTCGTGCGGTTCTTGTAGAGCCGCAGGGAATTCGAGCAGGACAGAAAGTCTTGGCGGCCGTCGTGGTCGAAGTCTCCGGTGGAGGAACAGAATGTGCTCTGCTCCGAGGGCAGCCCGCCGGTGCTTCTTTGCCGGAACCGCTGTCCCACGTTCTCAAAGATGCGGTCCAAGCTTGGGAAACGAACGCTCTTCGCGTCGCCCAAGAAGAGACTGGGTCTTCCGTCGCCGCGGATGTTCAGGATCGACACCGCTCGGCCTCGCCCCGAGCGATCCGCGGCACCCCATGAATCCACCTTGTTCACGAAGCCGCCGCCCGCCTGCTGTATCAGCAGCGCGTTCTTCTTGTTGTCGACGGTGCCCATGCCGGCGCCGCGGACGCAGTACAGGTCTGCCCGTCCGTCTGGCCCGGTGCCGTCCGGCCCCGCGAAGTCGGCTGACACGCAGTTGTGCCGATCGGTCTTCGGCAAGGCCCGGTCAAAAGTGAATCCCCCGCGGCCGTTCCCGAGCCATATCTCCCAACCCTTTTCATGGTGGTACGAGAGGAGAACGTCGAGGTGTCCATCGCCGTTCTTGTCGAAGACCAGGTTGTCGCCCCAGGTCTCGGAGAAAGCCCCGATGCCCCGTCGTGCGTCATCCACTCGGAGTGTGATGTCACGCACCCGGGCTCTGGGGGCGACCTGCGAAGAACTCAACCCGACCGACGCCGCGTTCGTCCCTTGCGTCTCCGCCGCGACCGGAATGACGGTGGCGGCGCTGACGCCCAGCAGCACGGCGCCCCCCCACGCGATCAGCCCGCTCTTTGGCACCCCGAATCGCCCCATCTCGACCCCTCTCTGTCACCACCCAAGACAATCGACCTCCGGCATCCTGGCTTGATCCAGTACGTACGTCTTGGGCCTTAAGTCCCGAAGGCGACTGGTCGGATGCCCCGGATGGACCGCCTACTGACGGACCAACTCGGCGGCACGCCCGAGAAGTGGCGCGGCTGCGACGACTCGCGCTCGTTCGCGGGCTGGAAGTTCTTCGACGATTGCGTCCTGTTGGAAAGTTACCCTTCAAAGGTTAACCTGTGATCAAGCAAGAAGTTGTCGTCGCGGATAGCGCCCTGAAGCGTGGTCACGCCGTAGGTGACATCCTGCACGCACCCCGCAACGCCGTTGACCTGTTCGAGCAAGACGAGGGAATCAACATGGTGATCGGGCCGACCTACAGCGGTCAGCTACTAGAGCTTGGCGTAGTCACCGCGGACGACGATGTGCTGATCGTCGTCCACTGCATGGACGCCCGACGAAGATTTTCAGGTGATGACGATGCCCCGCAGTACAGAGGAGATCCTGGCCCAAGCCGACGAGCTTGCACGGGAGTTCGAGGAGTACGACCCGAAGCCCGGCGATCGCGAGCGTGTGTCGCCAGAGTTCCGGCTCCGGATCGCTGCACTCAAACGAGCGGAGGCCGAAGCCGAGGTTGCCGCAGCAGTGACCGAGGCACGTAGGAAGCAAATCTCATGGGCGAAGATCGGAGCGTCGCTCGGCACGACTGGACAGTCGGCGCGAGAGCGTTACTCCAAGCTTGGGGCTAAGAAGCGAGCGACATCCGGTGCGGTGCGCAAACGAGGCGGCAAGACGACCAGGCGTGCGAGGCGACCGAACCGGACGGGCGAGCCGAACGAGCGGACGAAGGCCGGCTGAGGGCGATTGGTGGCGCCATCAGAAGGCCACAGCCGGAGGCCCCGTCGCTGACCCGGGGCTTTGGGTTGGAACGGGTGACGGGAATCGAACCCGCACTGTCAGCTTGGGACGTGGCAGCTCAGAACCGTCTGCACTTATATGGAAGGCGAGTTACTGACGTCGGCTTGTCGGTCTGACCGTGGCTCCTCGCTGGTCCCGGCTCGTTGTGGCACGTTTGTGGCACGCCGACCTCTTCCCTATCTGGGATTCTCCCCGACACGGCCGGCAGCTTGTGCGACTCGGTAGACCGTCAGTAGACCGGCGGCCGTCGAATCGTGATACTCGCGCCGGCGCCGTTGTTGCGGGATTATGGCTGCCATGCCGAAGGGGTGGGTTGTCGCTGGTGCGGTCGCATTGGTTCTCCTCGCTCCGGCCGGGTACCAGCAGGTTCAGAACGTCTCGCACCAACGTGACGAAGCCGGTTTCGTGGCTGCTGTGGAGGACTTCCGCTGCTCGCTGTCGCGTTGTGGTCCGGCCGAATCGGACGCGGCATCGGCGGCAGATGTACGGGCCCACCCGGACGAGTACGTCGCTGCTGGTGACAAGGCGTGCGATTGGTTGCGGTCCCATCGCCTCGTCTTGGGAACGTGGGGGTTGCCGGGCGGCCCGACCGCAGCCGACATGGGAACCCGCTACGTGGTGGAACGGTTCGGCGATGACGCCGACTCGCAGATCGTCCCAGCCCCCGGTAAGACACCTGCAGAGATTCGGGCTGAATCGCTGTACTACGCGGTCGCCAAGCAGGCGTGGCAGAACCTGTGTTGGGACGTTGTTTCGTCCAGGACCTCGTGGCCCGAGGATGGGTGGGCAGGCGACGCGGGCTGAATCCCCGGCCATTCCTGGCCCTGCTCCCCGTAGTGGAGCGGGTGACGGGAATCGAACCCGCACTGTCAGCTTGGGAAGCGTGCCAGGGGGCGAGCCCGCGCCGATGATCTTGCCTGCCCGACCGGCCCGTCGCGGACTGGAGTGGCCCTGTGGTGACGGTGTTAATGGCCCACTGACGGCCCCGGCCGCCGCCGCTTCGCTGAGACGCGTGATGAGCGCCGGATCGCCGGTGTCGGCGGCGGGTTCGCGTACGCTCAGGTCCGTGGTGGGAGGGGTGCGCCGCTTTGGCGGTAGGCGAAGCAGACGCCAAACAGGTTGTCGGTTGAGAATGCCTCGGGAGGATCCCAGACCGCCGTCACCCCGAACGCGGGCGTTTGTTGTTCGGCGGGCAGGCCGTCGTCTTCAAGAACAACGACAGCGTCACTCATCGCATCGTCCTGAACGATGGCAGCGTCGACACAGGCGACATCGCTCCCGGAGCGACCAGCCGCACGGTGACGATGCCGGGAGGCGGGACGAACTATCACTGCGCGGTTCATCTCGGCATGATCGGCGCCGTGGCCCCCGCGTCCGGCGCGCCACCGCCGACGTGCGAAGGGCCTTACTGCTCCGCGTACTGACAGGCGCTCAGTTTCGACCGGGGGCCGCGCCTCCGAGCGCGCGCAGCAGTTCGACCGTGCTCTGCCGTGGCCCGAGGTTGGCACGATCGGGCGATCGAAGCGCAGCTCCGGACTTGCCGGAAATCTGCTCGAGAGCCGTCTGACCGCGGCCGTTTTTCGCATCGAGCTTCGCGCCGGCGTTGGCAAGCTGTTTCAGCACGTCGTCGTAGCCGAGGGAAGCGGCCGCGTGCACGGCCGTGTCGCCCGCCTGATTCGCCGCGTTGACGTCGGCGCCGTTCGCCAGCGCGACGCCGACGCTCTCGACGACGCGGCGTTCGTTTTCGATCCTGCCGCCGTCGAGCACGCTCAGCCCGCGCCGATCGGTCTGCTGGCTGGCGCCCATTCCTGCCGCCGCCATGAGCGGAGTGTCGCCGGATTTCATCGACAAGCGTACGTCGGCGCCGCCGGCCGCGAGCGCGCGCATGATTCCCGGCTCGAGAAATTTCGCGGCGAGGAAATACGGCGTGGCGCCAATCAGCGTCGCCGGAAGCTCGAAGTCTTCGCTGTTCCGGCGGACGGGCGTTCCCTTGGTCACGCGGAGGTTCGGGTTGGCCCCGTGCGCCAGCAGGGCGTCGACGAGCCGCGTCCCGCTTCTGAGCACAGCGGCGTGCAGTGCCGTGTAGCCGACGTCGGCGGCGTTGGGATCGGCCCCTCTGTCGAGCAACAGGATGGCGACGTCTTCGTTGCCGCTGTGAGCCGCTTCGACGAGAGCCGTCATGCCGTTCGGCAGCGCGTCGTTGACGTTCGCGCCCGCGTCGAGAAGTGCCCTCGAGGAATCCACGTCTCCCGACCGCGCTGCGAACAACAGCGGCGTGCTGCCGCCGCGCGGCACGGTGTAGTTCAGCTCCTCGCGTCCGCGGCGCTGTGTGACTTCGCTGGTCACCGTTTGCAGGTACGTCCGCGACCGCGCGTTGACGTTCGCGCCGGCAGCGACGAGCGCCGAGACGACGTCCGCGTGACGGCCGGCCGCAGCCCACATCAGCGCCGTTTGCTCGTGAAATTTTTCGACAGCGTTGACGTTCGCGCCGCGGCTCAGCAAGAGTTTGGCCGCGTCCACATTGCGTGATCGCGCCACGATCATCAATGCAGTCTGTCCATCGGCATTCGGAGATTCGACATCGGCGCCGCCCTTCAACAGCCTGTCAATGATCGCGACGTTTCCGTTAAGTGCGGCTTCCGACATCGGCGTCGAACCGTAATCATTCTTCGCATTGACGTTTGCGCCGGCCTTGATCAGTCGTTCGACGAGATCGAGATCGTCCCGTTGCACGGCCCAGTGGAGGGCGGTGGTGCCATCGGCTTCCGGCGCATTCACATTGATCTTCTGCTGAAGCAGGGCCAGCGCGGCCGTGCGGTCGCCGGACTTCACGGCATCGACAAGTCCGACGGCGGCCAGCAGCATGGTGAAGACAATACTCAGCATGGTCTAGACCTCCGAAAGCTTGCCTGTGCTATCGCCTAACGAGTCGGCTGAAATTCCGGCGCGATCGAGCAGCGTCAC
>Ga0081455_10000138_pt1 | contig 85156 bp, 70 predicted proteins | sample TabmetS3T2R1_FD_70207 | JGI IMG/M metagenome (GOLD analysis project Ga0081455, IMG submission 70207) | Tabebuia heterophylla rhizosphere microbial communities from the University of Puerto Rico - S3T2R1 | ecosystem: Host-associated > Plants > Roots > Rhizosphere ... | reverse complement strand
GCGCCGCGGGCTCGAGGTGAGGCTGGTGGGGCGCGATCGCAGCGCGCCCGGATTACTTTTGCGGCGGGGCGTGCCTCGCCGCCGTGCAGGGCGACTCGCGACGCAGCGCGTCTAGAGGGTTGCGCCAAAGGGCAATGCGGTAAACCCGTGTGACGGCGGGGACATCGCAAGACGCGCGGCGCCGTCACGTCTGTCGCTTGGGTGTTGGGAGGGGCAAGCGCATCGACAAAATATTGCCGTGCGCCCGCAGGTTGCGAGCCTTGCAAGAGCGATTGCAGCAAGCACGGAATTTGCCGCCCCGGAACAAGTTTCCGCCTAACCCGTTGTTCGGGCAAAGGAAGGTGAATGGCCCGGTGCAGCACGTCCAGGCTTCTCTCCTGCCTGATGTCAGCTGGGCGGTGCGTGTTCCTCGCGCACCGCCCCGTTCTTGTCCGAGCCACGCCATGCCCACCCGCCACGTCACCTGCACCGAAGCCGCGACTGGCGCCAGTCGACGGCCCCAGGTCGCGGCGGCGACAACAGCCGCATTGGCCGTATACGCGCGCGCGGTGAGACCGGCGCTTGCACCAAGCGTCTCTACAGGGTCATGACCACCCCTGTCGCCGTCACGGTCTACGGTTCCGCCAGCAGCACCAAAGCCGGCCATAGGCCGCGGCGTTGCGCTGGTCCGGCACCCGATTGGATTGGTTTGCTCGCTGCCCACCTGGGCGAGATCGGCAGCGCCTTTCAATCTCTGGGACGTATTTTGGCCTCTCGCCGTTGGTGAACGTCATGGCTACCCTGACCTTGTCGAGCTCCACTTCCAAGTCGTCCGGACCCTCGGGCGCTACCGAGATGGACGACGGCTCGCTTCGTCGATCCTTGCTGAGGCGTTTTTGGCACACAGCCGCCGGGTTTTGGGGCGGCAGCATTCGCTCGTCCGCTTGGACCCTCACCGGCGGGCTGATGCTGATCATCATCTGTTTGCTCGGTGCTCAGTATGCGATGAATGCCTGGAATCGGGCCATGTTCGATGGTCTACAAAACCGCGACGTGGTGGCGGTCGGCAAATTGTCGGCTCTCTATTTCGTCATTTTAGCCGCCAGCGTTCTATTGAGCATTTTTCAGGTGTATGCCCGCATGGCCCTGCAGCGCCGGTGGCGCGCCTGGCTTACAAATAGCCTCGTCGATCGCTGGCTTGCGCATGGGCGCTACTATCAACTCAACCTGGTGCGCGGCGACCACGCAAACCCCGAATATCGCATCGCCGACGATGTGCGCATCGCCACCGAATCACCCGTGGACTTCGTCAGTGGCGTCACGCAGGCGTTCCTCTCTGCCGCCATGTTCATTGTTGTGCTTTGGACCATTGGGGGTGCGCTGGATATTTCCGTGGCCGGTCTCAGCCTGCATATTCCGGGTTTTCTCGTCATCGCCGCACTCGTCTATGCGATCCTGGCGAGTGGCTCCATGCTGCTCATTGGCAGGAGGTTTGTTCATGCCTCAGAGGCAAAAAATCAGGCAGAGGCCGAGTACCGTTATGTGATCACACGGCTGCGCGAAAATGGCGAAAGCATTGCGCTGATCAGGGGCGAAGAGGAGGAGCGCACAGGGCTCGACCGATCCCTCGGCAAAGTGCTGCGCGCCTGGGCGGAGGTCGCCAGGCAAAACATGAAAACGACCGTCGTATCGCAGACCTCAAACTACATCGCCCCCGTCCTGCCGATCATTCTCTGCGCCCCGAAGTTCTTGGATGGCTCGATGTCGCTCGGCGAGGTGATGCAGGCGGCATCCGCCTTCACCATTGTCCAGAGCGCGTTCAATTGGCTGGTGGACAACTATCCCAAGATGGCCGATTGGACCGCATCTGCGCGCCGCGTGGCCTCCCTGATGGTCGCGCTCGATGCCCTGGAAGAGGCCGAGAAAAGCGAGGGGGTCGGCCGCATAACAATCGACAGGGAGGGCGCCGGCCCGGCCCTGCGGCTGCAGGATCTCTCGGTCAGGCTCAACGACGGCACCGCGGTGGTGGATGACACCGATGTATCGATTGCTGCTGGCGAACGTGTCCTGATCGCCGGCGCATCGGGCTCGGGCAAGAGCACCCTCGTGCGCGCCATAGCCGGGCTGTGGCCGTGGGGTGGCGGCGCCATTGAAGTGAAACAAGGCGCCAAGATGTTCCTGCTGCCCCAGCGACCCTATGTGCCGATCGGCACCTTGCGCCGCGCGGCAACGTACCCGGATGCACCCGAAAGCCGCAGCCTCGAAGACATCGTCGCCGCTTTTAAGCACGTGGGCCTCGAAGCTCTGGCGGAAAAAATCGACGACGAGGGGCCCTGGGACCAGACGCTTTCGGGCGGCGAAAAGCAGCGCCTGGCGTTTGCACGCATCCTTCTGCATAAGCCTGATATCGTCGTGCTCGACGAAGCTACCGCTGCGCTTGACCCCAACAGTCAAAACAAGCTGATGGAGTTGCTCGTTGACCGGCCGGAAATAACTCTGCTCAGCGTCGGCCATCGTCCCGAACTCGAGCCATTCCATACCCGGAAAATTACGCTCGAGCGGCGTCCGGGCGGCGCGAAGCTGGTGCGGGACGTGGAATTGCCGAGCGAATCCTTGCGGCAAAGCGTGTGGCGTTGGGTGCGGCGGCGCGCGCGGGGGGAGGAAAGGCCAATCCCCCAGGATCGGTCCTGACTAGAACCCCTGCAGCGCCTCCCCGTGGGCCGCCAAACCGGCAGGGGGTTCGCCCGCGGCGGCCGCGCAAGCCCGAATTGAGTTGCCCTGCCGTCCGGGCGCGGCCTCAGTATCCCCGTCTATCGACACAAATGCCGTTTTGCCAGTAACGATAGACACCGCAAAGCGGCCGAGGAGCGACGGGAACTGCGACGCTGGGCGCCGCGTAGGGGGCCATGTAACCATACCCGGCGGCGCCATAGGCAGGAGCCGGGCTCGCCGCGTTGGGCGCGACGAGGAATTCTGATGCGGCGAAACCGACGGGTCCGGGGTCACTGTAGAAGACCCCGGGCGGATGATAGTCATAGTAACGGGGTCTGGGATTGTCGATGCCATCGGGTAGGTCCGACCACTGGGCAAAGGTGCCCTGAGACAGCAACGAAACTCCACTGGCCAACACGATGACAGCGGCGAACATCGAACGGCGCACGCTAGCTCTCCTGTTCGTCAACGCACAGCAAACTCTGCCCTGGAAGGAATTGCGTTGCCCATCGGGGCTTACCCGAATGGTTTTATCGGGGGATTGCTGAGCCGCCGGCTAAGATCGCGAGCAGTTGCTCCGTGCAAGGTGCTTGCCAAGGGTACCCGGCGCCGCGTGCATTCGGGCGTCGCTCGCGCTCTTTTGACCGTTGCTGGCCCCGCCGCGGTTTATCAATAACGCGGGTGGAGGCTGGAGGCGCCGCCTGTGCAGGCCAAACGGCCTTTGCACCACAGCGACGGCAGACGTGCTGCCGGCACGCCACATGGGAGACTGCGGTGTCGCGGCAGCTGCCCACGCGCGACGACTTTCGTTTTCACGGCGCGGAGCATATCCCGCAGAAAGGCGCAAATCTGCCGACGACGCAGGTCGGACAAGGGGGTGCCCGGTCGAGCCGAGCTGCAAGGCTCAGGGGTTCGTAGCAAGGAAAAATAGCAACAAAACCGGATGTCGGTCTTGCATACCGCCGGTCACGTTAGCAGGTTGATTGCCCTTGAAATCGAGCTTGAGACAAGGAGCGCGCCCATGAACAGGCGAACGGGGTCCATGCTGGTGATCGCTGGAGCTATTGGCATGTTGAGCGCCGGACCGGCATCCGCCTGTGACGGCTGCGCCTGTAACGGTGCTTATGGTTACTCCGGCTACGGACCATCTTGGGGCTATAGCAGTGCCTACGTGGTGGCACCTGCCTTCAACCCTGCACCGGTGGTTGCCTTTGTCCCTGCCGCACCTCGCGTCTACTACTCGCCTCCTGTCTACAGCACTTATTACGCCCCCGCGTACGGCTATGGCTATTACCGATCGGCCGGTTACGGTTGGCGGGGACGCTGGTAGGCTGCCCCTCAGCGCCAAACGCCAACCGCTTGTGCGCAGTGGTGCAGTCTCTCTTTCGAGGCTGATGGCTGAGCTCGGTGCCGGCAAAGCGCGCGACAAGCGCGCTTGGGCCGCGCAGGGCGTCAAGCGTCCGGCTAACCGCAGCAGGATCTTTGCTACACGTGCCTGGAAACGGCCATGGGCTTGGCCCTGCAGCCGCCGAACCACTTCGTTTGCGTCGACCCCGACACGAAAGGCACGCGCCCCCAGCAGTCTCGCCACACTGGCATGCCTGCTCGGACTTGCTCACCAGCGCGGCCCCCAGGCATTGGGCCCACCTCAAGGCTCGACGATCTTGTTGCGGATGGCATAGCGCACGAGGCCGGCCGAAGACGACAGATTGAGTTTGCGCATGATCGCGGCGCGATGCGTCTCCACGGTCTTCAAGCTGATATTGAGGATGTTGGCGATCTGCTTATTGGTGTGACCTTCCGCGATCAGCTGCACAACTCCACGTTCCCGGTTCGTGAGCGTAGAGCCCTCGCGCGCCGGTCGGGCCAGAAATGAATCGAGCAGAGCTTCGGAGACCTTCGCCGTGAAAAAGGGCTTGTGGCCGGCGAGCGATTCGATCGCGCCTATCAGATGGCGTTTGGCATCCGATTTCAGTAAATAGCCACGTGCCCCGGCCTTGAGCAGCTCCTGGATCAGCGTCTCGTTATCGTGCATCGTAAAAATCAGAACTTCCGTCTTGGGCAGGCGTGCACGGATCTGCCGCGTTGCCTCGATGCCGTTGATCAAAGGCAAGGAGTAATCAAGAACCGCCACGTCGGGCTTGGTCTCGGTCGCCTTGCTGATCGCGTCCTTGCCGTCGCCCGCCTCCGCGACGACCTCCCAAGTCGGCTGCGATTCTAGAATTTTGCGAAGTCCTGAGCGCACAACCTCGTGGTCATCTGCAATGAGAATGCGGATCATCGTCGTCGGCGCTCCATCGCGACCCTCGCAACGAGGTCTCCTCAACGAAGGGGCCGCCAGATTATCAGCCTACAGTATTGCGTACCCCTGCCCAGTAGAACTAACCCGGATGCCCTTAGCTTTAAGACCTGAGGAGCAATTCGGTCTTCACACTTGAGATGGGACCAGTGTTTCGTCAGTTCAAGGCATGGCGATGTCCCACGCCCGCCGGCTCTCGAGGCAGTATTGGCGCGCCGCTCTCTCACATCGACCCAAACTCCGATGGTGGATTAACCAGAGGCCTTTACCAAGGCTCGAGAACTATTCGCCGAGTTCAGCGCCGAAAAAGATTTCCAAAAAGTCGCCAAAAAAAGGCGATCTGTGCAGTCCCAGCTTGGCCAGCGACTCCGTCGGTGCAGGCGCGCCGGCAGCTGCTTCCTTGCGGGAGGGGTGATGGAGCAGACAACGAGCTCGAGGCATGCCGCGCACTCAACTCTGCCGGCCTTAGCACAAACGCGAAATTCGCGGCGGGGAGCCGCAAGGCCAATGTCTTGACCACGCCCTCTCGCGGTGCGTCGGGACTTCTTCAGCAAGCCGCAGGGGTAATCACCGATTTCAGTGCCGGCAACGCCGTGTTGGGATGTTGCCGTCGGCCAACCGTCCGACGGGGCTCGCGTTGCGTGCCGCGCCGGTAAGGAGGAGGGCATGGCTAGTCGAGCGCCCGTGCGCTCGCAACAAAGCCAATCCTGAGCAGCACGCGCAATCCCACAGTCATGGAACATGGAGGACGATCGTGGCGACCTCTGTAGACACGCACCCCCCCTTCGCGCCGCGGTTCATGCTGCACGCGTTGGCCAAAAATTGGTGGCTCATCCTGTTGCGAGGACTCTGCGCGATCCTGTTCGGCGTGCTCACCTTCATCTGGCCTGGTGTCAGTCTTCTCACCTTGATCCTGCTTTACGGTGCCTTCGCCCTCGCCGATGGCATCTTTTCCCTTGCCGCCGCGATCACGGGTAACACACCGACGCCGCGCTGGTGGCTTGCCGTGGTTGGCCTGCTCGGCATCGCGGCCGGCACCATGACATTCCTGTGGCCTGGCCTGACGGCGATCGTGCTGCAGGTCTTTATTGCCGGCTGGGCAATCGCCATCGGCGTGTTTCAGATTATCGGCGCGATTCAGCTACGCAAGGAGATCCGGGACGAATGGCTGTTGATCGCCGGCGGCGCCCTCTCCATCGTATTCGGCTTAATCCTCCTGACGCAGCCCCGCGTCGGCGCCCTGGCATTGCTTTACGTGATTGGCAGCTACGCCGTCCTTTATGGGGTCCTCCTCGTGTCGTTCTCGCTGCGTTTGCGCAAACACAGCCACCCGGCGCGCCCGTGAGCGCGGATATGTTCTCGAGATCTTGGGCCCGGTGCAACGGCGCGCCTCGCACGAGGCCGCGTTCGAAAATTCTGCTCGTTCATCCGCAGCTTGGTCCGGCGCGCGAGGAGGCTTTGGACGCCCTCTGCGGCGTCCGGTTGGGCAGGGAGACCAGCGATGAGACCTGAAATCGATATTGACGCAGCAGTGCAGCACAGCACTCCGCACCGCAAGCCATGGGGCGACAATATGGTCTGGATCCCAGGTGGCACGTTTCGCATGGGGTCCAATCGGCATTATCCGGAGGAAGCGCCCGCGCACCGGGCCGCGATTGCAGGCTTCTGGATCGATCGCACGCCCGTCACCAATTCGCAGTTCGCGCGGTTCGTGGCCGCAACGGGTCACGTCACCCTCGCCGAGATTCCGCCGGATCCCAAAAACTACCCCGGCGCCCTCCCGCACATGCTGTATGCGGGATCGCTGGTGTTCCGCCGTCCCCTCGAGCGCGTCCAGGCCGACCATTGGGGCCACTGGTGGAGCTTTATGAAAGGCGCTGACTGGCGCCACCCGCTCGGCCCTGGCAGCAGCATTGAGGGTATCGGCGATCATCCTGTGGTTCACGTCGCCCATCAAGACGCACTCGCCTACGCGCGCTGGGCCGGCAAGGATTTGCCCACCGAAGCGGAGTGGGAATTTGCCGCGCGTGGCGAGGAGGAGGGTGCCGAATTCGCTTGGGGCGATGCGCTCCATCCCGGCGGCAGAATAATGGCCAACACTTGGCAGGGTCAGTTTCCCTGGCAGAACCTGGCGCAGGACGGCTATGAGCGCACGTCCCCGGTCGGAGCATTTCCCGCCAACGACCATGGGCTCTACGACATGATCGGCAACGTCTGGGAATGGACCTCCGACTGGTTCAGTGCACGCCATCAGCCGGATGCCACAAAGCCATGCTGTATCCCAAAGAACCCGCGCGGTGGCGAGGAAAGCCTAAGCTACGACCCCTGTCAGCCAGGCAGCCGCATACCCCGCAAGGTCCTCAAGGGCGGCTCATACCTCTGTGCCCCCAATTACTGCCGGCGCTATAGGCCGGCGGCGCGGCATCCCCAGCCAATCGACACTTCGGCGTGTCATGTCGGTTTCCGCTGCGTCGCGCGCAACCGCCCAAAACTGTCGCTGCGGACCACGCGATCAGCCCTCTAGCTCGTTCAATGTTGCCAGAGGGGCGCGCGCGCCTTCTTTGGGGCCGCGCTTCAGGACCTTCTCCCCTATGATCGGAAGTTCGAGGGCGTGGCAAGCAGGCCAAGCCCTCCGGTGCGCAAAGAGCCCGCCGCAGCGCGCGCGCCCCGCGGCATTGAGAAACGAGGGGGCTCTGGGCGTCGCCTGTTCGGTGGGGAGCTCTGGGTCGCCCTGCCGGCCGCCCCGGCCGCGGGCACCCGCACCGATCTCAGCCCGACAACAACAAAATGCCGACAATCATCAACACATGTATGGAAACGAAAAGAAGGCACGCCTTGCCAAGCGCAATAGTCATTTTGTCATAACCTTCCAGCCGCCGGCCGCGCTTTACTGTGTCGCCGCTCCCGAGCCCGCAGAATGCTCGTTTGCGATGGGTCGTGAATTGCAGATCGCCTCCCGTAATCCCTCCGAAGCAAAGCTCAGATTTTGGCGCGCTAAGTCAGGAGCCGAAGGGCCGCTCCCCGCCGCTTTGGCCCCGCCCAGCGACCGGCACGCCTCAGCGCGGCGCTGATCTGGCGAAGGCGCCACATCTGCCGCCAAAACTGGCACGCCGCGCTCGTGAAGACCGAACAGCCGGCCGAGGCGCACCAGCCCCGTCGCGATCCGCCGCTCGGTGCCGCCAAGCAAGTCGGTCACGCTGCGCGCCGTATCGCCCGCGCTGCCAAAGAGGTCGGGGCGATGCAATTGGGCGGTTGCGGTCACCACCTCGGCGCGTATCCCGACCTGGCCTAGCGGCCGGGCGTCCGGCACCGCGGAGAGCACGCGATCGCCGGGCTCGCCGTCGCTCTGCTGCTGCATCCCAACGGCGAGCAAGTACCAGGCAAGGCCCGTTAGCACCAGCAGCGCCAAAACCCAGGCGGCCCGGCTGGCCCCACGGGCGCGCGCAAGCGAGGAACCATCTCTCGCCCGCGTCGCCGCTGGCAGCACCGAACCCGCACGCTCGGAGGAACCGTTGGCGCCCAGGAGGGCCGCCAGTCCCAACGGCACCGCCGCGGCAATGTCTTCGCTTTGCGCCTTGAGCAGCTTGGCGATGACCTTGCCATCGGCCTTGACGTCCCCACCCACCTGCCCGAGAGCGTCCAGAATTGCGACCGTCAGATCGTCCAGAAAGATCAAGCTTGAGCTGGCACGAGCGCCAACAAACCTGCCGATGGCCGAGGCGAGGGCGCCCGCGCGCTGATCACCCAGGAGAAACGCGGTGACGCCCGCGGCGCCTTGCTGCGTCTGCCCCCAGGCGGCCGGGCCCTTTTGAAGCGCCTGTGTCATTCGCGCGACGCCGTCCGCGCGCAAGACGCCTTCGGTCAGGGCGGCGAGGATCGCGGGCACCCCGAGCTCCGCCGCCTTTCGGGCCGAGGCACGATCGATCTCCGCGCGTTCCGCCAGAACGTCAACGAGATCCAACGTCACGGCGTCGCCGACGCTTGCGAGGATTTTTCCCGACATGACCAAGGTCCGCTTCCGGCGGTTGCCGTTGCACTCCAGAGCGTCTCAGCAAGCACTGCGCAGGCGGGGACGTTCCGCGCCTTCGCGCTCAGAAGGTGACCGGAGGCCGACATGACCGCTATCCGGCGCAGCCCCGAATTTGGCGGCCGCAAATGCCTAGAAGCGACCGCGCCCGGGCCGATGAGCTTTCAAGGTCCCCGAGGCATAGCCGGCCGCACCAGGCCAAATACTCCGCATTGGCACAAAACAACGGCCCGGCCGGCGGAGGCACGGATCGGGGGAGTGTGGGCGGGCCGACGCGATCCGAGCTTGGGTCAGCCAATGCAGGCCACGCATCGCGTTAGGCGTGCACCAGACTGACGAGCAACACCGAGATGGCCACGGCGGTCAGACTTAGAAGCGCGAGCAAAGTGACCAATCGGAACCAAGAATAGGCGCTGCTCAACACATCTACCTCCCTCTCAACACGTCATTATCGCGGCGCATCTCAACCCGACAGCACCTGCGGAATCCTTTGCAAACTCCACGATCGGAGCCCACCGCAGTATCGGGTCATGACCCGAGTTGGGCCTCAATTTAATCCGAGGTCGGTCGGAGTGCGGCGACGGGCGCAAATCGCCGAGCAAACCCGACGCTGCCGAATTCACGGGGTAGACGCTGCCGGTGCCGCGGGACGTGCTGTCGCGCCGCGAGGCGGGGGGATGCGCCATTGCCGCTGGATTGGCGAGCGAACGCCTTAGGCGCCGCGCGACCGGCGAGCAGGCCCCCAAGTGAAAAGGCAAGCGCTAGTGGCTGGCCGGCTGTCCGACAACGACGGTTCGCAAGGCGGTGAGCAAATCTTCGGCGCTAAAGGGCTTCTGCAGGATCACCGCGGCCTTTTTCTTCGGGATCGGCGGAATTGCGTAACCGGAAATGACGATGACGTGCACACCCTTTTCATGCAGCTCGACGATGAGATCACAGGCCATCTCACGCTTGAGATTGACGTCCACGATTGCCACCGTCGGCATTTGCGCGGCAACCAGGCGCTTGGCATCGCTGGTCGTCGAGGCCGGGCCGGACACCTGCATTTCCAGCTGTTTGAGCGCACACTCGAGAGCTTTGGCAACCTGCCAGTTGTCCTCGACCACGAGAACATTCACGTCCCTCAACACGGAGAGATCGGATGCACCACAAGATTGCTTGGCGGAATGTGACATGCGGCCCCCGATCCTTGGATGACTACGCGGTAAGAATGCCGTTGCGTACCGCATAGCGAACAAGCGAGGCACTTGAGGAAAGTGCAAGCTTACGCATGATGGCAGCCCGATGGGTTTCCACCGTCTTCGGACTGATGCTGAGAACGTTGGCGATTTGCTTGTTTGTGCAGCCCTCCGCAATCAGTTGCACGACGCTGCGCTCGCGATTGGTAAGGGGCGACTGATTAGCCACCTTCGCCAGGTCGCCGGTGCTCGACACACTGTCCGTGAAGTAGGGTTTGTGCATGGCGAGCGACTCGATGGCCCGTATCAAATGCCGTTTGGCATCCGATTTGAGCAGGAAACCGCTGGCCCCGGCTAGCTGAATCCCCTGAATCAGCGTGTCGTTTTGATGCATGGTAAAGATCAGGACTTCGGTACGCGGTAGTCGGGCCCGAATTTGGCGGGTCGCCTCCGTGCCATTGATGATCGGCATCGAGTGGTCCAACAGCACGACATCGGGCTGCGTTTCCAGCGCCTTGCTGACGGCTTCTTTACCATCGCAAGCTTCGCCTACGACGGCCCATCTCGGCTGAGCCTCCAAGATGCTGCGGAGGCCCGAACGCACCACTTCATGGTCGTCTGCGATGAGAATTCTGGTCATCGGTTTTTCCCTCGCGCGTATTGTCGAACATGTACTCGGTCACGGGCATCGGTGGAAACCCGGGTTCGGGCGAATGGTAAATGCCGATATCGTCATGCCGGGACACCGGATCTGCCCAAAGGCCTCGAAGCCCGCGGCTGTTGGCTGACGGCAAGGCAACCACCGTGTAAGTGGGCTCCAAGCGCGCTCGCTCAGTCCACGGGCACGACGACGTGGACCCGGGTGCCTCGGGAGCTGGTTCGGATCCTGAGATCACCGCCGAGCTGGTCCACGCGCGCCTTGATGCCGCGGATGCCAATGCCGGGACGAAAATCCGCACTATCACGCTCCACGGTACCCGTCACACCATGCCCGTTGTCCGTGATGACCATGTGGATCCGGCCGGAGATCCATCGCAGCTGGATCGACACGTGCGATGCGGAGGCATGGCGATAGACGTTGGTCAAGGTCTCCTGCAGGATGCGAAAGAGCGACTGCTGTGTACGGAATGGCAAATTGTCGACCTTGGGGCTCAACTTGAAACCGATGGCAAGGCCTGCGCGATTGGAATACCCGTCGACGTATTGCTGCACGGTGGCCTGCAGACCATCTGCGCGCAGGGCCACGGGGTAGAGCAAATACGTGAAGGTGCGCAGCTCCTTGAGGGCTTCGCCCATCGACGCCTCGACCTCGTTCCAGAGCCTTTCCTGGTCGCCCCGCAGGCGGCCTTTTGGCCGAAGCCCCATCAGCGTTAGGCTGGCGGCAACGAGGTGTTGCGCCGTGGAGTCGTGCAGCTCTTGGGCAATGCGCTGACGCTCTTCCTCCTGCAGCGTTATCAATCTTTCCGAGAGTTCCCTGGTCTTGCGTTCGAGCACTTTGCGCTGAGTGATATCTGCCGCCACGCCGAGCAGCCGCAGGGGCTCACCATCGGCCGTGAATTCAAATTTGCCGTCAAGCTGCAGCCAGCGCCGGGCACCGTTCTTTTGCTTAATGCGACAAACGATATGAAAATTTCCACCCGAGCGCAGGGCGTTCTTCAACGTGGCCTCAAACGCCGGAACGTCGTCTGCGTGCAAGTACCTTTCTACGAACTGCTGTCTGCTTAAAGCCCCATCTGCCCGCGCATGTCCGAAGATCTCGTACATGCGGTCGTTAACCCAAATGGTCTGATCCGCCTTCACATCCCATTCGAAAACGCCGAGCGCGGCCCCATTGGTGGCAATGCGCAGGCGGGCCTCGCTTTCGCGCAGCGCCTCCTCGGCGCGCTTTCTTTCCGTCACATCGAAATTCACGCCGACGATGCGGTCTGCTCTGATCGCTGCATGCGCGCTCAGCCAGCGTTCCGAACCATCGGGCATGCGAAAGCGGAACTCGTGCTGATATCGCTGCGCGCGCTCCTCCATGGTTTTTTTCTTGGCATCGCTTGCCTGCAAGTCTGCCAGCGGTATGCGGGCACGCAACTCGTCAGTGGAGACGGTGCGCGTATCCTCTGGCAAGCCCAGCAGGCGCGCCTGCTGGGCATCGATCATGGCTACTTGCCCGGCAATCTCGGCCTCGAAGGTGCCCATTTGCGCGGCTTCCAGCGCCAAGCGCAGGCGTAGCTCGCTCTCGCGCAGGGCCGCCTCGGTCTCCTTCAGGTGGGTAACATCAATCACCGTGCCGATGGAGCGGATGGCTTGGCGTCCAGTGGGCGTGTCGCGATAAAAGCGGCGCCCATGGATGGCAACCCAGCGAACCGCGCCATCCGCGCGCACGATGCGATGTAGACCATCCCACTTACCCTCGTCGGCGGAGCCGCGGGCCGCCTCCACGCGAGCATTGACGAGCGCTCGATCACGCACGTCAAAAAGGCGGGAGGCCTCCGCGTAGGTCATCTCTGACCCGGGCGGCAGGCCGAGAATGGCGCAAAGTTCGGGCGAAAATTGCGTGCGATCGTGCTCGATATCGGAGTCGTAAATACCTATGCCACCGACCTGCACGGCCAACCGCAACAGCTCATCGCTCTCGTTCGGGAGCCAAACGGTACGAGCGCGCGAGGTGGCAGTTTTGCTCGCAGCCAACGTCGCATGTTGAGCTTTGGGTGCGGTTTGCATTCCGTCGAGTGTCTTAGTGAGACCCTGACGGGCCCCAGTTCCCCGGCACTTGGCGATGGTCCACTCGAGTGTGGCCGCCTGGATGATATCGCGCCATCGGGTGTTTCCCCGATGCGGACCCGGGTTTTCTTGATTAACGGTTAATGGGACGGCCCGCACGGCCGCGACAAAATCGAGCTGTTTCCAAGCGTGATCCTGGCCGTTCACCAGGACCCAGGGAGCCGCAGAGCGCGCCGCTCCGGGATTTTCCCGATATCTGCTTGCGGCCAAATCGAGGCGCGGCGGAGCCATTGCTCCGCCACGGCGGCCAGCTGTTCACCCCGAGCTGGCGGCTTAGCTGCTGGCCTGCGCCTGCTTACAGCTCGGCGGGACGGGACTTGCCGGCCCGCGGCGCGGAATTTGGCGAATTGACACCGGCTCAGCGGGTCATTGTGGGAAAGACTGCCGGGCGGTAGCCGTGACGCTCGCGCCGATCTATCGCTTGGCGCGCGCCCCCGTAGCGGGCGCCATGCGCACCGGCGGGCTTTGCCAACGGCAAAACAAATTGCGGGCTGCAACAGGATGCCTTGCTTTGGCACGGGGAGGTGCCCGTCACCGGCGCGCGGACCCGCCTAACAGGCTACTTTGCTTGCCAGGACAAGATGTCACGGTCGGGAGCTTAGGCGGTGGCGTAACGCCTTCCGAGTTGGATCGGCGGCGGCTGCCGGCCGAATCATCCCGAACCTGGCGGCCGACGCGACAGCGCGCCGACGCCGGAAAAGCCGGCTCCGCCGCCGGCGCCCGTCGTTGCCCCTTCTCGGCTCGAGAGCGACAGGTTGGCTCGAGAGCGGCAGGCGCGAGAGGGCCAAGCTGATCATCATTGATGTCATGGTGCTCATTACGGGCAACGTGGCCCAGCGCCATGTGCATGATGCCGCGGATTTGCTGGCCCTGGCCATCGGGGAGGCGACCAGACCTTGGGGCACAGCGGCATCGGCAACGTCACTTTTTGCACCCCGAGCGGAGCAAAACGACGAAACAGCAGATGATCAGTTAACCCACCTCTATACCATCGTGGATGGTATTGGCCCGTTCAGCAAAATCAGTCGAGTCGACTGCGCGATGAGAAGCGCGCCGATATCGACGGTCTCACCAGCGGCAATCCGACGGGTTGCGGACTTTCCACGCGCATCGGCCCGGGGGATCGGCCGTTTCGATGCTGCACCACGCCTGTGCTGCCATCACCATGTCCATCGCCCATGAGATCGGCCCTATCCTCGGCGCCCGCCATGACCGCTTCGTGGACCAAAGCGACTGGCTGACCTCGCATGCTCGACAAGGGTGCAGCGACCGGCACGCCGGCGGCTGACAATGCCAGGCTCATTCTCGAGCTTGCCGAACGGGTATCGAATTTCCGCTAGCGGATAGGCCCAGGCCCGAGCCGCTTGCCACGACCCTCAAGCCCGCGTCCGCCCGCAGAATGGCGAGGGCTCACCGTCCCCTGCCCCAGGCATCGGCAAGCCGTTCTGCACTCCCCCTTTTTTTTGCGCGTTCTGGGTGTTAGCTCGCGCCGGGCCGCCTGGGTTAGCAGATCGCCGCGCGACGGTCGCTGAGCTCTGCGGCCGGCACCGACCCGGTCACGCCCCATTCGTGGCGCCATTAAGCGTTTACCGTAATGCGTGAAGATGGGGCGGCCGCGGCGGTTTCGCGCCGTTTGGCCGCGCAGACTGGAGGAGCCCTAACATGGCCCAACTCTCGATCCCCCGGCTTCCGGGCGGAGCTAGTACATCCAGGAGCGGCCTATTCAGCGTGGTCGGATTGCTCGCGCTGATGGCAGCATTGTTTCTGCTCTACCTGGTTTCTCCGTTCTTCACGGTTGGCGAATACGAGCGCACGGTGGTGACACGCTTCGGCCAGTTCAGCTCGGTCGCCGGCCCGGGCCTGCACTTTCGCATACCGTTCGTTAACGGTCTTGAGACCTACCCGATCGGCATCCAGCGCTTGCAAAAGGACCATCTCAATACCTACACCGTCGACAACCAGGAGCTCGACGCCCTGGTGACCCTCAATTTCCGCATCAACGAGAACGAAGTTCGCCGCGTCTTCACGACTAACCGTGACTACCGCGCCAACCTTGAATCGTTCATGATTGATCGCTTCAAACGCGAGATGGGCAAGATCAATATTACGCAGGTCGCCGCGCACCGCGGCGACGTCGCCCTCGCGGTGCAAAAGGCCCTGACGATGGATGCCATGGACCTGTTCGGCCTCACCATCATCGACTTCCAGATCAACGACATTCGTTATACCGAGCAGTACCGCCGGGCTGTCGACGCGGCCGCCATTGCCAAGGCCAAAGTCGAGCAGGCCGAACAGGAGCGTCGGCAGGCCGAAGTCGTCGCGCAGCGCCAGAAGATACAGGCCGAAGGCGAAGCCAATGCCGTACGCGAGCAGGCGCGTGGCAAGGCCGACGGCGAACTGCTGCTCGCCACGGCCCAAGCCAAAGGCAAGGAGCTGGTGGGCCTTGCCGAGGCCAAGGCGCTCGAAGCTCAGGGACAGGCCCTGCGCTCCAACGCCTCGCTCATCCAGCTCGAGGTGGCCAAACGCTGGTCGGGGAATCTGCCCGTCAATATGTACGGCAGTGCGCCGCTACCCCTCTTGACCTTGCCGGCGGAAACCCAGCAGGCGATCCCCCGTTAGGGCAAAATTCAGCCGCGTGGCAGATTGGCGTAGCGCCGGGTGGCGCTGACGAGCTCGTGGATCACGCCTGGCTCGGTCATGGCGTGGCCCGCGTCCGCCACGATGCGCAAATCCGCCTCGGGCCAGGCACGCGACAGATCCCAGGCGTTCTTGACCGGCGTGACCACATCATAACGACCGTGCACGATGGTGCACGGCAGGTGCCGAATAGGTCCGACGCCGGCGAGCAGCTGATCCTCGCGGGCGAAGAACCCCCGATTGACGAAGTAGTGGCACTCGATGCGTGCGAACGCGATGGCGTAGTTGTCAGCCCCGAACAACTTGATTCGCTCCGGGTCCTGTACCAGCGAAAGGGTCGAGCCCTCCCAGACCGACCAAGCCCGGGCGGCGGCCAACTGCACTTCGCGATCCGGATGGATGAGGCGCCGGTAGTAAGCGGCGATGATGTCGCCCCGTTCGCGCGGCGGAATCGGTTTGCGGAACTCCTCGAATGCCTCGGGGAACAACCAACTGCAACCCTCCTGGTAGAACCAGGCGAGCTCCTCGCGCCGCAACAGAAAAATGCCCCTGAGCACGAGTTCGCTCACCCGCTCAGGGTGAGCTTGCGCATAGGCGAGGGCCAGCGTTGAACCCCAAGAGCCCCCGAACAGCTGCCAGCGATCGATATCGAGGTAGAGGCGCAGCCGTTCCATGTCCGCTACCAGATCCCAAGTGGTATTGCGCTCCAGGCTGGCGTGCGGCAGAGAGCGTCCGCAGCCGCGCTGGTCAAACAGCACGATGCGATAGCGGCTGGCATCGTGATAGCGGCGCATGCTGGCGTTACAGCCTCCACCCGGACCGCCATGCACGATCAGCACCGGCTTGCCGCGCGGATTGCCGCACTCCTCAAAGAAGATCTCGTGCTCCTCATCCACTTTGAGATGCTGCTGCCGATAGGGCTCGATAGGGACGTAAAGACCGAGCCGCTCACGTGCCGACATCGTTCGTTGTTTCCTCTTGTGGCTGCAAAGCGCGGCCCAGGTGCCGCGTGCATGCACTACACACGAGTGCGCGAGGAAGGCAAGGTCCGCTGTAAGGAATCCGCCAAGGCGCTCAGGATGGACTGCGATTCTTGAGACGCAACAAGCGCATCTCGCGATCGTAAACCGTTTCCCCTCCCGGCACGCGCATCTCGCGCAGCTGTTCAAGCACATTGCGCCCGCGCGCGGGAGCCATAAGGCTGCAAAGCATCGTCACCAGCATTGCGCAGGGCAGGCCGAGGGCACCCGCGAGCGCGCTCGGCAAAGCCAGGGCGCCGGTTTCAGAAAGCACGATGGCGGCGCCGGCCACCAGCAGGCCGCATAGCATGCCTGCCATTGCACCCCAGGCCTTGGTACGCCGCCACCAAATCGACAAAACCAAAACCGGAAAGCTGCTCGACGCGCTCAGCGTCACCCCCCATAGGAAAAGCTGCAGCGGGTCTGCCGGGGCGGCGATCGCCAGCCAGATTGCAACAAAGGCCATGCCGGCCAGGGCGATGCGCGCGCGGCCTACGCGGGCACGATCGGACGCAATCTCCACCGGCGAGGTGCGCACCACGTCCTCGGCCACGATGGCGGCCAGCGCGAACAAGGACGCCGACAGCGCCGTTAGCGCCGCCGCAAGCGCGCCGATCAGGGCGAGATAGACGAGCACCTGCGAAAACCCGGCGGCAATCGGCAGGGCAAACAGAACGGCATCGCGCTCGAAGCCAAGACGGCCGACACTGACGGGTTGGGCCCCCGACTCGAGCTGGGCAATGCCGGCCTGTTGCAGGATTTGCATCCACGCCGGCAATTGTTCCCCCGATTGGCCGATCACCTGCTCGAACAAAAGGAAGCGCAGGTAAACCGCAACCGCGGGCAGGGTCAACAGCACGACGCCGGCGACGAGCACCGCCCAGCCCAATGACTTCCTCGCCTCATAGACGCCCGGCGTGGTGCCCGAGCGCGGCAGCAAGGCGGGGGAGGCGGCGATGCCGGCGGCCATTACCAGGGAGGTGAGCACGAAACCAACGGCGCCGACGTTGCCGAAGGATTGCACAAACCTCTTGCCCAACGCCTCCATGCCGGTCCCCGGCAGGTCGAGGGCGAGCGGCGGGGCAATCACGATCGGCAGGTTGCGCAGCATTTCCATGCGCGCTAGGACACGCAGGGTGTTTCCGTGCGTCATTTGTGGCAGCGGTAGATTGGAGGCCATCAAGCCGAAGATGGTGGCCGGCACGGCCAGCGCCAACAGTGCCGTGATGGCCTTGGCAACGCTCGACCAGGTGAGCGAGCGCATGCCACCGGCCGCCAGCACGGCCCCGACGAGGGCGATAAGCACGGCCGCCATCAGATGCTCGGGTTGGCCCAGCAGCCAGCCGGATGCGTAAGCGGCAAAGCGCGTCTCGGCGATCAACACGAGCAAAATCGAGGGGCACAAAACGACGGCCGCGACGACACGCACGGCTCGGCTGTCAAACCTTCTGCCGAGAAAGGCGGGGATCGTGTAGGCCCCGAATTTACGCACATAGGGGGCGAACAGGACGGTCATGAAGACCAGACCTGCGCACCAACCGATGCTCAGGCATAAGGCGTCGAAGCCCGCGATAAACAGCGCGCCGGTGAGGCCGAGAAAGCCAGCGCCGCCCAGCACCGCGACACCGAGCACCAGCCCGTTGAAAAATGCGGGCACTCTACGTCCGGAGGCAAAGAAGTCGTGTGGCTCTTGCGCGCGCGCGTTGAAGCCGATCACCGCGTAGAGCAGAAGGGGTGCCACGAACATCAAGCTGCGCAACAGGCCATCAGGCACCCCGAGCTGCTCGAGCATCAGCCCCATCAACAGCAGCGCCACCAGCGCGGCTGTGAAGATGCCGAAATAGGTGCCGAGGCGCGGATTGACCAGTCGGGTGCTGGAAGTAAACGCCATGCCGGTCAGAAATCCTCGTGCGCTCCGTGCCAGTGATCGATGGCATCCTGTCGATTGATGAACACGGCGACCGTAATAAAGGCTATGACCATCAGTCCGTGACAGGCGAGAAAATAGCCGAGCGGCACCCCCAGCACGCGCTTGTCATTAAGGGCATCGGCGTAGATGGGCAGAATGATCATGGCCAGCAGAAACGGCAACAGGCTGGTCAGCATCTGCACCTTGGTGTGACGCCAGTAAGCTTTGCGCTCGTTGCGCTCAATCATGACGCTCGCTCGTTTCAATGCCCGAAATGGCCGGCGGACCCGGCCAGCCGGTCAGATTGATTGTGATTCGTGTTTCAAGTGAGGCGGTTGGGGTCGGCCGGGGCGAGCCCGGGCCGCGCCGGGGTTAGGGATAAACACACCGCACAATTAGCCAATTTCCCCGGAAAACGCTAGATTGACGGACCGCAGCCTAGCGGAATGGAGGATAGCGCGGGGGACCGCCTTCCCAGGGCTCGACGCGTAACGGATGCAGCGATGGCCGCCTACAAGTTCATCATTGTCGATGACCACCCCTTGTTTCGGGGGGCGCTGAGCCAAGCGCTGCAGGCGTCATTCGAGAACGCCCAGGTCCAGGAGGCCGGCTCCCTCGACGAACTCACCGATCGGCTCACCGCGGGAGGTGATATCGATCTCATCCTGCTGGATCTGACGATGCCAGGCGTGCACGGCGTGTCGGGCCTGCTCTATCTGCGCGCGCAGCATCCCGAGGTCCCTGTGGCGATCGTGTCGGCCAGCGACGATGCCGGCACGATCCGGCACTGCCTGGACTGCGGCGCCTCGGGATTCATCCCCAAATCCCAACCTGTAGAGCGCATTCGCGAAGCGATCCGCAGCATCATGAAAGGTGAAATTTGGCTGCCCCCGGACGTCGACCTCAGCCAACCCGTTGGTGACGCCACGGAGCTGGTGGCGCGACTGTCGACGCTGACGCCGCAGCAGGTGCGCGTCCTGATGATGCTTGGGGAGGGGCTGCTCAATAAGCAGATCGCCTTCAAGCTCAATGTCTCGGAAGCCACCGTGAAGGCCCACGTCTCCGCGATTTTGCAGAAGCTCGGGGTCGATAGCCGCACTCAGGCGGTCATTGCCATCAATAGAATTAGCGGCAGTAACGATTGGCGTGCGCCGAACTAATCTAATGCGCCGCACGCGCCGCCGGTTTCTCTGAGTTTACCGGGGCGGTCTTTGCATCACTCGGCGGCGATGGCCCGCCGTGCCGTGAGCTGATGCATCAGGGCGCGGAGTGCCGCCGCTTTCAGCGGTTTGCGCAAAAACGCATATCCCCGTGTGCGAATTTCGCGTTGCACCTCGGGAGTATGGTCGGCGGAGATGATGATGACGGGCGTGCGCGACCGTTCGGCGGTGCGCACGGCGGCCACGGCATCGAGGCCCGTGCCGCTGTCGAGGTGATAGTCGGCGAGGATGATATCGGGCTTGGTGTGACCCGGCCGCAACCGATCAATCGCCTCGGCGGCATTCTGCGCGGTCATGACCTTGCAGCCCCAGCCACTCAGCATCACGCGCATACCATCGAGCACCGCGCGCTCATTGTCGATGCAGAGCACGTTGAGCCCGGCGATGCGCCCCGCCGATACGGGCGCCGGGGCCGGCTCCACCACCCCTGGCGCGGCGCGCGGTAGCCTGACCGAGAAGATCGAGCCTTTGCCCGGTACCGAGCGCAGTCCCACCGGGTGGCCCAGCACCTTGCCGATGCGCTCCACGATGGACAGCCCAAGCCCGAGCCCGCGTACCGAAGCCGCGGTTTCCTCCAAACGCTCGAATTCCTTAAAGATAACGGCGCGTTTGCTCTTGGGAATGCCAGGTCCGGTATCGCAGACCTCCACCGTCAGATCGTCGCCGTGCCGGCGCACGCCCAACAGGACCTTGCCCTTCGGGGTGTACTTGATGGCATTGGCCAGCAGATTCTGCAGAACGCGCCGCAGCAGACGACGATCGGTGCGCACCCACATCTGCGTCGGCACCACCCGCAGTTCGAGCTCGGCCTTCTCGCGCGCGAGTGGGGCGAACTCCACCTTCAGGCGCTCGAACACGTCATTCAGGGGAAATGCCGTGATTTCCGGTTCCAGCCGGCCGGTATCGAGGCGCGAAATCTCGATCAGAATGTTCAAGATCTCCTCGACCGCCTCGAGCGAGGCGTCGATGTTGCGAACGAGCTGAGCCTCGCCGCTGGCAAGCTCGCGCTCGACCAGGCTGGTGACGTAGAGGCGCGCCGCATTGAGGGGTTGCAGCACATCGTGGCTGGCAGCCGTTAAGAAGCGCGTCTTGTCCAAATTGGCCTCATCGGCCTTGCGCTTGGCGATGGCAAGCGCCTGGTTGACTTCGGTCAGCTCGGCTGTGCGTTCCCGTACGCGGCGTTCCAGCGTCTCGTTGGCCCGGGCCAGGGCCTCGGACGCGGCAACCCGCTCCGTGATGTCCGAATACGTTGTCACGATGCCGCCTTGCGGCAGTGGATTGGTGCGAATCTCTAGGATACGCCGGCCACTATCGAACTGCTCCTGGAAGGTCTCCTTCGAGCGGACGAGCTTGGCAAGCCGATCGGCGGCGAGCTTGTTCACGTCGCCCGCGCCAAAATCGCCGCGTTCTGCGCAGGTCAGCAGAATGCGATCGAGCGGAGTGCCAACGCGCCCGAGTTCCGGCGGCAAGTTGAGGAGCTCACGAAATTGCCGGTTCCAGCAGATGAGCCGCATGTCCTTGTCGAACACGCTGAGCCCGTGGCGCACCTGGTCGAGGGCCGATTGCAGCAGGTCGCGGTTGTACTGCAGCGCTTCGGAGGCATCATCGAGCAGCCGCAAGGCGGATTGGCTGCCGACATCGCCGCGCCGCAGCAGCAGCGACAGGACGAGCCGCGCCGAGGCCGCGCCGATGGCACTCGCCAGCAAGTGCTCGGTAAAGCGCAACAAATGGATGTCCGCTTCGGCTTGCGGCGCGAGCGGTGCGTTGCGGCTTTCCGCAAACTCGGCAAACGACCGCTCGGCGCGCTCGGCACCCAGATAGCGTGCCACCGCGTGTTGCAGATCACCGGCCGTGACCGACGTGCGCCAAAGCCGAAACGAGGGCGCAATTGGCGGCCGCGGCAAGTCGTCCTGTACGAATACGTGTGCCTGCAGTCTCTCAACGGGCTCCGGGGCGCGCAACAGCGAGACCGTGACGAACATGAAGACGTTGGCCGCAATGCTCCACAAGACGCCGTGCGTTAATGGCTCGAAGTGCAGGTAGAACAGCGCCTGGGGCGAGAGCAGGCTCAAGCCAAACGGGCCGTCGGACATGATCGCGCGGCTGACCCAGCCCGCATCGACCACCCAAGGCAAAAGCAGCGTGTAGGCCCAAACCACGAAGCCGGCGAGGATGCCCGCGATGGCGCCGCGCGCCGTGGCCTTGGGCCAGATCAGCCCGCCAAAAAACGCCGGCGCAAACTGAGCAATGGCGGCAAAGGAGACGAGACCGATGGAGGCCAAGGCGTGCGTCTGGCCCAATAGATGGTAGAACCCGTAGCCCAGCAGGATGATGGCGCAAATGGCGATGCGTCGGACCGCCAAGAGCAGCCAGGCCATGTCCTTCTGTCGACCTTTCGCCTCATCCAGATGCTGACGCAATAGAAGCGGCAGCACGAGGCCGTTGCAGACCATGATAGCCAGCGCGACGGAATCGACGATCACCATGGCGGTGGCCGCCGACAGGCCTCCTACGAAGGCCAAGAGGGTGATGACCTCCGCACCGGCCGACAATGGCAGGGCGATCACGAAGCTGTCCGCCTGAAACGACCCCTTGGGAAAGCTAATGAGGCCGGCGGCCGCGATCGGAACCACGAAAATATTGATCAGGATCAGATAGACCGGAAACAGCCAGGCTGCCCGGCGAATCTCGTTCTCGGAGTTGTTTTCCACCACGGCCACGTGAAACTGCCGCGGCAACAGCAGGACGCATACCAAACTCAAGAACGTCACGGTGATCCAGGTGCCACCGTGAAAGCCTTGCGCGAACACGCCTTGGATTTCCGGATGCGTGCGAGCATGCTCGAGGAACCCAGAAAACCCACCAAAGACCGAGAAGGTGACAAACAGACCGACGGTCAGAAAGGCCGCCAGTTTGACGATCGACTCGGCTGCCACCGCGACGATCAGCCCTTCCTGGTGCTCGGTGGCGTCGATGTGGCGCGTGCCGAACAGAATGGCGAAGATGGTCATCGCGATCGCGATGATAAAGGCCGTGTCGGTTGGCAGATGCAGCTGCTGCAGGGGGCGCGCGCCAAGGAGCGCATCGACGGAGATCGCGACGGCCTTGAGCTGCAGGGCTAGGTACGGCAGCGTTCCCGCCACGGCAATGACCGTGACGATGGCGGCTACGGCTTGGCTTTTGCCGTAACGTGCAGCAAGGAAGTCGGCAACCGAGGTGATATTCTGGCTTTTGGCCACGCGCACGATGCGCGATAGAAAGCGCCAGCCAAACACGAACAGCAGGATCGGGCCGAGGTAAACGGGGATGAAGTCGTAGCCGGTGGAGGCGGCGAGGCCGACGCTGCCAAAGAAGGTCCACGATGTGCAGTAGACCGCCAGCGAGAGCGCGTAGATCAAGGGCCGGTCCTGTCCGGGCTTGCGCGTGCGCACGGCGCGGTCGGCGTACCAGGCGACCGCGAACAGGACACTTACATAGCCGATGGCAAGGGCGACGACGCTCCAGCCTTCGATCATTGCCGCCGACTCCATGTGGCCGAATTTCCGCGCCAGCTCAGGCGGTTACCGCGCAATGGCAGGGATCATTGTGCGGCAAGGGCTCGACCTTGTCCAATGCCGCAAGCCTGAGCCCGCTTGGCGCCGGCCCGCAAACTCACGCATAAAGGGGTGCCGGGAGGGCGCGCCAGAGGAACACAGCTATGGGCATCCTGAAGGAATTCAAGGAATTCGCCATCAAGGGCAACGTCGTCGACATGGCCGTCGGCATCATTATCGGCGGCGCTTTCGGCACCATCGTCTCTTCGCTTGTGAAGGACGTGATCATGCCGCCGATTGGGTTGATGCTTGGGGGAGTCGATTTCTCCAACATCAAAATTCCCTTGCGCGCCGGCGCGCCGGGCCAAGACGCCGTGGCCATCAATATTGGCGTGTTCATCAATAATCTGATCAGCTTCCTGATCGTTGCGCTGGCGGTGTTCATGTTGGTTAAGGCGATCAATGAGTTGCGCAAGCGCTTCGAGCGGGCCGAGGAGAAGGCCGTCGCGCCGCCGCCCTCGCAGTCGGAGATCTATTTGCGCGAGATCCGCGACGCGCTTGTGAAAAAATAAGTGTTCGGGTTGAGCGGCCCGTCAACGCCGGTCGCTGGGCCGCCCAAGCTTCAAAAGCCGCAGGATGAACCAGACCGGGATGACGACCACGGCGCCAAGCAGAAAATAGCCAAAGGCCGAGCGAAACGCATCGAGTCCCAGATCGAGGATGCGCCGGACCAACTGCTCCATGCGCTCGATCAGGTTGAAGGGCGTGATACCGAGCACCGAAAAAATGATGCCGACCACAATGGAGAGCAGCACCAAACGGACCAAAGTGCGGCCAACGCTGTCGCCAAAGAATTGCTGCCGGTCCATGCAGCTGTCCTCTCGCATGCTTTGGGCGCCGCGGCGCCTGCCTCCCGATTAACATAGTCTTGGGTTGCATAACAGGCCGTTGGGATCTGGCGCTGCCTGCTGGCAGCGGAGCCATTCGAGGCGCGGTTCCATGCGTGGAGAGGCAAGGGCGATGGGAGAGGCAGGGCCTGTCCTGGTGACCGGGACGGCACCGCCACGGCTGCCGCCATCGTTCATCGACTGGTTCGCTCGCCGGGGGTGGCAGCCCCGCGCGCACCAGCTTCAACTGTTGACAAACGTGGCCCGGCGGCGCTCGACCCTGCTGATCGCCCCAACCGGCGCTGGCAAGACACTGGCAGGCTTTCTGCCGAGCCTCGTGGCGCTGGCGCAGCGCGCACCACTTGCCCCTGCCCATTCGGTCCACACCCTTTACGTCTCGCCGCTCAAGGCGCTGGCAAGCGACGTTGCGCGCAATCTCATTGCGCCCATTGCGGAAATGGGTTTGCCCGTTACGGTGGAGACGCGCACCGGCGACACGCCGATCGCACGCAAGCAGCGCCAGCGCCAACGCCCGCCTGACCTGCTTTTGACCACGCCCGAACAGGTCGCGCTGCTGTTGTCGCATGCGGACGCCGCGCGCTTGTTCGCCGGGCTAAAGACCATCATCGTCGACGAGATACATGCGCTGGCACCCAACAAGAGAGGTGACCTCTTCGCACTCGCTCTCGCGCGCTTGCAAATTATCGCGCCCGAGCAGGTGCGTATCGGCTTGTCAGCGACGGTTGCCCGTCCCAGTGAGCTGCGTGCCTATTTGGTGCCGCAGAACAGGGCGGCGGCGACCCGCCTGGCGCACCTGATCGAGGTCGGGGGCGGCCAACCGCACGAGATTGACATGCTGCAAACCGCCACGGCTCTGCCTTGGGCCGGGCACACGACGCGCTACGCCGCACCCGACATGCTTGCGGCCATTAGCGCGCACCGATTGTCGCTGCTGTTCGTCAATACGCGCAGCCAGGCGGAGCTGCTGTTCCAGGAGCTCTGGCGACTGAACGAGCACAATCTGCCGATCGCGCTGCATCACGGCTCCCTCGATGCGGCACAGCGCCGTAAGGTCGAAGCGGCAATATCGGCTGGTCGCCTGCGCGCGGTGGTGTCGACGTCCACCCTCGATCTCGGGGTGGACTGGGGCAGCGTCGACCTCGTCATCAATGTGGGCGCACCAAAGGGGGCAAGCCGTCTGCTGCAGCGCGTCGGACGCTCCAATCACCGCCTGGAAGAGGCCTCGCGCGCGTTGCTGGTACCGTCAAATCGCTTTGAGGTCCTTGAGTGTCGTGCCGCCATCGACGCGGCGCAGGCGGGCACGCACGATGCCGTTTGCGACCGCACGGGTGCGCTCGACGTGCTGGCACAACACGTCTTGGGGATGGCCTGCAGCGGCCCGATCCAAACCGACAGCCTTTACCGCGAAGTGCGCAGCGCTGCCCCCTATCGGAACTTGCCACGCCAGACCTTCGATCGGGTGCTCGATTTCGTCTCGACCGGCGGCTATGCGCTGCGCGCCTATGAACGCTATGCGCGATTGCGGCCAACTGGCGGGGGTCTCCTGCGCCTCGCGCATCCGCGCCTCGCCGGCCAATACCGCATGAACGTGGGCACCATTGTCGAGGCGCCGACGATAAAAATCCGACTCGCCCCGAGGCGAGGCGGCAAGCGCGAGCGCACGAGCGCGCTTGCGGGCGGGCGCGTTCTCGGCGAGGTCGAGGAATATTTTGTCGAACAGCTCAAGGTGGGCGACACCTTTGCCTTCGCGGGTGAGGTTTTGCGCTTTGAAGGATTGCAGAACACCGACGCCTTCGTGACGCGGACCAGCGATCCAGATCCGAAGATCCCCTCCTACGAGGGCGGTAAATTTCCGCTGTCCACGCATTTGGCCGATCGCGTCCGGACTCTGCTGGCCGAGCCGCACCGCTGGCAGCAATTGCCGCAAGCGGTATGCGATTGGCTTTTGTGCCAGCAGGAGCGGTCCTCTCTGCCGGCGCCGGGTGAGGTACTGATCGAAAGCTTCGCGCGCGCCCGCCGGCATTATCTCGTGGCCTACCCCTTCGAGGGCAGGCTCGCGCACCAGACCCTCGGCATGCTATTGACAAGGCGCCTCGATCGCAGCGGTGCCAGACCACTGGGCTTTATCGCCAACGACTATGCCCTGGCGATCTGGTGCTTGGCCGACGTGAGCGATCTGAAGCGCCAGGGGCGGCTCGATCTCGACGTGCTATTCGCCGAGGACATGCTGGGCGACGATCTCGAGGCTTGGCTGGCGGAATCGAACCTGATGCGGCGCACCTTTCGGCTCAACGCGGTGATTGCCGGACTGATCGAGCGGCGCCATCACGGCCGAACCAAGAGCGCCCGCCAGGTCACCATCTCCTCGGATCTGATCTATGACGTGTTGCGCAAGCACGATCCGCGCCACATCCTTTTGCAGGCCGCCTGGGAAGATGCCGCAACGGGTCTTTTGGAGATCCGTCGGCTGGGTGAGTTTTTGCGCCGAATCAAGGGACGCATCCGCTACAAGGCGCTAAGCCATGTATCGCCATTAGCGGTTCCGGTGCTCCTGGAAATCGGACAGGAGCTGGTCAACGCCAGGGGCGTGGCGGATGCGATCCTGCGCGAGGCCGCCGGGGCGCTGGTCGGGGAGGCAATGCAAGCGGGGGAGTAGCATGCTCGAGCTCAAGTCAGAACGCTTCAATCTGTTGGCCGACCAGGCGGCGCTTGGCATTGCGATTTGCGGCAAGGCGCTGCTCGCAGACAGTACGGGCGCGATCTACTGGCCAGCGGAGGCGTGCCTACTGGTGGCGGATCTGCACCTGGAGAAGGCTTCCGCCTATGCGCAGTCGGGCGCCTTGCTGCCTCCCTACGATACCCGCGAGACGCTGATCAGGCTGGCGGAGACCATTGACCGCTATCAACCGCAACGCGTCATAGCCCTGGGCGACAGCTTCCACGATGCGGGCGCGTCCCAGCGTATCGGCGCCGATGATCGCGAGCGGCTCAGGATCCTGCAAGAGGATCGTGAATGGATTTGGCTCAGCGGCAACCACGACCCACGACTTGGGCTCGGCGGCCGGCACGCCGACGAGATCAGGCTCGGGGGTATCACGCTACGTCACCGACCAACTCCCGGTTCCGCGACGCATGAGATCGCCGGGCACATGCACCCTGCCGCCAAGCTGTCGCTCTATGGCACCTCCATTCGCCGACCGTGCTTCGTCGGCAACGGACGGCGCATCATCATGCCCGCGTTCGGCGCCTTCACCGGTGGACTGAACGTGCTGGATGATGCCTTCCTGCCGTTGTTCGGCAGCGGCGGCATGGCGGTATGGATGTTGGGACACGAAGGCCTTTATGCCGTCGCGGCGCGCCTGCTCAGTCGAGACTGATGAGCTGCACGGCTAGGGCATCGGCAGGGCCTCGTGCTCCTTCAACACGCGCCCGTCCTCACTTTCGATGAGCTTCACCCGATAGCCCCAGAGCTGGGCCAGGTACTGCAGCGTGCGTTCGGCCTCGGCCTTATCGAGCAGGATACCGTTGCGCACTTGATGAGTGAGCACGAGGCGCCGACTACCCGACAGATCCGCATCCGTCACCTGCAGATCGGGATCTTGCACAGCAATGTCGTACTGGCGGGCCAAGCGACGACGGATGTCCTTGTAGCCTTGTTCATCGTGGATGGCGGCGACGCGCATGGCCGCGTCTTTGGCGTCGTCAGCCACGGCAAACAGGCGAAAATCGCGCATCAACTTGGGACTCAAATACTGCAGGATGAAGCTCTCGTCGCGAAACTCGGCCCAAGCTTGCCGCAACGTGCCAAGGGCGTCACCGCAGCCGGCGAAATCCGGAAACCAAGCCCGGTCTTCCTCACTAGGTTCGATGCAGATGCGCTTGATGTCGCACATCATGGCGAAACCGAGCGCATAGGGGTTGAAGCCGGAAAAGCGGCGGTCATTGAAGGAGGGCTGATAGATGACCGAGGAATGCGAGTGCAGGAACTCGAGCATGGTGCCGTCGGTCAAGAGACCGCGCTCGTAGAGCCGATTGATGATTTCATAGTGCACGAATGTGGCGCAGCCCTCGTTCATCATCTTGGTTTGGCGCTGCGGATAGAAATATTGCGAAAGCAGGCGCACGATGCGCAAGAGTTCCGCCTGCCAATCCTCGAGCTTGGGCGCATGCTTCTCCAGGAAATAGAGCAGGTTCTCCTCCGGCAGGCCAAGGCGTCGCTGCTCGTTCAGCGATGCGGAGGATTCCGAGACGTTCTCGCGCACGATTTCGGGTAGCGTACGGTAAATGTCGTCGTAGGTCGCCTCCTCGTAGGCCCGGCGTCGCTCCGCCTTTTCCCGTTCGCGCTTGGCCACGTCGCGCGGTCTGGTCCTGAAATCGCGGCTCACCCCGTGGTTCATCAAGGCGTGCGCTGCATCGAGCACGCTTTCAACCGCATCTTGGCCGTGCCGCTCCTCGCATTCGGCCACATAGCGCTTGGCGAATTCGAGGTAGTCGATGATGTGGTCGGGCTGCGTCCACAGCCGGAACTGGTAATTATTCTTGAAGAAATGGTTGTGGCCGAAGGCGGCATGGGCCAGCACCAGCGCCTGCATCGTCATGGAGTTCTCCTCCATGATGTAGTTGATGCAGGGATCGGAGTTGATCACCAGCTCATAGGCAAGGCTGCGCATGCCTCGCTTGTAGAAGGCCTCATCGTGCGCGAACCGCTTGCCAAACGACCAATGCCGGTACATGAGCGGCATGCCGATCGACGAATAGGCGTCGAGCATTTGCTCGGCCGTAATCACCTCGATCTGATTGGGGTAAATGTCGAGTCCGAGTTCACCGAGGGCGAGCTCGCCCATGGTATCGTAGGTCTTGCGCAGCAGGTCGAAATTCCATTCCGACCCATCGAACAGGGGGCGCACACGGCTCTTGCGGCGGGGAGGCAGCTTGGTGTCGGTCAAGATCCAGCTCCTCAGGTAGTGCTAGCGTTGGCGGAAAACAGTTCATGGAAGACAGGGAAGATGTCTTCCGGGGACGCCACGCGCCGCATGGCGAAGTTCTTTCGTGTCCGGATGATTTCCGAGTAGCCGTGCCAAACAGGCGTCTCAACCGAATCGTTGAAACGCTCCCCGTGCGTGGTCTCGATGTATGCGAAATACTGGCAAATCGGCAGGACCTCTTTGCCCAAGAGCTCGAGGGAGCGCGGCATATCGTCGTGAAAGTTGTCACCATCGGAGGCCTGCGCGGCATAGATATTCCAATCGGCAGGCGAATAACGATCGCGTACGACCTTCAACATCTCCTCAAGTGCGGTGGAAATAACCGTGCCGCCCGTCTCGGTGCCGCGAAAGAACGTCTCCTCGTCGACCTCCGATGCCGTACTGGTGTGTCGTATGAACACCAGATGCACCTCGCGGTAGTAGCGCGAAAGGAACACGTGCAACAGCATGAAAAAGCGCTTGGCCAAGTCCTTGAGCGGCTCGGTCATCGACGCGGAGGCATCCATCAGACAAAACATGACGGCCTGCGTCGTAGGCTTCGGCACCCGCTCGAAGCGGCTGTATTGCAGATCGAGGGGATCGATGTAGGCAATCGTACGGCGCAGCCGCTGCTTGTGCTCGATCTTGACGCGCAGGGCCGAGATCTTCGCCTCGTCGCCTGGCACCTCTTCTTCCGCGGCCCGCAGCTCAGCCTCGAGCGCTTCAATTTCCGCGAGGCTCGGTCGGTGCAACGCCAGGCGTCGACCGAGGCTCTTGCGCATGGTGCGGGTGCGGCTCAGGCGGGCCGGAGGTCCGTCGGTGGTAAAACCCGCTCGCGTGAACTTGGGCGCCTTCAGGTCCTTTAGCTTGACCTTTATGAGGTTGGGCAGCTTAAGGTCGTCGAAGAACAGGTCAAGGAATTCCTCCTTCGTCAGAGTGAACGTAAATTCGTCCTGGCCTTCGCCGTCGGGGCTGCCTTGGCTGCCCCGCCCGCCGGCGCCCGCCTGAGGTTTGGGAATCTCATCGCCCACCCGGTATTCCTCGTTGCCGGGGAGGACATAATCGCGCGCGCCGGTCGAGCGACCGAGCGAGAAGCTGGGCTCGCGCAGACTCTTGGAGCGGATGGTGACCTTTTCGGCGCCCTCGGCCTCGGAGACTTTGCGCGATTTCAGCGAATCCTTGATGGCTTCGCGAATCTCGGCCTTGGCCCGGCGCAGGAAACGCTGGCGATTGCCAAGGCTCTTGGACTTCGGATTGAGGCGGCGATCGACGATCTGCATGAGCTTCCTAGCCACAACCGGCGAGTGGTATGCGATAAACAGCATGGATCGCAAGCGCCGCCAACGGGTAATCGGCGCAAAGACTTGGGCAACTGCCTGGCTATGGGCCGCGGTTTAGCTCGATTTCTTCACCCGCATGTACCATTCGACCAGGCGACGCACCTGGCGTGGCGTATAACCACGCTCGACCATGCGCTGCACGAACTCCTCGTGCTTCTTCTCGGTCTCGCTGTCCTGCTTCTTGCCGAAACTGATCACGGGCAGCAGGTCCTCGACTTGGCTGAACATGCGCCGCTCGATCACTTCTCGGATCTTCTCATAACTGGTCCAACTCGGATTCTTGCCACCGTTCTTGGAACGCGCACGCAGCGAGAACTTGACCACTTCGAACCGGAAGTCCTTCGGATTGGCGATGCCCGCGGGTTTCTCGATCTTGGAAAGCTCCTGCTCCAACACCTGCCGGCTCATCAGCTGTCCCGTATCGGGGTCCTTGAAGTCATGGTCCTCGATCCAGGCATCGGCATACGCCACGTACCGATCGAACAGGTTCTGTCCGAAGTCGTTGTAGGATTCCAGATAGGCCTTCTGGATTTCGTTACCGATGAATTCGGCGTAGCGAGGCGACAGCTCCTCCTTCAGGAACTCAAGCCAACGCGCTTCGGTCTCCTCCGGCAGCTGCTCGCGACGGACCGCCTGCTCAACCACATAGAGAAGATGCACGGGATCGGCCGCCACTTCGTGCGTATCGAAGTTGAAGGTTTCCGACAGGATCTTGTAGGCAAACCGGGTTGAGCCGCCATCCATGCCCTCCGTCACGCCGGCGGCATCGCGGTATTCCTGGATGGTTTTGGCATGCGGATCGGTGTCCTTCAGGCTTTCGCCGTCATAGACGCGCATCTTCGAGTAAAGCGACGAATTTTCGTGCGCCCTGAGCCGCGTCAGCACGGAGAAACGCGCCAGCATGTCGAGGGTGCCTGGCGCGATATCGGCATCCTTGAGTTCGCTGGACGCCAAGAGCTTCTCATAAATCTTCTTTTCTTCCGCCACGCGCAGGCAATAGGGCACCTTGATCACGCTGATACGGTCGAGAAACGCCTCGTTGTTTTTGTTGGCACGGAAGGATTGCCACTCGCTTTCGTTCGAGTGCGCGATGATCAGCCCCTGGTAGGGCATGGCGCCGACGTTCTCGGTCCCGACGTAGGTGCGGTCCTGCGTCGCCGTGAGCAAGGGATGCAGCATCTTCAAGGGCGCCTTGAACATCTCGACGAACTCGAGAACGCCCTGGGTGGTGCGGTTGAGGCCCCCCGAATAGGAATATGCGTCGGCGTCGTTCTGCCCGAAGTGCTCAAGCTTGCGAATGTCGACCTTGCCGACCAGGGAGGAGATATCCTGGTTGTTCTCGTCACCGGGTTCGGTTTTGGCGACACAGATCTGGCGCAGCTTCGAGGGGTGCAGCTTCACCACCGAGAACTTGGAAATGTCGCCGCCGAACTCGTCGAGCCGCTTCACGGCCCAAGGCGACATGTTGCCCATCAGGATACGGCGGGGAATAATATAGCGCTCCTCCAGCATCGCACCCATGGAGATCGGATCGAACAGCCCAAGGGGACTTTCGAAAATCGGGCTAATGCCATCGTTGGTGGCAAGCACGTAGACCGAACAGTTTTCCATCAGGTCCTTGAGCCGGTCCGCCAGCGAGGATTTGCCGCCGCCGACGGGGCCCAACAGATAAAGGATCTGCTTTTTCTCCTCGAGCCCTTGTGCGGCATGGCGAAAGAACCCGACGATGCGCTCAATGGTCTCCTCAAGGCCGTAGAAGTCACTGAACGCCGGATACACCTTGAGTGTCCGGTTCATGAAAATGCGACCGAGCCGTGCGTCCTTGGCGGTGTCAACCAGTTCGGGCTCGCCGATGGCGGTGATCATGCGTTCGGCCGTTCCGGCATACATCGACGGATCGGTACGGCAGGCCTCCAAGTATTCCCTGAGAGACAAGCGGTGCTGTCTCTGGCTCTCGTATGCCTGAGCATAGAGGTCGAAGATGCTGTCCTTCGTCGTCATCTTTCATCGCCTCTGCAGTCGGCGCATTCCTACCGAGATTAGACCAAAAGAGTGAGGCCGGGGTAGGCACCTAACACTTTGCTCACCCGGCGTTGCCGGATCGCGCCACAGCGCTGTCCGCTTCGCCACAGTGGGCGATGAGAAGATGGGGATTGTTCGTCGTTCAGGCAATCGTCTTTCTCAACCAGATCCAGGTTACGCCCAGCGGCGTACACGTAAGAGAGACGAGCCGAGGCCCCGGGCCCCGCCGCCATCCACTTTGCGCTTTTGACAACGATTTTTCCACAGCCGGCGCCGCGCATGGTGAAGGCCGAGCCACTCCTGGCTTGCACCGTGTCCGAATCACTGCCGGCCTTGCCGCGCTCCATGGCAAGTGAATGAGGTTTAAGCCGTGACGTCAAGGCGCATGGGGAGGCCGGCTGCCGCCATGTGCCGCTTGGCCTGCGCGATTGTGAACGTTCCGTAATGGAAGATTGAGGCGGCCAGCACCGCACTGGCCCCGCCGATTCGGACCCCCTCGACGAGATGATCGAGTGTGCCCACGCCCCCCGAGGCGATGACCGGCACAGGCACCGCATCGGCAATGGCGCGCGTGAGTTCGAGGTCGAACCCAGCCTGGGTACCATCGCGATCCATGGAGGTGAGCAGAATTTCACCGGCACCCAACGCCACAACCTCTCGGGCATAGGCAACGGCATCAAGCCCGGTCGGGTTCCGGCCGCCATGGGTGAATATCTCCCAGCGTGGCCCCGCCGAGGTTGCGGCGACCCGCTTGGCGTCGACGGCAACCACGATGCACTGTGCACCGAACTTATCGGCGGCTTCGGCCACCAACTGGCGGCGGCTGACGGCCGCCGTATTGATGGAAACTTTATCGGCCCCGGCCCGCAGCAATTTGCGAATGTCGGCACTGGTGCGCACGCCGCCCCCAACGGTCAGCGGCATGAAGCAACGCGAGGCCGTACGCTCTACGATCTCGAAGATGGTGTCGCGATGCTCGTGGCTCGCGGCGATGTCGAGGAAGCACAACTCGTCCGCGCCGGCCGCATCGTAGGCCGCGGCCGCCTCCACGGGATCACCCGCGTCCTTGAGGTCTTGAAAGTTGATACCCTTGACCACGCGGCCGTCTTTGACGTCGAGGCAGGGAATGATACGGACCTTGAGCATTAAGGACTTGTGCGACGGGCCGGGATGACGTGCAACCGAAATTAGGGGGCAGGCAGGATCACGCCGTCGGCGCCGGTGCGCGCATCCGGCCATGGCCGGAAAGGGCGCCGGCGCCGGGAGCACGCCCCCCGATGGTCCTGGCGGGCCGCCCTGCCGGAAACGCCGCCGACCCCTGCCGGGCGCTGAGCGGCGGCCGCTTGCGCACCCGGTTTTGCCGGTCGCCCGCTGCACGCCTAGGGCCGGCGCGCTCACATGGTGAGCCCGGCTTGGCTTGACACGCCTGCACCGCGCCGGCGGGCGTTTTGGTGGTCAGGCGCCGCCGATCCGCGGGTGGAAGGCCGAGCCCGCGCGGCAGGGGATGCCCTGTGGGGCAAACTGAGGGTGGGCCAGCTCAAGGTCTGTTGATGGCGGTGGCCTCGATCAGGGCCAGCGCGGCGCGCCCATCGAGGCGCCCATCGTAAAGCGCCCGCCCGGCGATGGCGCCTTCCAGCATGGCATACTCCGGGCGCAGCAAGTCCTCTATATCCTTGATGCCGGCAAGGCCGCCCGAGGCTATGACGGGAATGCCGGTTTCCCGTGCCAGCGCGGCAGTCGCCGGCAAATTCAGGCCCTTGAGCACGCCATCGCGGGCAACATCGGTGTGGATGATGGCGGCAACGCCAACGTCTTGACACCTTCGTGCCAGGTCAAGGGCGGACAGGTCGCTTGTGACCGCCCAGCCCTCGACAGCGACCTTGCCGTCTTTGGCATCGATGCCAACGGCGATGCGACCAGGAAAAAGCCGCGCCGCCTGCCGCACTAGGTCGGGGTTACGCACGGCGATGGTGCCGAGGATCACGCGGCTGACACCTTGCGCAAGCCAGGATTCGATCGTGCTCAGATCGCGAATGCCCCCGCCAAGTTGTATCGGGATCCGAACCGAGCCGAGGATCGAAGCGACCGCGGCGGCATTGACGGGCCGTCCGGCGAAGGCGCCGTCGAGGTCGACCAGGTGAAGATAACGAAAGCCCTGGCTTTCGAACACCTTGGCCTGCGCCACGGGATCATCGTTGAAAACCGTCGCGGCCGCCATGTCACCGAGCTGCAGGCGCACGCATTTGCCGTCCTTGAGGTCGATGGCGGGAAACAGGATCACGTCGAGGTCTCGCACATCTGCGCCGCGTCGCAGCCATCAGTTTGCTGCTTTCATCGGCGATCAGTGGGGGATGTTGTTTGACAGTCAAGTGGGCCGTTGGGCCGATGGCCTACCCGGCTGCGCGGCGGCCGGCAAGGGGGGGCCCCTCTCGGAACAGGACGCCATCGACATTTGGATCGCCCGCTGGCTCAGGGTGCGGCGCAGGGACATCCTCGTGCGCTATGGCTGCGACCCGCGCCGGCTCTATGAAATCTGGGAGCAACACCGTTTTGTGGGCAGTCGCGACAAGGCGCTCGCCTGTTTCCGGGCGCGCTATCCGGGGCTGACGGATCGGGTGGATTTCGGGCCGCATCGGCGCGTGCCGCGCCGTCCGCCTCCCGACCTGCAACCTTCCCTGTTCGAAGAAAGCAGGCTGCCCCGGCCGCGCCGCGAGCTCAGGCGCTAGCGCCGCGGGCGGTTGCGTCAATGTGGGCAGTAAGCCTGCGATCGAGACCAAGCTCGTGCGCCAATGCGCTCAGAAAGGCGTGCTCTTCCTCGCTGTCGAGATCGACGGCGATGCGGGCCGCCGTGTAAACCTGCGTGGCCTGCTCAGGCGAGCACACCTCGCGGGCAAGATCGCTCGCCGAGGCAGGGCGCTGCACCTCTTGCATGAGGAAACGCTGCGCCTCCGGCGAGGTGCGCGCGGCACGCAAGTTGCCGAGGATCCGCTGGCGTTCGCTCTGATCGATGCGCCCGTCGGCGGAGGCAGCCGCGATCATGGTGCGGATCAAAAGCTGCGCCCCGTCATTGCTAAATGTACCAGGCTCGAAGCCGGAGCCGGCGGGTGCGGTCGGCAATTTCGAGCGCGGCCCCGGCGAAGCCGGATCCTGTAAAATCGGGCGGTCCTCCTGGTAATCCCGGTAGGCCTTGTAGGCGAGCCCGCCGATCAAAGCGAGCCCGCCGAGCTTGGCAGCGGTCGCCGCCAGCGCGCGGCCCGCCGGCGTGCCGAGAATGAGCGCGCCGAGGCCGCCGAGCGCGGCGCCTGCCGCGACCTGGTTCTCGGCAAGGAGCGCCTTAAGCTCGGCAATGATTTGCGCCGGCGACTTGCCGGTCATCTGCTCAAGCGCATGGCCCGAAGCCTTCGAGGCCCCCATCGCCTCGTCGAGCCGGCTGCTCGCCTCGCGCACGCCGCCGACCGCTTGGCTAAGGATCTGCCCCAAAGCGGAACGGAGACCGCCACCACCCTGGCGAGACTCGACTTCCAGCCTGCCGAGGAGGTCCCCGAGCCCACCGTCGGCCGTTGGCCCCAGCGCGGCCTCGGGCGCAAAATCTGCCCTTGCCATGAGGCGGCGCAACTCCTGCTCGAGGCTTGGGACCTTTGCGGCGGGGTCGGCGCCCGCCGGGTGCGGAGTTTGCGCCAGCCCTGGGGCGGCGGCGCCGACCGGACGCCGCTCACCGCTGGGGCAAGAAGGTCGGAGGGGCGAAGCTCGGCAGCGGCCGCCAGATCCGCTGCCGGCGCCCTGGCGCTTTGCGGCTCGACCGGGGCCGTCGTGGCAGGCATACGAGCTCGGTCCTCCTGCCCAAGGGTGGGGGTCTGACGTTCTGGGCGCGGATCCTCGCGCAGCAGTTCGTCAAGCAGGCTTCGAACGTCAAACATGGGATCCTCCACGCCGGGCGGCAGATCCCCCTAAGGGCCAAGCCTAGGAGGATCGGGAAAGCCCCGCAACGCGGGTTACTTGCACGGGCAGTCGGGTGATTCTGGCGCCTGGGTCGCGACTTTTACTCTGCTGCCATCGGCAGAGCCCGAGACTGGCGCGGGACGCCTTGGCTTTTGCCGGCGAGTTCCAACGTGGCCGGCTCATCCGCCTCCCCGACAAAGCGCCGCAAGAAGCTCCAGCTTGTCGCGGCGATGTCATCCATGACGCTGAACACGGCCGGCACGAAGACGAGTGACAGGAGGGTCGATGACACAAGCCCACCGATTACGGCTATGGCCATTGGCGCGCGAAACTCCCCGCCCGAGCCCAGGCCGAACGCCGACGGCAACATGCCCCCAATCATGGCTATGGTGGTCATGATGATCGGCCGGGCACGCTTGCGCCCCGCATCGACTATGGCCTCCAGCCGCGGCACGCCGCGTTTCATCTCCTCGATGGCGAAGTCGACGAGCATAATGGCGTTCTTGGTGACAATACCCATCAGCATGAGGACGCCGATGACCACCGGCAAACTGACGGGCTGCGCCGTGACGGCGAGGGCCAGGATGGCGCCGCCGATCGACAGGGGCAATGAGAAGAGGATCGTTACCGGTTGCAGGAAGCTGCCGAACAGCAGCACCAGCACGGCATAGACCATCATGATCCCGGCCGCCATGGCCTTGGCAAAACTCTCGAACACCTCGGTCATGATCTCCGCGTCACCGAACTGGCGGATCTCGACCTGTGGCGGCAAGCGCGCCACCGCCGACTGCGCCATGACCTGCTCTAGGGCCTTTCCGAGCGGGGTATTGCCCACGAGATCGGCGCCGATCACGACACGACGGCTGCGGTCGTAGCGGTCGATCGCGGTTGGTCCCTGCCCGAGCTCGAAACGGGCGACGGTTATGAGCGGCACCGCTGCGCCCGTGGTCGTGGATACCGTGAGCGATTCGAGCGTCTGCCGGTCACCACGCGCGCGCCCCTCGAGCTGGACGCGGATCGGAACCTGCCGGTCTCCAACATCGAATTTGGCAAGGTTGGCGCCAATGTCGCCGATCGTGGCAATACGCACCGCCTCGGAAATGGCTTCGGTGGAAACGCCGAGCTCGGCGGCGATCTCGGTATCGGGCACGACGCGCAGCTCAGGCCGGTCGAGTTCGGCGCTGGAAACGACGTTGGCGAGCAGGGAGATGCGCTTGGCCTGGCTGGTCAGCTCGGCAGCCGCTCGCGTCACGGCCGCCGCATCGCGTCCGGCAACCACGAGCTGGAACTGCCGTTGACCGTTGTCCTTCAGAAACCAGTAGCGGATATCGGGCATGGCGCTGAGGCTGGCACCGATCTGGAGTTGCACCTCGCTCTGCAGGAGGTTGCGCCTTTCTTTGGCGACCAGATTGATGACCAAGGTTGCCTTGCGCACCTCAGCCCCCGATCCCATGACCCGCCCTCCATTGACGAAAACGCTCTCGACCTCCGGCCGCTCATGCAGCTTGCGCACGATCCTGGCCGTGACGGCCTTGGTCTCCTCGAGGCGGGACCCGGGCGGCAGCTCGACGGCCAGCAGCATGCGGGCACTATCCTCAGCGGGTAGGAAACCGGCAGGGAGCACATAGAAACTGGCGATCGAGGCGGCGAATATCATGAGACCGAGTGCCACCGCCTTGTAGCGGTGCCAAGCCGACCAGCGCACAGTGCGCGTGTAAGTGGAAAGTAGCCAGCCTTCCTGCTCACGCGGCGCGGAGGCGCGCAGAAAGTAGGCGGCGAGGAGCGGTGTGATGAGGCGCGCCACCAGCAGTGAAAAGAACACGGCGAATGCCACGACCAAGCCGAACTGTTTGAAATATTGGCCGGCGATACCGCCCATGAAGCTCACGGGCACGAAGACCGCAATGATGGTCAGTGTGATGGCGATGACCGCTAAGCCAATCTCGTCGGCGGCCTCCAGCGCCGCGCGGTAAGCGGACTTGCCCATGCGCATGTGGCGCACAATGTTTTCGATCTCGACAATGGCGTCGTCGACCAAAATGCCGGTGACAATGGTGATGGCGAGCAGGCTCACAAGGTTAAGGGAGAAGCCGGCGGCCTCAATGGCCCAGAAGGCGGGAACGATCGATAGCGGCAAGGCGATGGCCGCGATCAAGGTTGCCCGCCAGTCGCGCAAGAACACAAAGACCACCGCAATCGCGAGTACGGCGCCCTCGAGCAGGGTCTTCATGGTCGATTCGTAGGCACCAAGAGTATAGTTCACCATGCTGTCGAGTTGCTTGAACTCGACGTCCGGGTAGGCCTGCCTAAGTTCAACGATCTTCTCGGCGACCTCGGCAGCCACCGCCGTATCGCTCGCCCCTTTTGCCCGCGAGATGGCAAAGGCGACGATGGGCTTGCCATCGAGCGCGGCGAAGGTGCGCTGCTCGGCGATGCCGTCGCTGACCGTACCCAGTTGATCGAGCCGCACCTTGCGGCCCCTCGGCAAGGAAATCATGGTGGCCGCGAGATCTGGCAGCGACTGCTTGCCAGCAAGCGTGCGAATGGCTTGTTCGCGCCCACCGATCTCGCCTCGACCGCCGGCAAGGTCGACGTTGACAGCCCTGAGTTGCCGGTTGACATCGCCGGCGGTGATGCCAAACGCCAACAACCGGTCCGGATCGAGCGCGACCCTGATCTCGCGCTCGGCGCCCCCGAAGCGTTCGATTTGCGAGACGCCCTTCACCCCCTGTAGCGCGCGTATCACGACGTCGTCGACGAACCAGGAGAGCTCTTCGGGGGTCTTGCCGGGCGCACGCGCGCCATAGGTCACGATCGGCAAGCCCTCAATTTCAAGGCGGGTGACAATGGGCTCGTCAATGGTGCGCGGCAGCTCGGAGCGGATGCGCGAGATGGCGTCCTTGACATCGTTGAGAGCGCGATCCTGGTTCACCTCCAATCTGAACTCGATGGTCGTGATCGAGGAGCCCTCGGTCACGGCGGATGTCTGGTGCTTGATGCCGTTGACGCCGGCAATGGCATCCTCGATCCTTTTGGTGACCTGAACCTCGAGTTCGGATGGCGCCGCGCCCGCCTGGGTGATTCGCACCTGCACGATCGGCACGTCGATATTGGGAAAGCGCGTGACCGGCAGGTTGGCGAAGCTGACCCAACCCAGCGCCAGCAAGACCAGGAACAGGACAAGGGCTGGCACGGGCTGGCGGATCGACCAAGCCGACACGTTCCATTGCATGTGTTGACCTCGCTAGCTTGTCCGCTCGGGCATCGGTCGCACGAGATCGCCGTCGCGCAAGAAGGTACCTGAGCGCGCCACCACGAGGTCGCCTTCGCTCAGGCCTGCGCGGACTTCGATCATGCTGCCTGTCGACAGGCCGATCTTGATCTTGCGGGTTTCCACCCGATTGTCGCGGATCAACTGTGCAACGGGCCCTTCGGAACCGAACAACACCGCGGCCAGGGGAAGGGCGAGACCCTCGCCCGCGGCGGTTTCGATGGTGCCACGCGCAAAGGAGCCGACACGCAGGCGCGGATTGTCCCCCAAATAGATGCGCACCCTTCCCAGTCGCGTGGCCTTGTCGACCTCCGGCGAGACGAGGCGCACGTTACCGGTCACCTCGCCCAGGCCGGCAACCTCGACCCGCGCCGGCTGTCCCACTCTGACGGCTGCCAGGCGGGTCTCTGGAATCTCCGCGTCGAGTTCCACCTCTCCCTTGGCGACGATGCGGAACATCGGCTCGGCGCTGCCAGCGGCAAAGCCACCGATGCGCGCGAGGCGACGACTGACAATGCCATCGGCCGGCGCAATGACCTCGGTGCGCCCGCGGCGCCAGAGCAGTTCGCGCCGCTGCGCCTCGACTTGGCCCTTTTCGGCTTCGGCCACCTTCAGCCCCTCGCGCGCGGCCAAGAGTTGCGCCTCGGCCGTGCGCGCGGCCTGCTCGCGCTGATCGAAGGCGCTCTCGGGCAAGTGGCCGGCCGCACGCAATGGCTTGGCGCGCTCGAAGGCATTATTCGCCTCGAGCAGGCGGGCCTCCGCCTGGACGATGCCGCTCCTGGCCTGAGCGCTCGCCGCCTCGGCGCGCGCCAGCGCCGCATCGTTTTGAGCAAGCTGCGCTTCGAGTGTATCGGCCACCAAGCGCGCGAGCACGTCCCCCTTCGTAACGCGCATACCTTCCTCGGCGAGGACTTCCACGACGCGCAAACCTTCGACCTCCGGCCCAACCAGGACCTCTTCGCGCGCTGCCAGCGAACCCGTAACCAGCACGGTCTCGGTGAAGTGCGCGCGCTCAACGCGAGCGACGGTGACGGGCGCAGCCAGCCCCTGTTCCGTCGCTGCTTGGGGCGCCCGTTTGGGGGAAGGCTGCATGATGAGCGCCAGCGCAACGCCCACTGCCGCCAACAATACAAAGAAGCCGACGATCAGCTTTTTCAGCATGGATCCCTCACGCAAGCTGCCGCTGCTCAGACTTTTCTCAACGCCGGGGATTGAGCAGGGCCTCGATCAGTTTGAGCACCGCGGGCAATACCCGCTCCGCCTCAAACTCTTTGTCGACGGCGCGGCGCCAGAACATGCCATCGGCGACCACCAGGAAGGCCTTGACGGTGGTCGGAATGTCGAGCGCGGGCGCGATCCGCCCCTCCTCCTTGAGCTTTTGGAAGAGCGTTTCAAAACTCTCCACGATGTAGCGATCGAAGCGACGAAAGATCTCACCCACCCTTTCATTGCGCGTCGCCTCCAGGCCGATATCGATCGCCATGCGGTGATCCTTGGCCGCGTCTTGCAGGAAATACTGTTGGCCGAGGGCGCCGAGGGCCTGCATGAAATCTGACGCGCCGGCCAACGCCTCGAGCCGCTCGGCGAACTCTTGCCGGTCGCGCTCGGAAATGCCCGCAATCAACGCTTCCTTGCTGTCGAAATAGACGTAGAGCGCACCGGGGCTAATGGCCGCCGCGCGGCAGATATCCTGCATGGTGGTGCGGTGAAAGCCGGCGTTTGCAATGCACCGCTCGGCCGCATCCAGAATATGCTCGCGGCGCGCCTGCTGCGTTTCCGGTTTGAGCTTAGGCACTGTGCTACCTGATGATTTTGACCACCGCGCGCCCTCACCGATGGATACGCTCCATCCTGCAGCGCACAAAATAAAACGAACGATCGTTTTATTTGCAAGGAAGACGGCAGAAGCAAGGCAAGGCTGGAGATCGCCCGGGCAAAAGCCTGCGCCGCCGCGCCCGCGCAGCGGGGATGGCACGGAAGTCCTGCCAAAAAGAAAGAAGGCACCTCGGCCATTTGCGTCGGTGCCCTAGTTGACAATGATCCGGCTGTGGAGGGAAAGCGAAGCCGGATCTGGCCTAGGAACGTGCTGCCGGCACAGGCGTTCCATGCCACCTCGCACCGACGGCAAAATCGCCGAACGTCGACAGATAAGTCGCTGGGCCGCGCTGGGACCACCGTCGTCGTGGAGCAGCTGTAGTCGGGCCAGGCTTCGCGTGCTAGGTGACGAGGTCTCTTAGCTGCCGAGCCCCAGCCATGATCCCTTTGCTCAAAGGCCTGCGCATCCTTGACTTGACGTCAGTCATTCTTGGCCCCTACGCGACCCAGATCCTAGGCGACCTCGGCGCAGAGGTGATCAAGGTCGAGCCCCCCGAGGGCGACAGCATGCGACCCGTGGCCCCGGTGGCCGCGCCCGGCCTCAGTGCCATCTTCGCCAACAACAACCGCAACAAGCGCTCGGTGGCACTCGACCTCAAAAGCGAGGCGGGACGCGCGGCGCTCTTCAAGCTTTTGCCCACCGCCGATGCGCTCGTGCACAACATGCGCCAGGAAGCCATGGATAAGCTCGGCTTGACCTTCAAGGCGGTGCGCACGGCGAGCCCGAGGATTGTCTATGCGGCCGCCGTCGGCTTCGGCCGGCACGGCCGTTACGCCGGCAAGCCGGCGTACGATGACGTGATCCAGGCGGCCTCGGGCTTTGCCGGCTTGTTCGAGATGCGGGACGGCACACCGCTTTACGCCCCGACGATAGCCGCCGATAAGATCTCGGGCCTGCATCTTGCCTATGCTTTGCTGGCTGCGCTCATCTACCGCGAACGGAGCGGCGAGGCGCCCGGCTACATCGAGGTGCCGATGTTCGAGCTGATGGCGGCCTTTAGCCTGAGCGAGCATCTCGGCGCGGCGACGTTTGAGGATGGCGGACGCGTGGGCTACACGCGCGTGCTCTCGCGGGGTCGGCGGCCCTATAAGACGAAGGATGGCTGGATCGGTGTGTTGCCCTACACGCAGCGCAACTGGACCAAGGTCCTGAAAGAGATCGGCCGCGCCGACGTCTGCGAACAGCCCTGGTTTTGCGACCCAACCGAGCGCAGCCGCCGCGTCGATGATCTCTACGACTTGCTGGCGACGGCGCTGCCTGCGCGAACCTCAGCCGAATGGTTGGCGCGCTTCAAGCAGCTCGACATTCCCTCCCAGCCCGTACGCACGCCGAGCGATTTATTGGCAGATCCACATTTGGCGGATGTGGGCTTCTTTGCCCCCAACTTCGCCCAGGCCACACCGATAACGCGCACGCTGCGCCAGGCGGTCAATGTTGAAGAGCTGCCGCAAGAACCCGACCTGCCGCCTCCGGCTCTGGGTGCGAATACGGCCGAAGTCCTGCGCGAGGCCGGCTGTAGCGAGGCTGAAATCTCCGGCCTGCTGAGGGCCGGCGCGCCAACGCCGACCAGCATGGCCTGAGCGGGACGCTTTCAGCGGCGTAGGGCCGCCGGCGATTGTCGTCCACCCATGCGCTGGGCGATGGGTTCGAGCACCAGGCAGGCCTGGAAGTGCAGCTCGCTGGCGGCGCGGTTGCGCCGATCGCGCTCGGCTTCGGCTTCTTGACAGCTGGCGTGCCGAGACACGATGAGCGGGCCCTTATCGCGCGCCCCTGACTCGATAACGAGCCACGTGCCGCAAGGGAGATGGTGCGCGTTCATCGGCTTCTCCTCCCCAAAAAGGTCGCAACAAACAACGAGCGCGATCTCCTCGCGTCTTCCGGGCTCGTGTCGTGGACCTATGTTTGTTGCTGCCGGTCCGAAGTGGCCGGCGGCCGTTCAGTTGCTAGGCGCTCATGCGCATGGCGTTGCAAGCCAAATTGGGCTTGGAGGCGCCATCAATTTACATTGGGGACCGCAAGCTCCCGGCCGCGGGCTATGGCGCGGCGCAGGTGTGCTTCGGCGCTCGCGGGATTATCGGCCACGCCTGCGCCTTGACCATCAAGATAGCAGCGCCAGACAAATTGGCGCGGATTGGCATCCTGGCTCACCGAGCCAACGGCCAGATAGGGATCTGCCCGCACAAAAAAGTTTACAACGCCCGTGTGGGGACAACGCTTCGTGGTGATCACGCCCGGCCTCCTTGGTCGTTCGTTTCGCTCCCCTTCCCACGTTACCGTCTGCAATCCCCCTCCGCGCGCGGTACGCTATCAAAACCCAACTTTATTAACAGCCCGTCATTTCGGCGGTGCAATATTGCACCCGCTCAGAGGAGCTTAGCCTCACGCCGGGTCCTGTCCCGCCTGGCAGCGCGCGCCGCTGGCACGCCCGATTATGAATCCCCTTCAGACGCGTTCCAGCACGACCGCGATGCCCTGGCCCACGCCGATGCACATGGACACCACGGCGTAGCGCGCCCCCGCCCGCTGCAGCTGGCGCGTTGCGGTCAGCGCGAGACGCGCGCCCGAGGCGCCGAGCGGATGGCCAACGGCGATGGCGCCGCCGTTCGGATTGACGCGCGAATCCTCGAAGGGGAGCCCAAGGCCCTTGAGGCAGGCCAGCACCTGGGCCGCAAAAGCTTCGTTGATTTCGATGAGATCGATGTCTTTGAGGTCAAGGCCTGCGCGGTCCAGCGCCTTCTTGATGGCCGGCACCGGGCCAAAGCCCATGACGCGCGGTGGCACGCCCGCGACGGCGGAGGCAACAATGCGTGCAACGGGCGTCATCCCGACCTTGTCGCCGGCCGCACGACTGGCAACGATGAGGGCGGCCGCTCCGTCGTTGATGCCCGAGGCATTGCCGGCGGTAGTAACGCCGTCGCTAAAAAGAGGCTTGAGCCTTTGCAAGCTCTCATAGGAGGTATCGGGACGAGGATGCTCATCGTCGGCGACGACGACATCGGCCTTGCCCTTGGCCTGCGGGATTGTGACCGGATTGATCTCGCCCTTGAAGAATCCAGCCTCGTTGGCTTTGGCGTACTTTTGCTGCGAGGCAAGGGCAAAGCGATCGCAAACCTCGCGCGAAAGCTGATAATCGCGCGCCAGATTGTCCGCCGTCTCGGGCATGGTGTCGGTGCCAAACTGCTGTTCGATCTTAGGATTGGGAAAGCGAGCACCGAGCGATGAATCATAGACCGTGAAATTCTTGCTGAAGGCTTGCTCCGCCTTGCCGACGACAAAGGGCGCGCGCGTCATGCTTTCAACCCCGCCGGCCACACACACCTGCGCCTCCCCGCAGGCAATCGCATGCGCCGCCGCGACGATGGCATTGAGCCCCGAACCGCACAGACGATTGTGCACCGAACCCGGTGTCGTGACGGGCAAACCCGAGAGCAGAATCGCGTGCCGGGCGACGTTGCGGCTGTCCTCGCCGGCTTGGCTGGCGCAGCCAACGGACACATCGTCGATCGACTCCGGAGCGAACTTTGTGCGTGCCACCACCTCCCTAACGACGCCCGCGAGCAGATCGTCTGGGCGCACGCGGGAGAGAGCGCCGGCGTGGCGCCCGAAGGGCGTGCGCAGGCCGCCGTAGATGAAAGCATCGAGCATAATGCACGTTCCTCCCTGAGCAGCTTCAAGGCTGAGCCTGTCGCGGCGTTGGCACGGCGCTACCCAGCAGGCTAGGGCGCGGGCACCGGCTTATATTCCTTGGGACCACGCAGGGCCAGCACCAGCTCAGCCATGATGGCGATGGCAATCTCTTGGGGGGTCTGGGCCCCGATGTTGAAACCGATCGGACAGTGGATGCGGCCGATCTCCTCTGCGTTGAAGCCGGCCTCCGTGAGCCGCTGTCTGCGTTTGGCGTGATTGCGGTTGGAGCCGAGCGCGCCGACGTAGAAACAGTTGGAGCGCATGGCAAGCTTCAGTGCCTCATCGTCGATGTGGCCGACATGGGCGAGGGCAACGACCGCGGTGTAGGGATCGAGCCCAATCTTAGGGATCGCGTCCTGGGGCCAGTCTGTATCGAGACGAATGTCGGGAAAGCGCGTCGCGGCAGCAAAGGCCGTGCGCGGATCGATCACCACCACTTCATAGCCAGCCATCGTCACGAGCTGCGCGAGGATCTGGCCGATATGGGTGGCGCCGATAATGAGTACGCGCGCGGGTGGCACCATCGCGTGCAAAAAGATCTCACCCTCGGGCGTCATCTCAAGTTCACTCTCGCCACTTTCGAAGCGCTTGCGAACGGCCGGATCGAGGCCCTGGTCTTCACGGGCAAAGATGTCGTGGTGTCCGTCCTTCAACCGGGTGCGTACCAACAGGCCGCGACGACCGTTGCGCGCCTCAAGCGCGCGCTCGATCAGCGGCAATCCGTCACTTTTTTCCAGGCGCTCGACGAACACGCGGATCTGTCCACCGCACGGCAGACCCACCTGCCAGGCGGTCTCGTCCGCGACACCGAAATCAAGTGTTTTCGGCTCACCGCTGGCAAGAATGTCCTCCGCTTCCGCGATCACCTCACCCTCGACGCAGCCGCCCGATACCGAGCCCTCGAAGCGCCCATCCTGGGCCATCACCATCTGCCCACCGATGCCAACGGGCGCCGATCCCCAGGTGCCGACCACGGTCGCCAGGGCGATGCGACCATCCTCATCGAGCCAATCGCGTGCCGCCCGCAGAACGTCATGGGTTTGCGCTCTGTGCAGCGCGCGTGGGGGTTCGGACATGGTTTAGCCTCTTGCCTGAAAAAGGGATGGCTCTGGCAGCACGGCGGGGCACCGCCCAAACGGCCGAGCGGCCATACCGGAAAATAAGCGGCGGCGGCCGCCGATGCCAGTGCCGACATCGCGACGCGGGGCTGCACGGTGAGCAAAGGCTTGCCACCGGTGATGGAATTGGCCCCTTCGGCGGGGGGTGTTTCTAGAGCGGAGGCAGGGGGTTGGGTCTACCGGCAACCCCGCTGCAGGGGTTGGGGGCGCACCGAGAGGTCCTGTTGGGGGGAGGCGCGAGCGGCGTGTCCCCCTTGTCCCTTGCCTAAAAAGCGCCGCAACGACGCCGCGCTCCGCGTCCGCAGCCCAGGGATGCCCGCTGGCCTCCGCGCTTGATTTTGGGGACCCAGGCATCGGGAGCCCCAGTTTTGCCTGGCCAGCTTTGCCTGGCCGGCTATGCCTGGCCAGCTTTGCCTGAAACGTCACCCCTGTCCTAGCCACCTCAACGTCATCGCTAGGATCTGTTTCGCGATGTGTCCGGGCCGGACATGTGAGCGTTGGAGCGGGCGATGGGATTTGAACCCACGACCCTCACGTTGGCAACGTGATGCTCTACCCCTGAGCTACACCCGCATCCACTGCGGGGTATATGCAGCAAAGCCCCAGGGTTGGCAAGCGCAGGGGCGGCCCTTCGGCGCCGCGCGGGCATTGTGCGCAGCGTAGGCCATCGGCTAGGAAGCGTCAGGGACCTTTCCTGCCGCCCCCGCGCCTGCAAGGATCAGAGCACCGTGCCCGCTAGCCGTCAGGACCTGTTTGCGCGTCTTGCGCGCCTCGGCATCCCCACCGAAACGGTCGAGCACGAGGCCGTTTTCACGGTCGAACAGAGTGCGAGGCTGGAGCGCCTGCTGCCGGGGGGGCATACCAAGAACCTGTTTCTCAAGGACAAGAAGGACAAGCTGTTTCTGGTGGTGGCGCTCAGCACTGCACGCATCGATTTGAAGGGCCTGCACAAACTCCTCGGAAGCGACCGGCTTAGCTTCGGCCGACCGGAGCTGCTGCTGGAGGTGCTCGGCGTCCCCGCGGGATCGGTGACGCCTTTTGCGCTCATCAACGATGCAGCGCGGCGCGTGACGGTCATCCTGGATGCCGATATGATGCGTCACGAGCGGCTCAACTACCATCCGCTGGAGAATACAGCCACCACCAACATCGGCGGCAAGGACCTGCTTCGGTTCATTGCTGCCTGCGGCCACACGCCCCGCATCTTGGCCGTGGCGGCGCAAGCGGACCCCACCGGCGAGCAGCCTTAGCTCCGCGCCTTAGCAATATGGCCAGCCTGCACTATATTCTGGGCGCGGGCTCAAGCTGGAGAGCGAAATGGTTTTTGGTTTTGGGAAGAGTACCGAGCACAAGGACGGTGCCGGCGACGTGATCAAGGACACGAGCACGGCAAGCTTCGCCAAGGACGTCCTGGAGGCCTCGCGCCAGGTGCCGGTACTGGTCGATTTCTGGGCGCCGTGGTGTGGGCCGTGCAAACAGCTGACGCCCATTCTTGAGAAGGTGGTGCGCAGCTACAAGGGTAAAGTGCGCCTGGTAAAGATCAACATTGACGAAAACCAGGCGATTGCCGCGCAATTGCGAATCCAGTCCATCCCAACGGTGTATGCCTTCCGCGACGGCCGGCCGCTGGACGGTTTCATGGGAGCGCAGCCCGAAAGTGCCGTGAAGGCCTTTGTAGACCGCCTGATCGGCGAGGACGCCGTCGAAGAGGTGGCCGCGGTGCTGGAATCGGCCGACCAGGCCCTGGAAGCCGGCGACGTGCAGGGGGCCGCCAAGATCTATGCCGCGGTCCTGCAGGATGAGCCGCAGAATGTGCAGGCGCTCGCGGGTCTCGCGCGCTGTTATCTGAAAACGGGCGACCTGGCGCGCGCTGAGCAGACGATCGGCCTCGTGCCCCCCGACAAGCAGAACCTTGCCGCCGTCGCCAGCGTGCGCGCGGCGCTCGAGCTGGCACGCAGCGCCGAGACGGCCGGCGACGTGGCACAGCTCGAGGCTCAGGTAAATGCCCGCCCCACCGATCATCAGGCCCGCCTCGATCTGGCCACGGCGCTCGCCGCCAGGGGTAAGAAGGCCGAGGCACTCGACCAGTTGTTGGAGGTCGTCCGCCGCGACCGCAAATGGAACGAAGAGGCCGCCCGCAAACAACTGGTGCAATTGTTCGACGCCTGGGGACCGAAGGACCCCCTCACGCTGGAGGGGCGCCGCCGGCTCTCTTCCATCTTGTTCTCATGAAAAGCGCACGAGGCGGGTGAAATTTGCCGAGCCTGTTGGAGCGATATCGAAAACCGGCCGATCTACCGCGCTGTGTACCTATTTTTCCGCTCCGGCGCGCAATTGTGCTGCCGCGCGTCAGCCTGCCGCTCACCATATTCGAACCGAGATATCTGGCGATGCTTGACGATGCCATCTCGGGCGATCGTGTGCTGGGTTTGGTGCAGCCCAAAGGGGGAGGTGAGGAATCTCCGCTCGGCAAGTCGGTGGAGCTGCGTTCGGTTGGCTGTGTCGGGCGCCTGACAGCCTTTGAAGAACTCGATGATGGCCGGGTGCTCATCACGCTCTCGGGCGTGGCGCGCTGCGCGCTCGAGCAAGAGCTCGCTTGCGACAAGCCGTACCGCCTCTGGAACGTCGGCTTTGCGCCGTTTCAAAGCGATTTTGTGGCGGGCGCCGGCGAGGACAGCGTTAACCGTGAGGGCCTACTCGACACCCTGCGAACCTACTTGGAGGCGCGCAATCTGAGCGCCGATTGGTCCGCTATTGCCAGCGCCTCGACGGAACGGCTGGTCAATTCGCTGGCCGTGATCAGCCCCTATGGTCCCGAGGAGAAGCAGGCGCTGCTCGAGGCTCCCGATCTGAAAAACCGGGCCGATATGCTGGTGGCGTTGGCCGAGCTGGACCTGGCGGCCGGCTCGCAGGGATCGGGGTCGAGGCTGCAATGATGCCGACAGGACAAACAACAGGGGCGTCAAATGGCCGATGAGAGCCCACCGGCAAAGGCCTCTGGCGAGCGCGTCGACCGGCGCCTGCTTGAGCTCTTGGTGTGCCCACGCACGAAAACCTCCCTGATTTATGACGAGGCGGCACAAGAATTGATCAGCCGGGCGGCGGGGCTGGCCTATCCCATTCGCGAGGGCATTCCCGTCATGCTGGAGGAGGAGGCCCGCACGCTCACGCACGAAGAGCTGAGCGCGCTCGGCAAGCGCTAGCGGCGTGGCGCACGCCCGCGCGGTTCGCTAGGCTGGCGCCCGGACCGCAACAAAGCCGGAAATGCGACGCACGCCATGTCTAGCACCGCTCCGATCTACAAGGACGAGCACGAGCTCTTCCGCAAGACCGTCAAGGCCTTCATCGAACGCGAGATCGCCCCTAATTACGAGCAATGGGAAAAACAGGGCCATGTCAGCCGCGAGGTTTGGCGGCAGGCGGGCGAGGCGGGCTTGCTGCTGACGGATACGCCAGAGCAATACGGCGGCGGCGGCGCGGATTTTCTCTATAGCGCGATCATGATCGAGGAGATGGCCAAACGCGTATTCACCGCGCCCGGCTTTCGGCTCCACTCCGACATCGTCGCCCCTTACATCTTGCATTATGGCAGCGAGGAACAAAAGCGCACCTGGCTGCCACCAATGGCGAAAGGCGAGGTGATTACCGCTATCGCCATGACCGAGCCCGGCACAGGCAGCGATCTGCAGGCGATCCGCACCACGGCGCTACGCCGGGGTAATGAGCTCGTGCTCAACGGGCAAAAGACCTTCATTACCAACGGCGGGCTCGCGGACCTCGTCATCGTTGCCGCCAAGACCGATACGACAGCGGGCGCTAAAGGCGTGAGCCTGGTGCTGGTGGAGACGGATCGGGCGGGTTTCAAGCGTGGCCGCAACCTCAAGAAGATCGGGCAGAACGCGCAAGATACCGCCGAGCTTTTCTTCGAGGACGTGCGCGTGCCGCCCTCGAACATATTGGGAGAGGAGGGGCGCGGCTTCGCCTGTTTGATGAACCAGCTGCCCCGCGAACGCCTATTGGTTGCCATCGGTGCGGTTGCCATCATGGAGGCCGCGTTGGAATGGACCATCGACTATACGCGCGAGCGCAAGGCATTCGGTAAGTCGCTGGCCGAATTTCAGAACACGCGCTTCAAGTTGGCCGAGGTAAAAACCGAGGTCACGGTGGCACGCGTCTTCCTCAATCACTGCCTGGCGCTGTTCCTCGAAGGCAGGCTCGATGCCACGACCGCGGCCATGAGCAAATGGTGGCTCACCGAACTCGACAACAGGGTACTCGATACGTGTCTGCAGCTCTTTGGCGGCTACGGCTACATGCTGGAGTACCCCATCGCCCGGGCCTACGCCGATGCCCGAGTTCACCGCATCTATGCCGGCACCACCGAAATCATGAAGGAGCTGGTAGCCCGCGCATTGTAGCCGGAACCGCCTCTGCTATTTGCCATGGCCCGCCGGCGCGGCCTGCCTCAGGGCTGCTCTGGGTTGCTCGCAGCGTCGGAAGGCTTTGCCGAAGCGCAGGCCGCAAACCGCAAACGGGGGAAAGATGCCGAGGCACGCTGGCCTCAGACCGCCGCGCGTGGCAGCGTTGCCAGATGTGGCCACGCGACTCAGGAACGCGTCCTCGTGCCTTGTGCCGGCACTGCTGCCAGATTGGCGCCGTGATCGAGGCGGTCTGTGCGCAATGCGGGGCAGGGCGCATCCTCGCACATCCTGAACTCGAGAGCCTCGGCATCGCCCATATCGATTGCGATGCGTTCTACGCCGCCGTGGAAAAGCGTGACCGGCCGGACCTCGCCCGCGAAGCGCTGATCGTCGGACACGCTGGCGCACGCGGCGTGGTGGTGACGGCGTGCTATATTGCGCGCGGCTTTGGCGTGCGCTCGGCCATGCCCATGTTCCAGGCGCTCGAACGCTGCCCACAGGCAATAGTGATTCAACCCGACATGGCGAAATACAAGCGGGTGAGCCAGCAAATTCGCAGTATTTTCCAAGCCGCCACCGACATCATCGAGCCCTTATCGCTGGATGAGGCCTACCTCGATCTCACCGATGATTATCGTACGGAGGCGCCGCCGGCGGCCGAAGCGCTGGCACAGATTGCGACCCGAGTCGAAAGCGAGGTCGGCATCACCGTTTCGATCGGGCTTTCCTTCAACAAATTCCTGGCCAAGCTCGCCTCCGAACTGGATAAGCCGCGAGGCTTCTCGGTGATCGGCCACGCCGAGGCTAGGGACTTCCTGGCTCCGCTCTCGGTGCGCAAGATCCACGGTGTCGGCGCGGTAACGGCGCGCCGCATGGAGGAAAGCGGCCTCAAGACGATCGCCGACCTGCAGGCCATGAGCTCCTCCGCGCTGGTCGCTCGCTTCGGCAAATTCGGCCACCGGCTTGCGCTCTATGCGCACGGCAACGACGACCGCGCGGTCACGCCGCATCAGCCGCTGAAAAGCATCTCGGCTGAGACCACCCTGCAGCGTGACACGGCCTCGGCGGCGGAGCTCAGAGCCATTGCTGGCAGGCTGAGCGAACGCGTCGCGGAGCAACTCGTGCGCAAGGGGCTAGCCGGCAGCAGCATTGTCCTCAAGCTCAAGACCTCGGACTTCCGCGTTCTGAGCCGCAGTCGGCGCCTGTCGCATCCCACCCAAAGGACCGAGGTAATCTGGCAAAACGTGGCGACATTGATCGATAAGGCCACCGATGGTCGCACGTTTAGGCTGATCGGCGTAGGCGTGGCGGAAATCGAAACCGCAACGAGCGCCGATCCAATGGACCTCTTTAGCTTTAGCACCCACCCGAGTTGGCCCTGAGGCTGTGCCGCCTTGCCAAGAACAGGGCGGCTTTGCGGGCCAGCACCCCTCGAGCAATATCTGCTGGCGGCGGCCGAAGAGCTCGATGCCGCTCGGCGTTCGCAAGGGCGAAACTTCGCCCTATACTGAAGAGGAATCTCGAGGCGTCGGAAGCGAGACGAAGCATGCTCGGCAGTCATGATCGGATTGTGACCACGCACGTGGGCAGCCTGCCACGCGACAAGGTGTTAACCGATCTGCTCATTCGGCGTCAGGCGGGCGAGGCCATCGACGCCGGAGTGATGGCCGAGACAATGGATCGCGCCGTTGCCGCCAGCGTTGCTGCCCAGGTTGCCGTCGGCATTGACATCGGCAACGACGGCGAGCAGCAACGCGTGGGCTTTCAGACCTACATTCCAGAACGCATGGCGGGGTTTGGCGGTGAGTCGAAGCGCAAAGTCGGGCGCGATTTCGCCGAAGTGCCGGAACTGATCGAGATGTTCCTGCGGCGCTTTCCATCGCGCAGCAAGATTTCCAACGCTCCGCAAGCGATCGGCGCGGTCAGCTATCGCGACAGCCAGGGCATCGAGGACGAGATCCGGCGCTTGCGAACCTGCGCCACCGCGTCCGGCCCGTTCGCAGAAATGTTCATGACGGCGCCCTCACCGGGCATCGTCGCCACGACCATGCAAAATGCCTACTACGAAACGCATGAAGCCTATTTGATGGCGTTAGCCAGGGAACTCAGACCCGAATACCTGGCCATTCACCGAGCCGGGCTCCTGTTGCAGATCGATGCGCCCGATTTAGCGATGGAACGCACCATGACGTTCCAGGATCAAAGCGATCGCGAATTCTTGGCTATCTGCGAACTGCACATGGCCGCGATCAACACGGCGCTGGCCGACATTCCGCGAGAACGGATCCGGCTCCATTGCTGTTGGGGCAACTGGGAAGGGCCGCACATCCATGACATTGCCTTGGCGCAGATCCTGCCCGTGCTCTATCAGGCGCACGCGGGGGCGTTAAGCATCGAGTTCGCCAACCCGCGTCATCAGCACGAATACGCCGCGCTACGCGCTGCAGCGTTGCCCAAAGATTGGCTGCTCATCCCGGGCGTCATCGATAGCACCACGAATTTTGTGGAGCATCCGCAGGTGGTTGCCCGCCGGCTGCTGGAGGCCGTGGATGTGGTGGGCGACCGGGAGCGCGTGATTGCCTCCACCGATTGCGGCTTTGGCACCTTTGCCGGGCGCGAATGGGTGGCCGCACCCATTGTCTGGAAAAAACTCGAAGCGCTGCGCCGTGGCGCCGATATCGCCTCAGCGCAGCTGTGGGGCTAGCCGCGCAAACCCCTCATTGCGGCCGTGCCGGAAAGGCCCGGCTGCCGGAGTTCCGTTGAGGTGCGCGTGCCAGGCTGGCTTGCTCGGCGTCTTGGGATTCGGCGGCCACTTCCACGCCGTCCCCGCGGGCAGCTCCATAGAGCACCACCGCACCCGCCACATCCCCAGGTTGTAACTGGCGAAACCGTTCCTCATAACGGTAGCCCATGATCTGCCCAGCGCCGTTCGGGTGGTCGAGACCGATGGCATGGCCGATTTCATGGGCAATTGTGTAGCGGATATCATAGGTCCGCAGGTCGCCGTTGAAGCCGATTTTCCAGGCCTTTGATGGGTTGAGGCACACCAGCGCCTTGGAAATGGGTTTCAGACGCTCGCGCGAGGCAGCATCGTAGAAGACATCGGCGAAGGCATGTCCCGTCGGGTCGACTTGGGCGCCAAGCACAATATCGGCCTCTGCCGGGCTTTCGGCCTCGCGAAAGTGAATGTCGGCCACCGTCTGCCACATAGCGAAGGCCGCAGCCACTTCGCCCCGAAACGTGGCGAGCGTCAGCGCGGACGCGGCCAGCAATTCGTCGGGCGCGGTGATCTTCTGACAATTCCGGGCCCCGGGAAAATCCATAGGTTGAGCGGCGATGGCATAGGAAATGACCGGCGGCTTCCCCGCAACCGGCTGCCACCGCACATTGTTTCCATCGAGCCGCAGGATCTTGTAGCTTTCCGCGTCGGCTGCACCCGCCGCGCCGATGACAGAGCCCAAGAGCCCTGCCGTTAGGCCAAATGTCAAAATTTTCAAGGCTAGCCCCCGATTCGTGCATCGGTCCGTGGCTGAAGACCGCAGTTCCCCTCCAGGCGCTTCGCAGCTGCAAGAGCCCTGCTTCGGCGCCTGCTGCAAAATTCGTAAAGTGTGGATAAAACCGCGTCAACGACGCGGATTTGCCTTGGGCCGCAATGCAGCATGCTGATCGCACGAGATCAGCACTAAAAAAGGTAACGCGCAAAGGCGTCGACGCTTTCCCGCAGCATTAGATCACATTCGCGTGAACGAGCGCAGACTTTGCTGTGCCGAGAGAGGGGCGTCGGCGCCCGCACCCCCGCCACAAAGCCAAAAAAAGCCCCGCCCGGTGGGCGGGGCTTTCCTGTTTGTCGGCGGCTAGTCGTTGAGCAAGAGCGCCACCTGGCGATCGTCCGGATCAACGATGACGACCTGATCCTCCACCACCACGTAGCGATAAGAGCGCAACTGGGGCACCCGTTCCAGCACGCGATCGGGGAATGTTACGACCTCGACCGAGCGCGGGATTTCGGCGCCGAGCGCCAGCCGCACATTGATATCGGCGGTGCGATCCTTATCGATGCTCGTGAGGACGAGGCGCCGCTCTTCGGCTGACAAGGTCAGGTGACCGCGCGCACCCGGTCGCTCGGCACGTTGCGTGGAAGCCGGAATGACGTCGACGATGACGTAGCTGCGCGAGTCGACGATGCAGATCGTTTCGTCCTCAAGCACGATGTAGCTATAGCCGCGATAAACCGGGGCAAAGCCGACGATCACCGGGGAGACCCGGTGCAGTCGCACCGAGCGCGGAATGGTGGCGCCGATGTTTACCGCGATATTGAGCCGGGCACGATCGACCTTGCGATCGCGCAACACATGCTGGCGAACCTCCGCGTGCTGCTTTTCGCTGGCCTGCACGCGATTGGCCTGTTGCAGCTGGCCATTGCGATCCGGCGTGCGGCCTTGGGCCGCCTTGCCTTGCTCGCGGTCGCGATCCATGCGCTGCGCCCGGTCTTGATCCTTGTCGCGCCCGGATTTCGCGGCACGGTCTTGATCCCGGTCGCGCGCTCTTTGCTGCTCCTTGTCACGTGCGGTGCGCTGGGTTTTGTCCTGGTCTTTGTCGCGTCCAGCGCGTTGAGCCCGGTCCTCGTCCTTGTCGCGACGCTGCGCCCTGTCCTGGTCCTTGTCGCGAGTCCTGCGCTCCGCCCTCTCTTGGTCGCGCTCGCGGCCTTGGGTCTCGGGACGGGCCGACCGGGATTCACCAGTCTTTCCGCGCTCCGACATGCCGCGCTCCGACGTGCCTCGCTCAGCGCCACCGCGCTCGCCGGACATGCCGCGCGAGGGCTGACGGCTGTCCTGGGCGCCGCCCGGTCCGCCACCGCCTCGGTCCATCTTTTCCGCGGGGGCTCCGCCACCCATGCCACCCATGCCGCCGCCCATACCGCCCTTGTCAGGCGCCTGAGCCAACGCCAACGACCCGGTGCAAAGCAGGGCGGCGAGAGATACCGCTAACGATTGCCCGAATTTCATACTGACGCTCCTTCTTGTGGTTCAGGTGATCCAAGGGGCGCCACTCCCGGTTGTGTGACGCCGTTCCTGGAAGTAACCGTCACCCCTCAGCGCCTGTTCCACCGCCGGCGTGTGCCGCACCAAGCGGCGTTGCCCAGAGCCCGACAAGCTGTCGTGTTCGCCGCGAATCGGCCCCCCGGCCCCTCGCCCAATGCCTCGGGTGAGCGCGCCGGCCATGACACCGCGGCACGGGCCGGGTCACGCGCTCCCGGAGGCCCTTGCAAGCCAGGGCCCCACCCCAGGCGTGGGCCTGATGCACCCTGTGGGTGGGACCGATCAAGAGAAGTTGCAGTGCAATTCGAAGCTGAAAGATGGAACCTAGGGCGCGGTTAAGAGGTTGAAGTATCTGGCATCCAGCAGGCGGAGCTAGCTAGCAGTAGAGGAGCCATTTCGATGACAGAGATGTTTGCCCAGGGCGACCTATTGATCGAACGGGTCGCTGATATCGAGCCCTCCGGGACCATTTTGAGCGCCGACGCCGCCGGCGCGGTCGTGCTGGCGGAAGGCGAGATGACCGGACACCGGCACGCCGTCTACGACCGGGTCACCATGTTTCGAGACGACGCCCTGGCGCGGGAAATCCCGGCTGGGCTTTACCTCGGCCACCTCAAGGTAACGGGCGGCTCCGCGACGGTGGTGCACGATGAACATGCACCCTTAACGCTGCTCGAGGGCACTTATCGCGTGCGGCGTCAACGCGAACTTGAGCCCAAGGATGCGGTACTTGTCGCTGATTGAGCTGCCGCGCCTGTCTGCCTTCCAGAAAGCTGCCCTCGCCGCCTATGGCGAGCGATGGTCCGACTTGCGCCGTTGCACCGCTCCGGTCGATCGGGCTGAGGCAGAGGCTGGCGTTGCCATCGCCTACGAAGCGGCGGGGCTGGCCCCGCCGCGCGAAATCATCTGGGGCGCCAGTCCGCACGAGAGTGCCAATCAGTGGGTGACGGCGCACGATGCCGGCGGCGAAAACGTCCGATCGCTGGTGGTCGATTTGGTCCGACGCAAAGCCGAAGCGGCCGTCGATCGAGCGATTGGCGTCGCCGTGCGCACCGCCCTGGCTGAAGAGCCCAGACTGTCGCGTCTTCCCGCCTTTTGTACGAGCATCGAGGAGGCCGTCGCTCGAGACTGCGCGGGCATCAAGCCGACGCTACGCAAACGGCTGGCGGCGTTCTTCAATCTGCGTCGGCGCCCGAGTCTCGCCTTTCCCGCGGCGAGCTTCGGCTTGCAGGGGACGTCTTCGCTCGGCGTGCTCGAGTATTTCCACGACGTGTGCGGCTTGCGCCGGCAGACCTCGACGCTGAGCGGTCTTTGGCAGGTCGCCAAAAACGCCGCTTGGATTTTGCCGCACGAGCGCATCTGCTGGTTGTCGGATCGGCCAAAGCTCACCCGCAGCGATGCCAACGGTCGGCTCCATGCCGCGGATGGGCCAGCGCTGGCCTATCGGGACGGCTGGTCCGTTTATGCTTGGAAGGGCGTGTTGGTGCCGCCATGGATCATCGAGCGGCCCGAACGCATCAACGTGCGCAGCATCTCCGCCAACCACGATCCCCAGATCCGGCGCTGCATGATCGACATTCTCACGCCCCAGCGGTTTATCGCCGAGGGCGGCGCCTACCGGGTCTCCCAGGACGAAACTGGCATCTTGTGGCGCCAGCGCTGGCGCTGGGAGGCCTGGGCCGCCGTCGAAGTGGTCAACGGGACGGCCGAGCCCGATGGTACGCGCAAACACTATTTCCTGCAGGTGCCCCCGACCGTGCGGTCCGCGCGCGAGGCCGTCGCGTGGACCTACGGGCTGACCGAGCAGCGCTACCGTCCCAAGTTACGCACCTGACCTGCCCCCACGCGGCGGCGCGGCGCGGTTGACGCCTTCGCGTCCACGCGACATCAAGGATCCCCAGGCGAGCGCGGGCTAGGACGGGGGATCCATGACCGAAGTGTTGTTCTATCACCTCGAGCACCAGACATTGGAGGGCGCCCTCCCCGCGCTCATCGAACGCACCCTTTCCCGCGCTTGGCGCGCCGTCATTCAGGCGGGCTCCGAGGAGAGGGTCGAGGCGCTCGACACCCTGCTTTGGACCTACCGCGAGGAGAGCTTCCTGCCGCACGGCACGCGACGCGATCCCCACCCCGACCAGCAGCCCGTCTTTCTGACCAGTTCAGACGACAATCCCAATGCTGCCACGGTACGCTTCTTGGTTGACGGGGCCGAGGTCGCCGACGTCACCGCCTACGATCGCATCGTCTATTTGTTCGATGGGCGTGACGCCGGCGCGGTGGAACGCGCGCGTGAGCAATGGCAGCGCGTCAAGGCGGCGGGCTGCGACGTCACATATTGGCAACAGTCGTCCGACGGGCGTTGGCAGAAACAAGCCTGAATCCGGCCGTCCTGGTGTTGCAATGCGGATGACACAGGGAGGCGAATCAGGCAGACAGCTGCCCGGGTTCCCCCCTCGATCGGAACCCAAGCGTGGAAAGAGTGCCCGTTCTCGTGACTTGGCCTGCGCGGTAGGAACGACTGGCGGGCCTTTTTTCTTTTGCGCCCGTGCCATAGGGCTCGGTCAGGGCGTGAGACTGCGCACCAAGTGGCCGAGCAAGTAGCCGAGCCCGGCGAGCCCCAGATTGCCGATCGCGCCAGCCACGAAATACGCCGTCTTTTTGGTGCTGAGCGCGCGGGGAGAATGCCGCAACAGCCCGAGCCTGCCCCACCACCCCTCGATGCTGAGCCCGAACGCGCCCAAGAGGATGAACCAGCCCGGTGCCTCCACGTAGCCGGCCAGACCGACAAGGATGACGATCAACCAATTGTACATGCGCTCCGCCACCTTCAAGGGCGCCAGGTGTGCTGACGCAGCATTGTCCCAAATTGGACGCGCCGAAGCCAGCGGGCCAACAGCACCGCGCGCCGGGCGGGACGACAGCAATCGGGCGCCTTGCCCTGACGCGGGCGACAGGCTTCCATAGAGGAGGAGCGAAGGAGACGACACGCATGGGCGCTAACCGTCTGATCGAACTCGCGAGCGACACCGCCAGCAGGCCTTCGGCGGCCATGCGCAAGGCCATGGCAAACGCGGAGGTGGGTGATGAGCAGATCGCCGGCGATCCCACCACAAATGCGCTGCAGGAGCGGGTTGCAGACCTGCTTGGCAAGGAAGCGGCCGTCTTCCTGCCCTCCGGGACCATGTGCAATCAAATCGCCTTGCTCGTCCATTGCCGCCCCGGCGATGAGGTGATCGCCGCCGATCTCGCGCACATCTTCACCTCCGAGGCGGGCGGCGGCTCCTGTTTTGCTGGTGTGCAAACCTGGCCGCTCGCAACCAAGCGCGGCATTTTCAGTCCTGCCGAAGCGATGGCGGCCGTGCGCGAGCCCGGCGGCCGGCACAGCCCGCATTCGCGGCTCATCGCGCTCGAGCAAACCGTTAACCGTGGGGGCGGCGCCGTCTGGCCCCTGGAGGCGATTGAGGCGGTGGCCCGAGCCGCCCGCGCGCGTGGGCTTAGCGTGCACATGGACGGGGCCCGCATCCTCAATGCCCAGGTGGCGAGCGGCGTCAGCGCCAAGCGCATGGCAGCCCCATGCGACAGCGTCTGGCTCGATCTGTCGAAGGGGCTCGGCTGTCCGGTTGGCGGCGTGCTCGCCGGCTCGCGCGGCTTTATCGAGGAGGCCTGGGCCTGGAAACACCGCATGGGCGGCGCCATGCGCCAGTCTGGCGTCTTGGCGGCGGCGGGTCTTTATGCCCTCGACCACAACGTGGAACGCCTGGCACAAGACCACGCCAATGCCCGGCGGCTGGCCGAAATGATCGGCGCCCTTAACGGCATCCGCGTTCTGAACCCGGAGGTGGAAACCAATATCGTTTTCTTCGATCCACGTCAGAGCGGGCGCACGCCAAAAGCCCTCGTTGCCGGCCTGGCTGAGTTAGGCGTGCGCATGGGCACCTCCTATGGAGGCATGATCCGCGCCGTGACCCATCTCGACGTCGGCCCTGATGATATTGAGACCGCCGCGGCTGCCTTTGCCCGCGTGCTCGCGGCGGATCGGCCCTAACGCCCGCCCCTTGGGTCCAGCCGGCGCGGGGGTCGAGCCGGCGCGGCCTCAGCGAGCTCGATTGGTGTGCGCGGCAGCATGGACGGCGCGGCGCGGCCTAGGCCGTCGCCTCCTCGCAACCCACCTTCATCGGGCCTGGCAAGTCTGCGCTCACCTCGACGGGGCTAGCTCAGCCGGTCCAGGACCGAGACGTCCTCGCCGTCGTGGTAGGCATCGTCCTTCCAACCGTTCTCGTCGTAATCGGCCAAGCATCGGTCGACCAGGGCTTCCATTTCCTTGAGCGAGCCCGAGCCCTGGGCGTGCTGCAAGGGAAAAAGCCGCACCAGTTCGTGGCTGCCCGCGTAGTTCATTTCATAGAGCTCATGGCGTGCGCCGAATTCACTGCCGATCGCATCCCACAGCAATTTCATCACTTTGATACGCGCCTTGTAGTCGATCCCACTCGATCCGCGCACGTATTTTTGCAGGTACTTCTCGATCTCGGGATTCTTGAAGTCGCGGGCGTGGCTCGGCAGGTAAATGAGACCCGAGGCGATGACTTTTTCTACGATCGAGCGCACCGCCGGATAGGCTTCCGTGGCAAACAGCCGATAGGCCACGGAAGCGCGCATGTTGGGCAGCACCGCCCCGCTCACCCATGGCTCTGGGTTGCAAGCCATGGCATCGCTGAGCGCCCAGAATAGATTACGCCAGCCGATCACTTCGCCGATCTGGGCCTGCACACCGCGAAAGACCTCAACGCCCGTAGCGCGCGCTGCCTTAATCAAGAGACCGCCAATGAAATCGAGCTTGACCGCGAGCCGGGTACAGCCCTGCAGGGTGAAGCCATTGACAAAGCCCGATCGGGGATAAAAGGCCTTCAGTCGTTCCACGTCGCGGTGGATGAAAACATTCTCCCAGGGAATGAACGCATTATCGAAGACGAAGATCGCATCATTCTCGTCAAAACGACTGGTTAGCGGATAGTCCCAAGCCGAGCCGCTGGCCGCGGCGGCCATCTCGTAGGAGGCGCGACAGATGAGCTTGATGCCGGGCGTATCCATCGGCGCCATGAACATCACGACCATGCTCTCGTCGTTGATGTCCTGGCCCATGTTCTGACCGAGAAAGTTATAGTGTGTCAGCGCCGAGTTGGTAGCGACGACCTTGGCGCCAGATACGAAGATGCCGGCATCGGTTTCCTTCTGGATCGAAATGTAGACGTCCTTTACCTGTTCGACGGGCTTGGCACGGTCGACGGGCGGGTTGACCAGGGCGTGGTTGACGTAGAGCACCGCCTCCTGGCCGCGCACGTGCCAGGCGCGCGCGTTGCCGGCAAACTTGCCATAGAACTCGGCGTTGGCGCCGAGGGTATTGAGAAAGGCGGCCTTATAGTCGGGACTGCGGCCCATCCAGCCATAGGTGATGCGCGCCCAGGCGGCGATGGCGTCGCGCTGCCCCATCACGTCTTGCCGCGAACGAGCCGCTTTGAAGAAGCGGTGCGTGTAGCCACCCGAGCCGGTATCCGTCTCGGCCGTCAGCACGTCCTTGCCTTTGGCATCGTGCAGTGCGTCGTAGAGCTTGGCCACTGACGCGGCCGCATTACGGAAGGCTGGATGCCGCGTGACATCGCGCACCTTCTCACCGTAAATGTAGACCTCCCGGCCGTCGCGCAGGGATTCCAAGTACTCGGCGCCGGTAAAGGGCCGCTTCTTGCCCGCAAGCAGACGCTCCGGAACGTTAGGCATTGTTTGACCCCACCTAGTAAAAAAAACCTGGGAGGCACTATCATAACGGCTCGAGGAGAGGGTAGGTCGAGAAATGATCATCGAGAACGAAGCTTCCGTCACGACGGCCGTGCTCGAGGCGTTCAGCCGCACCGAGAATCCGCGCAGCCGCGAAATCCTGCTCTCCCTGGTGCGTCATTTGCACGGCTTCGTTCGCGAGGTACGCCTGACGGAGCCCGAGTTCCACGAGGCGATCCGGCTGATCGCGGCCCTCGGGCAGCATACGACTGCCTGGCACAACGAGGCGATGCTGATGGCGGGATCGCTGGGTGTGTCGGCGCTCGTTTGTCTTCTCAACAACGGCAACCACGGCCAGACTGAGACCCAGGCCAATCTGCTTGGACCGTTCTGGCGCGACGACCAACCTTTCTGTAAGAGCGGCGACAGCATCGTGCGCTCACCAACAGCGGGGCCGCCGTTGCTCTGTCGCGTTGAGGTTCTGGACCGGGCCGGTGAGCCCATTGCCGGCGCCGAGGTCGACGTCTGGCACTCCTCGCCGGAGGGCCTCTATGAGAACCAGGACCCGAATCAGGCGTCCATGAACCTACGCGGCCGCTTCATCACCGATGCAGCGGGCCGCTTTCAGTTCCGCAGCCTCAAGCCCGCCGGCTATCCGATACCCATCGATGGTCCGGTTGGCGAACTCATTGCGGCGACTGGCCGGCACAACTTCCGACCTGCGCACCTCCACTTCATGGTCTACAAGCCTGGCTTCAAGACGCTGATCTCTCAGATCTATGCGCCCGACGACCCGCGCCTCGACAGCGACGTGCAGTTTGGCGTCACCCGGGCGCTAATCGGCAATTTTGTCCGCCACGACGCCGCCGAGGGGGAGCTGGGCTTCGCGGCCCCTTGGTATTCCTTGCATCAGCGCCTCCGGCTCGAGCCGGGCGAAGCCCAACGTCCCCGCGCGCCGATTCGATCAAAAGCGCCTGCCGCTCACTAGGCGCACCCAGGGCCCAAGCCTCAGGGGAGCGCCTGCTCGAGATCGCCAATCAAATCCAGCGTGCTCTCGAGACCAACCGAGAGCCGCAACAGATCGGGTGGACAGGGGGACGCGGGTCCCTCGATGCTGGCGCGATGCTCGATTAGGCTTTCGACCCCCCCAAGCGAAGTCGCCCGCTTCCACACCCGCACCTTGGCGGCCACTGCCACGGCCGCAGTCTCGCCACCCCTGACGCGCAGCGACAGCATTCCGCCGAAACCGCCCTGCATCTGGCGTCGCGCGATGGCATGGCCCGGGTGCGCCGGCAAGCCCGGATAGAGGACCGCGTCCAGGCGCCGATCGCCCTGAAAGTGGCTGGCGATCGCCAGGGCCGCAGCGCACTGGTGGCGCACACGCACGTGTAAGGTGCGCATCCCGCGCAAAAGCAAGGCCGCCTCGAACGGGCCCAAGATGCCGCCCAGTAGGGTGCGCAGACGGCTGGCCCGCTCGAAATAGGCATCCCGACGCGCAAACACCAACGCCCCAGCGATTACGTCCGAGTGGCCATTGAGGTACTTGGTGGCCGAATGCATCACAATGTCGGCGCCATAGGCGACCGGTTGCGTGAGCACAGGGGTCGGCACGGTCGAATCGACGGCGAGCAGGGCCCCGGCCGCGTGCGCCACTTTGGCGCTGGCGGCAATGTCGCTCAGGCTCCACAGCGGATTGGCGGGCGTTTCGATCCAGACGAGCTTGGTCGCCCCTGGCCTGATGGCGGCCGCAATCGCGGCCGGGTCGGTCGCATCCACGAACGTGGGCTCGATGCCGAAGCTCCCGGCATCGCGGCCGATCCAATCGCGCAGCCCCCAATACATCACCTTGGGAGCCACGACGTGCGCCGGTCGCTCGAGCGCTAGAAAAGCCGTGGTTGCGGCGGTCATGCCGGACGCCACCACCAGGGCAGCTGCACCCCCCTCGAGTTCGGTCAGCACCCGCTCCACCTGACGCACGCTGGCATTGTCCGGGCGCCCGTAGCTGAAGCCCTTGCGATATTGATTGTCGGGATCGCGCAGGAAAGTGGTGGCAAGGTGGACGGACGGGACCGTCGCCCCGGTCGCCTCATCGCCGGCATCGCCGGCCTGGACGGCGACGGTCTCCGGCGCCAGGGTATTTCTTTTCATGAGGGGCTCGCGCGTTCGCAGGTTTACGATCGATCCGGTCGGGGCGCGCGCGCGCCCCGACGCCATCCTGGTCCGGCGCAGTTTGGTCGACAAGTCATGCGCGATGGTAGGGATGGCCCGCAAGAATGGTTGCGGCGCGATAGAGCTGTTCGGCAAGCACGATGCGCGCAAGCTGATGCGGCAATGTTATTGGCCCGAATGAAACTTGATGACTAGCCCGGGCCAGCAGATCGGGGGCTAGTCCGTCCGGCCCACCGACCACCAAAGCCATGGTCTTGCTGCCGGCGTCGCGCACGTTGCGCAAGAGTTCGGCGAGGCCCTCGCTGCTGCGCGATTTTCCCGCTCCATGCAGGGCGATCAGCGTCTCGGCTTCGCGCGTCAGCTTCAGCAGCGCTGCGGCTTCCTCTTTGCGGCGTTGCTCGGCGCTGCTCGCCTGACTCTCGGATGTCTCGCCCACCACCACGGGCGCCAGCCCGAGACGTCGACCGGCGGCTTCAAACCGAGCGCGATATCGTTCGAACAACAGCCGCTCCGGTCCCACCTTGAGCCGGCCGACTGCGGCAATGACCACGCGCATGACGAGCGTGCCTGCGTCAAGGAAAGGACGCCGAGGAGGCCCGAGGACGCGACCCTGCCTAGTGCGTGGTTGGATCGCTCGGACGCTCGGCTGACCACATCTTCTCGAGATTATAGAACTCGCGCACCTCCGGCCGGAACACGTGCACGATGATATCGCCGGCGTCGATGAGCACCCAATCGCACTGGGGTTGGCCCTCGATGCGCGCGCGACCGTAGCCCGCGTCCTTCAGTTTGTGCTGGAGTTGCTCGGCGATTGCGCCCACGTGCCGGTCTGAGCGGCCAGAGGCGATCACCATATAGTCGCCGATGGAAGATTTCCCCTTGATATCAATCGCTACCACCTGTTCGGCCTTCGCCTCGTCGAGCGCCGCCGTAATGATCGCGAGAAGGGCTTCCGAGCCGTGTTCAGGAGACACGAGTTCGGCCGGAGGCGTGCTCTTGCGAGCACCCTCAAGTGCGGTTGGCATCGTGCGTTGATGGTCCTTTCGTCATCAAACCCTTGTCGGGCGGGCGAGCGCCGGGCCACTGGGCCGGCCTGGCCCCTCGAGCCTGGGATAAGTCCCCCAGAAGGGGGGACTCAAGGGCAAAGATAGAGGGCGATGGGATTAGCTTTCAAGAGGCTTGCGGTTTGCCGCCGCGCCGTCCCGGCGCGGGCCCCCTGGCGAGCCCTGAGGCCGATCGCCCTCCGGCCCGGTCGGCGTGTGGCGTCTCGGATACGCCAGCGTCGGCCGCGCGCGCCTCAGGGGGTTGGCGTCCCCCCATCCGCAGCGCAGACGGAGCCGCGGGCGCAGCGACCTGTGGCTTTCGAGCAACTGGCTGACCCCGCTGGCGCGCCTTGCTGCGCAGGTCGGTCGACGACACCGAGGAGAGCGGACCCGTCAGAAAGGTCCAGGCCGGCGGGGGCATGGCCACCAAACCCATGGCCCGGGCCTCGGGCACCCGGCTGCCCGCAAACGCCCTGGCCGCCTTGGAGGCCAAAGCCTTGAGCCGCCAGCCCGGTCGGTCCACGACCACTACGGGAACCATGGTCAGGATCTCCCGCCAACGCCGCCAGTGGTGGAAGCCCGCCAAGTTGTCTGCCCCCATGATCCACACAAAGCGCACGAGCGGGCTGCGCCGCTTGAGGAAAGCCAACGTGCCTGCGGTGAAGGCCGTCGGCAGATCGCGCTCGAAGGCGGTCACCTCGATGCGTGGATTTTTCGCCATGGCGCGACACAACACCAGCCGCTCGGCGAGAGGGGCGAGTTCACCGCGCCCTTTGAGAGGATTACCGGGCGTCACCAGCCACCAGACCTGGTCAAGCCCAAGCCGCTTGAGGACGACTTCACTGATTTGGCGATGGGCGACGTGCGGCGGATTGAACGAGCCGCCCAGGAGACCGATGCGTTGGCCTGGGCCGGTTGCGGGCAATCCTTTGACGCGGCCAAAGCGATCTGGAGCGAATTGCGGCATGAGGGGAACGGGGTGGCTAGTGGTGCGGTCATTGGCAATCTAGCTCAGGGCGATTGCCGCCCGAAAGCCCCTTCCCATGCCCCAGCGCGAGGCAGCCCGCGGCAGCTTTGCCCACGCTTTGGGCAGCGCTGTTGGGTCTATTCGCCAGGCCTATGAGCCGCTCCTGCGCAGGACCGTTGAGGCCAACAGGCCCGCCGCCACGGCGATCGCCACGGTCGCCAGGCCATAGAACATCGGATGCTGGAAGGCGAAGGCATGCAGATAGCGCTCCACCCCCTCGCGTTCCAAGGTCAGGCGCACGGAGAACTGGCTCAGCAGTTGATCGTCGCGAAAGAGATAGACCCGCGTATCGAAGGGGCCCACCGTAACATTGGCCGGCAGTTCGATGGTCGAGCGGAACAGGCTGCGACCGATGAAGGCCACCCCATACTGATCCTGAACGTATAGCCCCTGCTTTTGCTTCAAATGAATGATGGCTTCGCGAAACTCTTTGACGTCCTCGCTCGACAGCGCCTGGGCCTGCCCAAACGCGGGCGGGAAGCGCAAATGCTGGAAGCCCATGCCATGGGAGGCGCGAAACTCTTCCGGCGCAATCTCATCGATCGGCCGGGTTGAGGCGATCGCGTAGTAACTGGGGACCAGGTCGAAGGTGGCCGAGGAGGTATTGAGCCACAGGCCGGCAACGTTGCTCTTGCGCCGGACGACCTGTCGGCTGGGCACCCCCTCGACCACGATCACGATATCATAGTAGCCCGACTCGGCACTCGGCTGCTGGCTGTTGTCGACGGCCCCGAAGATGACGATTTCGGTGCCACTGAACGATGATGTGACGGCGACGTTGCGGGCCGAGACGTCGGCCTGCACCGATTCCTTGGCGCCGGGCTGTTGTTCGCGTTTGACCTCCTCGACCTTGCTGAGTGGGCTCTCCTTGGCGACGGGGGGCGGTGCGGGCTGTTTTTTGCGTTGCGCCTCCCCGGGGTTCGCGCACACAAGCAGGCCAGCCGCGAGCGCGGCCGCGAGCACGGCCTTTGCCTTTCTGCCTGCCTGGACGGAGATCACGCAACTCTCCCGCTAGGTCCGTCAGTGGATGCGCCACCAACGCCCGCACGGGCCGAGCCTCGCGCCGCCGCCGCGAACACACGCCGCGCCGACCCAGGGCTGGCGCCGACGCCCGACCGTGCGAGCAGCATAGCGCACCATGTGCCCGCGCAATTCAAGCCTCACCGCACAAAAATTGGGCCAATGGCGCGCGGCAAAGCGACCACGAGGCGCTGGGCTCGACTGTTCGCGGCCAGCCCCGCAGCTGTCCGCGTTCCACCTGCGGGGATGGCAAAAAAAGCCCGCGTCGAGAGCGCGGTGGCGGCAGGCCCTAATCCTCGGCGTGCCAGTGCCACGTACTGGCACTCCAATCGTAGCGCGCGGGCCTGCGCAGGCCCGGGGGCGCCCCCGGGGGATCGGAGGCCACCTCAGGCAGGGTCTCGCCCAGCGCCCGGGCCCCTTCCCGATAGGCCTTGAGCAAAAGATCGCGATCGGCGTCTGGATCACTTTGGTAACCCATCGCTCCGGCTTCGGGGACACGTTCCCCGTGCCGCCACTGATCCAAGCGCTGGGCAATTTCGCCGACGGCATGATGGATCGACTTGAGAACGCCCACCGCGAGGCGGGCATCCTGTCGGCGAGCGGCGAGGCTGGACTTGAGCAAAGCCTCCAGCGCACGGGTCGGATCGCTAGTGGACGTCGGACGCTCGGCCGCACCACCCAGGCTCTTGAGTTGTGCGACCACCTCGCGCAAGCGCGCATCGATATTATCAAGGCGGCCGAGCTCGGTCGCTGTACGTTCGACCAGATCGGCGAGCTCGCGGATGCGCGTTTCCATGCCCGCGAGGCCCGTTGCATCGGGCCGACGCCCGCCCTGGGGCTGAGTGGCGGCGACGTCCTGCTCGAGTTGGCGCACGCGAGCCTCGATGGGGCCCAGCCACTGGGCCAAATCTAGACGTGGCAGGGCCTGTTGCAGGCGATCGGCGAGCTCGGCCAACCGGGCATCCAATGCGCTCGCGGACGGCGCCACGCGCTCGGCGGATGCACGCGCCGACGGGGCGGGTTCGAGAGGCCGGCGCAGCGCGCGCCGGTGATGTTCCAGGGCGGCGATCTCGCACACCCGCGTCAGGGCCTCCGCCGTTTCCGCGTCCCAGGGATCGGGCTCGGCGGCGCCGGCTGGGCCCATGGGTTGCGGCCGCCGGCGCGGGGGCGCGGCCGGCTGGGGCTGGGGCTGGGGCTGCCATGCATCGTCGCTGTCCCAGGCGACGCGCAACCTTCGAATGGCTCCCTTTAGACCGTCGAAGGCATCCTCGAGGCCATCGAACAGGTCGAGCCGCTCGCCACCGAGTGCGGCCCGCGCCGCCTCAAAGCGTGCGTTCAGGCATTCAGCCCGCGCACTCAAATGCTCGAACGCCTCGTTCTGGTGCCACGCCGCCTCGCCCGCTTCCGCGCCGCGGCCGCGCCGGGGCGCCCCCGGTTCGGGCCGCCAGGCATGGGCGTCGGACTGCGCTGTGGGACCGGGCTTGCTGGGCGAAGGCTGAGACATGTCAAATTCCCGGGGCAGCAGAAAAAGCGAGGCGCCGCGCGCCTTGCAAGCAGCAGGCAATGGTGGAGGCCTTTTCCGTACCGGCCAAGGCAATGCCGAGCGCCCGACAAACTGCACACGTTCCAGGGCTCCCATTTAGCCTCGCAATCCGCCGTAAAGTTTCGGTTAAGTGTTGGCGTGCCGACACAAAGAACTGGCCCTGGTAGCCACGGCGCTTGACCCGGCCTCGCCGGGGCGCTGCCCATCAACCAGCCCAATCATTGCCCGGGCCAGCAGAACCCGCCTACACTTTGCCGGCAGCAGCGTGGGAGCGGGCATGACTTGGCGCATAGGCGTGGATATCGGGGGCACCTTCACGGATGTGGCCCTTGTCGAGGAGGCCAGCGGTCGCATTGGCGTGGCGAAAGCGCTCACCACGCCCGCTGATTTTGCCCAAGGGGTGCTGGCGGCGCTGCAGATGGCGATGCATCGCTATGCCATTAGCGCGCGCGACGTCGACCTGCTCGCCCACGCCACCACGGTGGTCACCAACGCCATTTTGGAAGAAAAAGGCGCTCGGGCCGCGCTCGTGACGACCCGCGGGTTTCGCGACGTCCTGGAGCTGCGCCGCTCCTCGCGTCCGGATCTCTACGATTTGTTTCAGGACGCACCGGCGAGCCTCATTCCGCGTCGCCGGCGCTACGAGATCAGCGAACGCATCGGCGCCGACGGTCAATGCCTTCGCCCGATCCTTGAGGACGAGAGTGCGGCCCTGATCGCCGCACTGAGAAGCGATCGGGTGGAGGCGATCGCCGTCTCGCTGCTGTTCAGCTTTCTCAACCCGGAACACGAGATGCGGCTGGGCCGTCGTTTGCGCGAGGCATTCCCAGACACGCCCATCTACCTATCGAGCGAGGTGCTCCCGGAAATTCGCGAGTTCGAGCGCACCAGCACCACGGCTGTGTGCGCCTACGTGGGGCCGATCCTGAGCTCCTACCTGACCCGCCTCAAGGGGGCCACGCAAGCGCTTGGGTTGCCGGATCTCTACGTCATGGGATCGAACGGCGGCGTGTTCGAAGCCGCCGAGGGCATCGCCATGCCGGCGATCGCCGTAGAATCGGGGCCAGCTGCCGGCGTGGTGGCAGCGGCCCTCGCCGCCCGGCAGACTGGCCGGCTCAACCTCTTGTCCTTCGACATGGGCGGCACGACGGCCAAGGCGAGCCTCATTCGCGACGGTCAATTCGAGACAACTGCGGACTACGAAGTCGGTGGCAAGGCGAGTGGGGCTCGCGCCATGAACGGGACCGGCCACCCGATTCGCGTGCCGGTGATCGACCTCGCCGAGGTTTCAGCGGGCGGCGGCTCCATTGCCTGGGTGGACCGCGCCGGTGCCCTTCGCGTCGGCCCGCAGAGCGCCGGAGCCGTGCCAGGCCCCAGCTGCTACGGTCGTGGTGGCAGGGAGCCTACGGTGACCGACTGCAATCTGCTGCTGGGCTATCTCGATGGCGGTTCGCTCCTTGCCGGTGACTTGCCGATCGACTACGCCGCAGCTGAGCGCGCCGTCGGCGAGAAGCTCGCGGATCCACTCAACGTTGGCGTGCGCGCCGCGGCCTCGGCAGTCATCGATGTCGTGAACCATGCCATGGCCGAAGCGCTGAAGATCGTCTCGGTTCAGCGCGGCCACGATCCGCGCGAATTTGCCTTGGCCGCATTTGGCGGCGCAGGTCCGATGCACGCCGTTGCGCTGGCCGAGGAGCTCGGCATGACAGAGGTCGTTTGCCCGCCGATTCCGGGTGCGTTCTCTGCCCTCGGTCTCGTCGGCTCCGATCTCAAGCGCGATTATGTGCGCACGCTCTACACGACCACCGCCGCGGCCAAGCCAGCCGACCTCGAGGCGGCCTTCCAGCTCCTGGAAAAGGAGGGCGCGGCCATGCTCGACCGGGCACGCGTGCAGCCGGCACGGCGACGCTTCGTGCGCAGCCTCGATGCCCGTTATGCGCGACAATCCTACGAGCTTGCCGTGCCCGTGCCGGCTGGCCCGCTCGATAGCGGCGCGCTTGCCGCGATAGCCGAGGCGTTCCACGTACGCCACCATCGCACCTACGGTCACGACAACCGCAGCGAGCCCGTACAGCTGGTGAACCTGCGCGTCGCGGCAATCGGCAGCATTCCTGCACTCAGCCTGCGCCAAGCGCCGGCCACGCGAGGCACAAACCCGGCCAAGGGACGACGTCAGGTCTGGTTTGGCGCCAACTCGGCTGAGGCCGCAGTCCTCGATCGCGCGCGCATGCCGGCGGGATTTGCCACATTTGGCCCGGCGGTTATCGAATCGCTTGAATCGACCATCCTGATTCCCTCGGGCTGGGAGGGTCGCATGGACGAGAACGGCTTTATCTGGTTGGCGCGTCGGGATGCTTCAGGAGATCGGCCATGAAGGACAAGCCAGTTGCGGCCGATCCCGCAGCGTTCGAGATCATCAAGAATTCGCTGCTCAAGATCGCCGAAGAGATGCGCGTCGTCTTGTGCAAGACGGCCTACTCGCCAATCCTGAAGTCGGCGGGCGATTTCTCGTGCGGCCTGTTCGATTTGAGCGGCGCCATGGTCGCGCAGGGACCCGACCTACCAATTCACCTTGGATCGATGCCCGATGCGGTGCGCGCGGTCGTTGCGGCGTTCGGGTCGGACGCGGGCGACGGCGATGTCTACATCCACAATGATCCCTACCAGGGCGGTAGTCATCTGCCGGATGTGAACGTCGTGCGCCCGGCGTTTCATGGCGGGCAGTTGCTGGGGTATGCCTGTGTTAGGGCGCACTGGCCCGATGTCGGCTCCGCGACGCCCGGCAGCTACGGGGCGGTCAGCGAAATCTACGGCGAGGGCCTGCGCCTGCCGCCGCTGCGGCTCGTAACACGCGGCGTGATCAACGCCGACCTCGAGAAGGTCATCCTTGCCAATGTCCGCACGCCCGATGAGCGCAAGGGCGACCTCGGCGCCCAGCTCGCCGCCACTCTGCGCGCAACCGAACGCCTGCAGACCCTGGCGGCGCGCTACGGCACGCAACGGTTGCTTGCCTATTTGGCCGAGGTGATGGACTACTCCGAGCGCCTGATGCGCGCGGCGCTGCACGATCTTCCCGACGGCACAGGTTACTTTGAGGACTTCTGCGACGGTGACGGCATCGCCGATGAGCCGGGAGGCGGCGACGCACCGTTCTGGATCCGCATGCAGATTGAAAAGCGCGGCGATCGATTGTTCGTCGATTTCGCCGGCACCGACCCCCAGGTCAAAGGTCCCATGAACGCACCCTTGTCGGTGACCACCTCGGGCATCTATTGCGGGCTCAAAATGGCGGTTGATCCCAATAGCCTTATTCCGCCCAATTCCGGGTGCTGGCGCACAATCGAGGTGCGGGCGCCGAAGGGCAGCGTTGTCAACGCCGAGTTTCCGGCACCGGTCGTCTATGCCAATCACGAGATGTCGCATCGCGTGGCCGATATGGTGATGGGGGCGCTGGTACAATTTTGGCCGCGGCAAGTGATGGCCTGCAGCCAGGGCACATCGGCCATCATGACGTTCGGCGGCACCGATCCGCGCACTGGCCAACGCTACGTGTCCTACGAGACCATCAAGGGTGGGTTCGGTGCGCGACCCAACAAGGATGGCATCAACACCGTCGCCAGCGGTATTTCCAACACGATGAACACACCGGTCGAGGTTTTGGAGATGGCCTTTCCGCTGCGCGTGGAAGAGTACGCCATCGAGCCCGACTCGGGCGGGCCCGGACGCTACCGAGGAGGTTGCGGCGCGCGCCGGGTGTGGCGGCTGATCGAGAATGCCGATGCGACCGGTGCGCTGTGCATGGAGCGCATGTGCTCACCCCCGTTTGGCCTAGATGGCGGCAAGCCCGGTGCCGCGGCCGTGGTGCGGCTCACGACGCCCGATGGGACGACCAAGACCCTGCCAAGTAAGGGAGCGTTCCTCGCCCCCGCCGGTTCCGTGGTCGACATGCGGACCCCGGGCTCGGGTGGCTTCGGCCCCGCCGCGGAGCGCGAGCGCTCGGCGATCGGTCGTGATCTCCTCGATGGCTATGTTAGCTGCGCTGCCGCGCGGCGCGACTACGGCATTGCCGACCCGGAGGCCTTGCGGCAGGCCGCCGAGGAGCGCCACGACTAAAGCCCCGCGCCCCCCGACGGAACGCCTGCCCTGTCGTTCCAGATGCTGCCCGACGAGGTGCTGGGCGGTGCCGCCGGCCTGCGGCCGCGGCCCCGCCTCATCCGCGCAGATGGCAGGCGACCCAATGTCCCTGCCGAGTTTGCTTCAATAGCGGTTTTTCCGTGCTGCACAGCGGCAGCTGACGGATCGGACAGCGCGTGTGGAAGTGGCAGCCGCTGGGCGGACGGATCGGATTGGGCACGTCGCCTTGCAAGGTAATGCGCTTGCGCTTGACGCTCGGGTCGGGAATGGGGACGGCGGACAGTAGGGCCTCGGTGTAAGGGTGCAGCGGCTCTTTGTAGAGGGCGCGCGCGGGGGCGATCTCCACCACCCGGCCGAGGTACATGACGGCGACGCGGGTGCTGATGTGCTCCACGACGGACAGATCGTGGGCGATGAAGAGGTAGGTCAGGCTGAATTTCTCTTGCAGGTCCTCTAGCAGGTTAATGACTTGAGCTTGGATCGAAACGTCGAGCGCCGACACCGGCTCGTCGCACACGATCAGCTTGGGCTCGACGGCGAGCGCGCGCGCGATGCCGATGCGCTGGCGCTGGCCGCCGGAGAATTCGTGCGGATAGCGCCGCATGTGGTCGGGCTGCAGGCCCACGGTTTCCAGCAACTGAACGATGCGATCTCGGTAGGCCTCTTTCGACTTCGCAAGCTTGTGGATGCTCAGGGCTTCACCGATGATGGCAGCAACCGTCATGCGTGGGTTGAGCGAGGCGAACGGATCCTGGAAAATGATTTGCATGTCGCGGCAGAGCGCGCGCAGCTGCTGGCGACCGATGTTGGTGACGTTGCGTCCCTCGAACCAAATTTCCCCGGCCGTCGGCTCGATCAGGCGCAGGATGCAGCGACCGGTCGTCGACTTGCCGCAACCCGACTCCCCGACCAGCCCGAGGGTCTCGCCGGCACCGATCTCGAAGCTCACGTGGTCGACGGCATGCACGCGGTCGATCTCGCGCGAGAGCACTCCGCCCGTGACGACGAAATTCTTGACGAGGTCCTTGACGCGCAAGAGCGGCTCGGTCATTGCGCCGCCTCGGGTTGCTCGAGCACGCACGCGACTTTATGGCCGCGTCGCACTTCCAAAAGCGGTGGGACCGCTTCGCGACACTTCGGCATCGCGTGGGGACAGCGCGCCGCAAAACGGCAGCCAGCGGGCGGACGCAGCAGGCTCGGCACGACGCCGCCGATGGTCTCGAGCCGGCTTTTGGCCACCGCGGCCCGGTCGATGCGAGGTATAGAGCGGATCAGCCCGCGCGTGTAGGGATGGCGTGGCTGGCCGAACAGCTGCTCGACCGGGGCCTCCTCGATGACTTTGCCGGCATACATCACCACGACGCGCTGGGCTGTCTCGGCCACGACGCCCATGGCATGCGTGATCAGCATGACCGCCATCCCGAAGCGCGACTTCATTTCTTGCAGCAATTCCAGGATCTGGGCCTGGATGGTGACGTCGAGCGCCGTCGTCGGCTCGTCGGCTATGAGCAACTTGGGATCGCAGGCAAGCGCCATGGCGATCATGACGCGTTGGCGCATGCCGCCGGAGAACTGGTGCGGGTAATCATGCACACGCCGCTGTGGGTTTGGAATGTGCACGAGCCGCAGCATATCCACGGTCTTGTTGAGCGCGGCGCGTCGGCCCAACCCCTCGTGGTGCCGAACGACCTCGGCGATCTGCTCGCCCACCGTGTAAACAGGATTGAGGGAGGTCATTGGCTCCTGGAACACGATGGCGATTTGCTTGCTGCGGATGGCATTCATGTCCTCTGGCGCCAGCGGCACCAGGTCACGGCCCTGCCAGAGGATCTGGCCGGCGACGATGCGGCCCGGCGGCATCGGCACCAGCTTGAGGATCGACATGGCGGTGACGGTCTTGCCACAGCCAGACTCGCCGACGACGCCGACGGTTTCTCCGCGCGCAATGCTAAGGTCGACCCCGTCAACGGCCTGCACCATGCCGTCGTCGGTTTCAAAGTGCGTCTTCAGGCCGCGAATCTCAAGAAGTGCCGCGCCCACGCCAGATCTCACATCGCACGCCGTGCCATCACATCACCTTGCGGGGGTCGAACGCATCACGCAATCCATCACCGATGAAATTTATACTCAAGACCGCGAGGAAGATTGCGGCGCCGGGGAGCAACGCCCAGTGTGGGGCGATATCGAGGTAGTCCTTGGCGTCATAGAGGATGCGACCCCAGGTGGGAGTATCAGGCGGGAAACCTAGACCCAAGAACGACAAGGTCGACTCGGCGATGATGGCTGCGGCCACGTCGATGGTGCCGGCGACGATCACCGGTCCCAGAGCGTTGGGCAGGATATGCCGCACCACTTGGCGAGACTTCGACGCGCCGAGGGCTCTGGCGGCTTCAACGAACTCCTTCTCGCGCAGGGAGAGAAATTGCGCCCGTACCAGGCGCGCCACGGGCATCCAGCGCAATCCACCGATCACGGCCACGATCAGGATGAAGATCCCGCCTTCGGCCCCAAATAGGCCTTTCAGGAAATCGCGGAACAGATAAATCACCAACAGCAAGAGCGGCAGCGGCGGCAGCGACAGGAAGAGGTCGGTGAGCCACATCAGCGCCGAGCCCACCCAACCGCGGGACATCCCGGCAATGGCGCCGATCAATGTGCCCACCAGGATGGCAACCGCCATGGCGGCCAGCCCGACCGCCAATGAGATCCGTCCGCCGTAGAGCATGCGTGCGAGCAGATCCTGCCCGAGATCGTCGGTGCCGAAAGGATGCGACCAGGTCGGCCCATTGAGACGCGCGGTAAAATCGATGTCATTGATGGCGACCGGCCACAGGCTCGGCCCCAGCACGATGGCCGCGATCATCAAGGCGAGGATGACGGCGCTGGCCAAGGCCAGGCGGTGGCGACGAAACCTGCGCCATGCCTCGAAGCCGGGTGAGACGGGTCGCGCCCGGCGCAGGCCGCCGGGAGCGACGTCAACCGAAGGTGATGCGGGGGTCGAGCCATCCATACAAGATATCGGCGATCAGATTGAAAACGACGACGAGGCAGGCAAACACGAATGTGACGGCCATCACGACGGGGGTGTCGTTGGCCAGGATCGAGCTGATCAGCAACGAGCCGATGCCAGGAACGCGAAAGATCTGCTCGGTGACGATAGCACCTCCGAAGATGGCTGGCATCTGCAGCGCCACCAGGGTCACGACTGGGATCAAGGCGTTGCGCACGACGTGCTTCAAGATGACGACGCGCTCGCCGAGACCCTTGGCGCGCGCCGTCGTCACATAGTCCAACCGGATGACATCAAGCATGGCCGATCGCACGTAGCGCGTCAAAGATGCCGCCTGGAACAGGGCGAGCACGGCGATGGGCATGATCGCCTGCCGGGCATGCTCGAGGTACCACTGCCAACCGTTGGCGCTGATATCGGATCGGTACACGAAGGGGAGCCAATCCAGCCAAATGCTGAAGACGAGAATGAACAAGAGGCCGGTGAAGAAGGTCGGCAGCGAAAAGCCCACGAAGGCGAAGGTAGTGGTGATCTGGTCGAAAATTGAATAGGGCCGCGTCGCAGCGAAGATGCCGACGGGCATAGCGATAAGAATGGCCAACAGCTGCGAGGAGCCGATGACGAACAGGGTGGTCGGTAGCCGCTGCAGGATCAAGGCACCGACGTCCACGCGGCTGACGAACGAAAAGCCCCAGTCGCCACCCAACATGGCAGCGAGCCAGCGTAGATAGCGCAGCGCGATGGGGTCATCCAAGCCAAACTTGATGCGCAGGGCGGTACGCACCTCCGGCGGCACCGCCGGGTTGGTCGCCAGCTCTTCGAAGGGGTCACCGGGCGCCAGCGCCAGCACGGTGAACAGCACCACGCTGATCCCCAACAGGCTGGGAACGGCGATCAGCAGGCGCCTTAGCAGGTAGGACCCCATCGACCGTCATCCCGTTCCGGCAGCCCGTGGCTACGCTAGCGCCTCTTACGCCTCCCGATACCAGTCCGCGAGCAGCCACAGGTCATTGTCCCAGCCGCTCAAGGGTGCCTTGAGCTTGCTGGCAATGGCCGCCACACGGGGCCGATAGACGACCGGAATAACCACACGGTCAGCGACCACCAGCTCGTTCATTTTGATGAAGAGCGCCGCGCGCTTGACAGGATCGAGTTCGCCCTCGGCAGCCCGGAACACCTTGTCGTATTCCTCGCTCTTCCAGCGGGTGATGTTGCGACCCTGCCACTTGTTGTCCTTGGTGGCGACCTCCCAGGAGGTGAACTGGTTCATGAACAGCTCGGGATCGGGCTGCGTCATGGTGGTCGTGTACATCTGCAGGTCGCAGTAAAAATGCGTGTAGGTGTCCGGATTGGCGACGTCGGAGGAGAAGAACACCGAGGCCACGACCGACTTCAGTTCCAGGTCGATGCCCGCCTTCTGGCAGGCTTGCTTGATAATCGCCTGCGTCTTCTGACGCGGCGTGTTGATCGAGGTTTGAAAGACGAACTTCAGTTTTTTGCCGTCCTTGGCTCGGATGCCGTCACCGCCTTTCTTCCAACCGGCGGCTTCGAGCACCTGACCGGCCTTGTCGACGTTGAACTCCCATTTGGTGGTTTTGGAGACGAACCGTTCCGGGTTATTGACGAAATTGCCGGTGGCGACGCCGGTGCGGCCGTAGATATGATCCTGCACGGACTGCCGATCGACGAGCATAGCGAGCGCCTGCCGCACGGCTTCGTCACTGAGTATGGGGTGCTTGGTCTTCGCGCTGGCGCGCTCGCCGTCGACTTCGGTCCAGGGATCGGTGCTATTGAGCTGGATGTGCTCGATGTTGCCGCCGGCGGTGATGACGGCCACACCCTTGCCGCCTTTCTCCAGCCGCTGCAGGATTTCGTCCTCGACCTGCATATTCCAGGCGTAGTCGTACTCGCCGGTTTGGATCACCGCGCGCGCGGCGGAAATCGCGTCCCCACCACCCTTCATTTCGATGGAATCGAAATAGGGTCGGTTTTCGCGGTGGTAGTTGGTGTTGATCTCGCCCCTGACGAGATCACCTGGTTTGAAGTCGGCGAACTTGTAGGGCCCCGTTCCGATCGGCTTGAGATTGGTGGGCGCATCGCGCGATTTGGCGCCGGCAAAGTCGGCGAACAGGTGCTTGGGGATCAGCATGCCGCGCGTGCCGACAAAGGCGTCGGCCCAGAACGGCGTGGGTTTGGCGAAGCGCACGACGATGCTGTAGTCGTCGAGCTTCTGCACCTTGACGTCCTTATAGCTGCCGATGGTGACGGCTGCCGTCGCCGGATCGGAGGCGTACTCCCAATTGAAGACGCAATCATCGGCGGTGAAGGCTTTGCCGTCGTGCCATTTCACGTCGCGCTTGAGCTTCCAGGTGACGGATAGACCGTCAGCGGACAGGCCGCCGTTCTGGCGACTGGGAATTTCCGCCGCCAGGATCGGCACCAACTCACCATCGCCGTCCCAAGCGGCGAGCGGCTCGTAGAAAATGCGCGAGCCCTCCTGGTCCTTCGTCCCGACGGCGAAGTGCGGATTGAGCAAGGTTGCACCCTGCCACCACAAGACCTTGAGCGCCCCGCCGCCGCCGCGCTTGCTGGGTTTGTAGTTGAAGCTGCCCTGCGCTCTAGCGACGCCGCAATAATCGAGCATCTGGGTTGCCATCGGGGCCGTGAGGCCGAGCGCCAGCATCTTATGCACAAACGCCCGACGCGTGAGATCGCCAGCCTTTACTCTTGCGATCAGCCCTCGCAGTTGATGCTCGTTCATGAAAACCCTCCCTACCACTCAGCGAGTGCGCTCGCTCAACACCGCGACCAGCTTCCCGCGACTGGGCTCGGCAGGATCAGAACAGGTTAGCACGATGGCGTCAACGCGCCAGGCAAGGCTGACCCGCGCCGTCGCGCCGTGTGGGCTGCGGTCGTCAAGACGCAGGGCTGCTGCGCCCCCGCCGCGCGTCGTCGGGCTTGCCGTGCGCTGCACTCGAGGCTTGCCGATCAGCGCAGCCTTGGCGCTGCGGCAGCCGCTTGCTGGCTCAAGCGCACGCGGCGTCTGAATATAGGTCGCAGGCGTGCGCGCGCTGCGCGTGCCGCTCCGCCGCTTGGAGCTGTGGGCGGCGCCGCTGCGCTCGGGCGCTAATTGGCTGGGGCTCGGCTGCGGCACGCCTCGGGGGCAACCGTTCCGGCGGTGGGCCGCGCCCGCCCGCGCCCGGTGCCGCTCGCGACCACGGACCTTGCGCGAGAGCCCCACCTTTCCCAGATCCAGTCGCTGCCAAGGCCCCGGCGGCCCTTGACGAAAGCCCTGGCCACCGCCATGTAAATGTTATAAACATTGACATGGCGACGGGCTAGGGCTCAGCGCCCTCACAGGCGCGAGGCGAAATGGAGAGTGGAGATGGCGATGTCGGAAGCAATTGCGAGGATCGATGACTATGGCCGGCCGGCCTGGCTCGCCCTCATGGTGCTCGGCTTCATCGTGTTCTGGCCCGTCGGGCTTGCGATCTTGGCATATTTACTATGGAGCGGACGAATGGGATGTGGACGGCACTCAGACCTGGCGCGCTGGCAGGAACGTGCAGCCGAGCGTTGGGAGCGCAAGCGCGATCGCTTTGAAGAGCGAGTGCAGCGCTGGGAGCGACGCTGGGGCCGCCACGGCGGTCTGCGGCCAACCGGCAACCAGGCCTTTGATGAATACCGCGAGGAAGCTCTGAAGCGCCTCGAGGAGGAAGCCGAGGAATTCCGGGTCTTTCTCGAGCGGCTGCGCATGGCGCGCGACCGCGCCGAATTCGACGAGTACATGCGCGATCGGCGCAGTCGCACCGCCAACCCCGGCGACGCCGGGCAGGGCTCGACGCCACCGCCCCAGGCCTAAGCGCGCAAACCTCCTCGCTACGAGCCGATACGATGGGGCCGGTCCGCCGTGGCGGACCGGCCCGCTTTTTTGTGAGCGCCGGCTCGCGCGAGGATCCGAGCGCCCCTCCCAAAGCCGTCCGGCGCGCAAGGTGACGGGAAGCCGGCAGACAACGACGTTTCGAGGCTCAGGCGATGGTGACGCCGCCGTCCGCCACGATGACCGACCCGGTCATGAAGGATGCGGCAGGCGAGGCCAAAAACGCAACGATGCCGCCGATTTCGTCGGGTTCGCCGATGCGTCGCAGGGGTGCGGTAGCTACCGTGCGCTGCAAACGCGCCGGGTCCTCCCAGAGCGCGCGGGCGAAATCAGTCTTGATCAGGCCCGGCGCCACGCAGTTGACGCGCACGTTCTTGGCGCCCCACTCGACCGCGAGGGTGCGGGTGAGCTGCATGTCCGCGGCCTTCGAAATGCCGTAGGCGCCCAGTTGCGCGCTGCCGCGCAGGCCGCCAATCGAGGAGACAATGATGACACTGCCGCTGCCGCGCTCCGCCATCGCCGGAATGGCATTGTTGCAGAGCCAAAGATTGCTCTTGATATTCGAGCTCATGATCTTGTCGAAAGCCTCATCGGGGATCTTCTCAAGCGGCCCAAAGTAGGGATTGACCGCGGCGTTGCACACCAGCGTATCGATTTTGCCCCAATGCTTGAGCGTGCCGGTAATGAGCCCTTCAATCTCGTCCTTGCGCGAGATGTTACAGGGGATGACCATCGCCTCGCCGCCACGGCTTTTGATGGCCGCGGCCACGGTCTCGCACGCATCGACCTTGCGGCTGGAGACCACGACCTTGGCACCGAGCGCGGCCATGATTTCGGCGGCCGCGCGGCCGATGCCCTTACTCGACCCTGTAATCACGGCGACCTGCCCGGCCAGATCGAACGGACTTTGCATGGGTTCCAAGCCCTCCCCGACGGTGGTTGAACATGTTGCCAAGGGCGCGGTCCGCGCCTAGGGTCGCGCGATCATAGTGCCGCGGGCGGGTGCTCAACAACCAGGCAGTGAGGCATGGCAGTGGCCCATCCTTGGGAGAAGAGCTATCCGCCGGGAGTGCGCTGGGATTGCCCCCTCGAAATCACAACCCTAACGGACCTGCTGGACCGCGCCGTTCAAGACTTTGCCGACAAGATCGCGATCGAGTATCGAGACAATGAGATCAGCTATGGCGAGCTCGGGCGCACGACCGAGGCCTTGGCGGCGGGCCTCATTGAGCTTGGCGTAAGCCCGCGAACATCGGTCGCGCTCTATCTTCCTAACACACCCTATCATCCTTACTTTTTTTTCGCGGTACTGAAGGCCGGCGGTCGCATCGTGCACCTCTCCCCGCTCGATGCGGAACGCGAACTCGCCCATAAGCTCGATAACTCCGGCGCCAAGATGGTGGTGACCACCAACGTCGGTGCGCTGCTGCCGATGGCGCAGAAGCTTAAGGCCCAAGGGCTGTTCGAGCACCTGATCGTCTGCGACGATGCCGCCTTTGGGGCCGCCGGCGTGCCCACTACCCCCATCCCCGCCGCCGCGGGATTATTGCGTTTTGAAAGCTTGCGCGCGCGCGGTGCGCAGATTTTGCCGCAAGCCTGGCCCACCCTTTCGGTCGATGACTTGGCGCTGTTGCAATATACCGGCGGCACGACGGGTAAACCGAAAGCAGCGATGCTCACCCATGCCAACCTGACTTCGACCATCTCCATCTACAAGATCTGGGGTGACGCACAGCGCCAAAGCGAGCCTGGCACGGACAAAGTGATCTGCGTCCTGCCGCTGTTTCATATCTATGCTCTGACCTCGGTGCTGCTGCGCGGCTTGCGGGATGGCAATGAGATCATGCTGCGCATGCGCTTCGACGTGGAGACGACCTTGCGCGACATCGAAGTCAAGAGGGCCACCGCATTGCCGGGCGTGCCCACCATGTGGATTGCGCTGGTCAACACGCCGGGCATCGAGAAGCGGGATTTCTCCTCCTTACGTTTCGTCGGTTCGGGGGGCGCCGGCATCCCCATTGAGGTGGCGGAAAAATTCTACCAGCTGACCGGGCAGCGCATGGGGGGCGGCTGGGGCATGACGGAGACCTCGCCGGCTGGCACCAGCCTACTGAAAAAAGGCGCCCACAAGCCCGGCTCCTGCGGCCTGCCACTGCCTGGCATTCGCATGGACGTCGTGGCCCTTAACGATCCGCGGCGGGTGCTCAAGGCGGGTGAGATCGGCGAAATCCGCATCAAGGGGCCGAACGTGACGAGGGGCTATTTCAATGCTGCCGAGGACTCCGCTGTTTTTGTCGACGGCTGGTTTCTGACGGGCGATATCGGCTACATGGATGAGGATGGTTTTTTCTACATCGTCGATCGCAAGAAGGACATGATCATCTCCGGCGGCTTTAACGTGTACCCTCGTGCCATCGAGGAGGCGATCTACGAGCATCCGGCCGTCGCCGAGGTGAGCGTCATTGGCGTTCCAGACAGCTACCGCGGTGAGGCGGCCAAGGCGTTCATCCAGTTGAAGTCCACGCGGGAGGCCTTTACGCTTGAGGAACTGCGTGCGTTTCTGACCGACAAGCTCGGCAGGCACGAACTGCCCGCGCAACTGGAGTTCCGCGACGCCCTGCCCAAGACCGCGGTCGGCAAGTTGTCGAAAAAGGAGCTCATCGCTGAAGAGCGGCAGAAGAGGCAGGCCGCCGCCGAATGACGCCGACGCCATGACCCACGCTCCAAGTTGCCGCCAGGCGGGCGAATCGGCAATCAGCCTTTGCCGCATGCTGCGTGCGACGCTTAAGCCAGCGCTCGCGCATCGGGCTGCAAGCCGCGGCGCACCGCGCTGCGCGGTGAAACGTTCGCCACCGCCGCAATTTTCATCGATGCGATAGAAGGAAAAAGTCACCATGGTCGACGCCGTCATCGTCTCCACCGCCCGTACACCGATTGGTCGTGCCGTACGCGGAGCCTTCAACCTCACGCACGGCGCCGAGCTGGGTGGGCACGTGATTGCGCACGCCGTCAAGCGGGCTGGTATCGAGCCCGCACACGTCGAAGACGTGGTGCTGGGCTGTGCCAATCCGGAAGGCGCAACGGGTGGCAACATTGCCAGGCAATGTGGCATCCGGGCCGGCCTGCCCGTCACGTCGGCAGCACAAACTGTCAATCGCTTCTGCTCCTCGGGCCTGCAAGCGATCGCGCTCGCAGCCTATGCCATCAAACAGCAGGGTGTGCCGGTGGCGGTCGCGGGCGGACTGGAATCGATTAGCCTCGTGCAGATGAACATGAACACGAAGTTTTACCGCAACGACTGGATCGTCGAGCACAAGGGCGCGCTTTATCTGCCGATGATCGAGACCGCGGACATTGTCGCACGGCGTTACGGCATCAGCCGCGAGCGGCAGGACGAATATGCACTCAAGAGCCAGGAGCGCACGGCCGCTGCGCAAAAGGCCGGACGGCTCGATGCCGAGATCGTCCCGCTGACGTCCGTCATGCAGGTGGAAAACAAGGAGACGAAGGAGATCTCCAAGCGGACCGTAACGCTCGAGCGCGATGAAGGTAACCGGCCCGACACCACGCTGGAGGGCCTGGCCAAGCTGAAACCGGTGCGCGGCGACGACCAGTTCATTACCGCCGGCAATGCCAGTCAGCTCTCGGATGGGGCGAGCGCATCAGTGCTGATGTCGGACGCGGAGGCGGCCCGGCGCAAAATCACGCCGATGGGCATTTTCCGCGGCTTTGCGGTATCCGGCTGTGAACCGGATGAGATGGGCATCGGCCCGGTGTTTGCCGTGCCCAGGCTGTTACAGCGCACCGGGCTAAAAATGGACGACATCGGCTTGTGGGAGCTCAACGAAGCGTTTGCCAGTCAAGTGCTCTACTGCCGCGACAAGCTCGGCATCCCCGAGGACCGGCTCAACGTGGATGGCGGTGCCATCGCCATCGGCCACCCCTATGGCATGAGCGGCGCACGCATGACCGGCCATGCGCTGATCGAAGGCAAGCGGCGTGGCGTCAAGTATGCCGTCGTCACCATGTGCATCGGCGGTGGCCAGGGTGCCGCCGGCCTGTTTGAGATCGTTTGAGGAGAAGTCCTATGGACCTGCGCTTCAGCAAGGAAGAGAACGCGTTTCGCCAGGAGTTGCGCGATTTCTTCCGATCTGCGATCCCCGCCTCAATCCGCACGAAGGTGATGGAGAACCGGCACCTGGATAAAGACGAGTTGGTCAAGTCGCACAAAATCCTGCACGCCAAAGGGCTGGCAGTGCCGCATTGGCCCCAGGAGTGGGGCGGCGCCAATTGGACGCCGATGCAGCAATACATTTACACCGAAGAGCTGCAGTATAACGGCGTACCGCAGCCATTGCCGTTCAATGTATCTATGTGCGGCCCGGTCATCATTGCCTTCGGTAGCAACGAGCAGAAACACAAATTCCTGCCGCGCATGGCCGCGCTCGACGACTGGTGGTGTCAGGGCTTTTCTGAGCCGGGGGCAGGATCTGACCTTGCCGGCCTGAAGACGACGGCCGTGCGCCAAGGCAATCACTATGTCGTCAATGGCCAGAAGACCTGGACGACCTCGGCCCAGCACGCCGACTGGATCTTCTGCCTCTGCCGCACGGACCCCGGCGCCAAGAAGCAGCTCGGCATCTCGTTCATTCTGATCGACATGAAGACGCCGGGGATCACGGTGCGTCCAATCCAGACCATCGACGGCGGACGCGAGGTCAACGAGGTGTTTTTCGACGACGTCAAGGTGCCGGCGGAGAATCTCGTGGGTCAAGAGCATCGCGGCTGGGATTGCGCCAAGTTCCTACTCGGCAATGAGCGCAGTGGCATTGCCCGCGTCGGCTTCTCCAAGCAACGCGTGCAGCGTATCAAGGAACTGGCCTCGCAAGTGATGGCCGGGGACAAACCGTTGCTGGAGGATGAGCGTTTTCGCGAGAAGGTTGCCGCCGTGGAGGTGGAGCTCAAGGCGCTGGAAATGACGCAAATGCGCGTGCTTTCGGAGGAACGGCACAGCAAAGGCAACAAGCCCAATCCGGCCTCCTCTATTCTGAAGATCAAAGGCAGCGAAATCCAACAGGCCACCACGGCGCTGCTGCTCGAGATTGCGGGCCCGCTCGCGCTGCCTTACCGGCTCGATGAGGACGATGGAGCGTTCGGCGCCAACCAACCGGCCGAAGATTTGGCCTGGGCCGCGCCGGCGGCGCCCGGCTATTTCAATTATCGCAAGGTATCGATCTACGGCGGCTCCAACGAGATCCAGCGCAACATCATCGCCAAGGCCGTGCTGGGATTTTGAGGCCATCCGAAAAAGGGGGTCCGATCACCTCGGCTAACGCCCACTAGCGCTAGGCCGAGGCGGTCCTTTCGCCGGAGTAGTCCTGCTTATGGGCATCGAAACCTGGCTCGCATTCGTCGCGGCATCGGCCATCTTGTTGATCATTCCGGGCCCCACGATCCTGCTCGTCATCTCCTATGCGCTGGGAGGGGGCATGCGCGCTGCGCTTCCCGTCGCCGTGGGTGTCGCGCTCGGCGACTTCACGGCCATGACGCTGTCGCTGTTGGGGCTCGGGGCCCTACTGGCAACGTCGGCCCTCCTCTTCAGCATCCTCAAGTGGGTCGGTGCTGCCTACCTTGTCTGGCTCGGCATCGGCCTGTGGCGGGCGGGGGCGCGGCTCAACGTTGCAGATAGCG
>Ga0081455_10000137_pt1 | contig 85258 bp, 70 predicted proteins | sample TabmetS3T2R1_FD_70207 | JGI IMG/M metagenome (GOLD analysis project Ga0081455, IMG submission 70207) | Tabebuia heterophylla rhizosphere microbial communities from the University of Puerto Rico - S3T2R1 | ecosystem: Host-associated > Plants > Roots > Rhizosphere ... | reverse complement strand
TCATGCCAGCCCCATATCAAAATCCTGCGATGGCATCGTACCCCACGCCGTCGCCCCAGGATGTCGATACCGGGCTCGTCTGCCTGCTCATCCTGGCGTGGTACTTTGGGCTTGTCGCCGACGCAAGCAGCTCAGGCATGAGTTTGGTCTCTCGGGTAAGAGTCAAAGCACTCGAAGAGAAGGCGAGGTAGTAATAAGTGCGTCTCGTAGATGGGATGGACTGTAAAGCTTTGCATGGAGCACTATGGTGCCAATCTGGCACGATATACAGTGGGCTTTGACTCTCAAACTGACGAGCGCAACTGATGCAGTGTGCCTCTTACGCCGCATGTCAATATTCAAGGCATGCTGACTATTGGTGTCGGATGCAAACTACTGAGGAGAAAACCTTGCATACGATAGCCAGGAAATGCAATAAAAGTACCCTACGATTCTACCTGTTTTTTCTTGGGTGCATGCTCGCCCACACGACGTCTATTCACGCCCAGCCTTCCACCCAGCATTACCCTCCCTATCCTGACGTGTGGCAATGGGTAATTCCACAGGCCTATGAACACGACAGTATTGTGAATCTTTACGCGTTACCCACAGGCGATTATGTCATCTCCTCGAGCTGGTGGGAGCCCGTGGACCGCCCCAGGGCAGAGCGGACGACGATCCGTTTTGCATGCCGGACGCTCTTTGCCCAGGAACAGACCATGCAGGAGGCGTGTGTCGCGCTGGAGCGTAGCCATAGGGGGGTGGAGCACACCGAGAAGATCCAGTTTCAAGATGGCACCACGATCGAACGAGGCGGTTTTATCCCACCCTACTGCTATGGCGGGCTCTCACCGACACTCGTGATCAAAAATCCGCAGGGAGAGGTCATTGCTGAAAAGGTGTTCTTAGTCATCCGGGATACGCCGCGTCGATATGAAGAGAGCGGTCGCTGTGGTGACGACGAGGATTTCGACGAGAAAATTGTAGCGCTGTTCGCCAATTTTGTGCTGTTAGCAGACGAAACCTTTCTGTTGTTTGATTTCAACGCATTTGGGTATGGATCGGATAAAGAATTTGGCTTTCTCCTGCGTTTCGATAAGCAGTTACGTACGAGAGCCACGTTGCTCGGGCAGAAGATTTTCCTGGTAGATAGTGTGACATTGAACAATATAATGAATAGCACGACTATACAGAACAATATATCAGTACAAGGAGAATATGGAACCTATCAAAGAATTAATGAGGCATTGCTCAAGTATCTATCAGAATTAAAGAGGAAGGATTAGCCTATAACGCATAGGACCTTTAAAGAAGCTGTTATTGTCTGTAGTATATAGTGGGGGAAATGATGGTCGATTTTACAGGGACAGCAGAAGAGAAGGCTTTCAAGAGCAAAATCCATCAAATGCTCTTGCTGAATGAACTTGGTGGCTTAGAAGCCAGAGCGTATCAACTAGGTATTGGTGATGGCAAAAGTGGATATTCGTTTGGCTTTGCACAATGGGATTTAGTAACCAATAATCAAACGGCGTGGGGAATTTTGTATGATATTCTTCAAAATGCAACTATAGGTCATGAATATATCATAGATGATAATGATCCAAATACTAATAGAGCTCGAGATACAGTCATTGAAGCTCTCAAGAATAAAGCAAGACATAGAGTCAATGACCCACAATCCTTTTCCAGTGCCGATATCGTCCACATAAATACAGCACTTTCCAGTCAATATGGCAAGGATAAAATTGATACCATGCACGATGTGCATTTAGGTGATGTAATTACCTGGGTCAAAACAACGACAGCCCAAGTAACCAATACTGCTGATCATGCCTTGCTACAAACCGACCTCGGGAGCTTATTTCTCGCTGACTTTCGGAATCAGTTTAGGCCTCAGACATATACGAAGCTCGCACAGTTTGTCCAAGACAATACGGTCAATCTCGGCACCGGGCAGATCAAAAAAATCGGTACTTTAGGCGTTGATGACCTGCTCAACTTTTATTTCTCTACCTCCTATGCCCAGAGGCTAAACGGTCTGAACGACGAGCTCCGGCGATTCCGTAACATTGTCACGGTTGCTGGTGGCTACACACTGCCCACAGATGCCCAAGCCAAAGAAGAGGAAGTGAAAGGCCTCATCCGTATCTACCAGGACTACCTCAAGGGAAAGGAGCAGCTCTCCCACTTCTCCGCCTTTAACACAGCGATCCTCCAGCCAGCGAAAAACTACTTGGTGAGCACTTATGTGACGGCCAAAAACCTCGGCGTCACCATTGATGGTGATGTCCAAGTTGGGGAAGACCAGGCCTCTTTCTCCAGGTCGGCAAAGAGAAAGACTGACGCTGATGTTCTCCTCGGCACCCAGAAAAACGACCTACTTTTGGGCGAATCCGGTATCGATGTACTCAAGGGCAACGCTGGTCAGGACGTGCTGTATGGTGGCACGGGGGATATCGATGTGCTCTACGGCGGGCCTGGTGATGATGTCCTCAATGGCGGGCCGGGCTATGATGTCTATGTCTGGAAGTCTGGGGATGGCAATGACCGTATCATCGAACAGGCTGACCCTGCTCTACCGGCGGGCTCACAGAAACCTGGGTGGGTGGTCTATGAAAAGGCGAGTGGTGAGCAGATAGCGCTGGTTGGCGGCTCTAAAGACCCGAACGGCACTCTATACCAGAGTGCGGATCAGCGCTTTACCTATGACCTGAACGGTACAACCCTGCGGGTCAGTATCCAAGGTGAGGCGGGATCGATCACCATCGAAAACTTCCAGAACAATGACTATGGAATTCGTCTCCAGGTCCGCCAACAGACGAGTCTCCTGGACCGCATCCGCATTCTGGGCACCGAGTTGGCCAATTTCCTCGTCAGCACCGCCGAAGCTGAGGAAATCCAAAGTCTGGAAGGCGACGATGAGGTACGGGCGGGGGCGGGCAGTGACCGCATCGAAGGCGGGGAGGGCGACGACTGGCTATGGGGGCATGGGGAGTACGACGACCTGCAACAGATTGGCACCACGCCGGATGGAGCACTGATTTTTGAGATGCCGGGGATGAGCACCGAAGATGACGACTGGCTGTATGGGGGCAGCGGCAATGATCATATCTCTGGTGATGAGGGCGATGATTGGCTCTATGGGGGCACAGGCAATGACCAGCTCGGAGGCGCCTGGGATAATGACGTGCTCTATGGCGAGGAGGGCGACGATACACTCATAGGCGATTTAGGGGACGATCAGCTCTTTGGCGGCCTCGGAGAGGATCATCTCTTGGGCGATTGGGAGCATGCTGGAGCGGCCACGTATGTCATCTACAACGGGCAGGTCTACACCTACGGGAATGACGTCCTCGACGGGGGCGCAGACAACGATTCCCTGTTTGGCTTTTATGGCGATGACAGCCTGCTAGGTGGCGAGGGCAACGATCTCCTGTGGGGGGACCGGAGCCCTGCAGGAGAAATCGTGGCCCAGGCAGGCAACGATTTCTTGTCGGGCGGGGAAGGACTGGATCAACTCAGAGGGGACGGTGGGGATGATACCCTCTTGGGTGGAGCTGGCAATGATGTATTGTGGGGCGATACCGGGGGCCAGGCCTCAGACCAGGACGGCAACGACTTCCTGGACGGCGGGGACGGGGATGATCAGCTCGTGGGTGAAGGAGGGGACGACGCCCTCTTGGGTGGAGCTGGCAATGATATGTTGTGGGGTGATACCGGGGGCCAGGCCTCAGACCAGGACAGCAACGACTTCCTGGACGGTGAAGATGGCAATGACCAGCTCATCGGGGGCGGGGGCGCAGATGTCCTCTACGGGTCGGCGGGACTTGATACTCTGTGGGGCGGTACAGGGGATGATACCCTCTCCGGCGGGGACGACCATGACACACTCTATGGCGAGGATGGCAATGATGCTCTGTACGGCGACGCTGGGGACGATGTGCTGCAAGGCAATGACGGGGATGACTATCTCGCCGGCGGCGACGACGCAGACCAACTCGTCGGAGGACTCGGCAATGACACGTTGTCTGGCGACGCTGGGGATGATGTGCTGCAAGGTGATGACGGGGACGACCAGCTCACCGGCGGTGACGGCAACGACCAACTCCTGGGCAATCTTGGCAACGATACCCTCACCGGGGATGTAGGCAATGATCTGTTGTGGGGTTATGAAGGCGATGACCAGATCGAGGGCGGCGATGACACTGATCAGCTCGTGGGCGGGCTCGGCAACGACACGCTACTTGGCGACGCTGGGAATGATGCCCTATGGGGCGACGCCGGGGACGATGTGCTTGCGGGTGGTGATGGCGATGACCAGCTCACCGGGGGTGCGGGGAGCGATACCCTCATAGGTGGTCCAGGCACAGATACGATCGTGGCGGATGCCCAGGATCAGGTGGTGTTCGAGTTTGGGGACGGCAAAGACTTCCTCCAGCATGAGGCGGGTGCCATCCTACCGATGCTCAGTTTTGCGGACGGGATTCGCCCGGAGGATCTCAAGATTAGCACAGGTGTGGTCGGTACGGATCCGGCGCAATATCTCATCTTGACCTATGGGACCGATCCTAACGCGCCCGATCAGGTCGTGCTTCAGGACGGCGGGCTCGACCTGGGCCAGATCTACACCTTTGGGAACACGACCCTCACGCAGCGCGAGCTGATGCAATATGCCACAGACTCGCTCAGTCTCAGAGGGAATACCCTCGCCAATATCATCTATGGCGGTACCCAGGCGGACGTCCTATACGGCTACGCTGGAGATGACACGCTTGATGGGGGAGGGGGGAATGATTGGCTCTATGGGGATGCCGGGAATGATACCTATCACTTTGGACGCAATGCTGGGGCAGATGTTGTGAGTGATTGGGACACTACGGCCGGCAATACGGATACTATCCTGCTCGACCCAGGAATCAGCCCAGACGCCGTGGCATTCGATCGCATGGGCTCTGATCTGATTCTCACCCTTGACGTAAGCCCAACGCAGCTCACTATAAGAAGCTATTTTTTCGATGACGATGACCGTGTCGAACGCATCGTCTTTGGTGACGGTACGGTCTGGGATACCTCGGCAATTGCCCCCCACGTGATCAGTGGCTCCCCGAACGTCATGAGTGGAAGCTCAGGGGATGACATCTTCGTGGTCGATGACCTGGGGGATGTGGTCACGGAAGGTGTTGCTCAAGGCATCGATACGATTCAGAGCCGTGTCACCTATACCCTGCCGGCCAATATTGAAAACCTCCTCCTAACGGCGTATCTCAATGTCAACGCCACCGGGAATAGCCTCGATAATGTGCTCACGGGCAACAGTGGCAATAATCGACTCGATGGTGGCACGGGGACAGATACCTTGATCGGTGGCGCTGGAGATGATTGGTATGTGATCGAGGATTACTATGGCGTTGACACCGTGCTTGAAGCACCCGACGAGGGCCTCGATTGGGTGGAATGGCGCAATGGCTCTGACTATACCTTGCCAGAGAACGTCGAGAATGTCACCGCCCAGTCAAATTCCTTCGGAGGCACAGTGTTCGTGCGGGGGAATGCGCTCAATAATGCCCTCATAGGCGTGGGGAATGGCCGTACATACCTCGACGGCGGTCCTGGGGCTGATACGCTGATCGGCGGCATGCTTGACGACACCTACATCGTGGATAACCTCGGCGATACAATCGTGGAGAAGAGCAATGGTCAAGGAGTGGATACGGTGCAGAGTTCTGTGTCGTACACCCTTGGCAGCCTCCTCGAAAACCTGCAGCTCATTGGTAGTGACCCGATCAGTGGCACGGGGAATGCCCGGGCGAACCAGCTAGATGGCGCGATGAACAGCGCGGCAAACGTCCTCGCTGGCGACCTTGGCAATGACACCTACCTCGTCGGGGCTGAAGATACCGTGGTCGAAGCTGCCGATGCGGGAACCGATAGCGTGGTCATCAATGCCGGCCCGGTCGGGACCTACACGCTGAGCGCTTTCGCCAATGTCGAGAACCTCGCCCTCGGGTATGCCCTGAATGCCTCAAATCTCCTGGGGAACGACGGTGACAACCAGCTGCAGGGCAATAACGCGGCCAATAGCCTGACGGGTGGAGCTGGCAATGATTGGCTCAGGGGCTACGGCGGGGACGATACCCTGCTCGGCGGTGCGGGAGACGACATCCTCGATGGCAGTCTTGGTAACGATACGTATGAGGGCGGCCCCGGGAATGATACGTTCTCGGATGCCGTGTACTCTGCATCCGACTGGAGTTGGGACACCTACCGTTTTGCCCGCGGGGGTGGTCAGGATGTGATTCTGGACTATGGCCAGAATCTCTTTGCACCAATGGATACCATCGAGTTTGCCACAGATATCCTCCCTGAGGAACTGCTCGTGACCCGGAACCATGACGACCTCATCCTGAGCTTCACGGGCACCAGCGACCAGATCACCGTGCAGCAGTATTTCCTGGCGTCAAATTACCGCATCGAACAGTTCCGCTTTGCAGACGGGACGGTGTGGAACACGACAGCGATCGAGGCCTGGATGGCCACCCACGGGGCCAATGTGCCAACAGAAGGCACTGATACACTGGTCGGCACACCAGGCGATGACATCCTGGACGCGCTCGGTGGCAACGACACCGTCTCCGGCGGTACTGGCAATGATACGCTCTCCGGTGGCATAGGGAGCGATACCCTGTTTGGCAATGCTGGTAATGACGTACTTGATGGGGGAGCCGGCCTCGACACCTTGCGGGGTGGCGCAGGCGATGATACGTATGTCGTCGATGAGACGTACGATACGGTGGTGGAGAATACCAATGAAGGCACGGATACCGTCTACAGCTCCGTGTCTTATACCTTGACCTATTATGGCGGGGTCGAACGCCTGAGCCTCACGGGTAGCGCCGCTATTACTGGGCGAGGCAACGCCCTCAACAATGTGCTCACGGGCAATAGTGCCAGTAATCGACTCGATGGCGACTCCGGGGCTGACCTCCTCATCGGCGGAGCCGGTGACGACACCTATGCTGTCGATGATGCAGGAGACAGCATCATGGAGAACGTCAACGAAGGTATTGATACCGTCGAGAGCTTGATAACCTATACATTGGGTGCCAATGTTGAAAACCTGACCCTCGTCTCGTGGGATCCCTCGGTGCCCATCAACGGGATCGGGAATGCACTGGCCAACATCTTGACCGGCAACGGCGCCAACAATAGCCTCCTGGGGGACGCCGGGAATGATACGCTCAGCGGCGGAGATGGTAACGATACGTTGGACGGTGGTACCGGCGCCGATGTCCTCAGTGGCGGCATTGGCAATGATATCTACGTGGTCGATAACCCTGGCGATAGCGTCACGGAGAGCGCCAATGCCGGCACCGATACCGTGCAAAGCACGATCACATACACGCTTGGCGCCAACCTCGAACGCCTCACCTTGCTTGGCACTACCGCCATCAATGGCACGGGCAACACCCTCGCCAACGTGCTCACCGGCAACAGTGCCAATAACACCCTCGCGGGTGGTGCGGGCAATGACACTGTGTCTGGGGGGGCTGGCAACGACACCCTGGATGGCGGCACGGGCAATGACAGCCTCAGCGGCGGGGCCGGTGACGATACCTATATCGTCGATGCCACAGGGGATAGCGTCATCGAGAACGCTAACGACGGCATCGATACCGTGCAAAGTACCATTACGTATACTCTGGGAGCCGAGGTCGAAAACCTCACCCTCACGGGCAGCAGTGCGCTCTCTGGCACCGGGAACGCCCTAGACAATGTGCTCATGGGCAATAGTGCCAACAATACCCTCACCGGCAATGCGGGCTTTGACACACTCAATGGCGGTGCGGGCGCCGACATGCTGCGCGGGGGTACGGGCAATGATCTCTATATGGTCGACAATACTGGTGATAGTGTGACAGAAAACGCCAATGAAGGCACCGACACCGTGCAAAGTGCCATTACCTATACCCTGGGAGCCAATCTGGAAAACCTTACCTTAACCGGCACCACGGCCATCAACGGCACGGGCAATACCCTCGATAACATCCTCATCGGCAACACTGCCGCCAACACTCTCACCGGCAACGCCGGCCATGACACGCTCAATGGCGGCGCCGGCAATGACACCCTCGTTGGTGGCACCGGCAATGATGTGTACCGCTTCGGCCCGGGAGCGGGGCAGGATACGCTCAGCGAGAACGATGCGACCGCGGGTAACAGTGACCTCGTGGACGTTAGCAGTGATCATCTCAACCTCGTCTTCAGCTACTCCGGAAGCAATCTGCTGATGCAACTCCATGGGGCGAGCGATACCCTCACGGTGCAATCCTGGCAGAATGGGACAGCAAACCAGATCGAGGTATTTCGGGCGCAGGATGGTAGTACGCTCCTGAATACCCAGATCAACCAGCTCATTCAGGCCATGGCGACCTTCAGTGCCTCGCATGATGGCCTCAGCTGGGACCAGGCGATTCAGGAGCTCCCTAACGAGGTGCACACCGTGCTCGCGGCGTACTGGCATTCCGCCTGATGATCCCGTAGTCTGACAATGGAAACCCAATATGGCGCATCATCTGGAAGCATTCACTGGACCACATTTCACGACCAAGTTACGGGTGCGGAAAGCCGCTGTTACTGGGATTGAGTTCGTTATTGATTATCCCAAAAACAAAAAGTTCGGCTGAACTCACAGAAACTGTATGCCACAGTCAATGTGTCCACTGATCAAAGCGTTCAGTGCGCTCAATGCGATCCCATCGTGGGTGGTGTGCATCATTGCTTTATTGCCTGGCTTGGATTATGGTTCCCACAGCGCCCCCCTTGTGCATCCCTTGCCTTTGTATATAGCCATGGCTCAGGATGGCGAGGGCGCCTCCTCATTTCAACCCTCATCGGGGTCGAGTCGCTGATTTTTCTGGGGTCTCATTTAGACCAAGTGGCCGATCCCATGAGCGAGGCCAAAAAACCAATAGGAGCAACCCATGCCCCAGACCATTGATCTGATCAACTTCCCTTTTGGGACTGATGTGAGCCAATGGCCAAAACTGACGTGCACGCAGCCGGGCCAACTCGACTTGCAGGATGCGGGGCTGCGCTTGCCGGGCAGCCGGGACATCCTCTTTCAGGACAATGGCCAGATCCGCTCTGGTGACGACACGCACCGGCTGGTGTTCGACCGCACCGGCGGTCTGCTGGAACTGCATGAAGCAGGGGCCATCCGGTTTCTGACCGGCAGCCCCACCCCGACCGAAAAAATGCGTATTCTGGCCACGGGGCAGATCGGTATTGGGACCGCCACGCCCGAGAGCCCCCTGCATGTGACGGGTGAGATCCGCACGGACGGGGCCCTGCGGGTCGCGGGCTCTGCCGCGGTGGGAGGCACGCTGACCGTCGGGAGCAACGTCGGCATTGGGACGGCGACGCCGACGCAGCCGTTGGAAGTGGTGGGGACGGTGAAGGCCACGAGCTTCCAGGGAGACGGTGCGGGGCTCACCGGGGTCCGCAGCACCGATAACACGAAGGTGGCCAAGACCGGGGACACCATGAGCGGGGCGCTGGCGATCAGCGCGACCGGGATCGGCCTGAGTGTCACGAACAATGCCGCGGTAGGAGGCACGCTGACGGTCGGCAGCAACATTGGCATTGGGACACAAAGCCCAGTGGAAGCGCTGGACGTCAACGGCCGGATCAAGTCTGGGGCATTAACCATGGGCCCATGGCCGGCAAATCCCAGCTATATGTTTCTTGGGACTAACGTTTTGAACCAGGCTGATCCTGGAAACTATGCGCTGTTGCAGGGAGCGGCAGGTAGCCCGGGTGTCACTTTTCTGAACTCCCCGGCAAGCATCCAGTTCAGGATCAGGAATGCCGATAAAATGGTTCTCGCCAACAATGGCCAGCTGCAAATCCTGGCCGACTCGAATCCCATTCGCTTCACGGCAGGTTGGACTGGATTCCCGGATGGGATCACGAATGGAGCAGAAATCTCCAATGATATTGGCGCGTATAAAACGCTGATGATTGTTGGGAATCGGTCAGCAGGGATAGGACGGCGGGTGTCGGTATGGGATAGATTGGAAGTCAACGGCCTCTTGTTCGTCAATGGCAATGTCGGCATCGGAACCGCCGGGCCTACACATCGTTTCCATGTGCTGGCGCAGGATGCGGTCGGGTTGTTCGAATCCACAGGAACCCAGGCCTACCTGCGACTCTCCACGAGCGAAGGGTTTAACAATCGCGTGGAAATCACCAATCGCCCCGGCGGACGTTTAACCTTGTGGACCGCCGGTGCCGGTGACGTCTTTACGATCTCCAGAGATGGCCAAATTTTTTTGGGGAACAATAGAACCGGGCCTTTTGTACGCCTCAATGACGACGTGTGGTTCAGTGATCCGCAAAACGGCACGATTCACGTCAGAAATGGCAACGACAGCAATTGGGGGCAACTGGTTGGAATTTTCAACCAGCAGAGCAGCCGCGCCTACAAAAAAACCATTACCGTGCTCCAAGCACCGGATTGCGATCGTTTGTTCAACGATGCTGTACACACCAATTTGGTGACCTTCCGCTACAAAGGCGATGATGAGCAGCATCGGTTGCGACTTGGGGTTATCAGCGAGGAAGCGCCTTCTTACCTCGTTGGCGATGATGGCGAGAGTCTTTCCAGCAGCGAATATGTTGCCATGTTGCATGGTGCAATTAAAGCGTTAGCAAATCGATTGGTTGCCTTAGAAGAAAAGGTAGCAGCGCTTACAGGGTAGCTGGCGACGCTATTTGACGGTCCAGAGCGAGACAATGCCGACCTCGATCATGGGGTCGGCCACCCGCGGACCAGTCGCCAGATTGCCGAGCGGTATGGTCAGGAACTCGCGAGGCTCGCTGGAGGCCTACCAGTTCAGCATAGCGAACCAGACGGTTTTCCAGTTCACATTTTTGTCTGGAACAGAAACGCCACCGAATATTCGGCGAGACGCATGAGCCCCCCAGGAAAGATCCCTATATACAGAATCCCTACCGCCGTAATTCCCAGCACCGCCATCGTTGTGGGGGCTAGACGCGGTAGCGGAGGTGCCCCATTTGGCTCGCGCATGTACATGAGCATGACCACCCGGGTGTAGTACACGACCGAGACCACGCTGGTCAGGACCCCGATGAGGGCCAGCCCGTAATAGCCCGCCTGCACCGCGGCACTGAACACATAAAACTTGCCGGCAAAGCCGGCGGTAGGCGGAAAACCGGCAAGGGCCAACATAAACAGCGTCATCACCGCCGCTAGCAGGGGGTGCGTGGTCCCCAGGCCGGCGTAGTCGTCGAAGGCATAGAGCGGTCCTTCATGTCTGACCACTACCATGAGCACCGTGAAGGATCCAAGTGACATGAGCGTATAGGCCACCAGGTAGTAGAGGATACTGCTGGCCCCCAGGGTATTGTGCGCCACCAGGGCCGCAAAGGCATAGCCGGCATGCGCGATACTGGAATATGCCAGCATGCGTTTCAGACTCTGCTGCGCCAGGGCCACAAAATTGCCCAGGATCATGGTTAACGCGGCCAGGAAGGCAAAGAGCGGGGCCCAGTGCTGGACCATCTCTGGCGTGGCAAATCCCTGGAAAAAGACGCGCAAGAACGCGGCAAAGGCTGCCGCTTTGGGACCAGCCGTCATAAAGGCCGTGACGGCGGTGGGGGCACCCTCGTAGACGTCCGGAGCCCACATGTGAAAGGGCACAACAGCAACCTTGAATCCCAAACCCACGATCAGGAGGGCCATACCCATCATCAGCAGCTTGGAGGAGTTCCCCTGCCCCAGGGCTTGTGCTAAGTTCACCAGGTTGGTGTTGCCCAAGGCACCATAGATCGTGGCAATACCATAGAGGAAAAAGGCCGACGACAGGGCCCCCAGCATAAAGTATTTGAACGCCGCTTCTTGTGAGCGAGGGTCCTCGCGCAGCAGACCAGCCAGGATGTACGTGGCAATCGAGAGGGTTTCGATGGCCAGAAAGACCATGATCAAGTCCGCCGCTGCCGCGACAAACATAAAACCTGTGGTGGCAAAGAGGATCAACGCATAATACTCGCCAGCACTCACTCCCTCACGTCGCACGTAGCTGGCGGATAAGAGGATGGTCAACGCCGCAATGAGGAGAAAGGTGGCGTTAAAAAACGCTCCCAGATAATCAACCACAGCCATGGCCATGAACACTTGCCGGGGCGCGCCGGTCGTACCGAGCGTGAACAGGAAGGCTACGAGGAGACCGATGAGGCCTACAACCTCATTCAGATAGCGACTCCGGGGCGTGAGGAACAGGTCCAGGGTGAGGATGACCAGCCCTGTCACCAGGACAGTCATGTGGGGGAGCAAGGCTCCCGTACTATCCAGCAAAGCCGTGGCGTCCATGCGTGTCTCTTGGCCCTCCGTCCGCCTCGCTACACTGGCAATTGCCGTACGCAGCACTGCGGGGCGCAGCACTTAACGCTGTAGCAAGTGCAAGTTATCTACGTCTACCGTGGCGCGGGCGCGGAAAATGGTCAGCAAAATGGCCAGTCCCACGGCGGCCTCTGCCGCCGCGACCGTAATGCTCAGGAAGACGAACACGTGTCCACCCATATCCTGATGCAGACGAGCGTAGGCCACGAAGCTCAGGTTCACAGCGTTGAGCATGAGCTCAATCGACATCAGCATGATCAGGGCGTTGCGCCGCATGAGCACGCCAATGGCTCCGGTGGTGAACAAGATTGCACTAACTGTGAGATAGTGAGGAATAGGGATCATGCTTAGAGGCTCCGTGTGCTAGAGCATGCGACGTTTGGCGAGGATGACCGCCCCGATGATGGCGATCAGCAGCAGCACTGACGTCAACTCAAAAGGCAGCATGTACACGGTGAACAGCTGATTGCCTACCTCTTCGATGGTGCCAAACGTGGGCGGTGGCGCGCCAGCCGGCGTACGGGGAAACGGCGGTAGCACCGCTACCACCAGCACCAGACCGATAAGGCCAGCAAGAATCCAGGTCACTATGCCACCTTCGCGCTGCAGGGACTCTTCGCGCAAGTTGAGCATCATGATGACAAACAATATCAGGACCATCACAGCCCCGGCATAGACGAGAACCTGAATGATCGCTACAAACGGTCCCGCCAGGAGGGCATAGAAGCCCGCCAGGCACAGCATGGTCACCACCAGATAGATGGCGCTGCTCATGGGGTTGCGATGGAACACCACCATGATGCCACACCCCACACCGACGATGGCAAAGAGCCAGAACAGGAACGTTTCCATACCTCGTGCCTCGTGTGTCTACGTCACCAGAAGGACAATCACGGCTGTGACCAACAGGTTGGCCAGGGCAAGCGGCAACATTATTTTCCATCCCAGGCGCATGACCTGATCGTACCGAAAGCGGGGGACGGTCCAGCGCACAAGCAGCAAGATCCAGCACCACAGCAGCACTTTAACGCAAAAAGTGCCAACCTGGATCAGCGTGACCAACAGACGGGGCAGGTGCCAGACCCCTGCCTCAAAGGGCCAGTGAAAGCCATCGGCTTGCAGGTAGGGAAACTGCCAACCACCGAAGAAGAGGGTTGTGACCAGGCCAGCGACAATGACAATCTCGACGAATTCCGCCAGAAAGAACATGCCGAACTTCATGCTACTGTACTCGACGAAATAGCCGATAATTTCTGACTCACCCTCGGGCAGATCAAACGGTGTGCGCTTGTTTTCTGCCACTGCCGCCGCGAGGAAGAGGAAGAAGGCCACTGGCTGCAACAGGACACCCCATTTTGGGATGAAACCCAACCACAATTGCCCCTGTTCCCGGACAATCACGTCCAATTGCGCTGACTGGTAGATCATCAGGATGCCCAGGATAGACAATCCCATGCTGACTTCATACGAGATCATCTGGGATGAGGCGCGTAACCCACCAAGGAGGGAGTAGTTATTATTAGAGGCCCAGCCGCCCAGCATGGTGCCATAGACCGCCAGGGAGGCAATAGAGAAGATATAGAGAATGCCAACATTCAAATTGGCCACCTGCAGGGGAATTTCTTTCCCGCCAATGACCAGGACATCGCCAAAGGGAATGACCGCAAACACCACCAGGGCCGGAAACAGCGCTGCTGCCGGGGCCAGCGTGTGCAGCACCCGATGCGCTCCCTCAGGAATAAAGTCCTCTTTGGCGATCATCTTGATGCCATCAGCCATAATGTGCAGCAAGCCGCCGGCCGTAATGTTCCCCACATTGGCACGGTTTGGACCGATGCGATCCTGCATGAAAGCACTCTGTTTGCGCTCTGCCCAGGTGAGTAAGGCTGCCAGATTGAGCAAGGCAAACAGCACCACGCCCGCTTTGATCAGCACGATCACAAAGTCCAGAAACACTGTCGCGCACCCCTCCGTTCTGTCTACTGCTGCCGCTGCTTGTCCGCACAGGGACGTTACTGTACTCTGTTATGCCAGCAAAAACAAGAGCGATCCACAGATAAGGAAGAGCCATGAGAGCAGTTATACCGGCGGTACCACCTGACATCCTTGCCTGGCGTAAGCGCACTGGCGCCGACATGTGGGACGAAATGTGGGAGGGCGTGTTGCATATGGCCCCAATGCCAAACCGGGAACACCAGGCTCTGGAAGGAGCAATGGAAACATATCTGCGGCTACGCTGGGCACGTCCCCTGGGGATGCGGGTGTACCACAACATTAACGTAGCCTCGCTTGGCGGCTGGCCGAACAACTACCGCATTCCTGACCTTGTGCTACTGACGCCAGAACGCTTTGGGATCGATCAGAACGAATATTTTGAGGGCGCCCCGGATGTTGTAGTCGAGATCCGCAGTCCTGGCGATGAGTCCTATGAAAAGCTTGAGTTTTATGCCCAGCTTGGCGTACCAGAGGTGTGGATTATTGACTGTGACAGTAAAAGGCCTGAGGTATACACGTTGCGTGCAGGGCATTATACACAACAAGTTACGGGCGCTGACGGTTGGGTCTTGAGCATCGTCACAGGCATCGAACTGCGGGCGGGGTCTCCAGGGAAGCTCGCGATGCGCCTGGCGGGGGACGAAAGTACCCGCGAGGACCTGCCAGAGGATTAACATGCTCTGGCAGCTCAAAAGAGCTCAAGCCGCACCTGCCACCAATGCTTCCCCAGAAACAAGAGCGTGAGGGTGAGGGACAGTAAGTCATCAGGTCCCTCACTCTATGATAAAATCCTCTCCCGGTGGGAAAGGGAACTGGACTTCTCCCTGCACAGGCCGTTCTATGCGCAGGCCACGACGTAGACGTCCTGCACATGGCTCGGCAATGGATACTCATTCCAGGTGGCGCCGCCGTCCTGCGTGCCGAATACCTGGCCGCCCCGCGTTGTGCAGTAGACCTGATTGGGGTCACGGGGATGCAGCCCCACCGACATCATGGTGCTATGGGCTTGCACACCGTGGTCGAAGCGCTGCCAGGTCTTACCCAGGTCCTGACTACGGTAGAGCGAGCCGTCCCGGCTGCGCGCCGCCGGGCTGAGACAGGCATACATCACCTGTGGCTCCTGCGGCGATACTTGCACGTCACGGGCATACGTCAACGGGGAATAGCGCCCAACCTCCATATCCTCCCAATTCATGCCGTGGTCAGTACTCCGGAACAGTCCCATACGCACGGCCAGGAAGACGGTTCCAGGCTGGGCCGCGCTCATGGTGAGCGCATGAGTATCCATCATCCCTTCGATTTCCGTGTCGCTGCCGATTTTGCTCTTCAGGTGCGGCCGGCCAGCGAGCTCGACGAGATGAGCGCTGCAGTCAGTCCAGGTCTCGCCGCCGTCTAAGCTACGCATTAGCCCACCGACTTCCACACCAGCATAGATCTCGTCAGGATTGCTGGGATCAGCTGCCATGCGAATCAAGCGTGTGGCAAAACCCATCTGCACCCGCTCAGGCTGTTTCGCATTGGGCAGCCGCCGCCAGGTATCACCACCATTGTCGCTGCGATACACAGCTGCTGGGGCTGTGCCAAGGTACATGGTCTGAGGATTCTTGGGGTCAAACAAGATCGACCACACCACCATACCGAGGTCAGGAAAGCCCAGCTTCTCCCAGTGATCACCGCCGTCTGTGCTGCGATATGGCCCGTGCTGCGTGCCGGCGTAGACGACCTGCGGGTTCTGCGGGTGGACGGCAATAGCCCGTACCTCGGCTTCCTCAGGCAGGCCGTTGGTCAGGGCTTGCCAGTGGTCGTCTCCTACAGCCCGGCGGAATAAACCGCCCCTCTGAGCGCCGCTGTTAGTCGTTAGGTGTGCGGAGCCGGCGTAAATGTATGATGTTGCGTCTGCCACAGTGTGTCTCCTTCTGCCAGAATCACCATGCTTCAGTATGTGCTGCTGCATAGTAGCATGTCGGCAGTGCTGACGCTATCTTCCTGGAAAAACTATACAGACCACTTCCCTTAGAGACGCTCCAACTCGAAATGATTGGATGGGTCCAGCTCAAGGAGAAACTGGTGTATACGCGCGACCTCAGCCGCTTCGCCGATTGTCCTGGCAGCGCACATGAGGCCGTGCAGGCAGCGCAGAAAGCCACGATTGCTCTCGTCCTGCCAGCGTAGTTGCTGCGTGCCGTGCCAGCCCGAGCCACGGGCCCGGTCGAGCCCTCGGTGATAGCCGACCCGAAAGAAGGCATAAGCGGCGATGACATCGTCGGGCAGCACCAGCTCACCCAGCGCTGCCCAGGCGTTGAGACAGGTCGGATGGCGCGCGGCAATGGTATTGAGCTGCGCCCGATAGGCTGACGCCGTGCTCTGCCCAGCCGCGAAAGTGCCGAGGGCTGCGGCAACTTGCTGGGCGCTGTCAGCTGGATCAGGAGGCAGTACGACAGGTTGCTCCAAAGGAAGATTAATGGCCATATAAACCTCCAAAGCCTTAGATCGGGCGGCTATTTTAGGGACAGGAAAATCTCTAGAAATTGCCAAGGCCCTTGGTGGAACGGCGTATGGACGGCTGAGTATAGGAAAAATACAGCCACTTTTCACGTGGGCTCACCCACCAGCGGCGAGTGAACGCGGCAGGCGGCCTGGCATGCCACCCGCCGGACCGCAGGCGTAGGTTTGTTGCCTTGGGACGCAAAGTCTGGGATGGTGGTCATGGGACGGTGGCCACCCTCTGGCACACGCGGAGGAGATGGGTACACACGATGGGATAGCGAGCTCGTAGCGAGCGCCTCGTGCAAATGCGTGTGCGCGTGTTGGAGTTCGGCGTGCATCTGCCCACCAAAGCGAGCCATACCAGCTTCCACACCCTCTGCCAGTCCTTTGGCCGTACGGATGAGATGGGCCAAGCAGCTCTGCCGGAGGCCTTCCCAGGACTGATAGACACGATAGCCATCACTGACCAGGATACCAGTCCAGTCACCAATGAGCTGCACAAACGCTGTCTTGGAACGGTCTGGGTGAATCTGAAAGATCGCTTCAGACACCCGATCCACCATGTGCTCGATCGCCCCATTACTCAGGGCTATGCTGCACACCGAGGCGCACAGGGAACCCCGGATGGCCACAGGCACACACATCGGGTAACAACGATACCGATGTGGTCGGCTCCAAGAGCACCTGGTGATGGCCAGGATGGCCAGGCTTGCGGCTCGTATGGCACGCTTTATTGAAGCGGCTCGCGCCCCACACACTGGAAGTTCCATGTGCCGGGGCGGGAGGCGGGGCGCACCCCACTCAAAACCACCGCTCCTGTCCGGCCATCCTGCAATTGGATGGTGAAAGGCAACGTCTGGGGCAAAGAGTTGGGATCGAAGCCTGAGGGCAGTGGTAAAGCAAAGGTTGCTGCCCAGCCTGGCCGCACCCCTGGAGAAAGCTGAATATCAAATTCGACATCGCCGAGGACTACCGTCCCGTCTTGAGCAAGAAGCTGTCCAGAAAGCCGAGACATGTGATATTCCTCCCTCACGTTCCAATGGGAACAACCTGTACTGCCTTCAGACTGCGCATTACTCTCATCATGATTAGAACCAATATTGGTCCTGCTCAAAACATGCAGCGACTGGCCGAATACAGCGTGGTCGTGAGGAGCGACGGGATCGCTTCCCCTTGCATTCCTGTTCCCACTTTTGTCACTTCACCAGGTTCCATCACGGCAGACATGTCATATCCCCCTGCCGTGCCCATGCACCTCTGTAATAACAGCCGCACCGTACCTGTTTCCCGGGATTGTTTTTAGGGTGGAGGTGCGATATGATACGTACCCTCTGCAGGCATCTGTGTCGTTTGGCTCTATATTGTCGACAGAAGCCGCGGGACCGCTTGAGGATGGGCTGAAGATGGGCTGAAGGTTGGCTGAGGATTGGCTGAAGAATGCTGCAGCACGGCAGGCAGGTGGCAGTGAGGGCCAGTGATGTGGCGGGCCAGGAGGCCCTGCATCGCACCGTCCCAGGATATGGCTGCTGGGAGAGAGACGATGCGTTACGCCTTTGACGACTACACGCTCGACCCAGAGCATTATGAGCTTCGCCAGGCCGGGAGGCTGCGGCGGCTCGAGCCGCGGGTGTTCGATTTGTTGGTCTATCTTGTCCAGCATCCAGGCCGCACCGTCACCAAAGAGGAGCTCTTGGAGCAGCTGTGGCCTAACCAGTTCGTGACCGACGACTCGCTGACCACGGCCGTGGCCCAGGTACGCAGAGCCCTACATGACACGGGCCAGGCACAGCGGTATATCCAGACCGTGCGCCGCCGGGGCTACCGCTTCATCGCCTCCATCGAAGTCCTACAGCAGGTGGAGACAGACGCGAGGCGCCCTCCGACTGCTGATCCCCCAATGCCAACAGAGCAGAACGCTTTGGACCAGATCGACACGGGCTCGCCTCCTCCCCCAGTCCAGCCCGTGCTGCCATTCGCCCCGCCATCAGCGCCGGACCCGGTGAGAGCATCACGCGCTGCTGGGCCTGCCACCCCCGAGGCTGAGCGGCGCCAGATGACGGTGCTCGTGTGTCGGCTAGTCGGCGTTGCGGAGCGTACCGAGCCCCTCGATCCCGAAGAGCTGCTCGAGGTGGCGCATGATTACCAAGCGTTATGTGCTGAGGTCGTGCACCGATTTGACGGGCATATCGCGCAGGACCAGGGGGATCGGCTGGTCGTATATTTTGGCTATCCGCAGGCCCACGAAGACGATGCACGGCGCGCCGTGCATACCGGATTGAGCCTGGCGGAAGGGATGGCGGAGCTCAACAGACGCTTCACGCGCGCCAGAGGTGTGCGGCTGGCGGTTCGGGTGGGCATCCACACGGGCGTCGTTGTAGTGGGGGCGTTGAGCCAAGACGAGCGTGCGCCACTCGTCCTAGGCGATACCCCGACCATCGCCGCCCAGGTGCAAGGCCTCGCGGCCCCCGACATGGTGGTCATCAGCCCCACCACGCTGCGCTTGGTCGAGAGGTATTTCGAGTCTCGGCCGTTGAGCGCCTATATCCTCGAGGATGCCGCCGAGCCGCTGGCAGTCTCCCAGATCCTCCAGAAGAATCCCATCCTAAGCCAGTTCGAGGTTATGGTCACGAAAGGGCTCACTCCACTCGTGGGCCGGGAGCAGGAGATGGGACTGCTCCGAGAGCGCTGGGCGCGGGTAAAAGACGGGTTGGGGCAGGTGGTCTTGGTAAGCGGAGAGGCGGGAATTGGCAAGTCACGCCTGGCGCAGGGGCTCAAGGAGCACCTGACTGGGGAAGCGCATACGCGCATCGAGTATCGCGCTTGGTCCTATTACCAACAGAGTGCTTTTTATCCCGTGGTCGAGCATATGCAACGGCTGCTGCGGTTGCGTAAGGACGATACCCCCGAGGAGGCGCTGCGCAAACTGGAAGCAGCGTTGGAGCCATACGATTTTGCCCTCGAGGAGGTCGTCCCCCTGTTTGCCGCCCTGCTGTTGCTGCCGCTGGCTGAGCGCTATGCCCCGCTTACCCTGACGCCCGAGCGGCAAAAGCAGAAGACCTTCGAAGCGCTCCTGACCTGGCTGCTGCGGGAGGCGGAGCGGCAGCCGGTCTGTCTCATCATGGAAGACCTGCACTGGGTGGACCCCTCCACGCTGGAGTGGCTCAGTCTGCTCATCGACCAGATCCCCACGGCACGTGTGCTCATGCTCCTGCTCTTTCGCCCGGATTTCCGTCCGCCTTGGGCGGTGCGCTCCCACCTCACCCACCTGGCGCTTGGCCGCTTGTCCCTTCAACAGACGGAGGGAATGATAGGGAATGTGGTCGAGGGCAAGCGGCTCCCTGCGGAGGTTGTCCAGAAGTTGGTGGCCACCACCGATGGCGTACCGCTATTTGTGGAAGAGTTAACCAAGATGGTGGTCGAGTTAGGGCTGGTAAAAGAGCGAGAAGAACGCTATGAACTGACAGGTCCGCTGCCGCCGTTGGCCATACCCACGACACTGCACGATTCGCTCATGGCTCGGCTCGATCGGTTAGGCTCAGCGAAACAGGTGGCGCAATTGGGGGCAGTGGTGGGGCGAGAGTTTGGCTACGAGGTGCTCCAGGCGGTCTCGCCTGTAGAGGAGGCGGTGTTGCAGCAGGGACTGGCGCAGCTCGTCGACGCCGAATTGCTCTACCAGCGTGGGCTTCCGCCACAGGCACGGTACAGGTTCAAACATGCGCTGATCCAGGAGGCGGCCTATCAGTCGTTGCTGCGGAGCACCCGGCGACAGTACCATCAGCAGATTGTGCAGGTGTTGGAGGCAACGTCCCCAGAGACTTGTGAGACGCATCCCGAGCTGGTGGCACATCACTATACGGAGGCGGGTCTGCATGCGCAGGCGATTCCCTATTGGCAGCGGGCCGGTCAGCTCGCCATTGAGCGCTCGGCCAATGTGGAAGCGCTCGTGCACCTGACAAAAGGGCTGGAATTGCTCCACACCCTACCAGACACGCTCGAACGTTCTGCGCAAGAACTCACGTTGCAACTTGCCCTGGGCACGACACTCATGGTACTCAAGGGTCATACTGCCCCAGACCTCGAACGTATTTACACCCGGGCGCGCGCACTCGGCCAGCAGGTGGGAGATGGCCCGCAACTCTTCCGAGCGCTGCTGGGACTGCGGTCGTTTTATAATCACCGGGCAGAGTTCAAGAAGGCACACGAGCTCGGCGAAGAGCTCCTGAGGTTGGCCCAGCGTATGCACGATCCCGCTCTCCTTCTGCAGATTCACTTTGCGCTCGGGGTGACGCTGTTTTTTCTCGGGGAGTTTCCCTCTGCCCTGCGACACCTGGAGCAGGTGCTTGGCTTGTATGACCCTCAGCAACACAGCCCCCATGTCTCCCTGGTGGGGGCTGACCGGGGCGTGGCTTGTCTCTCGTTCTCTAGTTGGGTGTTGTGGTCTCTGGGCTATCCGGACCGAGCTCTGAGGAAAAGCCAGGAGGCGCTCGCCCTGGCCCAGCGACTGTCTCATACCTATACCTTCGTGTATGCTTTGGACTTTGCTGCGAGACTGCGTATACTCCGCCGGGAGGCACAGCCAGCCCTCAATCTCGCAGAAGTAGAGATCACGCACGCGCGTGAGCATGGGTTTGCGAAGTGGCTGGCAGTTGGAATCACCCTGCGGGGCTGGGCCTTGACCCAGCAGGGCGCGGTAGAGGAAGGCATCACGCAGCTACGCCAAGCTGCGGCCACCATACAGGAGCAAGGGGGAAGCTTAAGGCAGATAGATGTTTTTGCCATGCTGGCAGAGGCGTATGGGAGAGGAGGACACATCGAAGAGGGACTGCGCATACTGACCGAAGCTCTGGCTCGAGCGCACAAAAACGGGGAGTGCCATTACGAAGCAGAGTTGTATCGACTCAAAGGGGAGTTGCTTCTCCAGGATGGCAAGAGCCAAGGGGCAAAGGGGAACAGACAAGAGCGAGAGGACGCGGAGGCGTGTTTTCTGCACGCCATCGACGTCGCCCGCCATCAACATGCGAAGTCTCTGGAGCTCAGGGCCGTGATGAGTTTGGGCCGTCTCTGGCAACAACAGGGGAAGTGTACAGAAGCCCACCAGATGCTCGCAGAGAGCTATGGTTGGTTCACCGAGGGTTTTGATACCCTAGATCTCCAAGAGGCCAAAGCCCTGCTCGAAGAGTTGGCGTGAATAATCCTTCTAGACAGACCATGCAAACGCCAGCAGCTCAATACTTACACTCTTCGAACAGCGTGATCGTATGCCCGAAAATGCGCTTAAAACGCTCGATATCCGCTGCCTCGCCAGTGGCCTTGGCGAGATTATCGCTCAGCTTAACAGTACGGTGTCCATTGGCTTCAATCACTTTGATCACCAGTGACAGTGCCTCGAACCCCACATCGTTCGTGAGATTCGTCCCCCACCCAAAGCTGACGCGTATCCGACCAGCGAAGTGATCGGCGAGCTTGACGATAGTGCCCAGGTCTAGCCCATCACTGAAGACGATGAGCTTGTCACGCGGGTCAATGCCATGCCGCTCATAGAAGGCGATGGCTTTCTCGCCAAATGCCATGGGATCGCCCGAATCCTGACGCAACCCTTTCCAGGCGCGCGCCTGTTCGACGGTCATGTCACGGAAGAAAAAGTCGCTGCCATACGTGTCCGTCAAGGCAATGGACAGGCCCCAGCCGTACTCCTCCCACCATTCCTGCAACACACGGTTGTGCGAGGCGCGGATGGTCTCATCGCTCTGCATCATCACCCCCGCTAATACCATGTACATCTCGTGTGCCAGGGTGCCTATTGGGAGCAGACCGTACTGCATGGCCATGGCGGTATTCGAGGTTCCCAGCATTTGCCCCGGTATTTCCTGGGCCAGCACACGGATGACGTATTCCTGCCAGCTTCTGCTGAAGCGCCGCCTGGTACCGAAATCACTAAAGGTGATGTCAGGCCGGCTACGCAGCGTCTTGATTTTCTCCGCTAGCTGTAGTGTGCCAGCGGCAAAGACCGCGTCGCGCTCAAAGGCGCTCAAACGCTCCAGGCGCCCACGATAATACAACTCGTTGATGATCGACAACGCCAGCGTCTCCCAGTAAATCGCCTCGCACCACACGCCAGAGAATGCCAGCGTGTAGGTGCCATCCACACACTCCAGTTCGTACGGCGGCAAGCGCAGCTCCTTGAGGAATTGCAAATAGGCCTCGCTGAAGATACCAGCACCGTACTCATTCGTACCACGTAGGTAGTGCAGATCACTGGGATTCACGCGCAACGTGCGCACGTGATCGAGCTCGCGACGCAGTTCCGCTTCGTCAATATACTCCGCCAGCCGCACCCGTGCCGTGCGATTCTTGAAAGCGTAACGCACCGGGACGTTGGGGTAGCGCTTAAAAACCCAGTGCCCCATGGTGAACTTATAAAAATCGGTATCCAACAGCGATTGGATAATCGGCATAGTACTCACCTCCAGAGCAAGGAGGGGGGCTAGGGTGCCCCAAAACCCCCGAGCACCGCCTGACCGAAGTGCGCCGCACTCTGGCTGGCGCGCACCGCTGACTGTGAAAAGACCTGGAAGGCGCGGCGAATATGGTCACCCACACTGCCTCACTCGCCGTCACGTCATCTACAGGAGTTCCCAGTCCAGCCTGGATCATGGCGCCGATGTCGGCAATTGTCAACGCTGTGGAGAGCGCACCACTGCTCTGGGCAGCCCGGAATAAGGAGTTGATATCTGTAGGCGTATTCATAGTGCTCCTCCTTACAATGCCAGATCGGGCCAGCTTGCCATTGGAGTAGTTGAGCGCACTAGATGCATACCCGCATCGGCAAAGCGCTGGAAGGCCGCATCGGCCTGCTCGGTGAAGTCCACAATGCCAGGTACCACGACCGGCGAGGTGCAATCTTCCAGCAGATACACTTTCTTCACGAGTTGTGGATCCTGCTGGCCAATCTCGCTGAGCAAATCATCAATACTCCAGGCCACACAGTGGCTCTTCGCCTGGCCAGCGATGACCACGGCGTCGAACTCTAAGAGCTCCTTGATGAAGCGGGTGTTCTTCTGGGCAATAGGCCGACCGTCGGCGCCATCGAGCACCTCAGGACGGAGCACTGAGTAGTTTTCGGTCAACGGGTTGTCGCCCTTGATTTCAAAGCCAGTTTGGCTGTAGCGTGCCAGGTTATGAAAGAACAGGGCCTCCTCGATTGCGGAGACGAGACAGTGGCCAATACCGCCCAGCATGGAGTGGTAGGGCCAGATCATCAGCAGGTATTTGCCGTTTTCACTGAGCTTACGACAGTAGTGTAGGAGATGATTCTGCAGCGCCATGTAGTTGCCGTTCGCCAGGCTGTCGGCCACGGCTGGATTCACCTTCCAGAGGCCTTTTTCGACATCCTCCAGTGAGATTGGAGTCATCGGCTGCGGATGCTCGCCAGCGTCGTTCACCAGGAAGACGGGGTGGAAGATCTGCATGGCAGTGTGCGTGTCCATGGTAGGATCGATCTCGGTAATCGTGCCGAGATTGCGATAGATGAACTGGCACAGCCGGATGTTGTCCTCGATAGCGCCGCGCCCAGAACGACCACCGACAAAGAGCTCGAAGTCAGGTAAACAAAACGTGTTCTGGAAATCGATAATTACCAGACAGATTTTTACTTTGTCGCTGGCCGCCGGTTTGATGTCGTGCTGCCTGGCCCATGCCTGGGCCTCGCGGGCTCTGTCCTGGTAGGGGACACGCCAGACCTGACCAGCCTTATCAGCATCAAAGTGGGCCGGAATGGGGAGTTCACGATGACTCATGGGTTTCTCTCCTTCTAAGTACTGCGTACAGCCAATTGCCCCGCCAGTTTGGCGGGGTGCTCCCTGCCTAGGCGATAGTGAGTATATAAATGTTCTGCCGGTCGACGATATACATCCCCTGCTGGCCGGCAAACAGGTGACAAGCACTGTCCACGAACGGTTCGGTATCTGGAAACACGCGCGTCTGCACAAGCTGGCCGTGCTGCGGCTCAACCCGTACGATCCCATCATCTGTCGGTGCAAAGAGCCAGGAGCCAGCAGCGCCTTTCCCCGGTAGCGTGCCCAGCCAGGAGCCGTCGTGCTGCTCGGCCTGGGCTGTGGCCTCTACAGTACCCTGCGCGCTCAGCAGTATATACTGGTGCACTATCTTGCCCTGCACTTGCGTTGCTACCAGCAACCAGCAATGCGTGTCAGTGAAGTCGGGTCGTCACCGTCCCCCGCTTACGAATCACCTCCTTTACGGCTGCCGGCGCTGCGGGAGTACACTGCGGACAGACGCTACGGGCGTGTTCCGCACCGCACCTGCTACACCGCTGCCAGTACAGCGTGTCGAGGAGGGGCAGCGGGAAAGGCTCGCGCACATCTTAAGAGCGTAAAAATTTTTGATATTACAACATATCAATCAATTTTGGCTCTCGGCTCGTAAAACGGTACAGCATGGCCGGCCGATGCGCGCCACGCATGGCCGTTTCTCCCACTGGCTCAACGAGTCCAAGCGCCAGAATCTTCTTGCGAAAATTGCGCTTATCGAGCGACCTACCCAGTACCGCCTCATACACCTTCTGTAACTCTGTCAGAGCGAAGCGACGCGGCAGCAATGACCAGACCACATTGGTGTACGCGAGTTTCCATTCCAATCGCTGCCTGGCATACGCAGCCACGGCATCATGGTCGTAGGCCAGTGGCGGTAGGGTCGCACAAGGCCACCAGCGTACATCGGCGTACTTGGGCTGCGTACGCAGTGCCATGCCAACGGCATGGATCAGGGCAAAATAGGCGACCGAAACTACGCGTCCTGCCGGGTCCCGATCCGGTTGCCCGAAGGTATACAGTTGCTCGAGGTAGACATCCGCCACCCCCGTCTCTTCGTACAGGATGCGCACGGCCGCGGCATCGAGGCCCTCATCGTCCTGAATGAGCCCCCCAGGTAGCGCCCACATCCCTGTGTAGGGCACTTTGGTCATCTGGATGAGCAACAGGCGCAGCCTGTCCTCCAACACTGTGAAAATACAATTATCCACTGCGACTTTAACCTGCTGTACTACTGGATGTGTTGTAACGTTGCCCGATGTCATGTGTGAACGCCTATCTCTTAGTGTATTTTTTACACATATTACTATGTGCTGGCGTTCTTGTCAAGGTGAGGTCAGTGAATGAATTTTCCAATGGAGCTGGGGTGAGAACGGGGCCGCCTTTTCATCACGTGCTCCCTACTTCCTGCTTTCCTTTGCCGGCCATTTGCGGTACATAGAGCACGTCTCCTCTCTTGAGACTGTGCCCTAGTGGGTCCGTAATCACTTCTGCATGGGCAGGAGGCTGCCAGATGGACTTTTACACGATTCTCGATCAGGTTATTGACCTCCTGCGCCAGCGTCAGCGCGTGACGTACCGGGCCCTGCAGCGGCAGTTTGGCTTCGATGACACCTACCTGGAGGATCTCAAAGCCGAACTCATCGACGCACAACGCCTCGCTGTGGATGAAGAGGGCAAAGTCCTCGTCTGGACGGGCGACGCTGGTCTCACGGGTCCCCCCTCATCCGCCACCACCCAGGAGCGTGCCCCGCTGACCTATACCTCGTCCTATCTCGCAGAGAAAATTCTCACCTCGCGCAGTGCCCTGGAAGGCGAGCGCAAGCTCGTTACCGTCCTGTTTGCGGATCTCAAAGGCTCGATGGAGTTGCTGGCCGACCGCGACCCGGAAGAGGCCCGGCAGTTGCTGGACCCGGTGCTGGAACGGATGATGGCGGCCGTGCATCGCTATGAAGGGACGGTCAACCAGGTGATGGGCGATGGTATCATGGCGCTGTTCGGTGCCCCCATTGCCCATGAGGACCACGCTCTACGGGCCTGCTACGCCGCCCTGGCCATGCAGGACGCGATCCGGCGCTACAGCGAGGGGGTCCGGCGCACACATGGCTGCGAGGTGCAGATCCGCGTGGGGCTCAATGCCGGCGAGGTGGTGGTGCGCGCGATCGGCAACGATCTCCACATGGACTATTCCGCTATCGGCCAGACCACGCACCTGGCGGCACGCATGGAGCAACTGGCCACGCCAGGGAGCATCCGGCTGACCGCCGCGACCCTGCGCCTGGTCGAGGGGCTAGTGGTGGTGCGGGCACTGGGGCCTGTGCCGGTCAGGGGCCTGACGGACCCGGTCGAGGTCTTCGAGCTCGTGGGGACGAGTGCCATCCGGCAGCGTTTGCCGGCCACGGTAGGGCGGGGGCTTACTCGCTTCGTGGGACGGCAGACCGAGCTCGCGGTCTTGCAGCAGGCGCTGCAGCAGGCCAGGACCGGGCATGGTCAGGTGGTGGCGGTGATTGGAGAGCCAGGGGTGGGGAAGACCCGACTATTCTACGAGTTTGTCCATTCTCATCGGACCCAGGGCTGGCTCACTCTCGAAACCACGTCCATGTCTTACGGGAAGGCCACAACCTATCTCCCTGTCATCGATCTGCTCAACGTCTACTTCCAGGTCGAAGAGGGCGATGATCCGCGACGCATCCGTGAGAAGGTCACCGGCAAGCTGCTCACGCTCGATGAGGCTCTCAGGCCGACTCTGCCAGCCTTCCTGTCGCTGCTGGAGGTAGCGGTCGAGGATGCGACATGGGAGCATCTCAACGCTCTCCAGCGCCGTCAGCACATCCTGGACGCGGTGAAGAGTCTGCTGCTGCGCGAGAGCCAGGTGCAACCGCTCATCCTGGTGTTCGAGAACCTGCATTGGATCGATTCTGAGACCCAGGCCCTCCTCGACCGCCTGGTGGAGAGTCTCCCCACCGCTCGGCTGCTCCTGCTCGTCAACTACCGCCCGGAGTACCAGCATAGCTGGGGGAGCAAGACCTATTACGCCCAGCTCCGGCTCGACCCCTTGCTGCCCGAGAATGCCTTGGAACTGCTCCGCGATCTCCTGGGGGAGGATGCCAGCCTTGGGGTGCTCAAGCAGCGCTTGATTGAGTGGACAGAGGGCAATCCTTTCTTCCTGGAGGAGACCGTCCAGACCCTGGTCGAGACCCGTGCCTTGGTTGGAGAGCGGGGGGCCTATCGCCTGGTAACCTCCCTTGAGACTCTTCAGGTGCCAGCGACCGTCCAGGCAGTGCTGGCAGCGCGGATCGACCGGCTCCCACTTGAGGAGAAGGACCTGCTCCAGACTGCAGCCGTGATTGGCAAGGATGTCCTCGGCACGCTTCTCCACACCATTGCAGAGCTGCCCGAAGCGGCGCTCCACCGTGGCCTGGCTCACCTGCAGGCGGCGGAGTTCCTCTACGCAACAAGCCTCTTTCCCGACATCGAATACACCTTCAAGCATGCCCTCACCCAGCAGGTGGCCTATAGAAGTCTCCCGCACGAGCGGCGGCGTGTTGTGCACCGGCGCGTGGGAGAAACCCTGGAGCGACTCTATCCGGCGCAACTGGAGGAGTATTACGAACAGCTAGCGTATCATTACAGTAGAAGTGACTACCAGGAGAAGGCGCTTGAGTATCTCGTCAAGACGGGGCATAAGGCCGCCCAGCGGTATGCTAATCCGGAGGCCCTCGACGCCTTTCAGCAGGCGTTGGAGCGGGTGCAGATGGGTGAAGAGTATGACCGCATCCTGGGACAATGCGCCACACTGCGTTTAGGCTTGTTTCGAGGCAAAGAGGCCGCCAGGGACTACGACCGCTTGCTCACGAGCGCACGGCAACGTGGCAACCGCACGCAAGAGCTGGAGTCGCTCCTTGGCCTGGCTTCGGCCTCCTATATTATCTCGATCGATGAGCCGGACTTCGCCGCCCAATCCCTTGAGCTGTACAAACAGGCATACAGCCGGGCCCGTGAGCTTAACGACAAGGTAGGCATGGTCCGATCTCTTCTCCCGACGCATTACTTTGTCGATGTGTGGCCGGCGTATCGAGACGAAGCGCTGGCCAATACTGAAGAGGCATTAGCTCTCAGTCGTGAGATTGGTGACGACGAACTGATCATCGACAGCATGACGGCGCTCTACCGCTGCCAACGTCGCATATTTGGCGCCACAGCCGAGCTCGAGGAACAGGCTGAGGAACTTCTCAAGTGGGTTGAGTCGCGGCACGATCTGCTGAGGCTGAAGGAACACTATTTCGGGCTCATGCAGCTCCATCGTCAGCGCGGCAATTTTGCACGGTGTATCGAATGCTGTGACACTGGTATACGTCTGGCGGCAGAGATTGGATCACCGCCGGTGATGTACCCCACCGAGAAAGCCATGGCCCTTTTGTATCTTGGCCGCTACGATGCCGCGTGGGCATCGCTGGAACGCGAGATCGCAGACGAGGCGCATCCGGTGGGGAGCATGGTGAAAGATTTGTGCACGGGCAAGTACTTCCTGGAGCTCATGGCGTATGAGAGGGCATCTGCAACGCTTGAGCGGGCGATCGACCAGACGCGACGCCTCCACCGCCGGTCGTGGGAACTCTGGGCCCAGCTCCTGCTGGCAAAATCTCTCCTACGAGCCAGACAACTCGAGCCGGCGCACCTCAGGAGTATGATCCAAGACCTGACGAGCATAAGAGCGAGTCTCCTGCCGTTAAAGGGTTTAGCTGTTATGGATATCATGGCAGAAGAGGTTGTGGCAGAACTTCTTCTTTCCGAGGGCACACTGGACGAAGCCCTCCGTCAGGCCGAGACGGCTGTCTCGCAGGCAGACCAAAGGGGGTTCAGACCGGCTGCTGTCTCCGCCCTCGAAGTGCAGGTGCGTATTTTGCTGCGCCTGAACAGACCGGTGGATGCTGTTGCGCTTGCCGATGAGGCGCTCCGAGCCGCCGAGGAGATGCACTATGTCCCGATGGTCTGTTGCCTCAGCGCGGCAAAGGCGCAGGCACTGACCAGGCTCGGGAAGACAGCAGAAGCAGCCGCAGCCTATCAGGCAGCCGCGGCGGTTATCCGACAGCTCGTAGAGACCATCCCAGATGCAGCACTCAAGCACGATTTCCTGTCGAACCCCCTCGTATCGTCCATTATGGCTGCGGCACACGAGAGGACACACAGCGCGAAGGAGTAAACGATGCAACTCCGACCAGGCGAGCCAGAGGAAGTCGGCATGTCGGCACGGAGAGTACGACATGTCGGGCAGTTAGCGGCAGGCTGGGTGGCTCAGGGTATCACATCTGCCCTCGTCATCCTTGTAGCGCGACGGGGGGTTGTCGTGCTGCACGAGGCGTTTGGCTGCTTAACGCCCGACGATGCCCCTCCCGTCAAACGCGACACGATCTATCCCGTATCTTCTCTCACCAAGCCAATTACAGCAACGGCGGCCATGCTGCTGGTGGAAGACGGTCTCCTTGGCCTGCAACGACCCGTCTCAGAGTATATTCCTGAGTTTAGTGGCGAAGGGAAGCAGGCGGTGATGGTGCACCATTTGCTCACGCACACTTCAGGGCTCAGAGCTGAAGATGTGAATGCCCATGCGGCAAAGAAGCGGGGTGTCGTTGCTATCCCTCCCCCCGAAGAGACACAACACCCATGGATCAATGAATACCTGTTTCTTAGATATGATGCGCCTTTGTGGAAGCCACCCGGCGTGGAGATGTCCTACTGCAGCTATGGCTACAATTTGCTCGGGGAAATCGTGCGGCGAGTCAGTGGACAAGCGCTGGCAGCCTTTGCCAGAGAAAGGCTCTTTGAGCCGCTGCGCATGCAGGATACTTTCTACATCGTGCCGGATGCCGTGCGGGCCAGGATCGTCAGACGCCCATTGGATGCACCATTTGCTGCCGTGGATGGGGTAGCCCCTGGGCTCGAAACCCGAGAACATCAGGAGCTGCCTCTGGCCAGTGCGGGTGTCTTTGCGACTGCGATGGACATGGCGATATTCGGCCAGATGTTCCTCAATCGTGGGAGCTACGGGGAGGTGAGAATTCTCAGCCCGGGAGCGGTTGCCAAGATGACGCGCAATCAGATCCCAGGCGTCAGTGGGCAGCATCGTCGTGAGTTCTTCCCTGAAGCCTCATGGGGACTTGGCTGGAGTATCCATGGGAATAAAAGAGCGCTGAGCGATGGATCGCTGCATTCGCCGCAAGCATTTGACCATCATGGTGCAGGTGGCACCTATTTCTGGGTTGATCCTGTCTACGAGATCGTAGGAGTGTATTTCTCGGTGGCGCTCGAGCGCATAGACGACACACGAGTCAAAGAGTGCTACGATCTGTTCACGAACGCGGTGACGGCGGCGGTCGTCGATGCATAGAGCGGAGTATGGTACAAACCAGGTCTCGCACCACGGCTTGGCGTGCTGACAGCAGGTGACTAGGCATAGACCTGGTTACGAGCTTTGCAAATTGGCCTAAGCTCAGGTCCTCATAGCTCATCGCGCCCATCGCGAGCACGGGGCCACCCTGAGCGCACATACCTGTGCCAGCGGACTCGCTGACGGCGTGCATTCATGCTACGCTTACCGTCAGCACACGTGCACACTTACGTTATCTGGAGAGGCAAAGATGGGAAAGCCACAGACGGTGCCATCACCCTCCACAGCCTTATATGGACGGCACCTCCTGCCTTTGGAGGCCGGCGACCATCTCGACCAGGCGACGTTCCACGCCCGCTATGCAGCCATGCCACCAGATTTTCGAGCCGAATTGATTGGAGGAGTTGTCTTTGTGCCATCACCGCTACGATCGGAGCACGGTGAATCTCATGCGCTGGTTATGGGGTGGTTGACACTTTATTGGATCGCCACGCCTGGGACGCGAGTACGAGACAACGCCACCGCCATCCTCGGTGACGACAGCGAGCCGCAACCCGATGCCACCTTGGTCATTGATTCCGAGAGTGGGGGGCAGTCAAGCGTCTCTGAGGATGGGTACGCGACCGGCCCTCCTGAATTGATCGTAGAAGTGGCCTCAAGCAGTGAGTCCATCGACCTCCATAGCAAACGCCGTGACTATGAGCAGGCTGGCGTATTAGAATATGTGGTGGTCGTCCTGCGCCAGCGCGTAGTACGCTGGTTTGTCCTGCAAGACGGCACATATCGGGAAGCGGAGGCTGATGCGAGTGGGATGTTTAAGTCCACAGTATTTCCTGGGCTCTGGCTCGATGCCCCAGCCCTACTCCAAGGCGATGGCCGCCCGGTCATGGCTACGCTGCAGCGTGGGATCGAGACACCAGAGCATACCGCGTTTGTCCAGCAGCTCCAGGCACGACGCAGCACCCCGTAGGTCAAGGTAGCAATAGGCATGAGAATCTGTAGCGGCATATCATCCTGAGGGACAATTTTGGGTGCCGGTCAGCAGGCGCAGCCCGCCACTCACCAGGGGCCGGCTGAACACAGTGACGGCTGGCGCAAAACGCCGAGCAGCACAGGCGGTGATAGCTGGAATATCGGCATCCTTAGGATCGAGCAAGAGTCCAAGCAAGGTGCCACTATGAGCGCGACACACTCCCAATGCCCTGACATCGCGAGCCAATGACAGAGTGGGTTCCAAAAGGGGATTCGCCAGTATCGCCTGGTGAGCTAGAGCACTCAGCGTCGCCGCAGCGCCAAGGGCTCCCAGGCTGCCCTGCCGCAGGCCCTCGCGGACGAGGGCAAAGGCTTCACGATGCTGGGGAGCCAGCCGGCCTAAGACCTCCCGATGATCTAGCTGATTAAACGCCAGCGTATCTACCACACCGCCAGGATCCAGGATAACAACCATCAGGGCGGGTGGAGCCCCCAAGTCCTCATAGACGTGACCATAGCGATGATCCCATAGCGCCAAACCGGGGAAGAGCGAGCTATCACTCGGCTCGACGTGGACAGCGAGTCTGGCAACTTCGCTCGGAACGAGTCCTTGGCCTGCCGCCTGCCCGAGGGCATAGAGAGTGGCGCCAATATCCGCGGTACTCGACCCATACCCACGCCCGCGCGGCAGTTTTGTCTGCAAGCGCACATACCCGCCGCTTGCCGTCCGACCAAGATAGACCAGGCCAGCCTGTAAGGCAGCGCACGTCTTTGGAGCATGCTCGGGCACCGTCCAACCACCCCACGGCTGGAAGCGGACTTCCGCGATACTGTAGTAGCCAATGGGACACGAAATCAGGCAAGGCTCACCGTCGAGCGTACCCTGGACCAACTCGCCACAGGTCCCTGGTAACGCCACCCGCACTGCTCTATGCGCAGGAGGCTCTGATGGGGCCATATCACTGATCTGCCGTTGCATGAGCCGTGTGTGCCTCACTGTCCTCCTCAGTCGGGAAAGGGATTAAGAGGTAAGACCTGCTAAGCCGTGTATCTCAGTGTCTCCGCCAGATATTACGGACCATGCCACGGGGTGTCAACGCAAATCAGGATGCCGTCAGGTTCATGCGTAAGCGGCGGTTTGCTTAGCCAGTCTTGTCTTCTATAATTGGAGGGAATCCGGCATGTCTGGACAGGGTATGTCTGAGAGTGCGCATCTACGACAGCAACAAAGGACATCTATGGCAACGCTAGGAAAGGCCATCGCTATCGCGGCACAGGCCCATCAAGACCAATACGATAAAGCTGGTGCCCCATATATTTTGCATCCGCTCCGCATGATGCTACGGATGAGCTCTGAGACCGAAATGATGGCAGCGATTTTACATGATGTGGTCGAAGATACCGATTGGACATTGGACCAACTGCGCCAGGCAGGTTTCTCAGAAGAGGTCGTGCAGGCGATCGCGTGTTTAACGCATTGCGGCCATGAGACGTATGACGAGTTTATCGCCCGTGTGCGTACGAATGCCATCGCCAGCAAAGTCAAACTGGCCGATCTCGAAGATAATATGGATATGCGACGCCTCCGTACCCTGACGGAGAAAGACGCCGAGCGCCTGCATAAGTACCATCGGGCCTGGTTAGCCTTACGCCAGGTTGAGGACACCGCCAGGTAGACTCTCGGAACCTCACGGTCCAGATCACGCCAGTGCCTCGTATCGTCATGATAGTTTTTCTCATACACACGTCTTTGAGGGAGTTATTGTATGACGCTTGGCTGGGCCATCATCACGACAGGATTGCATGCCGATGTCAAAATTGCCCCGGCGCTCAACGCGACCCCAGATGCCGAGCTGGTGGCCGTCTATAGCCGGGACCAGGGACGCGCTGAAGCCTTTGCCCAGAAGCATGGGGCTAAAGCGGCGTATAGTGATCTGGAGGCACTGCTGCGCGACCCTCGCGTGGAGGCGGTGTTCATCGCCTCGCCGAACGCCTTGCACGCCACGCAGACGCTCGCTGCAGCGCGGGCTGGAAAGCATGTGCTGGTGGAAAAACCCATGGCCACGACGCTGGATGATGCCGTGGCCATGGTGCGTGCCTGTCGGGAGGCTGGGGTCAAACTGGGTGTAGGCTACCATCTGCGCCAGCACCCTGGCCAGCGCGCCGCGCAGGGCCTGATTGCCCAGGGTGTCTTGGGCACTATTGCCCTGGCGCAAGGCCAGTGGGGCTTCGGTGTGCGTGGTCAGGATGGACCACCATTGCGCACCGGTCTGCGGCAGTGGTGGGACGACCCGGAACTCATAGGCGGAGCTTCGACAATGATGGGCACGGGTGTACACGTGATCGACCTGCTGCGCTTTGTCCTGGGCCAGGAGGTGACAGAAGTGGCGGCGCTGACCGATGGTCAGACCGCGCAGCGCCCGCTGGAGCAGCTCGTGACCATGCTCCTGCGCTTCGACCGTGGCACCCTCGCCACCATGTGCTGCGGCCGCCGTTTGCCCGATTCACGCAACGATCTCACGGTCTACGGCAGCCTGGGGCGCATTACAACGCGTGCAGCCCTCTGGGAAGGCCGTCAGGGAGCCCTGGAGGTCGTGAGCGAGACGGTGCACAAGACTGAAGTCTACCCCCTCACACCGCTCGCCAATTTCATTGACGAACTGGCCGATTTCCACCGCGCTATTCGTGAGGGTCGCGAGCCTGCCGCCACGGGCCTCGATGGCCTGCATGTGGTACAGGTGACGCTGGCGATGATCGCGTCGGCCAGGGACGGCAGGACGGTCAAAATCGAGCCGCTGACGGTGTAGGGATACCACTCTCGGCGGGCAGGCTACTGAGATACGCGGGCAAAAGACGTGAGCGCCACAAGGGCCATGCCTCGCCCGACTTCTTGGCCTTCAGCACGGTGGGAGTACAGGTCATGTTTGTGGCAGGCGGTACAGATCGAGGCAGTGTCGATCTGCTCGGTGGTGTAGAGCCAATGTGCTGGTAATGCACTGGGTCTCCTCCCAATGAGGTGGACTGTGGAAAATGGCGTGGATCTCCGACACCGGTGGCAACAACTGGCACCGCAATGTCATCTTCCACGAGAACGGCGCCAGGGAGTTTGACATCCGAAGGACTGCTGAGTATGTTCTTCCCGTCCCCAGAGGGAAAGGGAAGTATATGGACCAGGATGCTCGTCTATTCCGACTTGAAGACACACTCAGCCGCCTAGCGGAGGCGCAGGCGCGTACGGAGGCGCGCATGGAGCAGGTCGAGGCGACGTTGGTCCGGCTGGCGGAGGCCCAGGCGCGCACGGAGGAACAATTAGTGCGCCGAGAAGTACAAATCGAGCACTTGACCGAACAGGTGCAGGCGTTGGTGAGCTGGCAGCGCGGTGAGGCTGGTCGCCGAGAGGGTGAGCGCTATGAGCGTGACGTGGTGCGACGGGCCCTTGTCCTGTTCAATGGTGGACAGGGGGGAGCACCGGATCAGCCGGAGGTCCAGCGCCGTGTGAGAGTGTTGTTACAGTCACTCCTGGCGGAAGACATCTTGGCGGCTGAGGCCGATCCGACCCTTGCCGACCTCCTCTGGTGGAAGGGGGACCGCGTGGCTGTAGTGGAGATTGGCGTGCAAGTCAATGGGGAGGATGTCAGACGGGCGGTACAGCGGGCAAAGACGCTGCAGCAGGGAGGCGCGCAGGCTATGGCCATGGTCATTGGCGAGAGCTGGGCGACGCCGGACATCCGAGAGCGGGCCCGCACTTTAGGGATCGACTGGGAGGTAAGTACTGACCTTTCAGAGGGTTTCCTCAGCTTTCGCCGTCTGACCGCGGAGAGAGTGAATGGCACAGGGTGACATGGCACAGCCACGATCTTAGGAGGGACCAAAAGCCCTCCAGCGTGTTGACGTGCACCTCATGGAAGCCATCTCCCTCATCGTCCCGAACCTATGCGCCGCTGCTATGACCCACACTGGCATGCTCGTAGCCCCACTGCTCCCAACGGCTATAGATGGCATATGCCCCCGTGTACACACACGTGTCGGGGGCCATCGTGGCTTGGAGCAGCGGTGTGAGCGTCGCTTGTTGGACGTTCGCCAGCAGAGGTAATGGGCATGACACACGAAAAATGGCAGAAGAGCGAGAGCCGGCCACGGCTCTTCCCGAGTATCCGGTCGATCAGCCGCGCCGGGGCAATGCGCGACGCCCTGGCCGGCTTCACGCTCGCGGCGATGAACGTCCCACAGGCGCTGGGCTACACCAAGATCGCCGGCACGCCTGTCGTTACCGGGCTCTATACCCTACTCTTGCCATTGGTGGCGTTCGCGACGCTCGGCTCTTCGCGCTATCTTGTGGTGGCAGCAGATTCGGCGACGGCGGCTATTCTCGCGAGTGGGCTGTCGCACCTGGCGCCCCTGGCCAGCGTGCACTACGTAGCATTGGCAGGGGGCGTGGCGCTGCTGACGGCGGGCTTCCTGCTGTTGGCGCGGCTGTTCAAGCTTGGCTTCCTCGCCGACTTTCTGTCGCAGACGGTGCTCGTCGGCTTTCTCACTGGCGTCGGAGTCCAGGTCGGCATCGCGGTGCTCGGCGAGATGTTGGGAGTGCCAGTTGACAGCCGTAGGACGGTCGGGCAGTTCGTCCAGATCGTCCGCGGCTTGCCGCAGCTGCATGTGCCGACGCTATGCCTCTCGGGTGCAGTGGTAGCGATCGTCCTTCTCTTCCGCAGGTTCGCACCGCGCCTGCCCGGCCCGTTCTTCGCCGTCGTGGGTGCGGTGGTGGCAAGTGCCGCATGCAACTTCTCTGCGCATGGCATCGCCATCATTGGGCCAGTGAGTGGAGGCCTGCCGCGCCTCGGTGTGCCGCAGGTGAGCTGGGAGGAAGCCCTGGGGCTGCTCCCTGTGGCGGCCTCGTGCTTTGTGATGATCGTCGCTCAGAGCGCCGCGACAGCGCGCGCCTATGCGGCACGCCATCGCCAAACACTCGACGAAAACGCAGACCTCCTCGGACTGTCGGCGGCCAATGCGACCGCGGCGCTCAGCGGCACGTTCGTGGTCAATGGGAGTCCGACGCAGACCACCATGGTCGAGAGCGCTGGCGGGCGCAGCCAACTCGCGCACCTCACCACCGCCGCAGTCGTCGCGCTCGTACTCCTCTTGCTGACCGGCCCGCTGCAGTATCTGCCGCAGTGCGTGCTTGGCGCCATCGTCTTCACGATCGCCATCAGGCTCGTCGATCTGCCCGGCTTGCGCGACATCTGGCGCGAAAGCCCCGGCGAGTTCCAGCTAGCGCTGGCCACCGCTACGGTAGTAGTGGTTATTGGCGTCGAGCAAGGCATCCTGTTGGCCATGGCGCTCTCACTGCTCCGCCATGTACACCACAGCTACCGTCCGCACACGGCAGTGCTGGTGGAGGCCGGCGCCGGGCAGTGGCAGCCGACACCGGCCGTCCCCGGTGCGCTGAGCGGGCCCGGCTTGGTGGTCTTCCAATTCGGAGCGGCCCTCTTCTATGCCAACGCTGGCCGTTTTGCGGAAGACGTGCGCGGTCTCATCGAACAAGCGTCCACGCCGGTGCGCTGGCTGGTGGTGGATGCCGGCGCGATCACGAACGTCGATTACTCGGCGGCACGCGTGGTGCGAGCACTCCAGGACGACCTGACGCGCAACGGAGTCGTGCTGGTGCTGGTCCATGCCCAGTCGTCCTTGCTGGCCGATCTCGACCGGCATCGCCTGACCGACGTCATCGATCCAGAGCATATCTTCGACAGTTTGCACGAGGCGCTCGCCATGATACGCGGACAGGGTGTTTGTATCGCGCCCGCCGTCCCAGCCGTGAAAAGTGAAACGATTGACAAGGGGTAAGTAGACCTGATCTAGCTTATGAATAGTTATGGAAATCTTTCGCTAACTGTGCGCTTGCTACGGGAGCCCCTACAGCCTCTAGCAGCGTCTTGGCCTCCTGCAGATCAGGCGTGTCAAAGCCTTCGGTGAACCAGGCGTAGGGCGGGGCCAGGAGGTCGTGGGCGGCTTCCCGCTGGCCTTGCTGCTGCCACAGGCGACTCAGGCTGAGCGCCGCCCGTAGCTCTAAGGCCTTGGCCCGCTGCCGGCGGGCCACCTCCAGGGCGCGGAGGAACGCCGCTTCCGCCTGGAAGACCTCGGGGCTGGGGAGGTGGAGCAGTAACTCCCCCTGGAGCCGATACACCTCGGCCTCCCACCACCGCATCTCGGTCGTGGCCATCAGCGTCATAGCCTCGGCCAGGGCCTGGAGCCCGGCCTGGGGCTGCCCCGCTCGGCCATACGCCTCGGCCAGTGCGACGAGCCAATAGGAGCGCAGCGACTCAGGTCCCACGTCGGAAGACGCTAATGCCTGGCGGAGGTAGCTGGTGCTGGACAGGCGCCGCAGGCTGGGGGAGGGAGTGCCTCAGGGGTGCTCGAGAGCGACGGCCTCGGGAAGGACGGCTGGGAAGGCTGCAGGAGGGGGCAATCACGACCAAACACGGTGGATGTCGATGTCGGTCGTGAAATCGCTGACGGGGGCACTCATTGGGGCCGCCATCAAGGATGGTCACATCCACAGCCTCAACGATCCCATCACCCAGTATCTGCCGCAGTTGTCCGGAAGCGCCTACGAGGGCGTGAGTGTCCGGCACTTGCTGCAGATGACCTCGGGTGTGCAGTGGGATGAAACGTACACCGAAATTGGGGAGGACTGCAAACCCGCGAAACGTGTGCCTGCACGAGAGCGGACGTATTGGAATGGATGGGGGCAGAAGAGGTAGATGTGCGAGGGAGGTGCATCAGCCTGTCCTTGCTGCGCCAGTGCCCAGTCACGCATGAGAGAACTGAGTGCCATGAAGTACGGAAATCCCTGTTCTGTCGCGAGGCGGATGGCGGCTTCGGCGCGCTCCTGCTCTTTAAGTCAGGAGGCGTGTGCTGTCTATAAGGCATAGGTCTTATTTGCCAGATTCACGCCTCAGAAAGGCAATGAGATCGGCCCGGTCGTCAGCAGACAGCACGCGGATATTCATCCGCTGGCCAGGGATAAGCGCCTCAGGGTCTGTGAGCCAGCGGTTGAGGGTGGTGTCCGACCAGACAATTGGCGAGGATGTGAGTGCCACCGAATAGGCAAAATCTGGTACGGACCCAGCCTTACGTCCATAGACGCCGCGATGCATAGGGCCTACACGGTTGGCGTCGAGAGAATGACAAGCCATACAGCGGCTTTCATAGAGTTGCGCACCGCGTGTGGCGTCCCCGGCAGCATGGACGAGGCTTGATGCTGCGGTGCTGAAAAAGAGTGCAGCGACCAAGATGGTGATGTGCATGCATGTACTCCTTGTGTGGCATTCCGCTGCGTGGCAAGTCTATGGCATGCCCTTGCCACGCAGCCTTGCACTGTGACCGTGACGCCAGCAACTCTCGATGAGGTTCTGCGACAGCCTGGCAGGAAGCAGGTCAGCCCCACTGCAACGTTAATAATGTATGTACTTAGGCACCGAAACTTAGGGCGTTGGCCGGCAGCGGCTGACTGAGCGCCTGAGCAAGGACAGTCCAGTGCATCGTCTCGTCTGCTGCCAAGCGACCAGCGACTTGGGCCAGGGTAGGATTAGCAAACGACGGAATGACGCCCAGGTAGGCATTGGCGGCACCACGCTCTAACCGCGCTGCCAGGGTCAGCACGTCTCTCTGATTCTTGAGCGAGGCGACCTGGAGTGCTGCCATGTATTCTTGGAGTGACTTGGATTCGACGGGCACGCCACCGAGCTTGTGCACGGCTTTAGCGAGGGTATCACGGTGTTCCTTATGCTGACTCTGAAAGAGCACAGCGACATCAAGCACTGGCTTTTCCAACAACCCGCTCTCGGCGCCAATCTGGTAGGCGCCAATGGCCTCATGTTCCAGCCCAAGGGCGACATTCAAGATCGAGACATCCTGGGCCGGATTAGCGGCCATAGGCTTGCCTTTGCCGGCAGCCATAGCCTCACGCCCAACGAGGAGGGCAAGGGCGCTGGCCGACAGGGTCACCTTGCTTACACTACGGAGGAATTGCCGGCGGGAGGGGACCACTACAGTGCGCGAGATAGGCTCCATCGTCGACATCATGCACGCTCCTTCCTTAACGAATCTTAAGTTGCTTGCTCCAGGATGCCGAGGCATCCGCTCGGCAATACAGAACGGTAGAGCACGGCTCACCTCAACTGGTGCAAGCGTGTTCTGTTACTAACTACGATTGCTGAACGTCGATTGGATGTCACTCGCCACACATTCTTGCACACCAGCTTGCACACCAGCCTTTTTTTCTCCGCCTTCACAAAAGCAAGAAATGTGTGATGTCCTTGTCTCCGTGTGTCCGGGAGCGTATAGTCACATCACCCAAGCTTGTAGCGTGCCTCTCCTGAGCTTCAGGCGTGATGGCGCGTGCACACAAGACGAGGCAACATGATGGAGACTCTACTCGACAGAGGGGATTGACACGTGGCACATAAAGGCAGAGGTATTTTCTTAGTATACGTCGATATCGACGCCAAGGACGCCAAGGAATTCAACGAGTGGTATAACACCGAACATCTACCAGAATTACTGGCGGTCCCCGGCATTCTCGCGGCGTCCCGATACGAGGCGGTGAAGGGCGGCCCCAAGTACTTGGCATTCTATGAGCTGGAAAACGTGGAGGTGCTGCGCACCCCGGCCTTTACCAACCGACCACGGACGCCGTGGGGGCAGCGGGTATCACCATCAGTGATCGGGTCGAACTTGACGCGGATTGTCGGGGAGCAGATCTTCCCGGACAGGATCGACATGCCAGATCGTGGCATGGCACCGGTGTTGCAGATCGGCCGCATGTCCGTGCCCGCCGAGGTCGAGGCGGAGTGGAATGCCTGGTACAACGGCGAATATATTCCGGGCTATCGCAAGGTGCCGGGGGTGATTTACGCTCGACGCTATCGGGTCCACGAGGGCACCAGCGGGTATACCACGGTCTACGAGTTTGAAAGTACCGCTGTGCCTGAAAGCGCGGAGTGGAAGGAGCAACAGCAGCATTCGTCCCCCAAGTCACCGCGCATGCGGCAGGCGATGACGCATGCCCCAGGGTCTGCCGGGGTGTACACCCGGATTGATCCCTAACCTCGCCCTGACTCGCGGTGCATGCCGTCACCAGCCTCGCACCGGTCTCTTTCCACCTGACTGCTACGGGGTGGCGGGGTGTGGAGAGCGCGGGGAGGGCAACCCCGGCACCGCGCACGATAGACGCCAACGCGTCCCAAACAGGGGAGGAGAAGCACACTTTACAGAAGCAGAAGATGATGCTGAGACCTACCGGAGGGAGAGGGGGAAGGGAACAGGAGCGGCAGATAGGGTGCGCCCCATCCGCCGCCCGCAGTACAGATCAGACGCGGACGAACTTCTGGAGGCGGTTGTTGCGGCTGACTTCGGCCGTGTAGAGGGAGCCGTCGGTGTCCATCCAGGCACCATAGACGCTGCCGGCGACGAACTGACCCGACGCTTCACCCTTCTCCCCCCAGCTGCCGATCTTGGTCCTGTCGCGCTTCCAGATCTCGATGCCGGCGCCACCCGCGATGTGGAAGGTACCGTCAGCGTCGAGGGCGACCCGGTTGGGGTGGCTGACGCGCTCCTGCAGGCTGACGAACACGCCGTCGGTGGTGAAGACCTGCCAGCGGTGGTTCTCGCGGTCCATCACATAGACGAGATTGTCTGCGGTGACCAGCAGCTCGTGCGGCACGTTGAACTGGCACGGGTCGGTGCCCGGCCTGCCGGTCACAGGGCCGAGATTGAACCGCTTTGGAATGAAAACCGAATCGCCGCCGCCAAAGGTGAGGAGGTGCTCGCCCTTCGCCGAGAAGCGGTGGATCAGGTTCTGGCCGTACCCGTCCGAGATGAAGATGTCGCCGTTGGGCGCCTCGACTGCGTGGGTGGGCATATTGAACGGCTGACCGTCAGGGCCCTTCTGGCCCTTGGTGCCGATCGACAGCAGCACCTCGCCGGTCGGCGCATGTTTGGTGATGGTGTGGAAGCCGGTATCAGCCAGGTAAATCTCGCCGGCCGGGTTGACCCAGATGCCATGTGGCGAGGAGGCCAGGTTCCTCCAGCTACCGATCTCGTGCCCATCCCGGTCGAGTATCAGCACGTGCCCGACGCCGCCCAGGATGTTGCTGACCGAGCCGTCCTCGCGTGGGTTGCGGACGCCCGCGTAGACCCGTCCCCGCGCGTCGATGCAGACATCCGCGACTGCGCCGCGGATCTCCACCTTGGGTCAATTCTCCACGACTTCGTGGATAGGAATTCCAAAGCACATTTTGCGTCCTCGGGAGCGCACCCCCTGGAGCCTCCCAGCCCCCTCGGCGCCGGCCACCTTGTGCGCCCCAGCGCCGTGCGGGAGCCCCGCCGCAGTGCCCGGCGGCGCCCGGCGCTACGTGGCTGGGGCGGGTGCTGGACAGGCGCCGCAGGCTGGGGGAGGGAGGGCCTCAGGGGTGCTCGAGAGCGACGGCCTCGGGAAGGACGGCTGGGACGGCTGCAGGAGGGGGCTATATATAATTTGAATATACGAGACGCAAGAAAAACCGTATATCAAAGGGAGAGGTTCCCGGGTTTTCAGGGTGTGAGAATGATCCGTAAGACACACGCAAACGAATAGAACGCAATCTCAGTGGAAGCACCGTGCTGAAGCAGAGAGGAATGATGTGGGGCCGAGCCTCGCTGTCGAAATCATGATGCCCCAAAGGCAAGAGGAAGCCGTAACACTCATCTGTGAACGCTTGCACAAAATGGCGCAGGGGACGCGAGGAGAGCACCGAAGCAGTGGGCCAGGGAGCGCGCAGTCAAGGTATACAAGAGAGGACGATAGCAGTACAAATGTACCCGCTTTGCCCCAAAGAAGTTTGCGCCTGTTTTCGTACTTGGGCCTTTCGTAGCAGGCTCATATTGGATTCCAGGGTCGGGCAATGGGTCAGAAACAGGACAGACAAGGGGCTCTTATCATGAAACCAATATGCCTTATGCTCAGCATTGCAGCGGTCATGGTGCTCAGGACAGGTGTTGTCTCCGCCCAGGACGCGCCGCACACGATTCTGGACAAGGCGAAGGTGAAGTATTCGCCCTATCCTGAAGAGCATTTCCCCAACCAGGTCTTCTTCGGTGATACGCATCTGCACACCAGTTACTCGACCGATGCCGGCATGGTCGGCTGCACACTCGGGCCGGAGGACGCCTACCGCTTCGCCCGGGGAGAGACGGTCATCTCCAGTACCGGTGTTCCCGCCCGGCTGCGCCGGCCCTACGACTTTCTCGTGGTTTCCGATCATTCGGAAAACCTCGGGCTGGCGCCAGCGATCGCGGAGTCGAACCCGGAACTACTCAAGAACGCCTGGGGAAAGGAACAGCATGACCTGACGAAGTCGGGCCTGGCGGGCGCGATCAAAGCCTACGAAAACTGGATGGCTACGACAGCGAAGCAGGTGGATCCCCTCAAGGAGATGACCACCCTGAAAAAAACGATGTGGCAGAAGGTGACAGAGGCGGTGGAGAAATACAACGAGCCCGGCCAGTTCACCGCGTTTATCGGCTTCGAATGGACCTCGATACCCAACGGCAACAACCTGCATCGCAATGTCATCTTCCGCGATGGCAAGGACAAGGCCGACCAGATTATTCCCTTTTCCCAATACGACAGCTTCGACTCTGAAGACCTGTGGAAATGGATGGCCGACTACGAGCAGAAGACCGGCGGCAAGCTCCTCGCCATCCCGCATAACGGCAACCTGTCCAGCGGCCTGATGTTCGACAACGTGACCTTCGGTAGTAAGAAGCCGATCGACCGTGACTATGCCGAGCGCCGCATGAAGTGGGAGCCGATCTACGAGATAACCCAGATGAAAGGCGACGGTGAAACGCATCCATTGCTCTCACCGACCGACGAATTCGCCAACTTCGAGCGCTGGGACAAGGCGAGCTTTGGCCCCGAACTCCATACCGACGCGATGCTGCCGCGTGAGTATGCCCGCGAAGCCTTCAAGCGCGGCCTCGCCTACGAGCAGAAGCTCGGCGTCAATCCATTCAAGTTCGGCGTCATCGGCTCCACAGACGCCCACACCGCGCTGTCCACCACCGACGAGAGTAGCTACTTCGGCAAAGTCACGCTGCTCGAGCCTTCGGCGGATCCGATCCGGTTCGAGGAAGTGATTGCCGGGCGCACGGCGCCGCAGGGCCACCAAATCCCGGCGCGCATGATCGGTGCCGCCGGCCTTGCGGCCGTCTGGGCCCGCGAGAACACGCGCGCATCGCTGTGGGATGCGATGGCGCGCAAGGAAGTGTTCGCCACCACTGGCACGCGCATCCGCGTGCGCGTGTTGGGGGGCTGGAACTTTACGGCCAGCGATCTGCACCGCTCCGACTTCGCCAAGCACGGCTACGCCAACGGCGTGCCCATGGGCGGCGATCTCCGCACCGCATCCGCAGGTCAGGCGCCGTCGTTCATGGTCCAGGCCTTGCGCGACCCCGACGGCGCCAACCTCGATCGCCTCCAGATCATCAAGGGCTGGCTGGACGCCGACGGCAAGACCCATGAACGCATCTGGGACATTGCCGTATCCGATGGCCGTCAGATCGACAAGGATGGCCGCTGTCAGCAGCCGGTGGGCAATACGGTAAACGTAGCCGAGGCGACCTACACGAATACGATCGGCGCTGCTGTGCTGGGTGGATACTGGCAAGACCCGGCCTTCGATCCTGCTCAGAAAGCCTTTTATTACGTCCGTGTCCTGGAAATTCCGACGCCGCGCTAGACCACATACGATGCGAAGGTGTTTGGGGTGAAACGTCCCGAGGATGTGCCCGCCAGTATCCAGGAACGCGCGTATACCTCGCCCATCTGGTACACGCCGTAAGTCGGATCAGGGAGGGACATGGAGATCCAACAGCAGGTCTCGGGGGCCTCACGCCCCACAGCTATCTCGTGTTGGGGAGCCTCCGCCCTGCACCGGCACGATCGAGAAGGTGCAGATCAATCTGTGGTGACAAAAACCAAGGAAGGGAGCCCCATGACCGGTGCGAAAGTCTGTCCTGCACTCGTGCTGACACTCGACCACCTGCTCCCTCGCCTGGAGGAAGTTTGACGGGAGTACACACCGCTTAATGGATTGGCTGCTCTACCCAAGTCTTTTCCCTTATGCCATACTCGTCTGTCATCTGTAATGCATCTATCGTATGAGGCATGGCTCATGAAGTCACTATACCATACAGACTTTGTCGCTTGGGCCGATGAGACGGCTAAGCTTCTGCAGCAGCGTCGGTTCGAAGAGATCGACCTGGATGCACTCGTTGAGGAGGTCGAGGGGTTGGCCAAACGGGACCGCAAAGCGATGCGGAGTCAACTACAGCGTCTCTTGATCCATCTGCTTAAATGGCATTATCTCCCCAACGATCTTGAGCGGACACACAACAATTGGGGCGCTACGATTAATCATGCTCGTCATGAGATCGCCGACGACTTGCAGGATAGTCCCAGCTTGAGAGGCTATCCTGCAGAAGTGCTCGACCGGGTGTATCAGCGGGCCAGGCGCGAGGCTCGAGATCAGACTCAGTGCGCTCTCTCGATGTTCCCCGAACAGTGCCCCTGGCCTATCGAGAAGATTTTAGAAGACGATTGGCTGCCCCAAAGAGAGAGCTGATCGGGGAAATAGTGTCCCCTTAGCGCACCTGCATGTCGCCCCTCGGGGGCATGCCAGAGCCACAAGGGACATGCGTGAAAGCACCATGCCACTCGAAAGGCAACAAAACCATGAAACGCTCTGCATGGGTCAGCTTGTCATTGATGCTGTTCGCTACGTGTGTGTGGGCGCAAGGGAGCGACATCGGCCAGATGCATTCCGAGGCCGTCAGCAAAGCCTTTCCCAAGCGTGGCTTCTCCCCCTATGCCGGGCGCAACTATCCCACACGTGTCTTCTGGGGCGATCAACACGTGCACACCGGCTGGTCTGCCGATGCGGGTGCGTTCGGCTGCGTGCTGGGGCCGGAAGATGCCTTGCGCTTCGCACGCGGGGAAGAGATCAAGTCCTCGCTGGGCGAACCCGTGAAGCTGAGCCGGCCTCTGGACTGGGTCGCAGTCACCGACCACTCGGACGGTGCGGGGGTGATTTTCGAGATCAAAGGCGGGAACTCCGCGTTGATGAAAGATCCGAAGCTGAAAATGCTCCATGACATGATGCACGAAGGCAAAGGCGTCGAGGCCGCCAGTATCATGATCGCCGATCAAGCGAACAACCGGCTCCCAGAAGCGCTCAAAGATCCCAAGCTCGCCATGTCGATCTGGGTCAAGAACACCGCGATTATGGAGAAGTACAACGAGCCGGGCCGGTTCACCGCGCTCATCGGGTACGAGTGGACCAGCAATGCCGGCGGTGGCGACAACCTGCACCGCAATGTCATCTACCGCGACGGCAAGGCCCTGGCGGATCAGGCCCTGCCGCTGACCACCTTCGTCACCGAGAACCCGGAGGATCTGTGGAAGTGGATGGACACCTGGGAAAAGAAAACCGGTGGCTCGCTGCTCGCCATCCCGCACAACGGCAATCTCTCGAACGGCAAGATGTTCGCCCTGACGACCTTCCTCGGCAATCCGCTCACCCGTGAGTGGGCAGAGACCCGCGCGAAGTGGGAACCGATGTATGAAATCACGCAGATCAAAGGGGATGGCGAGACGTATCCCACCCTGTCGCCGACCGATGAGTTCGCTAGCTTCGAAAAATGGGACGCCGCCAACCTGGTCGGTGTGCCGAAACAGCCGGGCATGATCGCGCACGAGTATGCCCGTCAGGCCTTAAAGGATGGGTTGAAGCTAGAGGCGCAACTCGGCGCGAACCCGTTCAAATACGGCTTCGTCAGCGGTACCGACACGCACACTGGCTTGACCACCGCGGAGGAAGACAATTTCTTTGGCAAACACACGGGCGTTGAGCCCTCGTCGCATCGATGGGAGCATGCGGTCATCAAGACGCCGCAGGTCAACGTCATGGGCTGGCAGATGTCCGCCGCTGGCTGGACAGGTGTGTGGGCGACCGAGAACACCCGCGAGGCCATCTGGGACGCGCTCAAGCGCAAGGAAGCCTACGGTACCACCGGCCCGCGCATGCTCGTCCGCTTCTTCGGCGGTTTTGACTTCGTGCCCGCCGACGCCCACACCCGGATGCCGGCCGAGGCCGGGTATGCCAAGGGCGTACCGATGGGTGGTAATCTGACTGCTGCGCCTGCTGGCAAGGCCCCGACGTTCCTCATGGCGGCCCTGAAAGACCCGCTGAGCGGCAACCTGGACCGCATCCAGATCATCAAGGGCTGGCTGACCAAAAGCGGCACACTGGAGGAGAAAGTCTATGACGTAGCCTGGGGGGATGCCGACAAGCGCCAGCCCGGTGCAGACGGCAAGCTCCCACCCGTGGGCAATACGGTGGATGTGCAGAACGCCTCCTGGACCAACAGCATTGGCGCTCCAGAGTTGATCGCCGTATGGAAGGACCCGGATTTCGACCCCACCCTCCGCGCCGTATACTACGTGCGCGTCCTCGAGATTCCGACGCCCCGATGGACCGCCTACGAGGCAAAGCGTTTCAACCTGCAATTGCCTAAGGAAGTCCCCATGACCATCCAGGAGCGGGCCTACACTTCTCCCATCTGGTACACGCCCGGGAGTTAGTGCCCCTATGCAACACCTGATGCGCGAGCCGCTCCTGCATTTCCTGCTCCTCGGTGCGGCGCTGTTCGTGGCTTTTGCTTTCCTGCGCGACGACAGCGCGCCCAGCCAGGCGCAAATCGTTGTCTCGGCCGGGAAGATCGAGCATCTGGCGGCGCTCTTTGCGCGCACCTGGCAGCGTCCGGCGACGCGCGAGGAACTTGAGGGGCTCATCAATGACTTTATTCGCGAGGAGGTCGCCTACCGCGAAGGCCTGGCGCTCGGCCTCGATCGTGATGACACCATCATCCGCCGCCGCATCCGCCAGAAGCTCGACTTCCTCGCCGAGGACCCCGCCAGCCAGGTCGAACCCACGGAGGCAGACCTCATGGCGTACCTGGCCGCGCATCCGGATAACTTTCGCACCACGCCGCGGCTGTCGTTCCGCCAGGTGTATGTCAATCCCGAGCAGCACCGCAACAACCTTGACGCCCATGTTCGTGATCTCGTGATGGCGCTGAACAGTGATGCCTCGACCGATGCCGGTGGGCTGGGAGACCGCATCCAGCTCGAGCACGGCTACGCTAATATCTCTACCCGCGACATCGCCAGGCTCTTCGGTGCACAGTTCGCCACGGTGATCGTGGCACTGCCACCCGGCACCTGGCAGGGACCGATCCCCTCGGGGTATGGCGTGCATCTGGTGATCGTCGACGAGCGCCACGACGGGCGACTACCGCCACTCGATGCTGTGCGCGATGCTGTGCGCCGCGAATGGGAGCACGCCCGCCGCAAGGAGAGGATCGAGCAGTTCTATCGCACCCTGCTTGAGAAGTACGCGATTATCGTCGAGAGGCCCAAGATAGGGGCACAGGAGGGTGTGCGATGAGGTGGCGGCTCCTGCGCATCATATTCCTGATCGCCGCCTTCGCGCCGCCTGTAGTGGCGCATGAAGCCCGACCGGCATACCTCGAACTCCGGCAGACCGCGGTAGACACCTTCGACGTGCTCTGGAAAGTACCGGCGCTCGGCGACACCATGCGTCTTGGCCTCTACGTGCGCTTGCCCGAGACGTGCGAGACCCTCGCTGAGCCGCGCGGGCGGTTCACCGCCGATGCGTACATCGAGCGCTGGCGCATCCGCCATGCCAAGGCGCTGGTGGCCTTTTTCGCCTTGTTCCATGGACATGCCCACGGCACCGAACTGCCGGCCGGGCAGAGCGGCTTACTGTACAGTGTGGGGTTTGTGATTGCCACCGGCCTGTTGCACGCCGTGGGGATCGGCATCGGGACTCTGCACCGGTGGCCAGCCGGGCGGGTGCTCCTACGCACCGCTGGGGCGGGCGTGCTGGTCGGGGGCCTGTTTTTCCTGGGCAGGAGCATCGGATGGCTGGCGTGAGACGCCTGGTGTACGTCCCTGTATGCCTTGCCGCCTGCGCCGGTCTGGTCGCGCCGCAGACCGCATCGGCTCATTTGGTCACCTCGGGCATCGGGCCGTTTTACGACGGGGTCGTCCACTTCTTTGTGTCGCCGGAGGATCTGGCGGTGGTGCTGGCCCTGGCCTTGTTCGGCGGTTTATCCGGTCGGGCAGCGGCTAGGTGGCTGGTGCTGGTGCTTCCTGTGGCCTGGCTGTTGGGCACTGGGTTGGGTCTACGCTGGCCGGTGCCGACCGGAAGCGGGTGGCTTCCTGCGCTCAGCATGCTCCTGGCTGGGCTGCTGGCGGCGGTTAATCCTAACGTGCCCCCGTGGTTGCCCGCCGCTGTGGCCATCGGGCTCGGCATGGTGCACGGCTGCCTCAATGGTCGCACCATGGCCGCCACAGACACCTCGTTTCTGGCCGCCGTGGGCAGCGTCACGGCGCTCGGCCTGGTAGCGCTGCTGCTCGGCGCCCTGGCGAGTACGCTGCGCGCGCCTTGGCAGAAGATCGCCGCCCGCACCCTCGGCAGTTGGATGGCCGCCAGTGGTCTGCTCGCGCTGGCCTGGAGTTTGCGTCCAGGCTCCTAAGTGAAGGGATGGGCGGCACGCCGATTTGGTTTGCGGCCAGCTTCTCTCACAGTTCCAATGGCGACAGTGTAATGCCTGTCGTGCCATCAGACCACGGTTTTGTAAACGTGTACACGAGGTCACCATTGGCATCTTCCGCCGAGGCACGACATCTGGCCCAGTTGCAGGCACAGCATGCCGAGGTGGCCGAGGCGTCGACCTCGGGCAGGACTTTGCGCACCTCGTGCACCAGCGGCAGCCTGCATAACTCGATCCATGGCTGCCGCGCGCTACCACCAGTACGCTGGAGGCCTTGCAACGCTTCGCTACCAGGCTCTATGAAGTTTACGACGCAGTCAAAGCTGGGGTGACTTTGCCGTAGGAGTTCTGGCCCCGTCGAGAGGCATATCAACGGTCTGAAGATGCTAAAGCGCCAGATGTTCGGACCAAACTAGGTGTGATGCAGCAGCGCCTTCAGCCAGTCAGTTGCAGCCTTGGACAGGGGTGGGGGCGGGGGCGGCTGGCGATAGTCGATCTGGCTGGCATACGCTCCGCGCTCGTAGACGCTCGCGACCGTGGCGCTTAAGTCGCAGGGCACATCCGGGTCCGGCTCCAGCAGCGGCACAGGCAGCAGTGGCAGGTGGTCCATGAGTTGTATGGGCCACACATCCACCCGCAGACGCCGCTCTGCCCGGCTCAGCATGACGTAGTACGGCGCAGATGGCACAGGGCACTCCAGGGGGGGCCGCTCACCACCTCGCAGCAGATCGAGCTCTAGCAGGTGCACCTCGGAGCGCAGGAAGTCTCGCCGTTTCCGCTGGTAGGCTAGGTACGCCTCGTGGCTTGGCCGTTTGTTGACCGGTGAGAGCATCTCAATCACCGTTACGAGTTGTTGGGCAGCGGCGGTACGAATCTCGACCCGGTGTAAGCGCAGCGGCATCTCCAGGGCCACCAGACTCTCTACCGGGGCCGGTACCATCGTAGCGACGCTGGCTTGCGGCTCACCTGACAGCGGTTGGAGATGCCACCCTCCCACATCCGGACGCACCCCGTGTACCTGTCCAACCTCCACAACCTCATACGTCACATAAGGCGTCAGGCGGGCGAAATAGTGTGGCTGAATAAGCCGATTCAGTTAGGCCTGGAGCTCAGAAGCCAAGTTGTTGTGGAAATCAGACCACAGCGCAGGACTTTCAATGTACGGATCCATGCCAGGAAAAGGAGAAGGCATGTCGTGCCTCCTGTGAGTCAAGACGCGAGGCAGTAAAATTATCGCCTGTGTAGGTTCTGCACCTTCTCACATAGTATGACACAAAGAGGCAGGTCGTGACATCGTAATGGCGAAGAGGGGCGGCCGCGATGGCCTGCGTGTGGTGCAGGTGACGCTGGCCATGATCGCGTTGGCCAGGGACGGTAGGACAGTCAAGATCGAGCCGCTGACGGTGGAGGGATACCACTCTTGGCGGGCAGGCTACTGAGAGGCGCGGGCAAAAGACGTAAGCGCCACAAGGGCCATGCCTCGCCCGGCCTCTTGGCCTTCAGCACGATGGGAGTACAGGTCATGTTTGTGGCAGGCGGTACAGATCGAGGCAGTGTCGATCTGCTCGGCGGGGACGCCAGCGGCTCGCAGTTGCAGCGTATTGGCGGTGAGCAGGTCCATGGTCCAGCGCTCCGGGCCGTGGGGGATGAAGAACTGCTCCCAGGCGGGGAACTGGTCCTGAAAAGGTCCGACGGCGCGTCTGTCGAGCGTGTAGCAACAGGCGCCAATGGCTGGCCCCAGCACGGCATGCACCTGCGCTGGGGGTGTGGCAAAGCGGTGTTCGATCGTCTCCAGGGTATGCTGGACCACACGGTAGTAGGTGCCCATACGGCCGGCATGCACGAGCGCAATGACCGGAGTGTCGAGAGCATAGAGCACGATGGGCAGACAGTCAGCGATCAACACGCCCAGCGTCACCTGCGCCAGATTGGTCACCAGGGCATCAGCTGCGATGCCCGTCAGACCGCGCTGCAGCATGGCTGCATCGACGATGCACACCTGGTTACCATGCACCTGGCGTACCGTACATAGAGTCGTCTGCTCCAGGCCCAGCGCCTGGAGCACGTGCTGTCGATGCGCCAGGACTGCAGTGTGCTCACCCTTATCAAAGCTCAGATTGAGCGACTGCCCAGAACGCCCGGCGTGCCGGGTGGTAAAGGCACACCGCAGGCGTGGGTGGGTGCTCAGCACCAGCGGCTCGAGGTAAGTAACCGTGGCAGTCTCGCGCCAGAGCAAGCGCCCATCGGTGCGAGGAGGCATGGAATCCAGCACGCCCATCGTCCTCCTCACTATTGAATCATGCGCCGCACGAACGTGGGGATGTCCAGACGCCGCTCGTTGCTCTCAACCCCAGGAGGAAGGCTCTCCTTGGGATCTGGCGCGCCACGCTGCCGGCGTTCGTAGGGCTCGTCGAGGTCACGAGCCTCGCGAGCACGCACCACTGGCCGTGCGGCCCAGGCGGCCGAGCGCGTCTCAACCTCGGGACGGTGAAAGCCGGTGGCAATCACGGTGACACGCAGTTCATCTTCGAGCTTCTCGTCAATTACCGCCCCAAAGATGATGTGGGCCTCTTCATGAGCGCTCTCACGAATAATGGCTGCCGCCTCATGAATTTCGTGTAAGGCCATATCCGGTCCGCCGGTGACATTCAGGAGAACACCGCGGGCCCCGTCGATGGAGGATTCTTCCAGCAAAGGACTGGAAATCGCCTGGTGGGCTGCCTCAATGGCACGATTATCACCATGCGCCACGCCGGTCCCCATGACGGCCATGCCCATACCCGTCATGATCGTCTGCACGTCGGCAAAGTCCAGATTGATGAGCCCAGGCGTCGTGATCAAGTCGGAGATGCCCTGGACCGCCTGCCGTAAGATGTTATCAGCGACCCGGAAAGCATCGCGTAAGGAGGTGCCCCGCTCCACCACCTGCAGCAGGCGCTGGTTGGGGATGGTAATGAGCGTATCGACGTTGGCACGCAACAAGCGCAACCCTTCCTCGGCCTGCATCTTGCGTTTCTTGCCTTCAAAATCGAACGGTTTCGTGACCACCGCGACCGTCAGACACCCAACTTCTTTGGCAACCCCAGCAATGATAGGCGCCGCCCCTGTGCCTGTGCCGCCACCCATGCCAGCAGTGATGAAGACCATGTCGGCTCCTGCCAACAGACTGCGCAGTTGTTCCTGGTCTTCTTCGGCAGCACGACGGCCAATGTCAGGGTTGGCACCGGCCCCGAGCCCTTTGGTAAGCTGCCCCCCCAGTTGGAGCTTCGTTGGCGCCAGCGTGGCATTGAGGGCCTGCAGGTCCGTATTGGCCGTGATGAACTCCACGCCATTATTGTGGGCCAGGATCATGTTGTTCACCGCATTACCACCCGCCCCTCCCACCCCAATGACTTTGATGCGGGCTTCACTGAGAGGCGGTTCTTCGTCCACGAAATAAATCCGGTTCTCTTCCATGCTCGTCCCTCCTTTCATGCCAGGAACTCGCCAAACCAATCCCGCATGCGATGGTAAATCTTGCCAAAGAGATGGTCATCGGTGGATTTTTGGAAACGTCCGTAGTGATGCTGTTTCAGAGCAAACTGTAACAGACCTACACTAGTAGCATACATCGGACTATTGACCATCTCGATGACACCACCAATGCCGGTTGGTACACCACAGCGCGCCGGCAGACGAAAGACGTCCTCGGCGAGTTCGACAATACCGGGGAGCAACGCCGTGCCACCCGTGAGCACCACCCCAGCTTTGGCACTCTCAGCATAGCCACTCTGCTTGATCTCCTGGAGGACCATCTGGAGGATCTCCTCCACACGCGGTTCAATGATGTCGCAGAGGTCCATGCGTGTAAGCCGTTGCGGTTCACGTTCACCCAGGCTGCGCACATCGAGGACTTCGTGCATCCCCGCCATGGGACTATAGGCACACCCATAGGTCTTTTTGAGGCGCTCGGCCTCTGGAAGCGTCGTGTTCAGGCCATAGGCCAGATCATTGGTGATATGCTGTCCACCGACCCCCAGGACGGCCGTATGCTTGACGCTATGGCCTGAAATCAGGGCAATATTCGTACTGCCGCCACCGATATCGATGAGGATAACTCCCAGCTCGCGCTCATCAGGAGACAGCATAGTTTCCGCCGAGGCCAGTTGCTCCAGGACAATATCCTCCACTTCCAGGTCAGCCTTGTTCACACACTTGACGATGTTATGCGCCGACGTCACTGCCGCTGTCACGATATGGACACGCGCCTCCATCCGTACCCCAGACATGCCCAGAGGATCTAAAATGCCGTCGTGATCATCCACAATAAATTCTTGCGGCAGCACGTGAATGACCTCACGATCCATGGGCAGGGCTACGACCCGGGCGGCATCGATCACCTTCTCGATTTCCCGCGCCGTGATTTCCTGGTTTTTCACAGCAATGATGCCGGTACTGTTGATGCCGGTGATATGCCCACCGGCAATGCCCACATAGACCGACCCCACCTCGATTCCAGCCATCAGCTGGGCATCATCAACGGCCTGGCGAATGGACTCGACGGTGCTGTCGATATTCACTACCACACCCTTCTTGAGACCACGGGACGGATGGGTACCAACCCCAAGCACGTCGACGACTCCGTCGCTTTTGACGTCGCCAATGATGGCACAAATCTTCGTAGTCCCGATGTCAAGACCAACTACAATATGGTGTCCCCTGCGTCCCATAGCGCGCCCTCCTCACGCATTAGCTGTTAGGTATGATGATGATTCTCTTGCGGTACGAGAGATCGACGGCTCGTACGGCGAGATGCTGTTGGGTGATATACCGCAAGGCCAGCGGTAGACGCCCAAGTTGGAGCGGAATACCCTCTTCGCCCAAGCGGATGTCAAAGGGATATTGCTCAAAGCGCCATACAGAGATGCCGGAGGGCTGCACGGTGAGCGAGGCCAGACGCAGCGTCTCGGCCAGGGGAGACGCTTGATAGGTCTGGAAGAGCTCAAAGGCCCGCTGGACCTCCTGCTGACGCAAACGCATACCGGGCTCCAACGCGTGTGGCTGCGGCAGGATAACGTGCGGCACCTTGGGATCCTGCTCCGGGACAAAGGCTCGCAGCACCACGCCTTCTTCGTCCACAAGCATGCGCTGATCGTGGGAACTGACCACCAAATACGGGGTGCGCTCCTGTACCGTGACACGCAGGGTCTGGGGGAATTCCCGACGCAGAACGACGGACTTGATATAGGGATGATGGGTCAGACGTGTACCCATACGTGGGAGGTCGAGTTGCCACGAGGTCGTCTCCGCAGTAATGCCTAATAAATACAGCACTTCCTCGCGCGTGAGCATCGTGAGCCCCGTGATATCTATCGTCCGCACGCGGAAATACTCGGCTTTGAGCACCAGGGGATAGACGAGGGTGACACCCCACACCAACCCTATACAGCAAGCACAGCCAAGGAAAGCTTTCCCCAGAAACCATGCCCGGGCAAGCAAACGCTTGCCACGCAGACGTTTGCGTTGCGCGATGTAGAGTATGCTGCTCGTCGCAGCAAGAGCCATTTCCTAGCCCTCCTCTCCAACAATATGGACTTCCGGTTCGAGGCCAATGTGATAGGCTGCCCACACGCGCTCGCGGACGTGCGCCATCAGGGCCTCGACGTCAGCAGCCATGGCATGATCGACATTCACAATAAAATTGGCATGGACCGGGGAGATCATGGCTCCCCCGCGACGTGTACCCTTTAACCCCAGTTCCTCAATGAGGCGCCCCGCGGCCGTGCCTGGCGGATTTTTAAAGATGGACCCAGCATTGGGTTGTGAGAGCGGTTGCGTACGCTGACGCCGCGCGTATGACTCGTGCATCAACGCTTCAATCTGCGCCCGCTCGCCCTGCTGGAGACGCAGCGTGGCCCCTAACAGAACGGCGTCCGGCGGATACGACGAGCCCCGATACCGCAGGCCCAGGGCACCGGCCGGTAGCTCCTGCACCTGTCCATCACTGCGCAGCACCCGGGCTTGCACCAGGACCCGACTCATATCACCCAGGTGCGTCCCCGCATTCATCACCATAGCACCACCCAGCGTGCCCGGAATGCCATAGGCGAATTCGAGACCACTCCACCCCTGCCGGGCCAGTTGCAGCGCCAGGCGTGACAACGGATAGCCAACTCCAACCTGCACATACGCCCGTGCCGGTGGTGCACCTGAGCCACACGGTTCCACACAGTAGGCGCGAAAAGCCCCGCGCAACAGCACGACAATGCCGCGGATGCCACCATCTCGAATGAGCAGGTTCGAACCACCACCAAGGATAAAGAGGGGAATCGTGTGCTCCCGCACTACTGCCTGCAAGCAGCGCAGAGCATTGATCGTTTCTATACGTACCAGGGCGTCCGCCGGTCCGCCAATGCGTATAGAGGTCAAGGGCGCCAGTGGCCGCGCAAAGTCCTTGCGTCCCGGCACGTCGCGCAGCAAGGTCGGGAGATCCCACGGGGTCGCATGCTGCTGGACCATATCATGCTTCTCCCGTGGCATGTAAAAACGCCTCACCCACCTGCCATACGTCCCCGGCACCGAGGGTCAGCAGGATGTCGTTGGCGCACAGATAGCGCTGCAAGAAGGGGACCACCTCAGCACGCTCCCGCAGGTAGTACACCTCGCGCTGACCCTGGCTGATCAGGCCCTCGTAGAGCAGCCCGGTGGTCACCCCAGGCAATGGCGTTTCGCCGGCCGCATAGATATCGAGCAACACCAGCGCATCAGCATCGTGGAAGGCCGTACAAAACTCCTGCTGCAACAGGTGTGTACGCGTGTAGCGATGCGGTTGAAAGACCACCACCAGGCGTGCCTCAGGCCAGACCGATTTAGCGGCCCGTAGCGTCTGACGAATCTCCTCGGGATGGTGACCATAATCGTCCACGACCGTAATGCCGTTGCGTACCCCGCGCCTGTCAAAGCGCCGATGCACACCGCTAAACTCCTCCAGGGCCTGGGCAATGGCCGCTAACGGTATGTCCAGTTCCACACCGACCGCAATGGCGGCCAGAGCATTGGCGACGTTGTGCGTGCCAGGTAGATTGAGTGAGAACTGTCCGAGCCGCTCTCCTATCCGGAAGACCTCAAAGTGCGAACGCAGCCCAGCCAGACGCAGGTCACGCGCCATGTAATCGGCCTGGCTGCTCAGACCGTAGGTGATGCAGCGCCGGCGCATCTGCGGCACCAGACTCCGAATGTGGGGCTGATCCAGACAGATGATGCTGCAACCATAGAACGGTACTTTATTGATAAACTGCGCGAAGGCCCTCTGCACTGCCGCCAAGTCTCCATAGAAGTCGAGATGTTCCGCATCCACAGTCGTCACCACACTAATCGTGGGCGACAAGAGCAGGAACGAGCCGTCGCTTTCGTCGGCTTCAGCCACCAGATATTCGCCCTGGCCGAGTTTGGCATTGCTCCCCAGGCTGTTTAAACGTCCCCCAATGAGCACGGTGGGGTCCAGGCCACCATAGGCCAGGATAGTAGCCACGAGAGACGTAGTCGTGGTCTTGCCGTGTGTGCCGGCAATGGCGACGCCGTATTTCATGCGCATCAACTCCGCAAGCATTTCAGCCCGTGGAATGACCGGAATGTGCTGGGCGCGGGCCGCCAGTACTTCGACATTGTCCGGCTGCACTGCCGAAGAGATCACCACGACGTCCGCTCCCTGCACGTGTGCCGCAGCATGCCCTTGGTACACCGTCGCCCCCTGTTGCTGCAGTCGTCTGGTCACATTGGAAAGCGCCAGATCAGAACCACTCACCGCGTACCCCAGATTGAGCAGGATTTCAGCGATGCCACTCATACCAATGCCGCCAATACCCACGAAGTGGAGGCGTTGCGTGTTGCGCATAGCACAAGCCCCTTACCCCTACCCTGTCTCGCTGGGAGAGGGAGCAACAGCAGTCGTACTATCTAGCAAGTGCAGGCATGTCGTGACGATAGCATCAGCAGCCTGGGGCCGGCCGAGAGCACGGCTACACGCGGCCTGCTGCTGCAACACCTCAGGCTTACGCAGGAGCGGCTCCAGCACCTCATAGAGCCGTGCGCCGGTGAGCTCAGCATCGAGGATGACCTGCGCCGCACCCTGCCGCTGCAAGGCCATGGCGTTGTGACGCTGATGATCATCGGCAGCATACGGGTATGGTACCAGGATGGCCGGCTTGCCACAGGTCGTCAGTTCCGCCAGCGTACTGGCCCCAGCCCGACACAGGACCAGGTCGGCCCAGCGGTAGCGGTCTGCCATATCATGCAGAAACGGCAGGACCTCCGCCTGCAGACCCGCCTGGGCATAGGCCTGGGTTACTGCCGCAGCATCGGCCAAGCCGGTCTGGTGCACCAGGCACAGACGCGGCTGATGGGCAACGAGCCAGGGAGCTGCCTGCATCATCGCCTGATTGAGGCGATGCGCCCCCTGACTACCGCCGAACACCAGGAGATGCAGCTCCCCGTCAGCCTCTCTGGGCTCTGCCGCGCTGATCTGGCAAATCTCCTCACGCACCGGCGTGCCGGTATACTCCACGGGCCGGCCCGGCAGATACGCCGCGCTCTCTGGAAAGGAGATAAACACGAGCTGGGCAAAGCGCGCCAGGCTCCGCACCGTCAGCCCTGGGACGAGATTCTGCTCCATGAGCACACGGGGCACGCGCAGCAGAGTAGCAGCCAGCACCACTGGTCCCATGACATAGCCACCCGCCCCGACCACCAGATGCGGATGCACACGCCAGAGGAGACGTAACGCCTGGAGAGTGCCAAGACCCAGGGCGCCTAAGGCCCTTGCCTGAGCCACCCGTGCTTGCCTCTGCAGAGCCCGCACGGTCACAGTGACTAATTGAAAACCTTCGCGAGGCAGGAGGCGCTCTTCCAGACCACCGCGATGTCCCACAAAGAGCACGTCCGTACCAGGGCAGCGAGCCGCAAAGCGCCTGGCCACCGCTATGCCAGGATAGAGGTGCCCACCGGTACCACCAGCCGCAATAACAATGCGCAAGGGAACAGGCTGGGTCACGACCTCCCCCCTTCAGCAATGTTGAGCATGGTGCCGATGGCCATGAGCGATACCAATAGATTGGAGCCGCCAAGGCTAATCAAGGGAAGCGGCAGTCCCTTGGTAGGCATGAGACCAATGACGACGCACAGATTCATGACGACTTGCAAGGATAAAAGGACAAAAATGCCCAGTCCTAAATAGGTCCCAAACGGATCGTTACACGACACCGCAATGTGCAGTACGCGCCATAACAGCATTACAAAGAGGCTGATGAGCACCACTGCGCCCAGCAACCCTAATTCCTCGCCAATCACCGCAAAAATGAAGTCAGTATGAGCTTCTGGCAAGTAAAACAGCTTTTGCTGGCTTTTCCCCAGGCCAATACCCAGCAGCCCGCCATGCCCCAGGGCGAGTAACGCCTGCACCGCTTGATAGCCACCGCCCTGGCGATCCTCCCAGGGATTGAGAAACATCATAAGCCGCTCCATACGAAAGCGCACATGTGTCAAAGCCCAGTAGAGCCCTGGCAGACCAGTCAGGGCGGTACAGGTGAGGTAGCGCCACGGCACACCGGCAATCAGCAGTTGCAGGCTCGCAGTCGCAGCCAGAACAACCGCTGTCCCCAAGTCAGGCTCCTTGAAGACGAGCAGCGCCGTCACACCCAGGACAAGCATGTTTGGCAGGTACGTATGGACAAAACTGTTGAGGCGTTCACGATTCAGTGCCAGACTACGAGCCACATAGAGGAGCAGTGTATACTTGGCAAACTCCGAGGGCTGTATGGAAAGTGGCCCGAGCGTCAGCCAACGACGTGCGCCTCCGACCTGCTTGCCAAAAATGGGCACCAGCACCAGGATAAGAGCCACGAGTGTCACCAGGAGCGCTGGGGCTGCCAGGCGCCGCTGCACACTATAGGGGATGGAGCGCATGATCCACAAACCGAGCAGACCAAACCCGGCCCAGAGCAACTGGCGCTTGAGGAAATACAGGGAGTCATGATGGCGCAACTGCGCGAGCACAGCGCTGGTGCTGTAAAGCATTGCGAGTCCTATCGTCAGCAATAAGAGAGTGAGCCCGAGTAAGGCAAAATCCGTCCGTCGTGCCATGCTGTCACCGCAATTTCAACGTACTTAAGCTAAACAACGCCAGGGTGATGGCAATGATCCAAAAGCGCACAATGACTTTGGGTTCTTGCCAGCCCTTTGCCTCAAAATGGTGATGCAAGGGCGCCATACGAAACACCCGCCGGCCCGTCAACTTAAACGAAGCTACTTGAATAATGACGGATAGGGTCTCAATAACAAAAAGCCCGCCAATCACCAGCAAGAGCAATTCATGTTTCGCCAGTACTGCCACCGTCCCCAGGGCACCTCCCAACGCCAGGGCACCTACGTCACCCATGAAAACCTGGGCCGGATACGCATTGAACCACAGAAATCCCAGGCTGGCTCCGAGCAAGGCTCCACAGAACACGGCCAATTCACCGGCGCCCCGTATATGCATGAGGTTCAGATACTCGGCAAAGTTGGCGTTGCCAACGACATAAGCGATACCAGCATAGACGAAGGCCGCAATGATATAGGGCCCAGTGGCCAGTCCATCCAGTCCATCAGTGAGATTCACCGCATTGCTCGTGCCGACGATGACCAGGACGCCAACGGGGATATACCAGGCCCCGAGATCAGGCCGCAGTTGTTTGAAAAAGGGCATATGGAGACGCATCGCATTGCTGCCCGGTTCGGCCATGAGATACAGCAGTCCCACTGCGACTGTGGCGATGGCAATCTCCAGGAGGAATTTATAGGCGGCACGCAGCCCAGCAGAACTTTTACGGACTTTTTTCAGGTAATCATCCCAAAAGCCTACAGCCCCGAACGCCAGGGTGGTGAGCAAGGCCAGCCAGACATACGGCACCGTGAGATTCGCCCAGAGCAAGGTGGCCAGTGCCATCGTCCCGATGATGAGCAGTCCACCCATGGTGGGCGTACCCGCCTTACTATGGTGGGATTTGGGGCCGTCCTGGCGAATCACCTGGCCCACCTGCAAGCGTTGCAGCATGCGGATGACGTACGGTCCAATAAGGATACTGACGAGCAGAGCAGTCAGCGCGGCGTAGGCAGTGCGGAATGTCAAATAGCGAAAAACGTTGAACACCGAAAAGGTCTGATGTAAAGGGAAGAGTATATGATAAAACATCACCCGTCCCCTTCAGGCTCTACCAGAGCCTGCACCAGGTGTTCCATGGCCATGCCCCGCGATCCTTTCAGTAGCATCACGTCCCCCGCACGCCGCAGTGATCGGAGCAGGGCGACAGCGTCCTCCAGTTGCGTCGTCGTATGGATACAGGCGGTACGCATGCCGGCACCCTGGGCCCCCTGGGCGATGTGCTGCGCTAAAGGGCCAAAGGTAATCAGCTCCTGCACCCCACTCTGGGCGACCAGCACTCCCACCTCCTCATGGAGAGCCGGACCACGGTCGCCCAACTCCAGCATGTCCCCCAGGACAGCCACGCGCCTGCCAGCCACGCGTGTGTGGCCCAAACATTGCAAAGCCGCCCGCATCGACTGCGGGCTCGCATTATAGGTATCGTCGATCAGGGTGACGCTGCCCGCACCACGCCTGACCATCATGCGTCCATACATGCCATGATAGCTCTGCAAGCCAGCGACAATATCTGCTGCCGGGACGTGCATGGCCACCCCGACGGCCGCCGCGGCTAACGCATTCAGCACCTGATGCGCCCCCAGCACTGGCAGAGCCACCTCGTACGCCGTGTCGTTGAGCACAATGGTACACAGCACACCTTCCAGGCCGCGGTCTGCCCGCACCCACCCATGGATGTCAGCCTCCGGACCCTGGCCAAAAGTGAGCAGCCGTCCGGGTGCTTGCCGCCCCAGGGCGAGGGCGCGCGGATCATCGGCATTCACAATCGCCACTGAAGCGGTATCGAGTGCCTCAATGAGCTCGCCCTTGGCCTGCTGAATCCGCTCAATCGAGCCGACATATCCGACGTGCGCTAAACCGATATTGGTGATGACGCCGATATGCGGTAGTGCCAGGGTACACAAGCGACGAATTTCGCCAAGATGGTTCATGCCAAGTTCGAGCACGGCCACCTGGTGCGTGGCCTCCAGCTGTAATAGAGCAAGCGGCACACCAATGTGGTTATTAAGATTCCCCAGAGCCTTACATGTGATATAGCGCTGTTGCAGCACTGCTGCCGTCATCTCCTTCACCGTCGTCTTGCCATTGCTCCCCGTAATGGCCACGACCGTGCCCGAGAACTGACGACGCTGGGCGAGGGCCAGGGCTTGCAGCGCCTCCTGGGTATCAGCGACGCGTATACCGGCTGAGGTGGCAGCACTGGCCTGACAATCCACCATGCAGCGCGCGTCCGAGAGCAGGACGGCGGCGGCACCGCGTTGCAGAGCCGTGGCGGCAAACTGATGCCCATCAAAATACTCCCCGCGCAGGGCGACAAAGAGCGCTCCGGCTGGCACAGTGCGCGAATCCGTACTCACTCCCTGCACCTGCCGTTGCGGCTCACCCCAGATGAGTACCCCCTGGGTCCGTTGGACAATCTCTGCGACACTCCACGTTGGCATAGACTCTCACCGTCGATGTTCGAGGGCAGCCTGGGCGACTTCACGGTCATCAAAGTGCCGGCGGGTCTGTCCCAGGATTTGGTAGTCTTCGTGTCCCTTGCCAGCAATGACAATGGTGTCCCGGGGTTGGGCCATGGCGATGGCGTGTGCAATGGCTTCCTGGCGATCGGGCAGGGCCACATAGTCCGCAGCGCTTTCCACCCCGGTGATGATTGCGTCAATAATGCGCTGCGGGTCCTCCGTGCGCGGATTGTCTGACGTGATGATGGTGTAATCACTCAACCGGGTGGCCACCTGTCCCATCAGCGGACGCTTCCCCGGGTCGCGGTCCCCACCGCACCCAAATACTGTGATCAGACGACCCGTGGTTTCCGCCCGCACGAGCTGCAGGACTTGCTCAAGGGCATCCGGGGTATGCGCGTAATCGACGAACACGGCAAAGTCCTGACCACTATCAACCCGCTCGAGACGCCCGGGAACCCGTTGCAACTGCGCAATACCCTGGATAATGGCCCCGGCGTCGATATCTAAAGCGATGGCGACCGCTATCCCAGCCAGGAGGTTATAGACGTTATGGCGTCCTACCAGGGGTGAGGTAATCTCCAGCTGTCCCTTGGTCGTTGACAGGTGAAAACGAATGCCGTCCAGTCCGTGTCGCACTGCTGAGGGCTTACACGTCGCTTCGCCTTCCAACGCATAGGTGAGCAGACGCGCCCGCGACATCTGGAGGAGTTGCTGGCCATAGGGATCATCGAGATTGAGAATGTGCCATACAGATGATAGCTCCTGAAACAGACGCGCTTTGGCGGCAAAGTAAGCCTCGACCGTGCCGTGATAATCGTAGTGGTCACGGCTGAGGTTGGTAAACACTGCCGCTTCAAAGCGACAACCCCACACACGCTCCTGGTCGAGCGCATGGCTCGAGACCTCCATGACGGCATAGCCAAGGTTGGCCTTGACCATCTGCGCCAATAAACCGTGCAGTTCAAGGGCATCAGGCGTGGTGTGGGTGGCCGGGATTTCCTGGGTCCCGAGACGATAACTCACCGTACCAATCACCCCAACAGCCTTGCCAGCCGCCTGCAGAATCGACTCAATAATATAGGAAGTCGTGGTCTTCCCGTTGGTCCCCGTGATGCCAATCAGACGCAGGCGTCGTCCAGGATGACCGTAGTAGGCGCTGGCCAGAAGCGCGAACGCCTGACGACTGTTGGGCACCTTCACAACGGTGCAGCCCGCCTGCTGCACGCGCTCTTGCAAGGCGCCAGGGAACTCTTCCACTACCAGGACACTGGCACCCCGGTCGAGCGCCTCGCCGAGAAAGCGATGGCCATCGGTATGTACCCCACGCAGCGCCACGAAGAGCGTCTCTGGCACCACCTGACGGGAATCCGCCGTCAGATGCCGCACCACACGACGCGTGGGGCCAGTCAGAATGCACGCCTTGCTGCCATTGAGCAGGTCCACTAGTTGACGGGTCAGTTTCACACGCGATGTCTCCAAGGTTAGGGTCGTCGTTCCTTCTCAATTTTCGGTCCAGTCGACAAGGCCACATGTGCTGGCTCATGCTCTCCTGTCCTGGCGCCCAGCGGCAAGATGATACGCGGCGACTCATGGTCCCCAGCCGGTGGTGCTGGGATTGGACTGAGCGCGGTGTCCAGGCTTATCGTCTGTGTCTGCTGCGACGGGACCTGCAGATAATACAGCGCCTGCTGTGCCAAACGTTTAAAAACCGGCGCGGCTGCCTCTCCCCCCCACTTGGCCACACGGGGTTCATCGATGATGACGACTATGGCAAGTTGTGGGGCCTCAGCCGGCACATATCCCACAAAGGAAGCGAGTACCTTGCTGTGGCTGTAGGTGCCGTGTTCGACTTTCTGAGCTGTACCTGTTTTGCCAGCCACAGCATACCCCTCCACCGCCGCCTGTTTCCCGGTGCCCCGCTCCACCACGCCGACCAGAATCTCGTTCATGCGTTCCAAGGTCGGGGGTGACAGCACACGGTGGCGAGCGTGCGGGGCAAAGAACTGGAACTCGTCGCCCTGTACGATGTGCTCAACCACGCGCGGACGCATCAGCCAGCCGCCATTCGCCATGGCGGCGTAGGCAGTCAGGAGCTGCAGCGGGGTCACCGTCACTTCCTGACCGAACGCCAACGAATCATGCGTGGGCTTGGTCCATTTCTTGGGAGGACGAATCGTTCCATCCTCCTCACCAGGGAGGTTCACCAGTGATTTCTCACCAAACCCAAAGCGGCGAATGTAGGTGTAGAGCTGATCGTCACTCAGACGCCCAGCGATCTTCGCTGTTCCTATATTGCTTGACTTCTCAATGACTTGCACAAAGTTCAGGAGACCGTAACGATGATGGTCACGCAGACGGCGTCCGCTCCGCACCACGAACCCATTCTCACAATGGAACATATCAGTGACACGCGCGACGTTCTCCTCCAAAGCCGCAGACGCTGCCACCAGCTTGAACGTCGAGCCGGGCTCGATAGGATCAGTCACAGCCCGGTTGCGCTGCCAGACACGTTGCTTGGGGTCTTGAAAGTCGTTCGGGTTGAAAAACGGATAATTGGCCAGCGCTAAAATATCCCCAGTCGGCGGGTGCATGATGACCACCAAACCACTCCTGGCCTGCGTTTCCTGCACGCGTGCGGCAATTTCCTTCTCAGCAACATATTGTAGACGTTCGTCAAGCGTCAGATAAAGGTCGGCTCCACGCGGCTGGTCGCTGGGATCCCCAGCCATCACCTGCACCGTGCGGCCTGTGGCGTCACGCTGCAGCGTGACCTGGTGCGGTGTGCCCGCGAGTTCGCGATTGTACAGATGTTCGAGCCCGCCCAGCCCCGTACCATCGACTCCCACAAAGCCGAGTACCTGCCCGGCGAGGTGACGCTTTGGATAGAAACGTCGCGTCTCTTGCAGGACCTGTACACCGCGGATGTTGAGCTTCTGCACCCGCTCGCCGACCTCCGGCGGCAGTTGACGCGCCAGCCAGACAAACGTTGATACGGTCGACAGTTGGTCTTGCACGGTCGCCAATGGCTGTCCTAGAACCTTTGCCAGTATCGAGGCCGCAGCGTCCGAGTCATCAATGTCCTGTGGAATCACATAGACCGACGGTACCGGCACACTCGTTGCCAGGACGCGCCCGTGGCGGTCGAGGATGCGCCCCCGTTCGGGATGCAAGGTAATCTGACGGCTGTACTGCCGTTCTGCCAGGTCGCGCAAGCGCGCGTGTTGGAACACCTGGAGCATCGCGAGTCGGATAAAAATAGCACAGAACAGGAAGGCAAAGCACCCTACCACCAGACGTAACCGTGGGCCACTGTAGGGTTTAAAACGTCCGCTGAGTCGCATTATGGCCTCCTCTGGCCAACCGCCTGTTGCCCTGACCGCACATAAATCACCTGCGTCGCTTGGGGTGGACGCAACCCCAGGTGCTGCGTGGCAATATCTTCAATACGTCGCAGTTGGCGCAAGGAGCTGAGTTCCACTTGCAATTCTTTCTGCCGCTGCAGCACCTGAGTCCGCTGGGCGAGAAGCTTACTGTAACGATAGCCCATGCCCACCAGGCGCACTTGCGGCCAGAGGTAGAGCAACACCCCTCCCAGCACCATTGCCGCACTGAGCAGTAGCGCCATCCCCACATGCCGACTGGCGATGCGCCGCGCTCGTCCCCGTGACATTGGCGGCAATACAGAGGCGGCCTGGGGCGGACGCGGCATAGCTCATTCCTCGCTGGGAAGCTTCTCAGCCACACGCAGCCGCGCACTACGACTGCGTGGATTGTCCTGGATCTCGTCAGCGCTTGGGGCCAAAGGTTTGCGTGTGATCAGGCGCAGCCGCGGCTGCCGGCCACAGACACACTGAGGCAGCTGTGGCGGACACACACACCCCCTCGCCTCCTGACGCATGCAGGTCTTCACGAGCTGATCCTCACCAGAATGAAACGCCAGCACAGCAAGGCGTCCACCAGGGCGCAAAGCTGCCACCGCCTGTGGCAAGGCGGCGGCCAGAGCTGGCAATTCGTCATTCACCGCCATACGCAGGGCCATGAAGACACGTGTTGCCGGGTGCAGATGGGAGGGCCAGGCGGCGCGCGGGATGGCCTGTGCCACAAGGGCAGCGAGATGGCCCGTACGCGTGATCGGGGCACGCTGGCGCTCGGTCACAATCGCCCGTGCAATGCGCTTGGCCCAGCGCTCCTCGCCCAAGGTACGAAAGATGGCCTGCAGATGTTCGGCAGGAGCCTGATTGACCAACACCTCAGCCGTGTACGCCTGGGTCGTATCCATGCGCATGTCGAGGGGGCCATCAAGGCGGAAGCTGAAACCACGCGAGGCAGTATCCAATTGGTAGGATGAGACCCCAAGGTCGAAGAGGATGCCATCTACCTGGGCGTAGCCAAGCTGGGCCAAGAGCGTTGCCAGGTCGCGGAAATCTCCCTGCACCGGCACGAAGCGTGCACCCCAGGGGGTACCCCACTGCTGGGCTGCAGCAATGCAGTGTGCATCACGATCAAGGCCAATCACCACACGCGGTGCCGGACTGGCATGTAACAAAGCGCGGGCGTGTCCCCCTCCTCCCAGTGTACAATCAACGCAAATCGCCGGCCGATCGTGTAGAAGCAGGGCACAGATGTCCTGCTCCATCACAGGACGATGCTGAATGGTCGGAGCGACACCCATGGGGACAACCTCAGAGTCGCAATGCGGTCACACGCTCATGCGTATCAAAATGTGGTGTTTCACTGGCTGCATAACCTTCCCAACGATGCGGAGCCCAGATCTCAAGCTTCTTGACCACCCCGATCATGAGCGCCTCCGCGTCAATCTCCGCATACTGGCGGAGCTTGGGAGGGATGAGCACCCGCCCCTGGCGGTCCAGGGTACAGACATTGGCACTGGCACAGAAGTGCCGCACAAAGGCGCGGGAGGTGCCGTCATTGGGCAAGTCGAGCAGTTGTGTTTGGATGGTGAGCCATTCGGCCTTGGGATAGAGCACCAGACAATTCTCGAAGAACTTAGTGACCACCAGCGTGGTGTCGTCAGGGGCGTAGAACTCGTGCAAGGCATTCCGCAGGCTTGCCGGCACACTGAGCCGTCCCTTATCGTCCAGGTTCAGGTGATACTCCCCGAGAAGCACCTCATTCATCCCACTTAGGCGTTTCAGTTCCCCATATTCTCCCACTTCCTCCCACATAGGCAAACTATAAACGGCCTATCCAACCCTGTCAAGGGCGAAAGTTCTTGAATAACTCTCGCTATTTTCGTTATTTTGTAGGACTTAAGAAGACCAAAGACGGGAGCGAGCAAAGAGCACCTACAGGAACCGTACTGGATGACAGGACAAAGCGGATCATAAGCCGGGTTCTGTTCCGCCTCAACAGCAGGCGGCGATGATCATTCCTCTGGGACACACGTTACCGTGCGCCTCAAGCGACCGAACCCGGAGGCCTCGGGCGAGCCACCCTTATCCCACTGGTGGTCCACGGTGGGACCAAGTGGGTGTGCCTCTCTATTTGGTCTTGCTCCGGGTGGGGTTTACCAAGCTTCCAATGTCACCATTGGAACTGGTGCGCTCTTACCGCACCGTTTCACCCTTACCACGGTACAGCGTGCGGCCCTGCTGCCTGCCACATGGCAATAGGCAACGTCGGGCCGTGGTGCACGCTGACTGGGCGGTTTGTTTTCTGTGGCACTTTCCTTAGGGTCACCCCCACTGGACGTTATCCAGCACCCTGCTCTGTGGAGCCCGGACTTTCCTCCCCTCGCCGTGGTGGCCAGGAGCGATCATCTAATCCCCTTCATCCTGTCATCTTAGGCAGGCCAGAGTAACATGAGGCGGCAGTGTGGACAGGAGAATAACTGCGTTTGCAGACGGATTTCAGAGACCATTTGCGGTGGCACTTTGAGATGGCACCCGCTACAGACACCATCCTGCAGCTGCGCGACTCCCTGTCCGCCATGCTGCGCAGCGACTTTCTGATATTGCTCGTAGAGCTTCGCCTCCAAACCCGCCATCGTCTGCTGCCGGCCCTCTTGTTCCGCCAATATGGTACGGCGCAGGGTCTCTTGTGCTTGCTGGATCTGCTGCCTTTGCTCAACGAGTACTTGCTGCGCCACGTGCTCCTGCTGTTCGTGCGCACGGTACGCCTGACGCTGTTGGTCGGTCGCTTCCATGAGTGCCAGCAGCTGGTCTTCCAGCATTTCTAGGCGTTGCTTGCCGGCGTCAATTTCAGCCAGGATAGCGCTATATTCCTTATTAGTTTTGACCTCGTGCGCCTTGCTTTGCGTCTTGCGAATCGCCTCTTGATGGTTCACCAGCTCGCGCTCGAAGGCACGCTGCTGCCGTTCACTCTGCTCAATCGCGGCTTGTTGCTGGACCACCTGTTGGCGCGCTGTCGCACAGGCCGCCTCATAGGCCTGGAGACGCTGTGGAAGCTGCTGCTCCTGCAGAGCTAAAGCACGCAGACGATCATCCACCTGTTGTAGGGCAAGCAAGAGCCGAAACTGATCACGCACGGTGCCTGCTCCTCTCAATACTCGGACGATGGGCCCACCTGGTCTCGAACCAGGGACCGACCGGTTATGAGCCGGTTGCTCTACCAACTGAGCTATGGGCCCCTGCATATACTAGAGGCCTGCCACTCTACGCCAAAGCGCCTGGCCTGTCAAGGCACTGTGGCTGTATCTCCATATCTCTTCAGGCGTTATCGACAAAGCTCCGCAGCATCTTGCTGCGGCTGGGATGCCGCAGCTTACGGAGTGCCTTGGCTTCGATCTGGCGGACACGCTCGCGCGTCACATCAAAGTCGTGGCCCACTTCCTCCAACGTATGCGCCGTATCCACACCGATCCCAAAACGCTTACGCAGGATCCGCTCTTCCCGTGGCGTGAGCGTCTGTAAGACTTTCAGCGTCTGTTCCTTCAGATTCATGCGAATCACCGACTCCGCTGGCGACGCGACCTTTTTATCTTCAATAAAGTCCCCCAGGTGACTGTCCTTCTCCTCACCGATAGGCGTCTCCAGAGAAATCGGCTCCTTAGCGATTTTAAGGACTTTGCGGACCTTGTCGACGGGCAAATCTAAGCGGCTGGCAATCTCTTCAGGCGTGGGCTCGCGCCCAATTTCTTGCACCAGCTGACGCGTGGTGCGCACCAGCTTATTGATCGTCTCAATCATATGCACGGGAATCCGGATGGTACGGGCTTGATCTGCAATAGCACGGGTAATGGCCTGGCGGATCCACCAGGTCGCATAGGTGCTGAATTTATACCCCCGACGATACTCAAATTTATCGACCGCTTTCATCAGACCGATATTGCCCTCTTGAATGAGGTCGAGAAAGCCCAAGCCACGGTTGGTGTATTTTTTGGCAATGCTCACAACCAAGCGCAGATTGGCCTCAGCAAGTTCACGCTTTGCTTCGTGGTCTTTCTGTTGACCATAGCGGATACACCGCAGTGTTTCTGCCAGGGCTTCATGGGTGGTCTCGGTCTCCATCTCGAGCTGCTGCTGGGTCTGGATCGCCTGGCGCAGGCGCTGCGCCAGCCTCTCAAGCTCTGCCGAGCGTTCCTGGAGAGCCAGCGTCTGAGGACTCTCCGAGCCATTCACCCGCACGTGCCGATGCAGGGCCTGGGCGTGACTGCCAGCTTCCTGGATGCAATAGTGGATCTCCCGCTCACAGGCCAGCATGCGCTGCAGCAGCACGTCGCCCTTCAGGACAATATGATCAATGACTTCCGGTCGCAGGTTGAGTTCCCGAATAAACTTGGCAATCGTATTGCGTATGGTGCGTTCTTTTTTGACGAGTTCTTTATCCTGACCCACTGCCAGCGTCTCAGAATCGCCCTCCGCATACAACGCGGCAATTGCGGCATAGAGTTCGCGCAGCCGCTCAATAATTTCCTGCACACTGGCGCTGCTCCGGTATGGCTCCAGCGAGAAGTCCTCGTCTCCAGGCTCGGCATCCTCAGGGTCGAGCACATCTAACTTGCTCACAGGCTCCTGCTCGCTCAGCGCCAAGAGCTCTTGCGTCGCCAAGGTATTACAGACGATCGCGTGCACAATGTCGTTTTGTCCTTCCTCGATGCGTTTGGCGATTTCCACTTCACCATCGCGGGTCAGCAGAGGAATCGTCCCCATCTCGCGCAGATACAGGCGCACGGGGTCGTCGGTTTTACCCAGAACATCGGCGGCTAAATCAAGGGGCCGGCCATCCTCAACGTAGTCCGCGGCCACGCCGTTGTCGGGCGTGCCAGGACCATCTTCAGGGGAGCTTTCAGGATCGACGAGATCGATATCCAGATCACCGAGTGTCATCAGGGCGTCAATATGCTCGGGTGACACGACATCGGGTGGCAGCACGTCGTGCACTTCCTCGTAAGTGAGGTAGCCCTTTTCTTTGCCCAGAGAGATCAACTGCTTGACCTCAGCTCGTTTATCGTTCTTCGCCATAATTGACCACGCCTCCACACTGGCATCGCGCCCCACCTGCCACACCACATTGCACTTGCTCACCTATCGCTATCAACGTGCGTGGGAGCGCAAAAGACTCTCTGTACCGACGCTGAGAACGCCTGCTACGAGGAATTTATGGGTTGTTCTTTGCTGAGTCTGTTGTACTCCTGTAAGAGCCGTTGTTGTTCAGCAGTACCATCGCCGACCGTACGGAGCTGTTCAATGATGCGCTGCCGTTGGGCCTTAGGCTGACGCTGCCGTATTTTCGTGATGCAATCATGCAGCGCAGCCGAGACTTCGGCCGGATTCGTCAGCATGGATTCCATTGCCATCTGGGTCAGGAGCTGTGTCTGCCGTGGATTCGCGGCCTCTTCAAGCATACGGGGAAAGACTGTCGGCCCGCCGTCAAGCGCTCGACCCGCCAATACCGTATAGATGGCACGCAGATCCGTGTCATGAAAATCTTCAGGGCTGACCTGGCGCTGCACCTGCTCGAGCAAATGCACATTGTGACAGAGTATCTGCAGCAGCGCATACTCGGGCGAAACCGGTGTAGGGCTCGGCGGGCGTCTGGGGCGCACCGGTGCCTGGTACGGAGTGTGTTCGCGCGATGTCTGGGGCGGGTACATCTGTCGCTGGAGCACCTCGGGGGGGATACCCAGCCGCTCTGCCACGAGCGCTACATAGCTCCAGCGTTCAACCTGACTCTCGATCTTGCGCAAGAGGGGCGAGAGCCGGTCCACACAATCCGCCCGCCCAGCAGGACTCCGCAAGTCAGCAAAGCGCGCCCCTCGGGTCAGCAAGTAGTCAACAAAACTGACTGCCTCGTCCACATACCGCAGGAACTCCTCCCCTGTGTGCTGCCGCAGGAAACTATCCGGATCTTCGCCCTCGGGCAAGGTCACCACACGGACGCGCATGCCAGCGTCCAGGAAGAGCCCAATGCTGCGCTCCGTGGCTGCCCCACCCGCGGCATCACCGTCAAAGACGAGCACGACCTCTTTCACTATGCCCTTGAGAAGCCCCACATGATGCTCAGTCAACGCCGTGCCGAGCGTTCCGACCGCATGTGTCACGCCCTGGCGGTGGCAGGCAATGACGTCGGTATACCCTTCCACAATCAGCGCCTTCTCGCGTTGTCGCAGAGCCCCCTTGGCCAACGCCAAACCATAGAGGAGACGCCCTTTATGAAAGATAGGCGTTTCCGGAGAGTTTAAATATTTCGGGACATGCAAGGCCTCGCTGCTCTCAAAGGCGCGGCCCCCAAAAGCGATGGGACGTCCCAGGCGATCGTGAATAGGGAACATGAGACGATGGCGGAAACGGTCGTAAGCCCCACGTTGGGACTCGCGCACCACAGCAAGGCCACTCTGAACCAGAAGTTCTTGAGAAAACCCTTGTTTGTACATCGCCTGCCCAAGGGCATCCCATGCTGCCGGCGCATAGCCCAGTCCAAAACGCTCTACCATCTCATGGGTAATGTGGCGCTGGCGACAGGCTAGACGCGCCGGCTGGGCCGCCGGATCACGCAGTAAGCATTCATGAAAGAACGTCGCAGCGGCCCGATGCAAAGCATACAGCGGGCTCAAGCTCTCCTGTTGCCGCTGCTGTGCACTCGCTTCCGGCAGGCGCACCCCATAGCGCACCGCCAGGAAGCGCACGGCCTCTGGAAAAGCCATGTGTTCATGTTGCATCAGAAAACGGAAGACGTTGCCACTGGCGTGGCAGCCAAAGCAATAAAAAAGCCCCTTAGCGGGGCTTACCGTGAACGAAGGCGTCTTCTCTTGATGAAATGGGCACAGCCCTTTGGCATTGGCACCAGTGCGCTTGAGTTGGACATAGTCGCCAATCACATCGACAATATCAGTACGGAGCAGGACTTCCTGAACAACCTCTTCAGGAATAGGCTGGCTCACGAGTCTATCCTTCGAGTTCAACAATGGTCGTACCGCCACCGGCATCGCCCGCCTGAAAACGCCGTACCAGTGGATGGTGCTCCAGGAGTGCGATAATCGCCTGTCGCAACCGCCCACTCCCTACGCCATGCACAATATGGACCCGGGGCAACCCTACGGTGAAAGCCCGGTCGAGATACTTTTCAACAGTAGGCAACGCCTCATCGATCGTCGCACCGAGCAGATACAGCTCGGGGGAAAGCTCCTCGACAGTCTCCGTACGCCGTCGGGACCGCGTCGGGCGTCCCGTGGACGTGGGAGGAGTCTTCTCGCCTTGCTCCGTAGCGCGTTCGAGCCCTGCCGCTGCCACCGTAATGGTTTTCCCGCCAACGTCGACCTGCACGTTCCCGCTACCCGCTACAGGGGTAAGCAAATGACCAGTAACATTCAGGCCCCGCACACGCACGTGCTCTCCCACCTGCAATGGTAGAGGCACAGCCGGCGTCTCCGTGGCAGCCGGCGCCAGACTCTCTACCGTCTGCACCACACGCTGCCAGGCCTCTTGCGGAAAGGCAATAACGGTCCCGGCTGGAGCCTGTTGACGCACCGCCGCAAGCGTCGCGTCCAGATCTTGTCGCGCTGTCTTCAGCAGTATCTGGCCTTCGTTATACAACGCGTGACGGATACGCTGCTCTTCGGCCGTCGCCTGAGCCAGCGTATGCTGCGCCGCGGCATGCAAGCGGTCCACTTCCGTCCGCTCGGCCTGCAGCTGTTGGTGCTGACTCTCCAGAGTCTGCCGCTCCGCCTCAAGGCGCGTCAAGAGCTGCTCACTGCGTAACTGTGTCAGCCCCGCTTCCTGTTCGGCACGCGCAATCACCGGCGCCGGCAGCCCAAGCTGCTGTGCAATCGTAAAGGCCTTGCTGCGCCCGGGGAGGCCATAGAGCAGTTGGTAGCGCGGTTGCAGCGTCTCGAGATCGAAATCGACCGCGGCGCAGGCTACCTGTGGCATGGCCGTAGCATATGCCTTGATGGCGCTATGATGCGTGGTAGCAAGGGTCATGGCCCCACTGTTGTGAAAGTACTCCAGAATAGCCACGCCCAGGGGACCACCTTCCATGGGGTCAGTGCCGGCCCCCAGCTCGTCCAGGAGTACCAGCGAGCGCGGGGAGACCTGTTCCATCATGGTGCGAATGTTGGCCAGATGCGCCGAAAATGTGCTGAGATTTTGTTGCAGGCTCTGTTCGTCTCCAAGATCGACGAAAACCTCAGTAAAGAGGGGCAACACGCTGTCAGCCTGCGCCGGGATATGGAGCCCTGACTGGGCCATCAATACCAGCAGCCCCACGGTTTTGAGCGCCGCCGTTTTGCCACCTGTGTTTGGCCCCGTAATGACCAGGGTACGGTCCGCAGGCCCCAGGCAGATATCGATGGGCACTGCTGCTGGCAGCAACGGATGGCGTGCCCCCAGCAGGCGGAGTTCAGGACGCGACGCGAACTGCGGGGCGATGCCCTGCATCTGCCGGCTCAGGCGCCCTTTCGCGATGATGAAATCAACCTCTCCAAGCAGAGCCAAAGCCTGTTCCACCGCGACACTCTGCGCTGCCAGGCGCTCCGTGAGCTGCCGCAAGATGCGGCGCACTTCGCGCTCTTCTTCCGCCTGAATGTGGAGCAACGCGTTGTTCAACTCCACCACGCTATCAGGCTCAACGTACACTGTGGCACCACTAGCGGATTCCCCATGCACAATACCCCGCAGCGCCTGACGAAAATCAGTCTTCAGCGGAATCACAAAGCGCTCATTGCGAATTGTCACCACAGGATCTTGTACGACACTGCTATACGTCGTCATGAGATCGTGGAGGGTCCGATGCACGCGATCTCGCACACGTTTGAGGCGTTGGCGGATGTCCTGTAAGGCGGGGCTGGCATGATCGCGCACAGCGCCTTTATCATCAAGCGCAGTACGAATTTCACGAAGTAAAATGCTGAAATCACTCAGGCGTGCCAGGCGACGACTGAGGAGCGGCACGCGCTGGCTCTCCACCTGCCCATAACGACGCAGGCGCTGGAGGACTTCCAAACATTGCGCCACGTCGAGAAACTGCACCCCGTCGAGGTAAAAACCAGCAATCTGCGCTGCCTCAAGATAGGAGCGAATATCGACCACTGGCGCTAGCGGTGGGTCTGCCCCAATGGCAAGCGTCGCCGCCATCTCTGACGTCTCTCGGAGCTGCACATCTAGCCCTGTGGCATCAGCCTGGGGGTGCAGCTGCAAGGCTAAAGTCTTGCCCATCGGCGTTACCGTATACGCTTGGAGGGCATTACGCATAAGCGAATAATCCAACACCGCTTCGGTATGATCATTCATGCTTACACTCTACTCTACCTGCCATCACACAGGGAGGGGGCCAGCGAGACGCTCGCGGACCAGGCGATTCACGGTAGTGCCGTCCGCTCGCCCTTTCACCGCCGGCATCAAAACCCGCATCACCCGTCCCAGGTCTTTGTCCGACGTCGCCCCGAGTTCCTGAATGACGGCATCAATATGTTGGATCAGGTCATCTGTACTGAGCTGCTCTGGCAGGTACGCTTCAAGGATAGCAAGTTCCTGCTCCTCCTGCTGCGCAATATCCTCACGGCCATACTGACGCGCCAGGACAATCGCTTCGCGCCGCTGCTTGGTCGCCAGGCGCACGACTTCCAGGGCCTCGGCATCATCCAGGGCCCCGCCCTTATCGATTTGCCGATTTTTGATGGCCGCGGTGAGAAGACGGAGCGTTGACAGGCGCACCTTATCGCCGCTTTTCATAGCTTGCGTGAGATCCGTTCGAAATTGCTCGCACAGAGACATAGGACACACCTTACGTTTAGGCCCCAAGCAATATCCGGGCCTTGGCCGCCTTCTTTTTGGCGGCAATGGCTTTACGCTTGCGTTTTACACTGGGTTTCTCGTAGTATTCCCGCTTGCGAATTTCTGAGAGCACTCCAGCTTTTTCACACTGCTTCTTAAATCGCCGCAGGGCATTTTCAAATGGCTCAGCCTCGCGTACTTTGACTCCTGGCATACATACCTCCCTCCTTTCCTGCCCCTCAAACTCACAGAAGGTTTCATTTTCGCATAAATGCCTATTATAGAGACTCATAGTCTTGGGTGTCAAGGATGAGCAAAATTGCCACTCACATATGCTTATGCTAGTGGGATCTCACTTCAGCCGTATAGTCAGTGCCGGGTAGGGTTGCAGGGTCTTTAGATCATAGATTGTCACGTCGGCTCTATGTCCCTCTTCCAGCCGCAGAATGCCTACTGTCCCAGGTTGGGCTTGCAAGTTCCGTGGATAGGTAGGGCTGCCAGGATTGATAACCCAGACATCGCCATAACGCTGGATATCTTCGACATGGGTATGTCCACATACAATGATGTCGGTATGGCAGCCGAAGTAGTGTTGCATCGTGCGCTCGATAGGCCAGTGCGGCATCTCTACGGGATCGAGGACTTCATGCACCACCCCCACGGTCCAGCCATGATACCGCACGACCTGGGCTTCCTGCAGCCGGGGGTCTTCGGGCACGACGGGGCGACCCCCTGAGCCACTGTCCCCATTCCCGCGCGCCGCCAGTACCGGTGCAATCTCCTCCAACCAATCGAGCACCGCTAAGCAGTGCAGATCACCGGCATGCAAGATGAGCTCGGTGTCGGCAAAAACCTGCCGTATCTGCACCGGGAGCTCTGGCATAGCTTCCGGGATGTGCGTATCGGAAATGAGACCAATGTTCATAGGCTGTGCTCGCTCCAGAGGCTGAGACTTTCCAGGCCGCACATTGGGCCTTCCTTGTGTCTCAGGAGACAAAAGACGAGAGGAGCTGTCAGAGCGTCAGCCCTGGCGTTTCAGAGATAATCCGACCGTCCTGGATATCCAGTGTCATGGCTCTACCGGGGTTGGGTTTCCCTGGCGTGTGCCCCAGGACTACCACCTCGGCGTGCAACCTCTCAGGCGCTAACTCCAGCAGTCCCACCGTCCCTAACCGGAGATCCTTGTGATGCGGGAAGGTCGGGCTGCCGCTGTTGAGCACCACCACACCTTCACGGTATTCCAGCACCTCGTAATGCGTATCACCGGCGATCATAATCTGTACGGGTGTGGGAAAGAGCTGTTGCAGCTCGGCCATAGGACGGAAGCCGCGCCGCAGGCTATGGACCATGCCGAGACGCCAGCCTTGCAGGTCCAGGATGGCGACGTCCTGACAACGGCTATCCACAATGGGATCATTGTTGCCCGTGGTGCACACCACGGGTGCGAACGGTTCCAGCCAGTCCAGAACCATGGGCGACGTTAAATCCCCGCTGTGCAGAATCAGGTCCACTGTCGACAAGAACGTGGCGATTTCTGGACCCAACTCGTCGAGGTGACGAATCAGGTTGGGCAGATGAGTATCAGAGAGAATGCCAATGCGCATGCCATGATCGTCCTATCCTGGGGAATGCGAAGCCATGCCAACGCGAGCCAGGCACCCCCACGTTGACGCCAGCGTCCCTGTTGTGCTAACGTGCGGCGAATTCTGGCGTAGACTGACTCAAAAAGCAAGGAGTAGCACATATGCCACAGCGGAGAGATGCCGCGATTGTCGGCATTCATGAGTATCCCTTACGCGTTGCCCCTGGCGTGAGTTCCCTGCAGATCAAGGCCGCGTCTGCTGCTGCAGCCCTGGCAGATGCCGGCTTGCGCTGGTCTGATGTGGATGCGCTCTATGACACGGGGGGCGATCAGAATATCGGCGGCCTGGGCATCTCCGAATATTTTGGTTTCAAGCCGAGGGTGATCGATACCACATATGTGGGCGGGAGTTCCTTCGAGTTTCAGGCGAACCACGCCCTCACTATGATTGCCGCTGGCAAGTGCAATGTGGCACTGCTCACTTATGGCTCTACGGCCCATTCTGACCGCCGTGCTATTGGCACTGCCGGGGCGACTGGTATGGGGCCGGCCACATTCATCAACAATATGGAAGACCCATGGGGGCTGACCCTCATTGGCAACTATGCCATGGTGAAGGCGCGCCACCTGTTTCAATACAGCACCACGAATGAACAGTTTGCTCATATCTCTGTGGCCACGCGGCGCCATGCCATGCGCAACCCTGAAGCCGTGAAAGCCATGACCGATCTCGAGTTCGTCGGCGTGCGCGACATCACCGTTAACGACGTCCTGGAGTCACGCATGATTGCCTACCCCTTGCGGTTGCTCGAGTGCTGTATGGTCTCAGACGGTGGCGGTGCCGTGGTCCTTGCGTCGGCGGCCGCAGCGCGCAATTGCCGCAAGAAGCCCGTGTGGATTATCGGCACGGGCGAGGCGACCAAATACCGGGAAAACGATGGCGACATTACGGTCAGCGCCGGCGCCCAGGCCGCCCCTATTGCCTTTGGTGAGGCTGGAGTGAGCCCTGCCGAGATCGATGTCCTGATGGCCTATGATTCGTTCTCCATTACGGTTATGTGCCTCATCGAGGATCTGGGTTTCTGTAAAAAAGGCGAGGGTGGACAGTTCGTGAGCGATGGCCATCTCGTCTTTGACGATCCGCGCAAGCCGGCGTTGAACACTGACGGTGGTGGCCTGTCGTCGAATCACCCAGGACAGCGTGGCCTTTTCTTGCTGCTCGAAGCCGCCCGACAGCTGCGCGGTGAGTCGACGTCCCAGGTCAAAGACGCCAAACTGGCGGTGGCGGTGGGCAACGGCGGCCAACTCGGCTCACGCCACGCCACCGCCGTGACTATTTTAGCTACTGACTGACCCCAGCGATCAATGCTGACAAATCAGGAGAGACCAGGCCATGGCAGCCCCACGACCCCAGCCGCGCTTCCCGGAACCGGACACCCAACCTTTCTGGGAGGCCACGAAACGGCACGAGTTGACCTATCAGACGTGTAATACATGCAATGCCGTGATCTTCTATCCCCGTAGCCATTGCACCAAGTGCGGCTCGCGTGACCTCACCCGGCGTGTGTCGCAGGGTGCAGGAGCCGTATACACCTTCACCGTCATCATGCAGAGCCGTCACCCGGCCTTTGCCGAACTAGGTCCCTACGCCGTCGCCTACGTGGATCTGGATGAGGGCTTCCGCATTATGAGCAATATTATTGGGGTGCAAGACCCCACCAGGGACATTCAGTGCGGTATGCGCGTGAAACTGCGCTGGCATGACCAGGGCGAAGGCCAGATCGCGCTGCCGATGTTCGAGCCCGCTTAAGGTAGCAAGGAATGCAGGAAAACAGGAGGTGCCCATGGATTTCGGCCTCTTCACCATGTTCAGCACACGCGAAGGTGCATCGCAATTCCACACGTTTCAGGAATGGTTTAAGCTAGCGCAAGTGGCTGAAGACCTGGGCCTCGACACTCTCTGGCTAGGGGAGTCGCATTTTCGGCCGCAGCGCGCTGTGCTGGCTTCCCCGCTCGTCGCTGCCAGCGCAGTGGCGGCTCGTACCAAACGCATACGGGTTGGCCTGGCTGTGCAGGTGCTGCCGCTGGCCAACCCTCTACGCGTGGCGGAAGAAGCGGCCATTGTCGATCATATCAGCGAGGGTCGCCTGCTCTTCGGAGTAGGCCGAAGTTCGTTTCTGGAGTCCTACCACGGTTACAATGTTGACTACGCGGAGAGCCGCGCGCTGTTTTCGGAGTCGTTAGAGATTATCCGGCGCGCCTGGACTGAAGAACCCTTCTCCTACGCTGGCAAATACTATCAGTTCCGCGATGTCAACGTTGTGCCGAAGCCTTATCAAAAACCCCATCCACCCATCCGTGTAGCCGTAGAAAGCCGCGACACGTTTGCCCTGATCGGGCAATTGGGCTTGCCGATCTTCCTCAGACATCAGATGGATATCCCTGAGTTGCAGGAGTTGCTCCAGCAGTACCAGGCAGCACGCCATGCCGCCGGCTTTCCTGGACCGAATGATGTGATTCTGCAAATCGCTGCCTATGTGGCAGACACCGCTGAGCAAGCTCGCACAGAGCCTGAGGCGAGCACGATGCGTCAGCGGCGCCTGGTACGCGAAACGTTGCATCGCACCGGTGACCAGGAGGCCTTTGAACGGCTCAGGCGTCTCTCTGAGGCAAGTTATGATGACGTGCTGCACCGGGTGGCCTATGGCACACCGGAAGCTGTGGTAGAGCGCCTCCAGGAATATCGCGAGACCCTGGGCATTACTGGCGTATCGCTAGACGTGAACCCCGGGGGCCAGCTCCCCTATGAGCGAGTGGTGCACTCGCTCCGTCTTTTGACAGAGAAGGTGATCCCACACTTCACGTGACGCATTCTACTCCTCATAGACAATGCCGCACGCCACAATGGCGAGATACCTCACTCTGCGTTCTTCAACCCCGGTCGCGGTGGCAAACCACTTCGAGCATGAAGCCCTCAGGGTCCTGCCAGAACATAGCGTAGTAGCCGGGATGATATTGCGGAAACTCTTGAGGAGGATGAATCACAGGAGAGCCAAGATCCTGGACCTTGGCATGCACGGTATGCACTGCCGCCCGTGACTTGACTATAAACGCTAGATGCTGGAGGCCGGGACGGTGACGCGAGTAGCCCTCTCCCTCCAGCGCTGGGTAGAAAAACAGATAAGTTCCCGGTTTTCCACCGGCCGGGCGATAGGCAAATTGGTCAGCAGCACTCAGATAGGGCTCAAAATCCAAGAGTGGCATGAGACTGTCGTAATAGGCTTTTGCCTGTGCCAGATGCTGTACGTTCACTCCCAGATGTCCCAACATGGTTTGCTCTCCTTCGCTCTGCCTGTCTGTACATCTCACATTGGGCAATCGTTTCAAGCAGGATTGCACTTGCTCCTGCAGTTCCGTATCCTTGCCAGAGCTTGAGACCACTGAGAAGGTCACGCTTGCGTAACATGCAAGGGGGAGCGCTATGACAATCAACATCCGCCGTGTGGTGACGGGCCACGACGCCAACGGCAAGGCCATAGTCAGGATTGATGATGTGGGCACCCACGTTGCGAGTGGCCGCCCGAATATGACACGGCAGCTCATCTGGACGACCAATGATTTGCCGGTCCATTTCGCTGAAGATGATGAAGACAAAGGAGCCCGCGAGATTGGCACCACCATCAAAAATGGGTCTGTGTTCCGGGTCATCGAATTTGAGCCGGGCGTCGCACCCCGCAACCACCGGACCGACAGCATTGATTACGCGGTGGTGATGTCGGGGGAAATCGACATGGAGATGGACAATACCATCGTGCATCTCAAGGCGGGTGATGTGCTTGTGCAACGGGGCACGATCCACAATTGGGTGAATCAGGGAACGGAGCCCTGTGTGATTGCGTTTATCCTGATCAGCTCAGATGGTAACACGGCCCTCGGGTAGGGACGCATTCGTAGGCGAGTGGGGCGCAGCGCGCTGCGCCCCAGGGTTCACCCTCACAGCACCCTTAGATGCCGCGATCCATGCCACCATCGACCATAGTCGTCTGCGCTCCCAACGACTTCTCGACCCGCGTGCGGAAGTCCGTCCACATCAGGTCCTGGTTCACGTTTGGATCACCAGCCGTCTCCTGCAGCTTGTCCCGGAATTCCAGGAGCAGCCAGTCCTCGGCCCGGCCTTGCGGCATCTTGAAGAATTCTCTGTTAAAGATGGGCAGCTGGCCGGGGCCAAAGTACCCTTTATCGTGCAGCGTGTAGCCTTCCAGGTTGTCGGTCCCCTTGCCAAGGACCTCCCCGGTTTCGACGTAGTGCTCCATCACTGCCGGCATGCCGTACTTCTGGATCGGGCAGACCTTCATGCAGATCCCACAGCCCAGGTAGCGTGCCATGACTGGGCGGCAACGCTTGAAGACCAGTTTGTTCTTTTCCACGCCGCGGTACCAGACTTTCTCTGGCATCAGGGCGCGGCCGGGGCAGCGGTTCACGCAGACCTGGCAGACCTGGCAGAATTTGTGGATGCCGTAGTCAATCGGCTGGTCATAGGTCACATTAGCATCGGTGAAGATGACCTGCAGCCGCGCCCGTGATCCAAAATGGGGCGAAAGCAACTGGCCATTGGCACCGAGCTGGCCCAGGCCGGCCTGCACAAACATAGGAATCATCGGGCCATAGTGCCACGTTGGGCCTGACACCTGCACCCGATACCCCAGTGACCGGATGAAGTCCGTAAGCTCCATCGTGAGCGGCCCCTGGTTAAAATAGGTGCCGAAGTGCGTTTCCTCTCCAGCCATGCTGGGGATCGTCTGGGTCTTGTTATAGTCCTGCTCAAGCGCCACGCAGATGGCGTTGGGCAAACCGGGCTTCATGGCCGGCTTGCGGCTCTGGTACACATAATGCCGATCATTGGAGGTAAAGCCTACCTCGCCATAGCCGAGTTCGCGGGCTTTCTGCCGAATCAACTCAGTCACATCTTCGCCAGTCGGTACGCCAGTCGGCTCCAGGTCACCGCTGTTCTTCACCCATTCGACAATGGGCTCCATGTGCTTCTGATGCTCTTCAGAGAAGGCGCGATATTCTGGAGAATGGCTATTGCGTACCTCCCGAGCCCATTCGGCAGAGGCACTCTCTTCAATGGCCATGTTCTCCAGGGGATACTCCCTACTGAAGAAGGCGACGTCACTCTCGCGTGCAGGAATCCCAGGAACCGTCAGCAGGTCTTCTGCAACAGGGATGGTGACTGAGGGATCTCCGAGCTTATTGCCGGGGCGGGTTACGTGATGCCCAACTTTCTTCGCCATGGTGCTCTCCCTTCGTGTCATGGATTCCTCGACAGTGTGCAGGTACTGATTTTCTCTATCATACATGAGGGAGCGAACAGACGCAAATAGATAGATCCATGTATGGCATAAATCGCGATGAAAAGTGCAGGGCTGTAGACAATTATGATACCTATTGACCAGCCATGTCATCTCATCTATCCTCGCAGTTATACTGGAACAGGTGTGCAAAAACAGCCCACGGGTTCGCGACAACGCACAACCGTGAGGGAGGTACAGACATGCCAATATTCAAACGGGACGATGTCGAGCTGTATTATGAAGAGCATGGAGCCGGATTCCCTATTTTGCTCATTGCGCCGGGAGGCATGCGCTCTGCGGTGGCCTTCTGGGAACGAACCCCGTGGAATCCTATTAAGCAACTCGCGCCACGCTATCGCGTCATTGCCATGGATCAACGCAATGCCGGTCAATCCGTGGCCCCCATTCGCGCTACGGACAGTTGGCATGTCTACACGGCAGACCAGCTCGCTTTGCTGGATCACCTGGGTGTCGATCGCTTCCATGTAGCCGGGATGTGTATCGGTGGCCCTTACATCATGGGCTTGATCCAAGCAGCGCCGCAACGCGTGGTGTCGGCCGTCGTGTTTCAGACGATCGGTCTGCATAACAACCGCCAGGCCTTTTTCGAGATGTTTGACAGCTGGGCAAATGAGCTCAAGCCAAGGCGGCCTGACGCGAGCGAGGAGGCGTTGGAGTCCTTCAAAAAGACCATGTACAGCGGTGACTTTCTGTTCAACGTGTCGCGCGAGTTTGTCTCCAAATGTCAGACGCCTCTGTTGGTGCTACTGGGCAATGACCTGCACCACCCGGCGGAAACGTCACGCGAACTCGCCTCGTTGGCGCCGAACGCGACGCTCATTGAGCATTGGAAAGAGCCCGAGCATCAACCGGCGGCGCAGCAGGCGGTCGAGCGCTTTCTGGCTGCGCACACGCCGAGTTAATGGCCAGGAATGTGGCAGCGGTGAGAAGCGGCAACACCACCAGGACCGCCACGGTGGTGCTGCCGCTATTCCCGCGCTATCGAGGTGAGGAAGACCTCAGGCCGTGGCCGTCGCTGCAGGAGCGGACTGTAGAGCAGGGGTAGCGCTATAGAGAAGTTGCTGGAGTTCTTCTCCCTCCAAGACTTCAGTTGCGAGCAGACGCTGGGCCAGACGCTCAAGGTCGTCACGGCGCCTCGCTAAGATTTCTTGCACCCGCGCATAGGTCTCACGCGTGATGCGCGCCACCTCCTCGTCAATGTCACGTGCCGTCTCCTCACTGTACTCTTTGGCACCTGAGGTTGTGCCATCGAGAAAGACCGGGCCGCGTTTGGTATCGAAAGCTAACGGTCCGAACTTCGAGCTCATGCCATATTCCACCACCATGCGCCGAGCAATGTCAGCAGCGCGTTGCAAGTCGTTGTGGCCACCGGTAGAAATTTCCTGAAAAATGAGTTCTTCGGCAGCGCGGCCACCGAACAGCACGGCGAGCTTGTCGAGGAGTTCGGCCCGCGTCACCAGATACCGATCCTCGGTAGGCAGTTGCAGAGTATAGCCCAGCGCCGCAATACCACGGGGAATGATGGAAATGCGATGCACCGGGTCGGCGTGTGGCGAACTGGCCGCTACCAGGGCATGCCCGGCCTCATGGTAGGCAACGATTTGCTGCTCTTTTTTGCTGAGGAGGCGATTTTTCTTCTCAAGACCGGCGATAACACGCTCGATGGCCTCCTCCAGGTCCGCCATCTCAATAGCCTCCTTGTCCTCACGGGCCGCCAGTAAGGCTGCCTCATTGATAATGTTGGCGAGATCGGCCCCCACAAAACCTGGCGTGCGGGCCGCTATGGTGCGCAGATCAACGTTGGGACTCAGGCGCACTTTGCGTGCATGCAGGCGCAGGATCTCCTCGCGGCCATTCAGATCGGGCCGATCTACCAGCACCTGACGATCAAAACGGCCAGGACGGAGGAGAGCCGGATCCAAAATTTCTGGCCGATTCGTGGCAGAGAGGATACATACACCATTGCGCGAATCAAAACCGTCCATCTCGACGAGCAGTTGATTGAGCGTCTGCTCACGTTCGTCGTGTCCTCCCATGAGCGGTGTAGCGCCGCGCGCCTTACCGAGAGCGTCGAGTTCGTCGATGAACACGATACAGGGAGCTATGGCCTCTGCCTGGGTAAAGAGGTCGCGCACACGCGACGCCCCTACCCCTACAATCATCTCGACAAACTCCGAGCCACTTATCGAGAAGAAAGGCACCCTGGCCTCTCCTGCCACAGCACGCGCCAGCAGTGTTTTCCCAGTCCCAGGAGGTCCGACCAGGAGGACGCCCTTGGGGATGCGCCCGCCCAGGCGTTGAAACTTCTCAGGACGACGCAGAAACTCGACAACCTCAATGAGTTCGTCTTTGGCCTCCTGCACTCCGGCAACGTCATTGAAGGTCACCTGTACGTCGTTTTCGCCATAGATCTTGGCGCGGCTACGCCCCAGAGTCATGACGCTGCCCCCAGCTCCCATACGGCGATACAAAAACATCCATACACCAAAGAACAGGAGGATGGGTACAACCCAGGAGAGAATGGCCTGCAGCCACTGACTTTCAACCCTGCCAGAATACTGGACGTTGTGCTGGTCCAAAAGCTGCACTAGCTCAGGATCATCAACACGCACGGTAGTAAATAGACGAGTTGTACGGCCTTTGATCTCCACAGGTGCCTTGAGCCGGCCACTAATTTCGTCCTGGGTGAGGACTAGGCTCTCTATTTTATTGTCGCGCACCA